>Ga0335085_10011225_pt1 | contig 13309 bp, 9 predicted proteins | sample Lox_Sample_45_FD_206712 | JGI IMG/M metagenome (GOLD analysis project Ga0335085, IMG submission 206712) | Soil microbial communities from Loxahatchee National Wildlife Refuge, Florida, United States - Lox_Sample_4.5 | ecosystem: Environmental > Terrestrial > Soil > Wetlands | place: USA: Florida...
TCGCCAGCTAACATCTGGAACGAAATCACCGGGTTGGCGCTGGTGATCGTAACGTCGTTGTTGTAAAGGGCGCAGGCTACGATGCCCTCCGTCACGGTGGCGATCGTACCAGTCCCCGTGGGCGTGGCGGTAATTGCCCCGGCGGCGTTAAGCGCGACCATCTCGCCGGGCTGAACCGCGTTATTGGCATTCGGCAGGACGCCGTTCAGGAATCCAGGGAAGCCAGGAGGCACCGTACCGGTGATGCCGCCGAAGGTGTTCACACCGATTGCGGTATTCGACGGAGGCGGCAGGAAGATTCCACCCTTGGATGCATCGCTGGGCAGATTCAGGCCAGTCCAACCGCCGATGCAGGAGCGGCCCGTCGCCGGGTCGTACCCTACACCAGTGGCGGTGCCGATGGGCGCCGCCGCGGCGCTGACCGCCGGGAATGCCGCGTTGCCACCCGAAGCATAGACGCCCGGGTTAGTGGTCACGGTGAACGAAACTATGTTGCCGGCCACGGCGGTGATCGGGAAGCTGGAGTTGTATCCGTTCGCTATAGCGATTGTGTCGTTACCAGCCGCATCGGCGAAGACGCCCGGGTTAGCCGAGAAGGCCAACGAAAATGTGGTGGCCGTCGGAGCGGGGACACCGGGGAACGCGTTGGCCGCCAGAACATTGGCGCCGACGTTGTAGTTCGCGTTGGCCGAGCCCGCGATCGTAACCAACTGGCCAGCCACCAGGGCCGGGCCCGGTGACGTGGTCGGAAACGCGGGAACCGTAAATGTTACCCAATAGGTGGTCCCGGTTCCGGAAAAGACGGGGGTCGCCGCGCTCGTGATGGTCGTGAGCGTCGCAGCGGTGGTTACACCGGTGATGGTGACGTTCTTGCCAACCACGTCCGCATTCGGCGCTGTCGCTACGGTAATGTTTACGGTAGTTCCGGTAGCTCCACTGAATGTAGCTGCGCTGATGGCGTCAGTGGCGATAGCCGGCGAACCGGTAATTGCCGGCATCGCCACACCGAGATCCAGGTCACCGATGGGACTGATCACTCCGGTTTCCGCGGGATAGATGTTCGCGAAGGGAGTCTCGGTGGTGGTGGACAGGGTGTTTCCGGTGATGTGGTCGGCGGCATTCGCATTGATCCGGCGGCGAATCAGGACCGCATCAAATCCGGCGCGCAGGGTGCTGCCGGTAGCGGAAGTGGAAGATCCGGAGATGTAGATGTTACCCAGCGGGCCGGCGGATCCGGCCACGGCTCCGGGAATGGCGCCGTAATCGGTGACGAGGCCCGTAACCTGGTTGATGTTGTTGGCCGGGCAGGTGCCAGTGCAGCCGTTCGCGGGGTTGACGCCCCGAGCGCCGCTGGTACCGTTACCGTTGACTTCATCGCCGTTGACCAGGGTGGCGAAAACGAAAGCCGGGAACTGCGCATACACCGGCGTGGCGCTCTTTAAGGTGCCACCGTTGAAGTTGAAGGTGTTATTGATGTTCTGGCCGACACCGGTTCCGCTGGTCTGGTTGCCGGGAGCAAGTCCGGGAGCATTCAGTTGGATGACCCAGCCATCCTGGGCAATTCCAGTGGAAGTGGAAGGATTACCGAGAACCACAACACCCACGACTACGGTCGCCGTAGCGGTAGTGCCGCCGGCCAGCGGTGCGGGGATGGTAACGGTGGGAGGCGTCGTGTATCCGGAGCCCTGATTGGTGATCACGATGCCTGTGACCGCGCCACCGGAAACCGTGCCGATTTGGCCTTGCGCCCGGGTACCGCCCAGCGGAGCCAGGTCCGGAAGACTGAAGGTAACGGCGCGCCCGACATCGCCGGCCGCATATCCGGAACCGGAAGGCAGGCCTTTGAACGCGGCCACCACACCGGGACCGGCGGCGTTACCACCGTTGGTGCAGTTCTGCGTGGCGCTTTCCAGATCGTTGGTGAGGTTGAGCAGCGGGCTCGGGCAGATCACGCCGGGAGCCGTGAACACCACGTTGTTGAGACTGTTGTTGGTACCGGGATGAGCCGCGCCATCGATGTTGCCGCGGGGATCCACACCCGCGATGCTGGGATGCTGGGTATTGCCGCCGACGTAGACGTTATAGTTGATGTCTACCGTGATGGCGGTGCCAATGTCCTGCTCGTTGGTGCTGATGTCGCCGCCGATGGGCAGCGAGTACAACAGGGTCGGGGATACCACGCCGTTAGTGCCGTTGGTGGGAGTCGCGGTGTTGGTGGCGTTCGGATTGATGGCGGCTACCCAGGCATGCTTGTGACCTTCGTCGGTGAAGGTGTAAGGCGTGATCGGCGCGGTCGGGGGATTGGTGGTCGGAATGCAGCCGATGTTGGAGGATGCGGAGCAGGCCTGCGGCGGCTGGATCGGGAAGTTCTCCCACCGGAAGCTGCGGCCCCACGAAGTGGAATCGCCGGTGATGTAGGCATTGCCGCTGGCATCGGTGGCGACGGCGTTGGCTTCATCGGTGTCGTAGCCGCCGAGGAAGGTACCATAAGCCACTGCACCCGCCTTGAGTTCCAGGTAGAAGGCGTTGGTGCTGCTCTTGGACTCGAATTCCTTTTGCGCGGAGCTGGTCAGAGCCGCGGCCGGGACCATGGCGGTCAGCAGGTTGTTCAACGGCGAACCCTGGCTGCCGGAGGAGGTGGCGCCGACGATGTGAATATTGCCGGCTGCGTCGAAGGCGACGGCGTTGGCGACATCCGAACCGTTTCCGGCAATCAGCCCGGAGACGGATCCGGAAACCACAAACCCGTGCTTATTGAAGTTCACTCCGGTGGCGGCGGGGGTGAGGAGGGAGGCCGCGCCGGGGAAGGTCGTTCCCGAATTGGTGACGCCCACTACGGCAGTCGCGCCACTCTTGCTCAGGGCGCAACCGTTGGCTTGCGTGTTGCCCGTGGTGCCGCCAATAAAGGTCTTGGAGGCCGCGAGCGTCGCCGCGTTGACCGAACCGATAAAGGCCTGCTGTTGTCCACCGGTGAGAGCGGAGTCGAGCGAGGGGGAGAACGTCCAGCCGCAGATCATTTCGCTGGTGGAGTTCAGTCCGACGCCGGTGATCTGAGTCTCGAACGAATCGGTGGCGGTCAATACGTAGGCGGCGTAGGTGTAGCCCGGGTCGATGATCAGCGCCTTGCTGCGATCGTAGCTGCCGATCTCAAACTGGGCGTCGTTCTGGGCCGTCAGTACATAGTTGCCGCTGACTTCGTGCTTGACGCCGTTGACTTCCTGATAGACATACGGCTTGGAACCGGAGAAGCTGCCGCGAGCCAGAGCCACCACCAGGCGGCCCTTCTCGTCGATGCTCATGCCGTGGCCGCCTTCGTAGGACAGACGGATCGCCTTGGGGTCGGCGCCGGGCTGCACTACGAAGTCATGCCGGAAGTTCATGCCGTCGCCCTGGTAGACCACATCGACGCCGGGGTAGACATTGTTGTAGCGAACCTTGGCGTAGTTCGGAATGCCATCGAGCCACTTGGAGGGCACGTTGCCGATATGATAGTTGCTCACGCCGCCGGTGGCTTCCAGGGGCAGGCTCTGCGCCTGCTCGTTGGCGCCGTTCAGCTTCAGGGTGACGCGCTCCGCGGTGTGGACATCCTGGCGGAACTCGAGCACCGCGGAAGCTGCCGACTTCATGAACACGGCATATCCGGCGCTGCGGGCGAAGTATTGGACGCCTTTGCTGGACTGGCCGCGATTGGGCTCGAACACCAGCGGCGCTCTCTTCGCCTGCTCCCGGACCGCCTGCAGGTTTTTGGTTACCTGCAGGTTCTTTGCGGCCGGGTTGAGGTTGCTCGCGGCCTTGACGGCCTTGGCTGTTGTTACTGACGACACAGGCGTGCTGACGACAGCCGCGCTGCTCTTACTGCTGTCGCTGGCCTTTGTGGTGGTGACCTTGTCAAGACCTGCCAGTACGCCGACCAGCAGGACGAACATCGTCAAAATCGAAAGTGACAACTTGCCCGTCACTTGCCCCATGATCTTTTTCATAGCCGATCGCTCCAATATGCCCTTCCTAAATTCACAAAACTTTCTAACTGCCCATCAGCGCGTCCCGCACTGACCTTATTTACCGTTCCCGCCTCGTGCGCCGCAGGGGGCTTCGACAAGGCAGGACCTTTGAAACTTGATCTTCCACTGCTTACGTTCGTTCAGAATTCTTGCCGGCTTCTTTGTTGGAATCGCGATTCGAAGTTCGCTTCATGAAGTCAATCAGAGCTTCCTCTGTAATGCGCCATCCCTGCCCGGCTTTCATGCCCACCAATTTACCCATGGTGAGCCATTGATATACTGCACGGCGGCTTACTCTCAACCGTTCAGCCACCTCTTCCGGCGTGTAGAGATTCGGAAAACTCATGTCGCCCGTTCGGAAAGGTGACCGTTTAACTTTCGCAGAACCGCGCTGGAAGGGTTCGCCGGAAATTCCATTGAGGACCGTCCCTTCCGTTCTGGCTCTGCCAACAACATCTTGTGCCACCTTCACCTTGATATAGCGGTCCTAACGTACGCTAATGAATCAGACACGATGATAAGAGAGCTGTTCCTGTGATGTCAATGCTCTTCTTGCGATTTTTTTGGTTACCATGGCACTACATTTCTATTAGTTACCCAACCCTTCATACCTACCTACCTACCAACCAACCTGGCAATATAGGCTGAACTAAGCGTCTTATGTGTCACACTTTCCGAAATCGCCATAACCTACCAACATACCTACCAAGGTACCTGCCAACCTGCCGGTTCGACGGATGTCAAGAGGGGCCGGGAAAAAAACTTCCGGATCTGGTACTACTCTCCCGAACCCCGCGTACTTTGTGGTTTTTTGCGTCAAAAATGGAAGGTTTCAGGCCTTGCGGCGGCTGTTGCGCCAGTTCCGCTCGATGGATCCGCGAATCTCTTCCGGCGGAGTAATCTCGATGACCGAGCCGCGCAGATCGCCATGCACCGGGATGTAGCGGATGTAGCGCCGCTTCTGCAGATCGGCCAGCCACTTGCGCAGCGTCTTGCCGTTGCGAATACCCGAAGCGCTAGAGAGCACGTCCAGAGTTACCCGGCAACTGAAGCTTTCGCAACCCACCGTCAGGCGGCAGATAGCCTGCAGTAACTGGCGCTCGGAAGAGAAAGCCAGGGTGTTGCTCAATTCCATGTAATAAGAGTCGATGGGCCAGTCCCGGGCCGCTATCACCGTGCCTTCGTTATGCACGATGATGCCGGCGTATTCGGACATCTCTTCGCCGACAAAACGGCTGAAACGGGATACGCCTTCCTGCATGGCCCTCTCTGGTTGCTTGGATGGTTGGTAGGTATCTTGGTGCTTCGGTTCGAAGGGTACCGGCTGAGGAGCCAAAGCCGGCGGCGCGAGCTGGACGCGCATCTCTTCGGCAGCCTGTTCGAGCAGCCGCTGCCGCTCAATCATCAAAACTTCCGACATCGAGCTTTTGCCGTGCAGCCGGGTGAGTAAGGTGTCCGAAGCGCTCTTCTTGGGAGACATAATCTGCTTATCGCCTTCTATGAGCTGATGCTCTCGTTGAACTTCACAATGGTATCGATCGACGCCTGCATAATGCCTTCGTCGATCCGCCTCACCTGCGCCATGTATCCCAGGTACATGGCCGTATTGCAGTAGTCCACGGCATCGCGAATAATCCCATTGGATGCTTTGGCCACCAACGGGAAACAGCCCGGCGTAAACACGTCGTCCGCTCCTCCCGCCACGCGAATGCGAAATAACAGCGCCTGACTCAATTCCTGCTCGTCCAGGGGATCGAGCGTAATCAGCCCGCCGGCGGCCCGGCTGCGCAGCGGCCGGAAATCCGGCTCCGCCAGAATGCCGGCCATATCCAGCGTTCCGAACAGGGCCACCTGAATAAACTTGCTCGAATTGGATTCGAAGTTCAGAATCTCGCGCACGCGCAACAACTGCTTGCGCGGAATCAATTGCGCTTCATCGATCAGCAGCACCACCGTGGTGCCCTGCTGGAACAGCGAAACCATGTGCTCCTGAAATTCCTGCCACTGCTTGGTCTCGCTGCGCCTGGCCTTGATGGCGAATTCCTCGCACAAAGTGACCAGCATTTTATTGGTGGTCGTCCAGTGGCTGGGGTTGGTGATATAGCGGATGCAATAACCTTCCCCGCCATCCAGTTCGTTGCTGTAAAGCCCGAAAAGCCGGCGCGCCACCGTGGATTTGCCCACCCCGGCGTCACCCAAAATCAGCGTGAGCCCCTGCTTGCCGTCGATATTCCGCTGCGCCCGTTTGATGGCTTTGGTGTGCTGAAAACTCAAATACATGAAGCGCGGATCCGGGCTCAGCGAGAACGGATTTTCTTTGAAGCCGAAGAAACTCAGTTCCTGATCGATCGCAGTACGCGTTCTCTTCAATGGTTGAGTGGCAGTCACGCTATCTGTACTATTCTATGCAGTGCGTTAACAATGTCAAAGGGTTTTCGGACCCGAGTTAAGCTAACGCAGAGAAAGAACCTAGATGCGTACTGAGGTATTTACCTGGTAATAGTACTTTATTGGGGTAGAGGTAGCAGGAATTCACCGCATTTTTCCGGAAATTCAGCGCCATTTCCGGAGAAGTGGCGGCACAGCGGCCAGCGTATGCGTTTCGTGACGTTTAGAGACGCTCTGGCGCATCCGTTTCGTTTTTGCGGGTCTTGGTATACCTGATCGGCCGGCGAACGCACCAAGGGGCATTTCCGTCGCAAATAGAGCTATTTCAGGAAAGGCGCTGTTTACGTTTCCCCGTTGAGTAACTGTTTTTCGCACCAAAGGCGCTGTAATCCGAACGGAAGCGGGATGGGTTGTTGCCCGATGTTATACAGTTCCCGCTGATGCAGCCCGATGACTTGCACCATCTCGTCCATGACTTTTTTGGCGATGGCATCGCCGGCGGGACCGAAGGCGCTCTTCAGCGTGTAATTGAAAACTCCGTTACGGGCATCCATCTGCGCATCCACCCGCAGCGCCTTTTTGCCGTTCAGCAGGGGCCGCAGGGGCGCCGGCAGGGCCCACGAATGCCACTGGGCGATGGCATCGAAGTCGATCCAGACCACCGCGGAAATTTCGTTGTTCGCTCCCAGTTTCACGGTGACGCTGCTCAGGCCGGGCCGCGGATTGATGCGCAGAGCGTACGCCAGATACTCGTTGACTACGCTTTCCGGCAGCCGGAAATTGATTTTATTGGCCGGCTTGCGCCCCTCCCGGTCATACTCGGCGAGCCAGTCCAGCACCTGCAGCACCTGGTCCACCCCAGCGGTCTTGTTACCCGGCAACGGCGCCGGCAGAGCTTCCGGTGAAGCCTTCGGCAGCATGTTCTCCGGGCCAGGCTTGGACGGAGTCTGGGAGGCCGCCGTGGAAAGGACGGCGAGCGCCAGCAGCATAGTGGCCGCGCCGATCCACAGGAGCCGAGGATTATTCATATAGCTCGAATTTTAACGCGCTTACAGGAAAACCCGCAGTTACCATAGAGGCTTAGGCTGTTGAAATGCGCATCAACTGGTTTTCGCCGTTGCCGCCGAGCCACACGGAAATCGCGCACTCCACCATGCGCCTGTTGCCGGCCTTGTGTGCTGCCGCGGAAGTCAATCTGTGGACCGATCAGGAGCATTGGTCATCGGAGCTGGAAGCATATGCGACGGTACGACGGTTCGATGCTGCCAGTATTGACTGGGCGGCGCTGAATAGCGTGGATGCCACTTTTTACAACATCGGCAATAACTCGCAGTTTCACAGCGAGATCTGGCGCGTGTGCCGGCGCCATCCCGGGTTCGCCATCATGCACGACGTGTTCATGCACGACTCGGTGGCCCACGATTGCCGCGTGCGCCACGATCGCGCGGCCTACCTGGAGCTGATGCAGTCGGTCTACGGCACACTCGGCCGCCGCGATGCCGAGTGGCACTGGGACGGCATCCTGGGGCTCGACCTGATGTCGCGGGTCTATTCCTGCATTCCGTACATCCTGCAGGCCAGCCTGGGCGCGATCGTGCATTCGCGGATGGCGCGCCATGCCCTGATGCGGGAAGTGAAGCTCCCGGTGGTCCTGGCGCCGCTGCCCTTCCCCTGCAAGGACGCCCCGGCGCCGCATACCGGCGGTCCTCCGTGGCAACTGGTGGTGTTCGGCTTTTTCGGCGCCAACCGCTGCCTTCACCAGCTTCTGACCGCACTGGCGTACCTGGACAACCGGCGCTTATTCCGCCTGCACATCTACGGGCAACTGAACGAAAATGCCGAGCCGGTAGCCCGGCTGATTCAAACCCTGCAGCTCGAGGGCTCCGTGGAGATCCACGGCTTCGTGCCGGAGGCCCGGCTGGAAGCCGCGCTCTCCGCCGCCCACATTGCCGTCAACCTGCGCTACCCCACCAAAGGCGAGGCGTCGGCCAGCCAACTCCGCATCTGGAGCCACGGGCTGCCCAGCCTGGTCACCAAAATCGGCTGGTATGCCGAGGTGCCTTCGGATACCGTCGCCTTCGTGCGCCCCGATTTCATGGTGGAGGATCTCTGCTCCTACCTCCAGGCGTACGCGGCCCGTCCGGAACAGTTCGCGGAAATGGGGATGAACGGCTATCGCTACCTGGCCGCCCGCCATTCGCCCGAACAGTATGCCGCCAGGGTCGTGGAAGCGGCCCGCGGCGTACCGGACCTGCTGCGCGCCTTGAGCGCCCGCGAGCTCGCCGCCCGCGCCGCCGAAGCGCGCCAGGCCTGGATGGAGCCTGGAGCCGTGCCGGATTCCGGCAGCCGGCTGGCCTCGGCGATTCACGATGTGTCCGGTGAAAATTGAGTGATGCGCTGCCTCCCGGCAACCCTGGCGTTCCTGGCGGCGACTGCCGCGGCGGCCGACGCCCCGCCGGCGGCGGCCCGCTTCCTCAGCCTGTTCGACCAGCTCCGCCAGGCGCAGAGCGCGCCGCGCCACGTCGCCTTTCAACTGAGCGATGCCGAGATCAACGCATACTTGCGCTACTCGCTGAAGGCCGCGCCGCGGCCCGGGATCGAGTCGGTGACCGTGAAGGCGTTCCCGCACAACTACGTTTCCACCTTCACCATCGTGGATTTCGATGCCGTGGAGCGCTGGAAGCCCGGCACGATCCCCTCGGTCTTGCGGCCGGTCCTGAAGGGCAAAAAGTCCCTCTGGGTGGATTACCGCTTCCAGACGACCAACGCGCAAGTGACGTTTTCGGTCGAGAAAGCTTACTACCAGGACGTGCGCCTGCCGGCCTTCTTCGTCCAGAAAATCATTCAGATGGTCGCCGAGCGCCAGCCGGAGAAGTACGACACCACCAGGCCCCTGCCCCTCCCCTTCGGCTTGCGGCGGGTGTGGACCACCGCGAATCACCAGGTCTCCGGGGAGAACTAAACGGAAAAGGGAATATCCCCTGCCGGCTCGTTGTCGGTGGCCGGGAGCGGGGGCTGCCAGCCTTCCTTGAGCATGCGCCGGGCGCGCACCCACACGATCCCGTCTTTGGCTGTGGCGTCGGGGCGGGTGTCGAGGTAATTCATCAGGAATTCCGGCCGGGGATGGCCGGACAGCAGGCTGGCCCGGGCCTGCGCCATCACCGCCAGGCGGGATGCTTCGGGCAGGGCCTGGAGCCTGGCGTCGAGCGCCGCGGTTTCGGCTTCCTCGGCGGCGGCCACCGCCTCCCGCTCCCGCCGCACGGCCTGCCGCTGCGCCGCTTCCGCCTCGTGACGGGTCTTGCTGGCCCGGGAAGTCTCGAAGCCTTCGGGGACCGGGACGTTGCGCTGCAGCAGGGAAATATAAAACCCCGGCGGATTGGTGATCTTGCCGTTCGCCTGGGCTACCTGAAAGTCGCCCCACTCGAGCTGATCGAACACCGCCTGTCCTGGCGGCAGGCCGGCCAGAAGCTGGCGGGCATCGCTCTCCCCGACTCCCCTTTTGGCCAGCTCGGCGATCACCCGCTTGTCGAAAGCGACGGTTGGCGGCGCGGCCTCGAGGTGGAGACGCTGCTGCCGATGGTGTGTAGGCTCTACAACAACCGTAGGCACGACACGCGGTTTCTTTCCGGTGAAGGTGGCATACTCGGCCCGCGCCTTGGGACCGGGAGCGTAGGACATGATCCAGTCCGGTTTCCCGTTTTCGTCGGTCGCCTCGCTGAATTGCACCTTGGTGATGTACCCGGATGCCAGGTGCGGCCGGTGCAATTTGTACATCTGTTTTTTGAAGTGGTTGTAGTCGAAGTAGCGCTGCTGGGCGGAAAACGTGCAGTACTCCGAATAGGCCATCTGCGCGAACGGCTGATTGTGTTTCAGCGCGGCGAAGATTTTGTAGCTGACGATTTCATAGAAGCGCTGCGCCGTCGGCGAGAGCTGTTTCTTGTAGCTGAGATCCAACGGGCGGAACGAAGCGTTGTTCAACACTTCCCGAAAGCTGGGCTGGAACTCGATATAAACAGCATCGGCTTTGGCGCCATCTTTGAACCTGTCGCCGGTAAAAAAAACGCTGTAACGGTGGAAGCCCGCCTCGAGTAATTTCTCGGTTCCATCGTTAGCCCGGTATCTGAATTTCGCGACGATATAAGCGCCGGCATTCTGGTGAAACGCGCGTTTCAGGACCTTGAGGTCCCGGCCGCCTTCAGAGATTCCGAGCTGTTCTGAAATTTCCCGGAGGCTTCCGAGCCTGAGCCGCTCCGGTAAAGGCTTTCCGGCGGCTTCAATTGCCCGATCGATCACAATCGTGTCGAGTTTATAGGCCAACTGGCGGGCTTGCCCATAACGATCGCTGTAGGAAACCTCCCATTTGAGTTCCAGTTGGCCGTTGGGTCCTTGCTTAAGGATTTGGATATCCACCCGACCTGCCTTGGCCAGGTTGTGAATGGGCAGTTTGGAGAGAACCGTCTCGGTGCGGATGATGTCGAGCGGTGAGGTGGAAAGCGTTTCGTCAGGCGGCGTCTCGTTCCCGGTGAGGTTGTGCGGACCGCGTTTCATTTGCGTGGATGGGTTGTGTTTCAACAACAACAGGGTTGTAGTGTTGTTGTTGTTTTTAAGTCTCTTAAAGTCTCTTAAAGTCTAGCACGAACATGCCATTTATTTTCAACTATTTAAGCCATATTTTGTCTCCCGTAATCCCGCAGGTTGTCTCCCGTAATCCCGCAGGTTGTCTCCCGTAATCCCGCAATTCGTCTCCCGTAATCCCGCAATTCGTCTCCCGTAATCCCGCATTCGTCTCCCGTAATCCCGCAGTTCGTCTCCCCAAATCCCGCACTTCTCGTCTCCCGTAAGCACGCACCTTTGTCTCCCCAAATCCCGTAGTCGCGGCCCCAAAGTATGCTCTGCTTGGACCAGGTTTCCCGGAGATTTCCGGTCGGAGCACGGACCGAATCGTCTCCTCAAACTGACCAGTCCGCCTCTTCAATGCCGGGAGGCCGGGGCGATCAAGGTCTAACTAACCTTTCGGTGCCAGGCTCCCCGGATTGCTTAAGACCGACTGGGCCCACGCACGTTCTTCCTGGGTGGATCGTTCATCCTCGAGAACCTGGCGGGCGATTTGTTCTTCTCTTTCCTGGTCCTGCCTCTTCCCTTCCCTATACCGGGACAACTCGGTAGCGGGCGGGTCGAAGTACGCTGGAACTGCGGCCATCAACAACCCCGGCCAGTTTTCGATATCCCGGCGCCTGGCGAGTTGCCGGACCTTCAGTTCGGCGAAAAAAGCAATCTCATTGACCGTAGCCGTGTGATCGCTGCTTTGGCAGCGACCAATAATGCGCCGGCCGGCGTCGTCGTCGAGATGGATTCCAATACGTGCTAAACGATCGATGAGAGTGAAGGCATCCCCCCCTACTGATTCGATACCCGGCCTTATCGAATCAGTACCCCCTACTGATTCGACTTGCAATGACGTATCAGTAGGGGGTACTGATACGTCATTCTCGTGCCGCTCGATAAACTTAACCCCCTTGGTGCGGATGACCCATTCCAACCCCGCAGCACGGCGCTGCACCAGTATCGCCGTATAGCTGTAGACCTTGTATGTCTTCCCGATTCCCGCCCGGCTATCTTCCGAGCCGACCTCGGCAAGGGCCAGTTTTTTCTTGAGAGAACGAATGTTGAGCCGGCAATTGTTTTCCGAGAGCCGCGCGACTTTCGAGAGCCTGCCCAATCCCATAGTCACCATTCGATTTCCATCGGGATCCGGTATGCCGGCGGCCCATAACGCGGCATAAATCGACTGTTCCGCATGGGAATGACCGTCCTGAGCTAAGCGTGCCTGGCGCAGCCGGGGGCGGCGGTAAGTCTGACGTTTTGACGAATCAGTAGGGGGTACTGATACGTGTCTGTTGGTCGAATCAGTAGGGGGTACTGATTCGACTACCACGCCTGATTTCTCTTGAGGGAAGTCTGTCGGCTTCTTTGATAATGCCGCCATCTGGCGGAGAAACTTACTCATCTCAAGCGACCGCCGCTTCACGCGTATTGTGCATATCGAGATTGGATGCGGCCTCATCGATTACATCCGGGCCAATAGCCTCGAGTTTCCGGTCATCGGCGATGCTGTAGGCATATCCGCAGATGAGCACGATATCGCGAGGCACGCCCAGCGATCGGTCGTGAACCCGGGCACAAGCTTCGGCCGTGAACCGGTTGCGCACCCTCCAGTAGTCGTGGCGGTAACCGATCATGGCCACAGTTTGTTCCGGGCTGAAATATTCGAGGACCACCGGCGCCACTATGCGGGATTTGAAAGCCTTGTACCGCTTGGTCTGCAACCGGTCCCTCAGTTCCAACTGGCCGGCCAATACCACCTGGCAGAGTTTTTCGGTGTGGGTTTCATAGTTCAGAAGCGACCGGATGCACTCCAAGGTTTCCAACCGGAGTAGTTGCGCCTCATCGACCATGACGATTACTGTCTTGCCCTCCGTGTGCTGTTCAATAAGGAACGCCTCTATCGCATCCATCTGCGCCGAAGCGGATCGCTGGGGAGGAATATCGAATTCCTTTGAAATAGCCTTCAAAAACGCAAACTGCGGTCCATTCGTCTGTTCGGCGATGAGCGCCACGCGGCAATCCGGCGAATGATCGTATCCCGACGCGATGTAGCGCATCAGGGAACTTTTCCCAAATCCCACGCTACCGAAAATGCAGGACAAGCCCTGCTTCAGGGCGATGGCCCTCCGGATCTTTGCCACAGACTCCTTCAGCGACGGCGTCTGGTACATGCAGGTCGGGTCCGGCGAGACGGTAAATACAGGAACTTCCATATAGGCTTTATACACGAGTTACCGGTAGCTCGCCAGTTATTTGTTAATCTGGCATTGAGGTTCCCCTGGAACGGTTGTAGATAATGGAACGGTAGTAGATGA
>Ga0335085_10011226_pt1 | contig 13308 bp, 12 predicted proteins | sample Lox_Sample_45_FD_206712 | JGI IMG/M metagenome (GOLD analysis project Ga0335085, IMG submission 206712) | Soil microbial communities from Loxahatchee National Wildlife Refuge, Florida, United States - Lox_Sample_4.5 | ecosystem: Environmental > Terrestrial > Soil > Wetlands | place: USA...
GAGCGATGAATCTCGGGGAACGAGGGCCGGCTCGACGGAGGAGAACAGTTTGCGTCCATCGAATTGAGCACGTGAGACCTGGCGAATGGTGCAGCCGAGGTCGCGGGCGTAAAGGAAGTCGATACTGTCAACGTCGGTGACAGGCGTAGTGCGAACCGCGTTGGGAGTCAGGCCAACTTTCAGCGCTACCTGAACGAGGATCGCGAGCTTCGCGGCGGCATCGTCGCCGCTCACGTCGCCGGAAGGATCGGCTTCGGCGTATCCGAACTGCTGCGCTTCGGCAAGCGCGGACTTGAAGCTGACGGCAGCCTGGTCCATGCGCGTGAGGATGTAGTTGCAGGTGCCGTTCAGGATCCCGGAGATACCGGCGATGCGGTCGCCCGCGAGACCTTCCTGAAGCGCGAGGAGAACCGGGACACCGCCGGCGACGGAAGCGCCAAAGAGCAATTGCTGGCCGGTGTCGAAGGCGAGGCGCGTGAGTTCGCGTCCGCGGTGAGCGATGAGCTGCTTGTTGGCTGTCACGACCGACTTCCCTTTTAGCAGCGCCTTCCGCACCCAGTCGTACGCGGGCTCCAGACCGCCGATGGTTTCGACGATGAGGTCGGCATCGGAATCGAGAATATCGTCGATCTTGTCGGTCCAGAGGACTTCTTCATCGGCCCACGAGACGCGCTTGCGGTCCACGTTGCGGTTGAACACGTGCGTGAGGCGGAGACGCGAATCGGGCGAATAGGAAAGGATTTCGGCGACTGATCGGCCGACGGTACCGAATCCGAGAATGGCGACGCTCTGCGTCAGCGGTGCGACATCGCGGACCAGCTCTAACTTCGGTTGCGTACTCAAGATCTTTCTCCTCGACGCCGAAAAGCAAAAAGCCCATCGCCTTTTTGCTTCGGCGATGGGCTTGTATGAGACCGTTATTGCTAAATTATGAGGTCATCAGCTCCTCTCGCCGGAACACACGGGGGCACATGCACATGGCCATGGTTGTCATGCGACATTGTGCAAACCAGCCCGAGTTGCGCGAGAGAATACTCATGCGTGCAGGTAGACTACGACCAAAACCCTAGTGGTGTCAATCACCTTCTGGTGTGACCCTACTTCACTCCGATCAATTCCGGCTCCAGAAGCCTAATTTCCTGTGCGTTGCCGCCAGGCCTGTGGCCGCGCTTTTCGAACTGCTCGCCACGTCCTTCGGCCTGCGTGTAATTCGGATTTTTGACCTTGATCCAAGTGGTCGCGGTGCTGTTCGGCAGGTATGAACCGAACTTCCACTTAGCGACGATGCCCTCGAGGTCGTGCTCAGAGGCGAAGTCGAAGAGCTGGCGTCCGTGGGCGTCGATGTGATCGCTGAAGAGCACGCGCGACGGTGACGTGGGCACGATCTGGCGCAGCTTTTCCCGGCGCTCGACAAGCGGCAAGTCGCGGAGATCGCGTCCGTTCAGCCAGAGCAGGTCGAAGGCAAAGAAGTAGGGATCGCCGCGACGATAAAGCAGGTCGTTAAACTGAGAGCGGCCCTCCGCGTCGAGGCAGGCGATTTCGCCGTCCAGAACTGCGTTTTCAACCTGGAGATGGCGGCCAATCCAGGAACTCAGCTCGGCAAACGAGCGATACGGATTGCCACGTCGCGAGAGCAGCCGGGCATGTTCATCTTCTACATAGGCCAGTCCGCGAAACCCATCGTGCTTGATCTCGAAAATCCAGTCGGAGTGGTCGAACGCTTCGGGGCGCCGGTACAGCGCCATGGGTTGGAAAAATGCTGGTAAGTGAGACACTGCTTCCATTGTATCGGAATCAAAGATCCATCGATTGCGAATTGCGCTCCCAACCGCGTACCATGCTGCGCGCATAGGAAACTTGCGAGGAGAGTTCATGAAAACCGTTTGGGCTTTGGGGATCGTCATCATGTTGGGAGCCATGTCTTTTGCGGCGCCGAAGGCGCCTAAGGTAAGAACTGACGCCGGCGAGGTTGAGGGCAAGACAACTTCCGATGGCAAGGTGCAGGAGTTCCTCGGCATTCCGTTCGCCGCACCGCCGGTTGGCGACCTGCGCTGGAAAGAACCGCAGCCGGTGAAGCCGTGGAAGGGCGTGCGGCAGGCGACGGAGTTCGGAGCGCGCTGCATGCAAGGCAACGTCTTCGGCGATATGAACTTTCGCGATTCCGGCCCCAGCGAAGATTGTCTCTACCTCAATGTCTGGACGCCCGATGTTTCCTCGAAAGCCAAGCTGCCGGTAATGGTTTGGATTTACGGCGGCGGCTTCCAGGCCGGTGCGACGTCGGAGCCGCGGCAGGACGGCCAGTTCCTCGCGCACAAGGGCGTCGTGGTCGTGAGCATGAACTACCGCCTCGGGATCTTCGGGTTCTTTTCGCATCCGGAGCTAAGCAAGGAGTCTCCGCACTTCGCGTCGGGCAACTACGGGCTGATGGACCAGACAGCGGCTCTGCAGTGGGTGAAACGCAACATCGCAGCGTTCGGAGGCGACCCGTCGAACATCACAATCTTTGGCGAGTCGGCGGGATCGTTTTCGGTCAGCGCACAGATGGCTTCACCTCTGTCGAAGGGTCTGATTGCGCAGGCGATCGGCGAAAGCGGCGCGTTCTTCGGCCGGACGCTCAAGGCGAAGCTGTTGTCGGAGTCCGAGGCTGACGGCGTGGCGTTCACGAAACAAATCGGCGCCGACTCTCTGGCGAAGCTCCGTGCCGTTCCCGCACAGCAGTTGCTCGACGACGTGATGAAGGGCGATTCGTTCCGCTTCGGACCGAATATCGACACTTACTTCCTGCCGGCGACTCTACTCGAAATTTATTCTAAGGGCGAGCAAGCGCGCGTTCCGCTGCTGGCCGGATGGAATCGCGACGAAGGAAGCTGGCAGCAGTTCTTCGGCAAGGACCCGGTGACAAAGGACGAATATGTCGCGAAAGTTAAAGACCACTACGGTACCCAGGCGCAAGAGGTTCTGAACATGTTCCCTGCCGATACCGAGCAGCAGATGAAGACATCGGCCGCGCGGCTGAGCACCGCGGACTTCATCGCGTACGGCACGTGGAAGTGGATCGAGTTGCAGAGCCAGACCGACGACCTCCCCGTGTATCGCTACGAGTTCGACGAAGCGCCGCCGGCAGATCCCGCAGCGGACCGACCGGACGCAGGCAAGCTGGCGTACCACTCGGCCGAGATCGAATATGTCTTCGGGACGCTCGCCTCGAAGAAGCTGCCGTTCACTCCGGCGGACTACAAGCTGTCGGAGCTCATGCAGACCTACTGGACAAACTTCGCCAAGACCGGCAATCCGAACAGCGACTCGTTACCGATGTGGCCTCAGTACACAAAAAAGGACGAATTCCAGGTGATGCACCTGGCGCCCGTTCCCGAGCCGAGGTCCGACGGACAGCGCGAGCAGTACCTTGAGTTGGAAAAGTCGGCAGAGGCACAGACGACAGGGAAGTGACTTCGTTGTCATCACCAGAATAAGGACAGGGGGGCTTCGGATCCCGGGCTGAAGCTCGGGGGCTAGCAACTGCGGGCTAGCTGTTCTCGCCTGTTCCCAGCTTGCGGCAGAGTTCGCGAAGGCGGTCCTGCTCGTCGGCGGTCAGGCGGGACATCAGTTCGGTGATGTGGGCGGCGTGGTGAGGGAAGATGGAGGCGATCAGCTTGCGTCCGGCGTCGGTGATTTCGGCGCGGATGTAGCGGCGGTCTTCGGAGCTGGGGACGCGCTTCACGTATCCGGACTTCTCGAGGTTGTCGACGACCATGGTCAGATTGCCGCTGGTGCGGAGGATCTTCTGCGCCAGCTCGGAGAGGCAGAGCGGGCCGACGTGATAGAGCGCTTCGAGCACGGCGAACTGCGAGGGCGTGAGTCCGTGCTGATCGAGATGCTTCATCCCGAGTGACTGGACGGTGTTGGCGGCGCGCTGCAGATTGATGAACGCGGCGAGGGCGCGGCGTTCGCGAGATGATCCTTGGTAGCGGGTGGGCATTACTTCAATATTGTAATAGTAGTCAGGACAGGAGCCAGGAGCCAGCTGATTCGGGTTGCCCGGAACGGCGATTTCGACGCAATGTTCGCTAAGGAGTGAAGATCGCTAAGGAATTACGCCTAATGATTTATACTATGGAGAGCCTGATTTCGAGGGGATAGCACAAGCCAGATGGGTGTTCCGATCAGCCAGATGTGGACGGTGGCGTCGTACGTGGTGCGCCAGAGAGTCAAGGGGCGCAAGCACTACCCGCTCGTCCTGATGTTGGAACCGCTGCTGCGCTGCAACCTGGCGTGCGCCGGATGCGGCAAGATCCAGTATCCCGGGCACGTGCTGAAGCGGCAGCTTACGCCAGAAGAGTGCTTCAAGGCCGTGGAGGAATGCGGCGTTCCGGTGGTGAGTATCCCGGGCGGCGAGCCGCTGATGCATCCGCAGATCGTGGAGATCGTGAACGGGCTGGTGGCGCGCAAGAAGTACGTTTACCTGTGCACGAACGCGCTGCTGCTGCGCGAAAAGCTCGACCAGTTCACGCCTTCCAAGCACCTGTCGTTTTCGGTACACATGGACGGGCTGCGCGAAGAACATGATTTCGCGGTCTGCCGCGAAGGGACGTACGACAAGGCGACGGAAGGGATCAGGGAAGCCCTGAAGCGCGGCTTCCGCGTGACGACCAACACGACGCTGTTCGACGGAGCGGATGCGAAACGCGTCCGCGAGTTCTTCTCGGAGATGATGAAGCTGGGCGTCGAGGGCATGATGCTCTCGCCCGGATATACCTACGACAAGGCTCCCGACCAGGAACACTTCCTGACGAAGAAGAAGACGCGCGAACTCTTCCGTTACATCCTGAGCAACCGGCGCGAGGGCTGGCGGTTTAACATGAGCCCGCTGTTCCTGGAATACCTGATGGGACGGCGCGAGTACGATTGCACCCCCTGGGGCATGCCGGCGTACAACATTTTTGGCTGGCAGAAGCCGTGTTACCTGCTGCAGGACGGCTACGCGGATTCGTACGAGGAGCTGGTCCGCGAGACCGAGTGGAAGAATTACGGCTGCCAGAGCGGCAATCCGAAGTGCGCGAATTGCATGGTCCACAGCGGATACGAAGCCAGCGCGGTCAACGATACCTTCGGCTCGCTGAGCGGATTCCTGGCGACCGTGCGGGCGACATTCTCGAACAAGTACAAAGATCCGGATGTGGATATCGACGCGGGAACCCCGGCGCCGGTGTCGGGCAAATTGGTCAATATCTCCGCGCAGCAGTAGCGCCTGCCGAAGCGTTCGGATTCAACACAGAGATCGCAGAGAAACAGAGTGTCAGATCAGAGAATTCCCGGTCCCAACGAAATGGAAGAGCAGCTCGGGTTCGATCACGAGAACCTGGAGGGATGGATTCCTTCGCTCGCCTCGGAGGAAGAAATCCGTGCGGCGCTGGAGAAGGCTTTCGATTATCGCGGCGACGTCACAATCACTTTGAAGAGCGGCGAGAAGGTCGAAGGGTACGTTTACGACCGGAAGACAGCCACTTCCCTCGGGCAGAGCCTGATTCGTGTCCTGCCGAAAGATAAGTCGGGACGGATGAATATCTCCTGCGCAGACATCGCGGCGCTGGCGTTTACCGGGAAGGACCCGGCTGCCGGGAAGAGCTTCGAGGCATGGGTGAAGAAGTACAACGAGAAGAAAGCGGCGGGCGAAAAGAATATCGGGATCGAAGCGGAACCGCTGGATTGACTTTCAATACCCCACTCAACCAAACGAAGGTTGAACGGGGCACCCTAACAGTCTTAGTCGCCGGCGACGGCCTGCGGAGTCAAGGCAGGTGTGCCAGGCTGGGCGCCCTGCGGTTTTCGCGCGAAAGCGTTCAAGATGCCGGTGATGATCAAGTAGCCGGAGGCGACGCCAAGAGCTACTGCGGTTGTAATGGTAAGAATGAGAACGAGCCCCATGATTACTTCGTTCACCTTGGTCCGCCTTCCACTTCTCTACGATGCCCAGCATCGCTCTCTGGATGGTACTTCTCGTTTCGATCTCGGGTACTAACTACATCGGCACCCGGGCAACCGTCGATTACTTTTTCTTTTCTGCATTCCATACGGTGCGCGATATGGCGCGACCGCAGAACGGGCAAAAGTTAATCGGATATAAATTCGGCCGGTCTTCCGGAGACCGCACCGCGTAATCCGAATCGATCTCGTTGAGCAGGCGTCCACGCATCTGCAGCTTGGGCTGGTTCAGAATCGCGTCGCCGTCCACGGCTTCCTGCAACATCTCGCAACAATGCTCGGTCATCGCTTATGCTCGCAGTCCCGAATCGAGCCAGATGTACTGCTCGTCCGACCCGATCTCGCCGTAGCGCTTCACCATGTACGAGCCCGGCAGAGCTGCGTACTCGAGGACCGTGGGCAGAACCGCCTGCGACAAACGTTCGGCACATGGACCGTACAACAGAATGCGGTGGTAGCCGCCGCCGGTTTCGTGACCGTCCCACTCGCCGCAGTTGGTACCCTCCAAGCACTGTTCGATGTCCATCTCCAGGCGCGTCAGCGATTCATCTTCCGCCTCGGTGCCGAAGTGATCGTTCGACAGCCGCATGCTGATGATGACCGCTTGTTCGCGGCCGGGAGCTGTATCTTTGGGAATTGGCCATGGGCCCAGGATTTTCAATCCTTCAATCCTCTACGATGGAGTCTCGTTCGGTCTGTGACCGATAACCGCATCGAGCACTTTGCCGTCGGTTTGACCCTTTCCGCCAGTGACAATTAAGATACAGCAGTAGAACTGTGCCCTATCTCCGGCAGACTTTCCAGAGGGGACGCACTCACGGAAGTGCTAGAACCGTTGAAAGTTGGGGCCATGCCGGATTGGTATCAGGGCCGAGCTTCCCATGGGCATTTCCAAGATCACCGTGCGCGGGGCGCGCCAGCACAACCTAAAAAACATCGACGTCGAGATACCGCGGAACACGTTGACCGTTATTACCGGGCTCAGCGGATCGGGCAAGTCGTCGCTCGCCTTTGACACCATCTACGCCGAGGGCCAGCGGCGCTATGTGGAGACGCTTTCGGCCTACGCGCGCCAGTTTCTCGACCAGATGGAACGCCCCGACGTGGACGCCATCGACGGCCTGAGCCCGTCGATCTCGATCGAGCAGAAGACTACCAGCCGCAGCCCCAGGTCAACGGTAGGGACGATCACTGAGATTTACGACTATTTGCGATTGCTCTACTCGTCCATTGGATTGCCACATTGTCCGCAATGTGGGCGGGCAATTTCGCGACAGTCGGCGGACCAAATCGTCGCGCGGGTGATGGCGTTGAAGCCAGAGGACCGGGTGATGATCCTGTCGCCCATCGTTCGCGGCCGCAAGGGCGAGTTCAAGCAGGAGATGGAGAAGCTCGTCCAGCATGGATTCACGCGGGCGCGCGTGGACGGTGAGCTGGTCAATCTCGAAGAAGAGATCAAGCTCGACAAGCGGAAGAACCACACGATTGAGGTGGTTATCGACCGGCTGTTGGTGAAGCCGGGGATCGAGCGGAGGCTGGAACAGTCGATCACGCTGGCGATGAAGCTGGGCAGCGGACTGGTGCAGGTGGCGATCGTCGGGGGTGAAGAGCATCTGTTCAGCGAGCGGCTGGCCTGTCCGGAGTGCGGCATCAGCGTGCCGCAACTGGAGCCGCGTTCGTTCTCCTTCAACAGCGTGTACGGCGCGTGCCCCGAATGTCACGGGCTGGGTAGTCGCTACGATTTCGATCCGGCGAAGATCATCAACGACTGGTCGAAGCCGCTGCTGGATGGAGCGCTGGGGCCAGGATCCGCGTCGACCAATCTGATTCACAGCGTGAAACTGGCGGCGCAGGCGTACAACATCGACCTGAGCGAGCCGTTCGAGAAGCTGTCGGACAAGGAACAGCGCCTGCTGCTGTACGGACCTGACGCGGGTGATCGGAAGATCGGGTTTAAGGGGATCCTCGAATATCTGAAACAGAACATGGAGGAATCGGCGTCACGGGAAGCGGCTACGTCCCGAGAGCCTGGCGGTGAAGGTGAACGGAATGTCGATTGCCGATTTCACTGCCCTGCCGGTTTCTCGCGCCGTGGAAGCCGTCGCGAAGATCAATCTGAACGAGCGCGAAGAGCATATCGCGGGACGCATAGTGCGCGAGATCGCCGAGCGGCTGGGCTTCCTGAATACCGTCGGACTTGGCTACATCTCGCTGGACCGTTCGGCGGCCACGCTCTCGGGCGGCGAGGGGCAACGCATTCGGCTGGCGACGCAGATCGGTTCTAAGCTGCGTGGAGTGCTGTACGTGCTCGACGAGCCGTCGATTGGCCTGCACCATCGCGATAACGAACGGCTGCTGGAGTCGCTTGAGTCGCTACGCGATCTCGGCAACACCGTGCTGGTGGTCGAGCACGATGAAGAGACGATCCGCCGCGCCGACTATGTGATCGACCTCGGACCGGGCGCGGGGAGGCATGGCGGTGAGTTGGTAGCATCGGGCACGCCAGAAGAGATCATGAAATCCGAGCGCTCGCTAACCGGCAAGTACATCGCCGGCGAAGTGCAGATCGAAATGCTGCCGGAACGGCGGCACGTGAACGGGAAGGCGATCACGATCCTCTCGGCGACCGAGAACAACCTGAAGCACGTGGACGCCACCTTCCCGCTGGGCGTGATGACGGTGGTGACAGGCGTCAGCGGTTCGGGCAAGAGCACGCTGGTGAATGACATCCTGTATCGCGCGCTGGCGAAACAGCTCTATCGCTCGCGGGAGGAACCGGGCGCGCATAAGGCGATCAGCGGCGTCGGAGACATCGACAAAGTTATCCAGATAGACCAGTCGCCTATCGGCCGCACGCCTCGTTCGAATCCGGCGACGTATACGGGTGTGTTCACGCACATCCGCGACCTGTTTGCGATGTTGCCGGAGGCGAGGGAGCGCGGATATAAAGCAGGACGGTTTTCGTTCAACGTTCCCGGTGGCCGCTGCGAAGCGTGCCAGGGCGAGGGCCAGCGTCGGATTGAGATGAACTTCCTGCCGGACGTGTACGTGCTTTGTGAGGTCTGCGGAGGTAAGCGGTACAACCACGAGACGCTCGCGGTGAAGTACAGGGGCCATTCCATCGCCGATGTGCTGGAACTGCCGGTGTCGGACGCGCTGCCCGTGCTGGAAGACTTCCCGCAGGTTCGGCAACGATTGCAGACACTGCTCGACGTCGGGTTGGGCTATATCCACTTGGGGCAGTCGGCCGTGACGTTATCGGGAGGAGAGGCGCAGCGCATCAAGCTCGCCCGCGAACTCAGCAAGCGCCAGACGGGGCGCACGCTGTATCTCTTAGATGAACCAACAACCGGGCTGCATTTCGATGACGTCCGCAAGCTGCTCGACGTGCTGCATCGGCTGACGGATTTGGGAAACACGATCATCATCATCGAGCATAATCTCGACGTAATCCGCAACGCTGACTGGATTATCGACCTCGGGCCGGAAGGCGGCGAAGATGGCGGGCGGATCGTGGCACAGGGCACGCCGGAACAGGTGGCGAAGGTGAAGAAGAGCTACACCGGACAGGCGCTGGCCCAGGTGTTTGGGAAACAGAAGAACTAGAACGTCAGTTCATCAGTATTTCAGGTCAGCGGACAGACTTCGGCATTCTGTTCTTTCTGACGAACTGAGAAACTGATGAACTGAAAAACTGGCACGTCACTTGCCCCTGACTCACCCATCACAGCCAAGCGTAGTTACTTGAGTTAACGTTGCGGCATCTTGGGCCCCGCAGAGGTCACTTATGTTCTCCGGCCCGACTGATTCGATCCCGCATATCAACGAAGACGACCCGGTAACCGACACAACTCCGCTCAGCCCAAGCAAATCGTACAGCCTGCTACTGGGGACGCTGGGCGCGATTGTCGTTATCGCCGGGCTACTCCTGGTTTTCGGCGTGCGCTTTACTTCCGACTACATGACTTACGACGCGGCCAAGGAGATCACCGTCAGAGGAACCGTGGTTGGATTCGCCGAATACGCCTGTCCGGGGGCTGATGGCGAGCTTGAGCGGCACCTGACGCTCAAGACCCCGACCGGCAACTACGAGATTCATCTTGCAGCGACGCGCGTCATGCGCAGCGTGGGCTGGCAATTCAAAGAAGGTGAAACGATCCAGGTACTGGGCGCGCAAGTGCGTTACCGCGGACAGGATGGCCTGATCGCGCGCCAGATCACCGAGGGTGAGAACGTGTACACGTTCCGCGGGCCGAATGGAGTACTACTGATCAAGCAATAGCGATGTAGCCGGCTTCCCTTGCCGGGTGAGGTTTGGCACGTTCGGTCACGAGTCCCGCCGATTGTGCGGCGTGGAGGCGTCTTACGTGCTTACAAGCCTGTCTGCCTTAATCGTTTTGGGATTCCAGGAAATGTGTTCCGCGTGTGCCCCTCCGAATTTCCGTTCGGTGTTAGCATTTCTTTGACCAGTCAGTTCTGGCCTTGCTCGCTCACTTCTTTCACCAAATCTACTTGATCCTCCGTGCAGTTCACGTAACCGGGAACCGAAAGGATTTCATGGCTGATCGCAAGGAACGCACTCCACTTACCGGCAGCGAGCGCGCCCCTATTCGCGGCGCTCGCGATGTTGGCAACGCCGATCCCAACGAAACTATTGAGGTCGTTCTCCGGGTCTATCCGGTAGCCAGAAAAGAAGGTGGGCAATTACCGCTGGAGGGCAATGTCTCACGGGACATGAGTCGTGAAGAGTATGAAGCTACTTTCGGGGCCGATCCCGAGGACATCAAGAAGATTGAGGAATTCGCGCAGGAAAACCATCTCACGGTGGTGGAAGCTGATGCCGGACGAAGGATCGTCGTGCTTCGCGGAACGGTGAAAGACTTCGCCGCTGCATTCAATGTCGAACTGCGTCAGTATCAATACGCTGGAGGCACCTATCGCGGCCGTACCGGGCCGGTGCACATCCCAGCTGGTCTCCAGGATGCGATTGAGGGTGTCTTCGGGCTCGACAATCGTCCGCAGGCGAAGCCGCACTTTCGGCTCCTTCAACAAGACTCGGCAATACGGAGCACGACCCCCGGTGGTACCTTCACCCCCTTGCAATTGGCCAATCTCTACCAGTTCCCGGACGCCGACGGCGCCGGCCAGTGCATAGGAATCATTGAGCTTGGTGGAGGCTACAACGTCAGCGACCTGCAGAAATACTTCCAATCTCTTGGAATCGGCAAGAACGTCGAAGTTAGCGCCGTCGGGGTAGGTAATGGCGAAAACAAGCCCACCGGAGATCCCAATGGACCGGATGGCGAGGTGATGCTCGACATCGAAGTCGCAGGCGCAATTGCTCCCGCTGCCAGCATAGTGGTTTACTTCGCGGCGAACACCGATGCAGGCTTCCTCAACGCGATTACCACGGCCGTTCACGACAAGACCCACAATCCGTCGGTGATCTCCATCAGTTGGGGAGGCCCGGAAACGTCATGGACAACCCAGGCGTTGCAGTCGTTCGACAGTGCCTTCCAGGCCGCAAGTGCCATGGGCGTCACCGTCTGCGTGGCTGCCGGCGATGACGGATCCACCGACGGCGTCAGCGATGGCAAGAACCACGTGGACTTCCCAGCTTCCAGCCCCAACGTGCTGGCGTGCGGAGGCACGAAACTCAGTGTGCAAGGCAGCAAGTTGAGTGAGACGGTATGGAACGAATTGCCCAACGACGGCGCGACGGGCGGTGGCTTCAGTTCGTTCTTCACCACCCGACCGGCATACCAGAAGAGCATTTCTGGCGGCGCCGGACGAGGTGTGCCTGATGTCGCAGGCGACGCCGACCCGGAGACTGGGTATCAGGTGCTGGTCGATGGAGAATCCGCTGTCATCGGGGGAACCAGCGCTGTCGCGCCGCTGTGGGCTGGTTTGATCGCCCGCCTGAATCAGAACCTTGGTTCAGACGTGGGATTCCTCAATCCTGTGCTTTACCGGAATCCAAACGTTTGCAATGACGTGACCGCAGGCAATAATGGCGCGTTCAAAGCGGCTACCGGATGGGATGCCTGCACCGGGCTGGGCAGTCCGCGTGGAACGGATATTGCCAATGCGCTCAAGCCTCCGACGACTCTAAGAGATTCGGCTTGAACAAACAAGAAACGCAACAAAAATACCCTCGCTACGGCGAGGGCATTTTATGTAAATAGCCTGTTTGGATAAGCCTATTGCGAGGCGCCCAGGGTATTGGTGCGCTCGGCAATCGCGGGCCTCGCCGCAAAGAACTGGTGATCGTAAAGTTCGCGGTAGAAGTGGCCAGATAGTTCCGCGGCCTTGGGCCCAAACGTTGGACGCCCGCCCTGCAGGAAGAACACGGTCACGATCTTGCCGTATTGGGTGTTCGCGTAGGAGGCGAACCACCCAAAGCGTATGCCGTCCCGCGAGCAGGTGCCGGTCTTGCCGAGAATCTCTTCCTCGCTGAAGTTGTAGCGCACACTGCGCGCGGTGCCGTAGTGGACGGCTCCAGCCATGCCATCGAGGATGTCAGGAATGACGCCACCGATATCCAACTGCCGTTTAACGCGCGGCTGGAAGTGAGCCGCTTCCTCCGGCGTCTCCGGATGCTGCAGGTAGTAAAGCGTTCCGCCATTGGCGATAGCGGAAACTAACGCGGCCAATTGGAGAGGTGTCATGTTCACGCTCTCGCCGAACGAACACATCCGGCCCACGCCACCTTCCTTCTCAGGAAGCACTTCGGTTGGATAGGTTCCGAGGTGTTCACCGGGGATATCGTATCCGGCGAGTTCGCCGAGCCCGAACTGATGGGCGTAGTAGGCGACTCTTTCGAAACCGAGCTTCCGTCCGACGATTTCAAAGAATGTGTTGTTGGAATGCGCGAGGGCGGTGGTGAGATCGATCTTCCAGCCGCCGCCCACGTTGATCTTCGTATCCTTAGTGATGACGCCTTCGCTCAACGCCGCGAGCGCAACCGACAGCTTGATGGTGGAGCATGGCGTAGCGCCTTCGGAGAGCGCCAGACCCTGATTGACCATCGCCAGGACGCGTCCCGTGTTCGGGTCGACGGCGACGACGGTGCCGTTCATGTCACCGAGCGCGTCAATGGCTGCCTGGCGAACCACGGGATCTTCGCCGGCGATCACGTCTCCCGCGGTCTGGTTTTCGGCGTAGGAGTTGCCGACGAAGCGTTCATAGTAGCGATGGCGCACCACGCGGCGGCGCCGCAAGGATGCCCGCTTCACCGGCGTCTTGGCCACAGGGCGGCTATGCCGCGACTGCGTCAGCTTCTTTCGGGTCTTGGCCGATTCCGTTATGTTTTGAGATTTTGATTTC
>Ga0335085_10011227_pt1 | contig 13307 bp, 9 predicted proteins | sample Lox_Sample_45_FD_206712 | JGI IMG/M metagenome (GOLD analysis project Ga0335085, IMG submission 206712) | Soil microbial communities from Loxahatchee National Wildlife Refuge, Florida, United States - Lox_Sample_4.5 | ecosystem: Environmental > Terrestrial > Soil > Wetlands | place: USA: Florida...
CAACTGGAAGCTCGTATTCATGGAGCAGCGGGTCCCGGGAACACTTCGCATTTGGGCCGATCCCTTCGTCACTTTGCGGGTTCCGAAGCTCTTCAACCTTCGGACGGACCCGTACGAGCGGGCGGATGTCACCTCGAACACTTACTACGACTGGTTGATGGATCACATCTTCCTGCTTGTCCCTGCACAGGCCTATGTGGGCCAGTTCCTGACGACCTTCAAGGACTACCCACAGCGGCAAAAGGCGGCCAGCTTCAACCTGGATGAAGTGCTTCAGAGTCTAAAAGAAAGCGGCGGTTCGAAGTAGCACAGACGCGGCGGGGCGCGGGATCGGAAGCGCCCCGCCGTGATTTTGCCTGGAGAGGTAAACTCGTGAAAATCTCACCGATGAGGATTCTTTTCGCTCTGCTGCTGCTCGCAACCGCGGCCTTCGCCGCCGATCCGTTGCCTTCGTGGAACGACGGCCCGGCCAAACAATCCATCATCACCTTTGTGGAGAAGGTCACGACGGCCGGGTCGCCGGACTTTGTGCCGGTGCCGGAACGCATCGCCACGTTCGATAACGACGGTACGCTCTGGTGCGAGAAGCCGCTACCCGTGCAATTATATTTCGCGCTCGACCGCGTGAAGGCCCTCGCACCGCAGCATCCCGAGTGGAAGACCACGGAGCCGTTCGCCTCGATCCTCAAGGGGGATACGAAGGCGGCACTGGCCGGCGGAGAGCGGGGACTCTTGGATTTGATCATGGCCACCCACACCGGCAATACCACCGAGGAGTTTGAACAGATCGTGAAGGACTGGATCTCGACCGCGAAACATCCGAAGACCGGCAAGGTCTACACCGAAATGGTTTATCAGCCCATGCTCGAACTGCTCGCCTACCTGCGCGCCAACGGTTTCAAGACCTTCATTGTTTCCGGCGGCGGCATCGAGTTCATGCGCCCGTGGACGGAGACGGTCTATGGCATCCCGCCTGAGCAGGTGGTGGGCAGCAGCGTGAAGACGAAGTTTGAACTGCGTGACGGCAAACCCGTACTCGTGCGGTTACCGGAGTTGAACTTCAACGACGACAAGGGCGGCAAGCCCGTCGGCATCAACCAGCACATCGGCCGCCGGCCCATCGCCGCGTTCGGCAATTCCGACGGTGATCTGCAAATGCTTCAATACACCGGCGCCGGCAGTGGCGCGCGTTTCTGCCTCTACGTCCACCACGACGATGACGCCCGCGAATACGCCTACGACCGCAAGGATGGTCTGGCTCGACTCGATCAGGGTCTCGACGAAGCCGCCGCGAAAGGCTGGACGGTGGTAAGCATGAAGAACGATTGGAAGACCGTCTTTCCCGCGCCCTCCGAGGTCACCGCCATTGACATCCTGCTGGAGCCGGACGCCACGATGCTCCAGCACGCCGAAGCCAACAACGCGCGTCTGCTCGGGGTCTTTCCCAAAGGCTTTGCCCTGGATGCGGCGCACCGTCCGCACATCACGCTGGTGCAGCGCTTCGTCCGCACGGCGGACCTCGATAAGGTCTATGCCGCCGAGGAAAAAGTGCTCGCCGGCGCCCACGTCAACGCCATGAAGCTGGAGGCCTTCAAGTACTATTACGCACCCGCCGGCGCGGTGGGCGTCGCGGGCATTTGCGCCAGGCCGACGCGGGAAATCCTCAAGCTGCAAGCGGACGTCATTGCCGCCGTGACGCCGTTCACGGTGGGAGCCGGACCGATCACCGCGTTCACCGCCGGACAGGGCGATCCCGCCACCGATGCGGCCCTTATCAAATACGTATCAACGTTTGTGCCGGAAATGTCCGGCGAGAAATTCAATCCGCACGTCAGCACCGGCGTCGCGCCGAAAGCGTACCTCGACCAGATGCTGGCCGAACCGTTTGAGCCCTTCACCTTCTCGCCCGCGGGCGCGGCCGTCTACCAGCTCGGCCCGTTCGGCACGGCGGCGAAGAAGCTCAAAGAATGGGGATTGCGGCCTTGAAGCAGGAGTCTGAATGGCGTGAAGGCGCGTTCCGGAGGGCGCTTGATTCCGGTTCTTCCCCCCACTGTTCGACTGCGTAACTTACTCGGGGATGGCATGTATATGAAACACACCTCGCACTTTCATCAGTTACATAAACGTGGGATAGATATTTGGGCGATACCTGCCCTGTACGCTGCAGCCGCCATCGCGACTGGGGTGATACTTCCCCGAATTGAAGAGTACATCTTTCCAGGGCTCACATCCGCAGCGAGCGTCGGCCAGGCAACAGCAATCTACTCCGCCATCGCTTCAGGCATGATTGCGCTGACCGGCATCGTATTTTCGCTGGCCTTTGTGATGCTTCAGTTCAGCGCGAGCGCCTACTCGCCACGTCTCGTGCTTTGGATCGCTCGTGACCCTGTGATGTGGCATGCCCTGGGGATATTCACGGCCACCTTTCTTTACGCGATCGCGGCACTCTCCGGGGTGGACCGGCACGGTTCGGGTCGTGTTCCATTTGTCAGTTTCTGGCTGCTGGTCCTCTTGCTACTTGCGAGCATGGCAATGTTCATCAGCATGATCCAACTGATCGGCCTTCTTCAGGTCAACGCCATGCTGATCTTCACGGGCGACCAGGGGCGGAAGGTGATAGCGACAACTTACCCGCCCGTGAAATCGGAAGTTGCAGCCAAGGGGTCGGATGATCTTCGTGCCCTGCCTTGCACCCAGGCTCTCATTCATCACGGACGGCCTCGGTCAATCCAGTCTATCGATATACCCACCCTGGTGAATCTGGCGGGAGCCCACGGCGGAATCATTGAAATGGTCGTGGCAGTCGGCGACACGGTCGTGGAATTGATGCCCGTGTTGCGCGTCCTGGGCGCCCGGCAGCGCATTGATGAAAAGAGTTTGTGGGATGGAATCGAAATGGGCGACGAGCGCACATTTGAGCAGGATCCGAAGTACGCGATCCGCCTACTGGTTGACATTGCCATTAGGGCCCTGTCGCCCGCGATTAACGATCCGACAACGGCGGTGCAAGCGATTGACCAGATCGAAGACCTGCTGACTCGACTGGCTCACTGCCATTTGGAAATTGGGGCGTATCGCAACCGGGATGGCGAATTGAGGCTCGTGGTTCCATTTCCAGCATGGGAGGATCTCCTTCGGTTAGGCCTTGACGAGATTTGTAGTTGCGGCGCCACGGCCGTGCAAGTCATGCGGCGCCTGAACGCGCTGGTGGGTGATCTGATCATCCACGTGCCGGAAGAACGCCGCCCAGCAATTCGTTACTGGCAGCGGCGATTGGAATCCACGGTTGCGCGTTCGTTTCCAGATGGCGAAGAAAGAATGGAGGCCTCGAAGGAGGATCGCCAGGGGCTTGGCGTACCACGCGATCCTGCTTCCGATACTTCTTCGGTGTGATCCAGGCGAATAAATTCAGGAGGACGTCGCGAACCATGAATCACCAAGAACCAGGCTCCGCGGACCCGCACGTGGATTTGGCGCATCGCCGGCCGGGGCCCGCGGAATTTCGAACGCAACTGGCACTCGACCGGACCACGCTCGCGTGGATCAGAACAGCGATAACCATGGCAACTTTTGGTTTCGGTATGATTGGATTTTTCCGGACCTTGGAGGAAAAATCTCCCACCGCCAGGAGTGTCCAGTTACATCAGGGCGCAATAAAGTTTGGCATCGCCCTGGTTGTCATCGGGATAGCTGCTACGATTCTATCCGGAGTATCCCACTGGTTTTCTTTACGGAGGCTCCAGCGCGGTGACGACATAGTCTTAACCCAGTGGCCATTGAGCATTACCTTGGCGATGTTGCTTTCCATTCTCGGCTTAGCGGGACTCTGGTACGCACTCTCGTACTGAACATGCCCCCAGGGATCCCTTGCATCAAGTGGATGCAGGACACGAAAGGCGAATCATTATGAAGTCCGCCCCTCCATCATCCCGGAATGAAAGGCGCAAGCAAGGAAAGGCGCTTCGCGAAAAGTGTCCGCGCACCGCCCAGGCCGAGTGGAAGCCCCGGCCGAAGTCGGAAGACATCATCAAACTATTGGAGGAATCGGACGCCGGCCGAATTCCCGGCCTGATCCCGGTGAAATATCAGCGGATGGCCGTGTCGCCATTCACCTTTTACCGCGGCGCCGCCATCATCCAGGCGCGGGACCTGGCGAAGGCACCCGTGTCGGGGATCACCGTTCAGGCGTGCGGTGATTGCCACCTCTCGAACTTTGGGGGGTTTGCCTCGCCCGAACGTGTGCAGGTGTTTGACATCAACGACTTCGATGAGACGTTTCCCGGTCCGTGGGAATGGGACATGAAACGGCTCGGGGCTAGCCTGGTCCTGGCGGCCCGCGACCGGAGTTTTTCCAAAGCCACGGCGGAGGAGGCGGCGCGGGCGGCGGCGGCGTCCTACCGGGAGCGGATGTCTGAGTTCGCCGAAATGACGCGGCTGGAGACTTGGTACACACAGCTTACACTCGACGCCATCAAAGAGCATTTCCCGAAAGATGAGGACTTCACAGCCCGGCTGGAGAAAAAGCGCAAAGAGGCCCTCTCGCAAACCTCGGAGGCAGTATTTCCCAAACTCACGGAGGTTGTGGACGGCCTACGGAGGATCAAGGACGCCCCCCCTGTCATTTACCACTTCCAGCAAAACGTCGAAGAATCCAAGAAGGCTTTCCAGGACCACTTTGCCCGATACGTGAAATCGGTGCCGGCCGATCGGCGCAAGCTGCTGGAGCACTACCGTCCCCAGGATACGGTAATAAAAGTTGTGGGAGTCGGAAGTGTAGGGACGCGCTGCTACGTTACCCTGTTTCTCGGCGAAGATGGTGATCCCCTCTTTCTTCAAACCAAAGAGGCGCGCCGGTCGGTGCTGGAGCCACCGGAGGGGAAGAGCCACTTTAGCAATCAGGGTTTCCGGGTGGTATTGGGTCAACGCCTGATGCAGGCCTCCAGCGACATCTTTCTGGGTTGGTTTCGGTCGATGCACGGGCATGATTATTACGTTCGGCAGTTCCGTGACATGAAGGCTTCCGCCGAGGTTGAAACCTTTCTCCCCGGCACTCTGGTTGCTTACGCCACCGTGTGCGGCTGGGCCCTGGCGCGTGCCCATGCCAAGGCGGGTGATGCGGCGATGATTGCGGGATATCTGGGTTCGAGCGACCGGTTTGACAACGCCCTGGCGGATTACTCGAAGGCCTCCGCAGACCAGGCAGAGCGTGATTACGCGGCCTTCAAAGCCGCCATTCGCTCCGGGCGGCTGTCCACGGAACCAGAAAAGGGCACCGGTCTGGAGTTCCTGTCATAGCTGATTGCCGGCAACCAATCCCATTGCGGCTGCACGAGGTGACGCAATATGCTTGAAGTGAAGTCTGTTCTGGCTGAGAACTTTTCCATTACTCGTGGTGGCCCGCTGTACTCGCTTCTCGCACGTCTGGGCTATGCCGGAAATGAACGCCGGCAAGCAATCGGCAGGACAGTGGCCGCCGTACTTCTCACGTGGCTTCCCCTGCTGATTCTTTCACTCATCCAAGGACAAGCCTATGGAACGCAGAGCACGATTCCGTTCCTGCGGGACTTTGCTGTGAACATACGCTTTCTGATCGCCGTTCCGATTCTGATCCTGGCCGAATCGGGAATTGACCAGAAATGGCGCCTCCTCGTTCTTCAATTTCTCAGATCACGATTGGTGGATGAGAAAGAACTTCCTGCTTTCGAGGCCGCGATCAGGAGAACCACCCGGTGGCGGGATTGTGTTCTCCCCGAGGTCCTGCTGTTTATTGCCGCATTCTTCCCGTCTATCTTTTCCAACAACGCGGAGTTGCTGATGGGCGGCGTCTCAAACTGGCACACCCTGGGTGCGGGATTGAGCAAGCCGAGTGCGGCGGGTTGGTGGTTCAACCTGGTTAGCACTCCCATCTTCCGTTTTCTCTTGTTGCGGTGGATATGGAGGTTGTTTCTTGGGACTTGTCACCTGTGGCGCACTTCAAGAATCAACCTGTATCTGGTCGCCACGCACACTGACATGGCTGCCGGTCTGGGCTTTCTATCCCAAGGCCAGAAAGCGTTCAGCCCCATCGTCTTCGCGGGAGGCATGGTGGTTGCCGGCCAGGTGCTGAATGGCATCGCCTATGGTGGAGCAACCCTCTCGTCCATGAAATTCCCAATGATTGCCTATGGCGTCCTCGCGACTCTCTTGCTCATCGCTCCGCTTCTGGTTGTCACGCCTGTCTTGATCAAGACAAAGAAAAAAGCGTTAATGGAATACGGAGCTCAGGTAACAATCCATAACCAGCTGTTCGATCGGAAGTGGATTCAGGAAGAACGGCCACCAGCACAGGTGCTCCTGGGAAACCCCGACCCCTCGTCCTTGATCGACCTCGGAAGCAGCTTCCTGGTTATACGACAAATGGGAATTGTGCCGCTCGATAGGCCAACGCTTGTTACTTTGGCAATAGCGGCCGCGTTGCCCATGGTTTTGGTGGTTCTCTATGCCACCCCGACCGAGACGCTGGTCGGTATAGTGCTGAAGATGCTCGTTTGACGCCTGAGTGCGCCGCAGCGTTCGTGGAAGCAAACAAAGCGGTGCAGGTGCATTTTGGGGGAAGGAAGAGGCGGGGACTAACGCCACGATGAATTAAACGGGGAGCCTAAAGGGGCCGCTCTTCCAGCCCGAAGAGCAGCGCAGATAACAAAAGATGAGCAACATCACGCGAATCACTATCGGACTGACCGCCCTGTGGGTGGTCCTCTATTTTACGGTCTTGTCTTACAACCGGAACGAGGGCGCCCGGCGATCGCTGGACCTGAAAGCGGCACCTCTTGCCGGTGACAGCTTTGATATTTCAATGCGCACCATATCTTTGGACCTCGCCAGCTCGCAGATGGCAGTGCGCATGGACTTCCGCCTGAACGGCAGAATTGCCAAGGACCCGGCGACGCCTGCCGTGGACCTGAAGTTCTTCCTGAACGCGATCCGGGGACCACAGCAGATCGAATTCCCGCGCGGGCGGCGGATGGCCTCCATCGAAGCGGTCTTTCCGCTCGACGGCAATCTAAATAGATATCCCTTCGATCATTACGAAAGTTCGATCCAAATGCTCGTCACCAGGCCGGCTCGCGCCGCTCCGCCCGCGCAACCGCCGGCCCGAAAAGCCGCCAACAAAGCGGCGCGCTCCGCGATGATGGGTAGCGATCTCCTGGTACCCGAAGGGCAAATGAGCGAGCCGGTGCCGATGGCGTGTTCGTTCGCCGGTTCTATTCCCGGCCTTAAGTTTAGGGGCCAGCGGGTGGAGCGCACGGAGCAAGGGGTCGAGGGTTTCAATCTCGTTATTCAGCGGGCGACGAATGTGGTCGTGATGTCAATCATGATCATGGTGCTCATGATGAGCCTGGCCATGAGCGTGTTCATGATGAGCGTCCAGGCGTTGGATGTGGACAAGGGGCAAAACGACCTCTTGTCTTTGTCCCTTTGCGTCTCCCTGCTCTTCGGGTTGCCGGCCCTGCGCAATGCGCAACCCGCGGTGCCGAGCTTGGGGGCCTTTGGCGATTTCCTTTCCTTCCTCTGGGCGGAGGTGATTGTAGCGGTTTCAGCAATCATGGTGATTTGGACATGGATGATTCGACACCGTCGTGACCATCAGGAAGATCAGCGACCCTGAAGGCGCGGCCGACAATCAGGTTTGTCGTGAACCCACGGGATCGGAGAACTGGTCAGCGCGCATTTCAACGCCTGGAATCAGGCCAGAGGTATGTGAGAAATGTGTGGCCGAAGTGGTGCTTCCCGAGGGGGAATAATTTGCAGGAAAACGGCAGAGAGGATATGTGCAGAGCCTGAATGGGCAACGCTCTGGAGCAAGTAGTGGCGGTGCAGGTGGTAGGGTTCGGCGCCGGTAGTCCGTTGCCCTTCCCCGCTTCGAGGAGACCCGGCTGATAAGGCCTCTCTCGAAAAGCAGGATTGGATGCAAAAAGCTATTGCTAGGGGAATCGGTAAAAAGGAACGTCGGCATGCCTCCCCCATCCCGGGTCAGACCGGAGGGGAGAAGGTGAGGCTCTACGCTCCCGAGCTCTGCATGGTGGTTTTGCTGATCAGCGCCGGCCTCTGCCACGCCCAAAGCCTGACTCCGCGAGCCTATGTCATTACTCCCCCGCACTTCAACGCCATCACCATGACCTATTCCTTCAGCGAGGGCGCCACGCTCTTTAATCCCGCCCTCCCGGTTACAGATGCCAGATCGAAATTCAGCGCGCCGGATATTAACTTTGTCCATACGTTGAACTTCTTCGGCCGCTCGGCCAATATCGCCGTCCTGCTGCCGTATGTAGTGGGAGACTTTTCGGGGAATGTGCTGGGGAATTTTGCATCGACGCACCGCTCCGGCATGGGGGATCTTGCCTTCCGGTTCTCCGTGAACCTGAAGGGAGGCCGGGCAATGTCCCTCCAGGAATTTCGTTTGTGGCATCAGAAGACCCTGGTGGGCGCCAGCCTGCTGGTGTCGGCTCCAACGGGGCAATATGAGTCTAGCCAGCTTATTAATTTGGGAAACAACCGCTGGGGATTCAAACCGGAACTGGGTGTTTCCACGCGTCGGCGCAATTGGGTCCTGGATTGGTACGGAGGAGTCTGGTTATACACGACGAACCCGGAGTTCTATTCCCATAACAACTACTATCCGGGCATTAACACCTTGTCGCAAAATCCCATCGGTGCCACAGAATTGCACTTGAGCTACGATGTGAAGCTCCGGCTCTGGGTCTCCTACGACCTCAATTATTGGTACGGCGGCCGCTTAATACTAAATGGGATTGAACGACCGGAATCCCTCATTTCTGATTCACGGTCGGGGGTGACAGGCTCATTCCCGGTGACCAGGCACGGGTCTTTGAAACTCAGCTACAGCGATGGTATCTACATCCGGCGGGGGGGGAATTACCGAACCCTCTCAGTCGGCTGGCAGTATTCCTGGCTGGGAAGTCCAAACTAGTTTTCCGGCTGATGCCCGCGCCGCCGATCGCGGACCGGTAGAATTTGCGGCCTGCCAGGCAGCAGGAGAACCTTTGAAGCGATCTGCCAGAAACAACGGCAGATGCTTCGTTTCGGCCAGCGTGAAAGAGTGGGCACAAGTCGTGCCATATGCGCTGCAAGAGCGGGGCAACAGATCATGGTTTTGCCAGGAAAGGGCTTGAAAAGATGAGGGAAAAGTTTGTCCCGCGATGCGATTGAACAGGTGCTTCGTGGCGGGTGTGGGAGCCGTTGTTTTCAATCTCCTCAAAACCCTATTCGGCAGGATTCTCATGTTTCTACTGCTTTACGCCCTTGCCCACTAGGCCACGAAAAACGATCCGCAGAAGTTCCGCTTCCTACTGAATTCACGCCGGACGCGAATACAGTACGACCCCATGGAGTTTGCATCTGTCACCGTACGGCGGCTCAGGGATGTTTAAATTGGAGCGCGTCACGCAGTAGCCATCTCTTCCCATGTATTCAGAGAACGCCGCGACTCTACGCCCCGGATTAATGTGAGGGTGTCCCAGCCCATGCGCCAGATCAAAGATGTCGCGCCCCTGTTTGCGCTGATACAACGCCCGCAGCTTCGTTCCGAGGAGTTCATACAATTCGTAGCTATGAATCTCGCAGTTGCCCTCGAACCAGCGTGACGCGACACTGAACGGGACTCGCGTCAAACCATAGACCGCGAAATGCTCCCGCGAATTGATTTCCACTTTCAGCCGCAGCGGGACAGAGGGCATGTCCTCGGAGTTGAAACGATAAACAACTGTCACGCGTGCGTCCGTTTGCTTCCACTGCGGCTTGCCCAGCCACGGATCGAGAACTTCGCGCAGCGCTTCGATTGTCGAACCCGCAGCCTCTGTCTTTGTCTGGACGAGGTCGATGTCTTCGGAATAACGGGCAGGGGGTTTGAGGTGAAGCTTATAGAGCGCCGTGCCGCCCCGGAAGGCAAGCGCATCGCGCAGGTGCCCATGCGAAAATATCTCGACGAGCGCACGGCTGATAACCAGGTCCTGCTCGACCTGAAAGTCCTGTACCCACGGGGCATGCGCCCGCCACTCGGTGATGTGGTCGCGTGGGATCACAGCTCCGCCTCCACCTTTGCATTGACGTGGAGCTTCCAGTCCTTATTGCGGTCGGCGCGCTTCTGCGGCGCCTTCGGTAGGAGCACGGTCGACTGCTTCGCGCGTTGACGCACATATTCCTTGAGGGCTGGAACCTTTGCCGTGAAACCAAGATGTTCCAACAGGAACCCGAGCCGTTGCGCCCAGGGAACGGGTGCAGTCCGGGCAACTGCGGCCAATTTCTCCGGATCGATCCGCTCGGCAAGTTCAGAAAGGACCATCGCCACTTGATTGAGCCCGCCGGCATGACCCGCGTATCCTACGAGGTCGAGCGCCGTCGCTTCAGGTGACGACACGAGGAGCGTGCCCCGTGGCGTATTGAAGGGTTGAACCGGCACGTCACTAAGGCGCTTGCGCGCGATGAAAGCCACGCGCACGGCCCCGCATCGGATCGGCCTGCGGTTCCTTGCAAGAAACACCTGGAATTCCTGGGGGCGCTGATGGGCTGCACCGTAATATTGGGCGGCGGATAGAAGGCCCGTGTAGTAGGAGAGACTGAGATGTTTCATCAGCGCCGGGATAAACTGGTCGGCGGGAAGGCAGCCAAGAGAGTAATATTCCGGCGGGAGGATCACGTAGAAGCCCCGCGCCGGGGAAGCGATCCGTTTTTGTTTTGCCAGGCGGTTCAGCGCGAGCTTTGCGGCAGCGGCGGAAACAGCGAGCGCCGCCCGCGCTTCGCGGGAAGTAAAGTGATACCGACCGCTTGCGGCAAGGCCGCTCACGTATTCCCTTGCGTTCGGATGGCCAGATTCTGATTTCACACTCACAAAGTTTCATTACTCGATACTTTACGCTAGCGAGATATAGATGCGCGGTTAGAGTGCTGGGCAGGGACTTTATAACAGCAAGCCATTACCCAACGAGCAGCGTCAAAGATCAATACTTTGCCCTTGGGCAGCCACGGTCTGCGTTTGGCTCGGCGCAGACGATTCAATCTTCTCTGCCGGCTGTTGCACGCGGTCTGCCTCGATGGCAGATCGGTGAGAGATATCCCGGCTCAACTGCTCGGCAAGATGCGTTTTATCGTTCGTGTAGATTTGCGCGTCATAGCGGCCACGTGACACCGCGACGTAAGCGAGCCGTTGATTCACGAGTTTTTCACCAGCCTGCTCCGTGTCCACATGGATCAGCACGCGGTCGGCCGTCTGCCCCTGGCTGCTATGGCTTGTCACCGCATACCCATAGTCCAAATGTGGGTTGTCTTTGAAGTTGAAAGTAATCGACCGCCCTGAATCCAATCGGATTTGAGTATTGCCGCTTGCGTCGATCTTCTCTATGGTGCCTAACTCCCGATTGGCGATATGCTCAGCTCGATTTGGTGCAGTAAACTGCACCCGGTCTCCTTCACTGAAGGCGCGCTCCGTCTCGCGGTAGAGCGTCACACCGTGCAGGCGGTGCGGGTCGTAACTGATCTTCTCGCCGCTTGCGCGTTTGACCACGACCAGATTGTCTTTTTCATCCACGCGCTCGACGCGGGCGTACTCGCCCGCTTCGAGGCCATATGCTTTGCTCCCTCTTGCATACCTGGCGACATCACCGGGTTGGTATTGTGCGGCCCATTGCCGGTCTGCTCCGGTAACTTCCTGGCGCGCCACGAGTACCCGGCACCGCTGCTCGCGAGAGTCCACCTGCCCCCGCGTCTGCATCTCCCGGTGAATCACTTCGTTAATCTGTTCGCGGGATTGATTGTCAGGCGACACAACGAGCGTTCCATTCGGCTCACTCGCATACTTCCGTGCGATCTCCTTCAAGCGCACTTCTCGGTCCGCAATCTCATGGATGCGACCCTGAGTGCCAAGTTTCTGCATCGCCTCTCTCACCGCACCGTGCGATAGCTGCTCGACGGCTTCCTTAAGCGCTGGGTCTTTCTGCCGCAAGATCTCGTCAAGCCGTGCCACTCTGATTCCCGCCTGCTGAAGCTGCTGATACGGCTTTCCCGCTTCCACCGCCTCGTGCTGGCGCGTATCGCCTACCAACAAGACGCGGTCCCCCTCGCGGACGCGGTGCAGGAACTCGTTCATTTGCCTCGAACTGGCGAGGCTGGATTCGTCAAGCACATACAGCCGCTTCTGCTCGTCCCGTGGATCTTTGCCGCGCGCGAGATGCCGCTGCAACGTGCTCGACTCGATTCCGGCCTCTTGGAGGTTCTGGGCCGCCCGTGAGGTCGGCGCAAAGCCCTCCACTTTGTAGCCTTCCCGCTCGGCAGCGTCCCGAATTACCGCCAGGGAAGTGGTTTTCCCCGCGCCGGCGGTCCCTTCAAGAGCGGTCACCTGGTCATGGCTTGAGAGAACTTGTTCAACCGCTCCAAGCTGACTGGTGCTCAGATGCCTGTACTGCCCCTCGATATCCCGGCCCCTCCCGAATGTCACGATTGGCGGGTATTTATTCTGCCCTTCGCACATGGTGTTAATGGTGTCGCGTTCGAGGTCGATCATCTCCTCGGTCGTGAACATTCGGCCTGGATCGGCCGCTTTGCTGTTGATTTCGATAAACTCGCCTGCCTTGATTCGTCCTGCGAATTCGGCTTTCACTTGATCAAGCGTCGCCTCCCCCATCGAACGCCTTAATGCATCCCTTAACAGGGCCCGCTCGTCGGTCACGGCTTCGCGTTCCAGATTCCTATCCCTGGAAAAATTCATTGCGGCCCTCACGTTTTCTCGGAGCGGGGCTGGGCGTATAACCTGTGCTCTTGCTTTAGCAGTTTCGATCAAATGCGCGGGCTGATCGCCAAAGGTCCGGGCCATCGCGCGATGCCGCACCTGCATTTCGTCGTGCGAGGTGTCGAGCTTTTCTTCCCGCGTCTGATGCGCCGCGATCTGCGCGGCCCGCGCGCCCCGCTGATTCTCTTTTGCCAGGTGCTCCTGGATTTGCTGGCGGCGCGGGCTGGACGCATCGAGATATTCTCTGCTATACCCCTTGATCTCCGGCTGGCCGCTCTGACCGCGTTCGATTTCGTACCCCAGCCCCCTCAGTCGATAAGCCAACTCGGAGCGGTACACCGCCGTTGCATACTGCTGCGTCCTGTAAAGTTCCCGAGGTTGCAGGGGGCGGGCTTCGCCGTCCCCGGCCTCGGTCAGGTTGAAGAAGACCACGTGGGTGTGCAATTGCGGGGCCGCATAACCTTCCACGGGCCGGGCGCTGTCGTGCTCGAACTTCGCCGCTACCCACTGGCCCGTTGTCTCAGCC
>Ga0335085_10011228_pt1 | contig 13306 bp, 9 predicted proteins | sample Lox_Sample_45_FD_206712 | JGI IMG/M metagenome (GOLD analysis project Ga0335085, IMG submission 206712) | Soil microbial communities from Loxahatchee National Wildlife Refuge, Florida, United States - Lox_Sample_4.5 | ecosystem: Environmental > Terrestrial > Soil > Wetlands | place: USA: Florida...
AGCCTTCGGGCTGCGCAGCGTCGCGGGACTCTTCGTCATCTTTCTCCTCTGGCTCGTGGCCGTCGTCGGCTGGGGACGCGCGGCGACCGGGTTCCTCGGGGCATCGGACGGACCCGAAAGGCGAGGGGTCGAGTCGTGGTCCCTGGCACTGGGCCTCGGAAGCCTCTTCGCGGCAGCCTGGGCGGGTTTCGCCACCCCGTTCGGTTCTCGCGGAGTCACGGTCGGGTCCGCGGTCTTTCTCCTCGGGGGCGCCGTCGCCTTCGCCGCGGCGGAGCGGACCCCAGCCGGGCCTTCCCGCCGCGATCTCCGCCGGACTCTCCTCGGGGCCCTGGTCGCCGCCTACGTCGTCGTCCGCTTCGTCCAGGCGACCCGGCTGGCGCGGCACGGCGATCCGCTCTACTACCACCTGGTCGCCCCGGTCATGTGGGCCCGCAGCGGCTTCATCGGTTTCGATCCGTCGCACCCCCTGAATTTCGTCGCGTCACTCTGGGAGTACCTCTACCTCTGGCCGGCGCAGTGGTTCTCAGGACCTTCCGGCGTCGGACTTCCGGCGATCCAGATCTTCGGGCAATGGATTCACCTCTCGGTCGGGTGGATGGGAATGGGGCTCGCCGTCATTTCCCTCCTGCGGCGCCTCCGGTTTCCGCCTCTTCCCGCTCTGATCGGGGGGTTCGCCGCGCTCTCCACCCGATCGCTCTGGTGGGCGGGGGCGCTCGCGAAGAACGACTGTGGCGCGGCCTTGTGGCTGCTTTCCGGCGTCCTTCTGCTCTGGGGAAACAGACGCGACTCGATTCGCAGATACCTGGCCGCCGGGATGCTCATCGGGGCGGCTTTCGTCGCGAAGTACACGGTGGCGTTCCTCGTTCTCCCGCTGATGGTCGGCTGGACGATCCGGCTCCTGCGCAGAGCCTCGAGGGCATTCCCCGTCGCCCTGGCGTCGCTTCTGCTCGGCGCGTCGCTCTCCGCCGGGCCGATCCTGGCCCGGAATTACCTCGGCACCGGACTTCCTCTGTTTCCGGTCTCGATGGGAACGGGGAACTCCGATAGCCTCAGCGAGAGCTCTCGCGCGTATATCGAGGGGATCTCACCCGGAAACGTCGATACGAGGGTTTCGTGGCGCCTCGAACGCCTGGCGGAGCTCTCGGTCGAGGGCCCCCTCGCCGTCATGGCGCTGCTGATTCCGGTTCTTCTCCTGGGCCGACTCCGCGGCAGGACGAAGGGCCTCGCACACAAGGACGGGCCGCTGACGCTCTTCCTCGTCTCCTTCGGCAGCCTTCTCTGCTTCCTGGCCATCGGCCGGCCGGGTACCGACTTCCGCCTTCTCGGGCCGGGGATCGTCCTGCTGAACGCCTCCGGGACGCTGATCACCCTGATCGGCCTTCGAGGTCTCGCACGGCGTACGTCACGGCTGCGCTGGATCCCGGCCGGGTTCCTGACCTTCGCCGCGATGGCCTCGACCTGTCGCTTCGCCCCGGAGGCCATCCTCGACCGCTTCCGGGACCTGCCGCTCCAGCGGGAGCTCCTCAGGCACACCGGGGGCGACGCGAAGGTCTGGGCGGCCAGTCACGTTGAACCCACGGAGCGAATCGTGACGACGGGAGACGACGAGATCTACTACCTCCTCGGGCACGAAGTGCACGTCGCCACGGACGACATCGCCCTGGATCGTCTCTGGCGCGAAGAGATCTCGAAGGGAGCCTCGGTCGAAGAGATCCTCGTTTCGTTCAGGGACCGGGGCTTTCGCTATCTGCTCGACACGAGCATCCCCGGCGAGGTCTCCGAGCTGTCGAGTCGCGTCCGGCCGAGCCTGGAGAGCCATCCGGAGTGGACGGTCTTTCAAGGCAGGGACGCCCGGTTCATCGACCTCCGCCGCGTCACAACGGCCGGAAACAGGGAACCCCGCGAGGTCCTCGCGGGGTTCCGTCGACCGTCGACCCGGATCTCGGCAGGACGTCCCTGCCGTTCCGGGCGACCCACACCCTTTCGGGAGGGGCCCTATTTCCCCAGACCGATCACCGTGACCTCGACGCGGCGGTTCTTCGCACGACCTTCCGCCGTGCCGTTGTCGGCGATCGGTTTGGCCATGCCCTCTCCGCCGACCTCCATCTTCCCGGGATCGACTCCCAGGCTGACGAGGTAATTGCGGACCGCTTCGGCCCGCCGGAGCGACAGCTTCATGTTGTATTCCGCCTTGCCGACGTTGTCGGTATGGCCGGTGATCCTCACCTTCTCGGCACTGCTCATCTCCGCCCTCGCCTTCTCGCGATAGGCCTTGAGCTGCTCCTTTCCTTCCGGCTTCAGGTCGGCCTTGTTGAAATCAAAGAGCGCCGCATGCGCGAAGACCATGGTCTTCGGACTCGCAGACGGAAGCGGCGGCGGGGGCGCGGGTGGAGCCGCGAACTCCCAGGCCACGGCGTAATGGTGCTCCAGCTTCGTGGCGGACTGCTGGAGGACCGCCACGAGATCGGCCGCCGTTCCGGCCTTCTTGGCCTGACCGCCGTACGCCTTGGTAAAGCTCGCCAGGAAGGGATCGATGGCCGGCCCCGGCATGTAATCGATCGCATACGCCCGGAAGTTCGGAACTCCTTTCGCCGCCTCGATGACGACGTCGCCCTTGAACGCGCTGTTGATCTCCTCGCCGTCCGAGAAGACCATGAGGAACCGCGGGTCGCCAACCGGCATCTCCCGGATGAGCTCGACGCCGGCGAACACGGCCTCGCAGAGAACGGTGGTCTCGGTGGTGCTCCCCTCCCTGTAGGCCTTGGAAGCAAACGCCTCCAGCTCGGACGGCTTGTTGGACTTGAGGACCTCGACGTGCACCGCTCGGCCGCCCATCTTCACCGACTTCTTCATGTCGGTGAAAACGACCAGACGCACGTCGTCGATCGGCCGGATGGTCTTCAGCACCGCGCCGAAGTCCGCGAGGAGCTTCGCGACCGCCTTGCGCTCCACCATCGAGTCCGAGTTGTCGAGAACCAGGACGACGTGGCGCGGAACGTCGACGCTCTGGGAGACCGGTTCGGCCGAAACGACCTTCCCGGCCGCGTCAGCCCGCGTGACGGTGAAGTCCCTGGCCGTCAGCCCGAGCACGGGCTCCTTCTTGGAGTCCAGGACGGTCACGAGAGCCTTACCGTCTGCCAGGCTCTTCTCGTACGTCACGTTGGCGTCGGGCCGGGTCGCTCGGATCTGCAGGCCAGGCGGCGGCTCGCCGGCGAAGGCCGTCCCGGACGCCGCCGCGGCGACCAGGAGAATGGAGAGGCGTTTGATCAGCATTGTGCTTCTTCCCCTTTCAGGGCTTTTCTGGAGCCCATAAACTCCTGTTGTCTTCCTGGCGCACCGTCGACGACGATCGGCTTCACGGAACGCTTAATCTCCGCATGGGTGGTACCCCCCCCTTTGCCGAGTCCTGAACCCCAGACCTGCGGCAATCCTATGCGAACCCGGGTAGCATGTTCTAGTGCAGATGCTTCAGCCGCGTCGAGATGCCGGCTCCCGGACCGATCCCTGAAGCTGGCGCACGGCAGCTGGCTGGTGCTCCCGGGCGGAGATGGGAATCAACTCCAGTCAGACGAATCCCGTAAGTCATTGTCGCTCTAGGCCTAGAGGAGCCCGGTGAGCAGCCACGGCCCACATCGACTTCTGCGCGCCGAGAATGGGCTGGGGGCGTGACTCTGGTCTCCACGCCCCATCGGCCCCGCACTCTTCGTCAACGGCTGGGCACTCGAGCAGCTCTGGCTCTTCTCGACAGAGATGGTCGGGACGGCGGGATTCGAACCCGCGACCCCTTGAACCCCATTCAAGTACGCTACCAGGCTGCGCCACGTCCCGACCGGAGACGGCATCGGGCGGCGGGACCGCCCGGGGGTGAGTCGTTGTACCACCCCCTCCTGGGAGGGTCAACGCTGCGGGAACGACGCTCCTAGATCCCGGCCCAGCCCGGCTCGATCCGCGTGTAGCCCTCCTCGATCGCCCAGAGGTCCATCGCGATCGAGGCGATGTCGTCCACCTCGGGGATCGGCCGCCCGTCGACGGTCAGGTCGATCGACTTCACGTAGCCGCGGCAGACCTCGCAGGCCTCGATCCGCGTGCCGGGGAGCCTCTCGCTCTGGAACGACGGGAGCTTCACGGGATCCTCCTCGCCGCAGGACGGGCACCGGATCCGGTTGATCGGCCATTCGGTCCCGCAGAGGCCGCAGACGAGAAAGCGCGCCGCACCGTGGGTCTCGGGGTCGCTTCTCCGGAACGAGACGATGGCCCGGCCGCCGCAGAAGGGACAGTGCCCGTCGCGGTGCCGGCGCTCGGGTGCGACGCCGGAGGCGGCGAGCATTTCCATGTACGGGCGCAGCAGGGCGCGGGAGAGATAGTCCCCCGCCATCTCCCGCTCGCCGCTCCAGAAGAGGAGAAGTCTCGACCGGGCGGTCTCCGGGTCGTCGGCTCGCCGCGTCTTCGCCTCCTCGGCCAGTTCGGGCGGGCCGTCGCTCTCGGCGAAGGCGAAAAGCTTCTCGCCGAGGTCGAAAAGCCGGTACGCGTCCCCCTCGAGACGGCCGGTGAAGGGCGCGTCGACATGACGCGCCGCCATGGCCGAAGCGAGCCGCCCCTGGAGCCCGAAGAGGGCGGCGGCGAACCGGAGCGGCTCTGCGGCCGCGGCGCTCTCCCGGGCCAGATGCTCGGCGCGGCCGGCCCGACGCTCGAAGGAGTCGGCCGCGCTCACCTCATCACGGGCCTTTCTTTTCCAGCCCCAGAAGGTCCCGGTACCACTTCGGATGGTGGATCCGCGCCCACGCCTTCGAGACCGTGCCGCGGGTCATCGAGTTGAAGGTCCCCGGCTCGGCAACCGAGGCGAGGTAGATGTGGAAGACGAGCGACACGGCGAAGAGGATGAACGTGAGGTTGTGCAGGACGATGGCGACCACCCGCATCCAGGGCGCGAAGGAGGCCGGGAACCAGAGGACGACGCCCGACACGAGAAGCCCGAGAGCGGCGAGCTTGGTCGTGTAGAAGTAGACCTTCTGCCCGCCGTTGTACTTCCCGATCCGGTCGTGGTTCGCGGCGTCGCGGAGGTACTCGAGGAGCTTCGGCCCGACCCAGCCGCGCTCCTCCTTCGTCATCTTCATGTCGTCCCACCACTGCACCGCCATCGCGAGGGACGCGGCGGCGAAGGCGAGGCCCGCAATCGGGTGGACCAGCCGGCAGACGGAGAGCCCGCCGACGAGCGTGCCGAGCCACCCGAAGACCGGGGTCCAGACCGGGAGCCCCGTGATGAGACAAAGGAGGAACGTGTTGGCCACGGTCCAGTGAATGACGCGGGAGGAGAGCCGGTGGCGGATGATCTCGCCGCCGACGACGACGTCTTCCTTCTCGCGCGCGGCGAACGCCCCTTCGTCGAATCCGATCTGCCGGACGACTTTGCTCATGTTCGCCTCCCTTCCCTCACGCCTTCGGCTCGTCGGTGTCGAGCGGTCCGGGATCGACGTGCCCCTTGTTGCCGTGGTAGAGGTGATGCCCGAACGCGCCGATGACGGCGCCCAGGATCGCGAGGAAGCCGAGAGGCCGGAGGAACTTCTTCCAGATCGCGACGCCCCACGGGATGCGCGGACTCCCGGGGAGGCCCCCGTACCACTCGGGGTGGTCGCCGTGGGCTAGGACGGTCACGACGCCCGTTCCGCCCACTCCCGTCGGGTCGTACAGGGCGGCGCTCGCGTACCCCGCCGCCTTCAGCTGGGCGACGCGCTGCTTGCCGAGGGCGACCATGTCGTCCTTGGTCCCGAAATGGAGGCAGCCGGTCGGGCAGGCCTTGATGCAGGCGGGCTCGAGGCCGATGGAGACGCGGTCGACGCAGAGGGTGCACTTCGACATCTTCCCGGTCTTCGCCGAGAAGCGCGGCACGTCGAACGGGCAGCCCGTCTCGCAGTAGCCGCAGCCGATGCACTGGGCGGGGTTCACGTCGACGATGCCGTTCTCGTACTGCACGATGGCGCCCGGGGCCGGGCACGCCTCGAGGCAGCCCGGGTCGGCGCAGTGCATGCACTGGTCCTTCCGCATCAGCCACTTGATCCCGCCGTCGACCTCGCGCTCGTCGAACCGGATCAGGTTCCAGAAGGCGGCGTCCAGCGTCGGCAGGGTCTGGTAGTCGCCGTCGTTCATGGTCGCGACCGAGGGAAGGTCGTTCCACTCCTGGCAGGCCACCTCGCAGGCCTTGCAGCCGATGCAGGTGGAGGTGTCGACGAGTTTGGAGACGGCGGGAAGGGAACGGAGTCCGCTGGGGCTGCCCCAGACGGAGGCGGAGGAGCGGCGGATCTCGAGGGTGCCGGTCACAGCCATGGCCGCCTCCTCACGCCTTCTCGACCTTCACGAGGAAGGCCTTGAACTCGGGAGTCCATGTGTTCGGGTCCGCGGCCGACGGCGTCAGAAAGTTCGCGAGTGGGCCGGTGTGTCCCGGATTGCCCGTGTAGCCCCAGTGGATCGGCAGGCCGATCTGCCAGACGTTCCTGCCGTCCACCTTCAACGGCTTCAGGCGCTTCGTGACCATCGCCACGGCCGTGATCGAACCGCGAGGCGAGGAGACCGTGATCTTCCCCCGATTCGCGACCCCGAGCTCCTTCGCGAACTCCTCGGGGATCTCGAAGAAGAAGTCGGGCTGGATCATGTTCAGCTTCGGGTTGTGCTGAGTCCAGAAGTGGAAGTGTTCAGTCAGCCGATACGTCGTGCAGACGACCGGATACTTGTCCGGCGTCGCGAACGGGTCCTTGTCCGACGAGAACTTCAGGGCGACCGGGTTCGCGCTCACCTTCGGGTGGAGCGGGTTCGCAATAGGCGCTTCGACGGCTTCGTAGTGCTCCGGGAACGGCCCGTCGTTGAGCGCCGGCGCGAATAGCCGCCCGACCCCCTCCGGGTTCATGATGAACGCGCCGAAGGTTCCAGGTGGAGCGTCGGGCTTCATGTCCGGTACGTCGCCGACCCACTTCTCGCCGTTCCATCTGATGCCGGCTCGCGTCGCGTCCCACGGGACGCCATCCTTGTCGGCCGACGCGCGGTTGTACATGACGCGGCGGTTCGCGGGCCACGAGAACGCCCACTGGTGGAACATCCCGAGGCCGAGAGGGTCGGCGTTGTTTCGCCGCTGCGTCATGTTCCCGGCCTCCGTGAAGGCGCCGCCGTAGAGCCAGTTTCCGCAAAGGGTCGAACCGTCGTCCTGCAGCTGGCCGAAGCCGTCGAGCTGCTGGCCGGCGGCCTTGAGGATTTTCGTCTTGTCCTTCGGGTCCGGGATGTCCGCAAGCGCCTTGCCGCTGATCTCCTTCAGGACTTCGCCGAGGTCGGGGCTGACGGGATTCGTGTAGGCCCATGAGACATTGAGGACTTGCTCGGGGAAGGCGCCACCCTCCTTCTTGTAGAGGTCCTTCACGGCGAGAACCATGCGCGCGAGGATCTCCTGGTCGCTCTTCGCCTTCCCCGGCGGGTCGATGGCCTTCCACTTCCATTGCGCCCAGCGACCCGAGTTCGTGAACGAGCCATCCTTCTCGGCAAAGAGGGCCGCCGGGAGAAGGTAGACCTCGGTCTGGATCTTCGAGGGCTCGGCGCCTCCATATTCCTTAGGCGCCTTCCAGAACGCGGCGGTCTCGGTCTCGACGTTCTCGGCCACAACAAGCCACTTCAGCTTCGAGAGGGCCGCGACCATCTTTGGCGAATTCGGGCCGGTAGCTACAGGGTTCATCCCGAACGTTATCAACCCTTCGGGACCGGGCTCCTTTCCGCCGGCGCGCATCGAGCTGCCGCGGTACATGTCGTCGAACATGTACATCCACGAATAGTTCCCGTCGACCTTCGGGAGCCACGAGTAGCCGAAGTCGTTCTCCTTCGTCGCCTTCGCACCCCAGACGGCCTTGAGGTACGACACCATGAACTTCGGGTAGTTCTGCCAGTAGTTCATGGAGGCCCACGGCGTCTTGTTGAGCGTCGTCGGGGTGTTCTTCTCCAGGTAGTCCTTCAGCGTCGCGAGCGGCGCGGCCGGCGTCTTGAGGTAGCCGGGCAGGATGTCGAACGTGCCGCCCATGTCCGTGGCACCCTGGATGTTCGAGTGGCCCCGGAGGGCGTTGACGCCGCCGCCGGGCCGCCCGACGTTGCCGAGCAGCAGTTGCAGCATCGCCGCCGTCCTGATGATCTGGACACCGGTCGAGTGCTGCGTCCAGCCGAGCGCGTACAGGATCGTCCCGACCTTCTGTGCGTTTCCCGTCGACGTGACCATCTCGGCCACCTTGAGGAACGTTTCGGCGGGCACGCCGCAGATCCTCGAGACCATTTCGGGCGTGTAGCGGTCCACGTGCGCCTTGAGGAGCTGCAGGACACACCGCGGGTTCTGCAACGTCTCGTCGACGACGTAGCCTTTCGTCTTCGGATCCACCTCGTAGGCCCACGCCGTCTTGTCGTAGGTTTTTCCGTCGAAGCCCGTGAAGAGGCCCTCGCTGAAGCCGAACTTCTCGCCGATGACGTAGCCCGCGTTCGTGTGGACCTTCACGTAGTCGGCGTGGTAGCGGCCCTTCTCGAGCGCGTAGCGGATGACGCCGTTCAGGTACGCGATGTCCGTGCCGGCCCGAATCGGCGAATAGAGGTCTGCGACGGCCGCCGTGCGCGTGAAGCGCGGGTCGACGGCGACGATCTTCGCGTTCCGGGTCCTCCTGGCCTCAATCGCCCACTTGAAGCCGCAGGGGTGGTTCTCGGCGGGGTTGCCGCCCATGACGAAGACGACGTCGGCGTTCTTGATGTCGACCCATCCATTCGTCATCGCCCCGCGCCCGAACGTGGCGGCCAGACTGGCCACCGTGGGTCCGTGTCATACCCGTGCTTGAGTATCCCGATAGACGACACCCCAGGACGCGTTTGCCTTGGCCTGGAGAAGGGCGAATTCGTTCGTGTCCGTGCAACCTCCGATCACAACCATGCCCGGGTTGCGGTTCACGACTTCACCTTTCGCGTTCTTCGCGATGAAGCAGCGGTCGCGGGTCTCCTTGACGTGCTTCGCGATGCCCGCGATCGCGTCGTCCCAGGAGATGTCCTCCCACTTGTCGGACCCCGGGCGCCGCACCATCGGCTTGGTGAGCCGCTGGGCGTGATGGATGTCCTGCTTGAGGGTGATCCCCTTCGGGCAGAGCGTCCCCCGGTTGATCGGATGGTCGGGGTCGCCCTCCACGTGGACGACGGCGGGGGTGGCGTTCTTCGCCTTGTCGCCGAGCGTGTGGATGATGACCCCGCACGAGACCGAGCAGTAGGGACAAGTACTTCGGGTCTCGGTCGTCCGCGCGATCTTGAACTCGCGCATCTCCGCCCGCGCCTCGTTGAGGTCGAAGCCGAGGGCGACGCCGCCCCCGACCGCTCCGGCCTTCAGGAATCCGCGACGGGTTAGCTTCATCGCCGTCCTCCCTTCTGCCGCAACTCGGAATCGTTCGCGAAATCTAGCACCGCCGGGCGGGGCGGGAAAATCCTGTTTTCGTCGGATTTCGGCTCAGCCCTCTCCCCGGATCCGGGCCGGGTGGGAGTAGACGTTGAAGCGCTCTCCCCGAAGGAAGCCGACGACCGTCATCCCCGTCTCCTCGGCCAGCTCGACCGCGAGGCTCGTCGGGGCCGAGACGGAACAGAGGATCCGGACCCCGGCGAGCGCCGCCTTCTGGGCGATCTCAAACCCCAACCGCCCCGATACCAACAGGATCGGAGGGATCGGCCTCTTCTTCCGGAGGAGAGCGCCGATCGCCTTGTCGGTGGCGTTGTGACGGCCGACGTCCTCCCTGACGACGACGGGAGTCCCGTCCGCCTCGAAGAGTCCGGCCGCGTGCAGCCCGCCCGTCGACGAGAAGACCGCCTGCTCGCGGCGGAGGGCGTCGGGAAGAGCGGAGAGGAGCCCGCCGGAGACCACGGGTCCTTCGCGCTCCGTCTCCCCCGCCCGCCGCCGGGCCGCGGAGGCGAGCTCGGCGACCCGCTCGATCGACGACTCGCCGCAGACGCCGCAGGCCGACGTGACGGTTTCGGACCGCCGCGCCGAAAGGCGCGGCCCGCCCGGTCGGGAGGCGACCGTCGCGATCACGACGTTTCGGGCCAGCTCCGGCGCGATCCGCGGGTCGGACGGGCGCGCAAGATCCCCGAGCTCCCCGGCGGCCTCGACGACGCCCCCGGAGAAGAGGATTCCCGCCACGAGGTCTTCGTCGTGGCCGGGCGTCCGCATCGTGACGAGGAGCCGGACGGGCTCCGATTCCTCCCCTTCCCGGACGCGGATCTCCAGCGGCTCCTCGACCACCAGCGCGTCCGGAGCGAACGAGTCGAGCGCGCCGTCGCGCCGGCGCACCAGCGCCCGCATCGATCCGGAGCGCTCGTGGGGGAGCATTCGGTCGATCCTACCGGCGGGAGAGGAGTTTCAGGATCTCCCTCAGCTCGGCCACCGTCTTCGCCACCCGGGGATCCGGGGCGGGGGCGGCCGCCGGCGCCGTCCGGATCGGGGCCGTCTCCACCGGGACCGGCCCGTCGGGGAACGGAAGCTCCGTCAGCTCCGGCGCCGCTTTAGCGGTCTTCGCCTTCGGCTCGGCCGCCGCTTTCTCGCGCGGGCGAGCCGCCTCTCCCTTCCCTTTCGGCTCGGCCGACCCGGCGGGCAGGGCCTCCGTCGCACGGCCTCCAAGCTCGGCCTCGAGCTTCTTCTTCGCCCCCGCGATCGTGTAGCCCTCGTCGTACAGGAGCTTCTTGATCTGCTCGATGATCCGCAGCTCCCGCACGGTGTAGGTCCGCGGGCCCTGGAGCGTCCGGTCGGGCGAAAGGGCCGGGAATTCCGATTCCCAGTAGCGCAGAACGTAGGGCTGCACGTCGGCGATCCGGCAGACGTCGCCGATCTTGTAGCGGGGCTCCCCGCCCCCGGCTCCGGGCGCGGGCGAAACGTTCGGATTCTGGGCTTCAGGCATCTCTCGGACCGGGCCCATTTTTGCACAGGGAACGGCCGGAGGAGAGACTCAATCGCTCCGGACGACCTCGAACCGGACGGGAACCCCGTCGAGCGGATACGCCTCGCGGAGCCGGTTCTGCAGGAACCGCTCGAACGAGAAATGGAGCTTCTCGGCGCGGTCCGCGAAGAGCCGGACGAGCGGCGGTTCGGCGCGGACCTGGACCGCGTAACGGATCTTCAGCTCCCGCCCCGACCTCCCCGTCGGCGTCTGCCGCCCGAAGGCCTTCCGGAGGTGCCGGTTCAGCTCCCCGGTCGGGAACCGGGAGGAGAAGCGCCGGGCCACGGCGTCCACCTCGGGAAGGACCTTCCCGACGCCCCGGCCGGTCCGGGCCGAGACCGGGAGAAAGAGATTCGTCCGCGTGAAGACGAAGCGCCGCGCCACGTCCTCCCGGAGGCGCTTCGTTTTCTCGCGGTCCCTTTCGACGAGGTCCCACTTGTTCGCCACGAGCAGAAGCGCCCGGCCCGCCTCCTCGGCGTAGCCGGCGATGTGGGCGTCCTGGGCGGTGATTCCCTCCGAGGCGTCGAAGAGGATGACGGCGACGCGGGCGCGCTCCATCGAGCGTCGGGCCGCGACGACGGAGAGCTTCTCGGCCGAATCGGTCGTCTTTCCCTTCCGACGCATCCCCGCCGTGTCGACGAGACGGTAGCTCCGCTCGCCCTTCCGGAGGACGACGTCGATCGAGTCGCGCGTCGTTCCCGGGATGTCCGAGACCATGACGCGGTCCGCTCCGACGAGGGCGTTGACCAGGGACGACTTTCCGACGTTCGGCCGGCCGACCACCGCGACGGCGAGCGGTTCGGCCCGCGTCGCGGGGTCGAGGTCGGGCGGCAGCCGTTTCTCGATCAGCGCGTCGAGCTCCTCCTGTCCCGTGCCGTGGAGGGCCGAGACGGCGACCACCTCCGCGAAGCCGAGTTCGTGCGCCTCAGCCGCCGCCTCCTCCGCCGCGCGCGTGTCGACCTTGTTCCAGACGGCCACCACGGGCTTCCCGAGGGCGTGGAGCCGGGCCGCGACGCGGCGGTCTTCGGGGAGAAGGCCCGCCGCCCCGTCGAGAACGAAGAGAAGGAGGTCGGCGTCGGCGACGTTCGAGAGGGCCCGCTCGCTCGTCCATGCGGCGAAGCCCCCCGCGGCGTCGAGGTCGAGTCCCCCGGTGTCGACGACGACGTAGGGGCGGTCCCCCGAGGTCTTCGCCGGGGCCTCCAGCGCGTCGCGGGTCATTCCGGGGCGGTCGTGGACGAGGGCACGCCGGCTCCCGGCCAGACGGTTGAAGAGGGCGCTCTTCCCGACGTTCGGCCGGCCCACGAGGACGACACGGAACGGCCGGGCCCCCTCCGCGCCGGTCCCGCTCATCTTCGGGGGCTCCTCCCGCCGCGGCCGCTCCGCCGGGGCGGCCGTCGTTCCAGGGCCTCCACACGGCTCCGGCGCCGGGGGCCGGCGGAGTCCCCGACCGGCCGGAAGTCGAGCGCCCGGCGCTCCGCGTCGGCCCGGACCAGCTTCACGCGAAGCCGGTCGCCGAGACGGTAGATCCGCCCGAACTGCGCGCCGACGAGCTGGTGACCGACGTCGTCGTAGCGGTAGAAGTCGTCCTCGAGAGAGCTGATCGGAACGAGACCGTCGACATAGATCGCGTCCAGCGTGACGAAGAGGCCGAAACCGACGACCGCGGTCACCCACGCGTCGAACTCCTCGCCCACGCGGTCCTTCAGGTAAACGAATTTCTTCCACGCCACGGCCTCGCGCTCGGCCGACTCGGCGCGACGCTCGCGCTCGGAGCAGTGAACGCACGCCTTCGTCAGCCAGCGCGTCCGGCCTTCGGCCTCCTCGGCGGCCGGGGCGCGGCGCGCGGCGAGCCACTCGACCAGCGCACGGTGGACGAGAAGGTCGGGATACCGGCGGATGGGCGACGTGAAATGCGTGTAGTAGGGCGCCGCGAGGGCGTAATGCCCGCGGCACTCCTCGGCGTAGACCGCCTTGCGCTGGGAGCGGAGGACCAGATCGGAGACGAACCGCTCCTCCGGCTTTCCCTCGGCCTGCTCCAGGATCGACTGGAAGACGGCCGGCGTGACCTCCTCGACGTCCTCGGGAACGTCGTAGCCGAGGGGACCGAGGACGGCCCGGAGGTCGACCAGACGACTTTCGTCGGGACGGTCGTGGACGCGGTACGGGGCGGGCGCCGGCACGAACACGAGGTGCTTGGCCACGGCCTCGTTCGCGGCAATCATGAATTCCTCGATCAGCCGGTGCGCCTCGTTCCGGACCGCCTTGGCGATCGCGACGACGTCTCCCGTCTCCCCGAGAATCACGTCGGCGTCCGGCAGGTCGAAGTCGAGCGA
>Ga0335085_10011229_pt1 | contig 13305 bp, 8 predicted proteins | sample Lox_Sample_45_FD_206712 | JGI IMG/M metagenome (GOLD analysis project Ga0335085, IMG submission 206712) | Soil microbial communities from Loxahatchee National Wildlife Refuge, Florida, United States - Lox_Sample_4.5 | ecosystem: Environmental > Terrestrial > Soil > Wetlands | place: USA: Florida...
TGTTACGAGATCGGGGAACTGCACGAGCCATGTGGGTGCCTGCGCTAACAGCATCTGCACGAGCGTCGCTCCATCGGCGCCGCGACAAAGCTGACCGATGGCCTCCAGCACGGGATAGTACGGTTCCTTTCCTCCGTGCCCTTCGACGCATTGACCGCGTGCCACGCGAACGCCCGGAAATTCCGCTGCTGTCCGTCGCATGCACTCGTCGGCCAGGGTGGTTTTCCCGATGCCGGTCTCGCCGGTAATGAAGACCATCTGGCGCCGGTTCGCCAAAGTCCGCTGCAGGCAAACTCTCAGCACCTCCAACTGCGTGCCCCGACCCACGAACGTCGATGGAAGCGACTCGATGGTTGCGTCCGCCGGCGCGGACGCGTCCATGACCGGAGCGATGAACTGATACCCCCGTCTCGTCAGCGTCTCGATGAAGCGAGGATTCTTCGGGTTGTCCCCCAGGATTTTTCTGATCTCGTAAATCTTGGTCTTGACGGCCTCCGGTTGTACGTAGACCTTCGGCCATACCGCTTCGAGAAGCTCCTCTTCCGTCACCAGACGTCCGGCGTGTTCGATCAGAAACCGCAACACTGCAAATGCTTTGGGCGTTAGGAAAATTCGCTCGTCGTCTTTGTCGTTCCGATGGCGCCAGAGACACTCGTTGACGGTGTCCAGTCGGTAGGGTGGAAAATCCTTGGTGCTTGCGCGAACCATGGCGTGCCCTCTGCTGGCTAACGACGCCTATGATCCTGAACAAATTGCCACCGCGCTGCTAGCCCCAAACGGGGGGTGTACCAACTATATCGGGATGACTGGCCTGCTCTGGCCAGCCGCCAATCGGCTCTTCGGAGTCAGGGAACGGCCTCTTACGAGTCGAGGGGGCCTGCTCATGAAGTCTCGTGGGGATGCGCAACCGGCGCATGTCGAGCAATCTAACGGATCGTGTCAACGGACACAGGTCGCGGCTCGCACGAGTAAGTCACAAAGAAGGTGAGTCCGTACCCTTTCGATCTCGAAACTCGAGGCGCTTCCACCCAAAAAGCCGGGCATCTACTGACCAGGCGCCAGGCCCGAGCAGGGCCAAGGCGGCACTAATAGCCGCCAGCAGGATCCAGCTCCAAGGGTACCCGGATGCGAAGACATTCCACAGCGCGTCGACCGCGAGGAGCGCTGCCGCAATCTGCGTGCCTAAACCCGCGATAAGCAGTGTCCCGAGACCGATCGAGAAGGCCTGAAAGAGAGCTGGTCCAAGCGACGGTCCGGCAAGGATCGCCTCGACTCCTTGAATGACGACCGCAATACCGGCGGCCAGGCGGAGCAGCAGAAGCCCGACGCCGGCGGAGCCGTGGGCGAACGTGGAAAATAGTCGACGCATAACCTCGTCGAGAGTACGGGTTACGCGCCGTAGGCGGCTAGCCCCGAAAGAGTACCTGCAAGCGCTCTTTCGAGCCGCCTAGAATTCGATGATTCCGCGCTTCAGCCCGATCATCGCCGCGTGCGTGCGGTCGTGGGCGCCCAGTTTGGAGAGGATGCTCTTGACCCGGCCTTTGACGGTTTCTTCGGTGAGCGAGAGCTGATCGGCGATCTGCTTGTTGGCAAGCCCTTCGGCGATCAGGCGGAGGATGCTGATTTCCGCCGCGGTCAACGCGTCATCGGTGGCATGCTCGGCGAGCTGGAACGAGGCATCGGCGGAGAGCGATTTTTTTCCGGCGTGAACGGCACGAATCGTGTCCATGAGTTCCTTGCGCAGGCTCGTCTTCAGCAGATATGCCCGGGCGCCGGCCTTGAGCGCGCGCAGGACCTGCACGTCGCCGACGTAGGTGGTGAGCACGACGATGCGCGCTTCGGGAAATTCGCCGCGAATCGCCACGATCGCATCGAGTCCGCTCATCTCCGGCATCTGCAGATCCATCAGCGTGACGTCCGGACGATGCAGGCGATACTGCTGGATCGCTTCGCCTCCGTTCGCGGCCTCGGCGATCAGCTTCATGTCCGCCTGAACCGCGAGGAGGGCTGCGATCCCCTCACGGATGAGGGGGTGATCGTCAACCGACAGGATCCGAATCGGACTGGTCTCGCTGCTCATGAATCGACCTTCGCATTTTTCCGCGAGAGCTTCTCCGCGAGCCACGAACGGCCGGGAGCGGGAGATGCGACGTAGGCGTGCGCGGCGGGAACGCCGAGATCGATCTCCGTGCCGGAACCCGGCGCAGTCCAGACGGTCAGCTTGCCGCCCATCAGCTTGGCCCGCTCGCGCATGCCATGGAGCCCGAAGTGTCCCACGCGCCCGCCCGCCGTGAGGAGCTCCGGGGCGATGCCCTTCCCGTCATCGCGGATGCGCAACCGAAGCTGCCGCGAATCGTAGCGCAGCTCCACTTCGATCTGCTTCGCCCCGGCATGGCGGAACGCATTGCGCAACGCCTCGCTCGCGATCCGATAGACCTCGTCGCGAACGATCGGCTGCAGTTTTCGCGGCACGCCTTCCACCTCCACCCGCATGCCGGCCGCCGTCTGACCGCCCGCTTCCTCGGCAAGCTCCTCTCCCAGACGCGTGATGGCGACCGCCAGATCGTTGGTCTCGACCGTCGAGGCACGCAAGCCCTGCACGGCATCCCGTCCCTCGATGATGGCCTGCTCGGTCTGATCGATCGCGCTGCCGAGAGCCTCCTTGGCCGAGGTTGGCGGGAGCATTTCGTAGACCGTCTGGAAACGAAGCAGCAGTCCTTGAAAGCTCTGCAGCAGCGTGTCGTGCAGGTCGCGCGCGATGCGCGTCCTTTCGTTAACGCGCGCGTCGAGCGTCATGTTGAGCTGGCGTTTCACCTGCCTCAGCCGCAGCCGGTACAGTGTCCATAGCAATGCGACGAACGCCGCCACGCAAAGCGCGTGGAACCAGTTCGTCTGCCAGTACGCAGGAGCGATATAGAAGTCGAGTGACGCGCCCTGCTCGTTCCAGACGCCGCTGTTGTTGGCGGCGACGACCTGGAAGCGGTAGCGGCCGGGGGGAAGATCGTTGTAGAAAGCAGCGCGCCGATTGCCGACGTTCTGCCAGTCCGCGTCGTGACCTGCCAGCTTGTAGCGGAATTGATTCCTTTCCGGAGCGGCCAGGCCGAGCGCGGTGTAGTCGATCTCGAGATCGCGCACGAGCGGCGGAAGCGCAAGGTCAGGCGAAGCGTCGTAGAGCTTTCGATCCGCTCTGACCTGCTCGATGTGCACGGACGGCACGACCGAGTTACGAGGGAGGTGGCGAGGGTCTACTGTCATGGCGCCATCGGGAGTCGCAAACCACAGACGCCCGTCCGATGACTTGGCGACATTCGGGCTGAAGCTTCCTTCGCCGATGGTGTTCACGACGCCATCGGAGGCGTCCAGGAGCAGCGTTCGAATCGCCCCCTGCGAGAGGCTGCCTTGCGTGCCTGAATCGCTCCATGCGTCGAGGTCGGAGCGTGCCACCCGCACAAGGCCGCAGGCCGTGTAAAGCCAGTATGAACCGGCACCATCATCGATCGTCGCGTGGACAATGTCGCATGGCAAGCCGTCCTTGCTGCTCAGCGTCGTCAGGTGGCCATTCCTCAGTCGGATCAGGCCACCTTCCGTGGCAGCCCAGAGCGTACCGTCTGGATCGAGGCGAAGGTCATGGACGGCCCGTTTGCCCGGGGCGTCTCCCGCGTACGACGCGCGGATCTGCCCGTCTGCGAAGAAGGCGATTTCGCCCAGGACGGAACCGAGCCAGAGCCCCCCGTGCGCGGGATCGAAGGCAATGCGCCACGTCTCGCCGATCCCGAGTTCGGCCCAGCCGAACGCCTTGATCTTGCCGTCCGGAGATATTCGAAGGAGACCGAGCTTGCGGTGAGCGACCCACAGGTTTCCCCGATCGTCCTCGGTGACGCAGTTCACGTGGCCGCCAGGCACGCCCGGAACCGGCACGAACCGGTCGTTCTCCAGGTAACCGAGCCCTGCAGGCGACCCAAGCCAGATGCGCCCGCGGTGATCCTGATAGAGAGAGCCGGAGGTATCCCTCGGGAGTCCCGTTGCAATGATCTCTCGAACAGCCGTTTGCGCGATTCCGCGTGCCGGCATATCACCCCTGCGCGCGGGCCCACGGTATACCGTCATCTCTCCATCTTTCCGACGATACAGTCCGGTCGGCGTCGCGAACCAGATGCTGCCGTCGACGTCCGCCAGAACGGCGCTAACTCTGCCCTTCGAAAGACTTGGTTCGCCGGAAAACCTTGCAACCGCGACCTTCCAAAACTCGTCGAGTCCGTTCACCGTGGCGACCCAGATGTTGCCCTCGCGGTCTTCGAACATCCTCGAGATGTGGTCTCCCGAGAGGCCATCGGATTTTGCATAGGATTCCATGCTCCCCGCGTGGACGTACCGCAGGCCGCTGTCGATCGTTCCAAGCCACAGACCGCCCTGCCTATCAGTAAGCACCCGCGGCGGTTGAACCTGCGGCAAGACCCCCGGAAGCGGAAGCGCACGGACCTCCCCTCCCACGATCTCCCGGATTCCGTCGTACGCTGAAACCAGCAATGCGCCGCCGGGGCCCGAGGTCAGATTCTGGAAGTATCCCCAGACGGGATCGTGCAGAGGATAGAGCAGCTTTGGTTTGTCGGATCGCCAGAGCCAAACCCCGCTCGATGATGCGAACCAAAGATGTCCGGCGTCATCCTCGTACAGGCAATAAATGCGCTGGCCCAGGCTGCCGTCCTCTCCGTAACAGCGCACAACGCTGTCGCGGATGGCGCAGAGCCTGCCGGTGGACGTGGCTCGCGACTCGGTGCCAGCCCAGACGGTTCCTTCGCGATCCACGAGCAATGCCATCACTTCCTGCCCGGCAAGGGCCGGGTACTCCGTCAACTTGCCATCGCGCCAGCTGACGAGCCCTCCGGTGGTGCTGATCCAGAGCGTTCCGTCGTGAGTTACCGCCAGCGAACCTATCCAGTTGTCAGGAAGATGCCGCCCTTCAGGCGCGCGCCAGCGAACCGCCTTGACACCGTCGAAACGCCACAGTCCCGTGTGCGAACCCAGCCAAAGATAGCCGTCCGGCGTCTGAGCGAAGGAGACGATCGGAGGAGCTACTGCAAATCCGTCGCCGAATTTCCACGCCCGGTGCGCGTACTCGTCCAGGCCGAGCGTCGGTTCGCGGGCCAGCGCGACGGAACACAGCAGCGCGCAAATCATCGCTCCTATCGAGGCAAACCGTTGCGAGTCGGAATTCACCATGGCCGGCGCCTCAAAACTGCACGCTGACGGACACGCCGAAAACTCGTGGCTCGCCCGGAACGACGGAGAAAGTGTTCTGATTGACGCTGATCTGGCTCTTGATCTCCTTGTTCAGCAGATTCCTGCCGTACGCCGTCAGCCTGAAACGACCCTGTGGTGAGACCCAAACCGCACCCGCGTTCAGCACAGCGTACGACGCCTGACGGTCGTAGCCCGAGAAATTGGCGTATTGCGCCTCCGTCAGCTCGATGAGATCGTAGCCTGCTGCGTAACGCACTTGTGCCCATGGCGTCAGGGAAGAACCGTCATCGAAGTCGAACGCGTGCTCGTAACGCACTGATGCCACAGCCGGCGGTGTACCTGGCAATCGCTTGATCGAGATGTAGTTGCGCTCCGAGGTCGCGGTGCCCGGGACGTTCGGCCAGCTCCTGATTTCGGTGTCGTGCCAGCCAGCCCACAGTGTGAAGCGGTCCCTCGGCGTCGGCAGCCAGTCGGCCTCGATCTCGCCGCCGACGTCCCGGAGGGGCACCGAGACCACCGCGAAGATCGGCGCGCCGCCCACGGTGTTGCCGAGCTGCGCCGCCTGCTGCCAGCCGTTGTAGTCGTAGTAGAAGACGGCCCCGTTCAATTGCAGCCGATTCCCGAGGAACCTGTTCTTGCTGCCGACCTCGTAAGAGATCAGACGCTGCTGCTGGTATGGCAGCTTGAGGTAGCTGACGGTGCCGTCGGCATGGGGTTGCGGCGAGATCTGAACATCCCCCGGGAGATATCCGGTCGATACCATGGCATAGACCAAGCTCGATGGGTTGGGCTCATAGGCGGCGCGCAATTTGTAAGTGAAGTTGTCGAACGTTACCTTGGTGAAAAAAGACGAGGGCACGCACGGCAGCGGCATAGCGCCGCCGTAGGCTATGAGATTCGCGCAGGTACCGAGGCTCTGACCGTAAGGGTCCAGGTTGACGTTGAAATTGTAGGACGTCGTCTGCTCCACCACGTTGTGATCGAAGCGCAAGCCCGCGGTGACGTGCAGGTCCGGCCGCAGCTCGTAAGTCTCCTCGGTGAATGCAGCATAGTCCTTGACGCTCCCAGCGCGACCGTTCGAAAAGATCTCTCCGCCGGCGACGCCCGGCGTCGTATCCGGAATGCCGCACGGCCCGCACTGCGTCGCACTTTCGACGATCGAGGACGATGATCTCTGGTAGCTGTTGGAATAGAAATTTGCACCGATCAGCCAAGTGAGCGGACCACCGGGATTGGAAGCCAGCCGCAGCTCGTGCATATTGAATCGGTCCGGCTCGTACTGCACATAGTTGTCTATGGGCATGAACGGGGGTCCGACAATGTTGCTGAAACCGTTCGAGCGGTAGCTGTGCTCGCTGCCCACGTAGGTCAAATTGGCGCTGCCCAAGTCATAGTTTACAGTGGCCATGAACTGCGCAAAGTCGCCGTCTGCCGAACGCCTGACTGCAACGCCTGGCACATTGTAGTTAATGGTGTCAGGCGCGCTCAGCACCTGGTTGGGCCCACCGCTGTAGGCCTGGACTGTGGCATATGATGCGCTGAGGAGGACCGTCAGCTGGTTCGATGGCTGGTAGAGCGCCTTGACGCGTCCTTCATAGTTGTTGGCGGTGCCGCCCGCAGCGTTCCACCAGAACCCGTCGCGTTCGTTGGCGTGTACGGCAACGCGAAACGCAAGCGAGTCGCCGACCGGTAAATTCACGACAGCGGTCGCGTTCCTCAGGTCGGCCGTGCCGTATTCTGCATAGAGTTCCGACCCAAAACGCCCCAGCACCGGATCGTTCGTGTGGAACGCGACAACCCCGGCCGTGGCGCTGCGACCGTACAGCGTGCCCTGGGGCCCGTACAGGATCTCTACCCGGTTGAGGTCGTAGTCCGCGCCGATCCCCTGGAAAACATCATCGACATAGGTCGCGACGACCGCCGGACCGGCCAGGCCTCCGGTAGCCTGTGCGGCCATGATGCCGCGGATGGAGATGTTCTGATTCGGATTGTCCGGGGATAGTTGGGGCGCCAGCAGCCCGTAGGTCACGTTCGGCACGTCCTCGAGCATCTGTCGCACGAAGATGCGGCCCTCGTCGCGCAGGCTCTGGCCTTGCAATACAACCACCGCGGCGGGAACACGCTGCGCGTCCGCCTCGATACGCTCGGCGGTAACCACGATCATCGCCAGCTTAGCCGGCTCGGACTCAGCAGTGCGCGGTTCGCCACGGCTATTGGCGAGATCGCCGGCGCCATCCGGGGCAATGGCATTCGCAGCGCAGACCAAGCGTCCGGTGGTGGCGGGAAACGTGGACGTCAGAGAATTGAGCGACACCTTGGGAAACATGGCGAGGAAATCGGTGTCGGTCGTCTTTCCGCTCCGGTCGATTCGCTCGCGATCATAGATATGCAGATCCAGCATCGATTCTACGGCAGCGCTTGAAATGCGCGTGCCGATGACGTCGATTTGCGTCAGTTGCACAGGCACGGACGGGCGCCGCACGCCGCGCAACGTCGTGTCGTCAGGCCGATCGCTTTCGATGTCCGCGGCATTCGCGCTCCACGGATTGAGCGCAGCGGCGCCGAACACCGCGGTCGACAGCACAACTCTCGCAATGGAACCGTGGCGTTGCGGTCTCATCGTCGTCCCCTGAGAGGGCCGCGCTGCTTTGTTGCTCCACCAGGCGCGCGCCTTCTACCCCTTCGAGTGTCAGCCATTGTCTCCCAAGCAACAAGCCGGGTGCCCATGACTCCGGCGGGCCGGCTCGGTCCCGGGATCTTGCCGTTAGCTTACTGCCCTCGGCCGTCAGTTTGCAGCCCTTGCCGAGCACGGGCGCTTGCTCGAACAGATTCGCAAAGTTCCTGGCAGCCGCTCCTTACCCTCACTCAGGCAATTTCTACCGCGTAAGGCGAGATTGCGGTCAACCGAGCGAGAGGCCATCCGATGACACACACGACGACCGCGGCGCGTCACCCATCGGCGGCAGCGAGGCTGCGCGCGGCTGGGTCCACGCTGTCGATGGCGCCACCGGCAGCGTTCTTTGGAAATACCATGCCGACGCACCCGTCGTGGCTGACGTCACACCGACCGCGGGCGGACTCGTCTTCAGTGCAGACCTAAACGGCAACCTGTTCGCGCTCGACGCCAAGACCGGCGCGGAGCGCTACAAGCTCAACACCGGAGGGGCGGTGGCCGGCGGTGTCATTACGTACGAAACCGCGGGCAAGCAATACGTCGCAATCACGTCGGGGAACGTCTCGCGCATGACGTTTACGGCGTCCGCCGGATCGCCGAAAGTCATGATCCTGACAACGGGTCTCGCAGGAACGCAACATCCGCGGCCAGAAATCTGCAAGACGATAGGAATCCCCCTGCGTATCTTGCAGCCACGGTTTTCCGAAAGTCAACTGGAGATCAACGATTCCCCGACCGAGAGGTAGCGCATGGGACACACATTGACCAAAACCTCGCTTGTGCTTGAGAACGCCAGATATCGTGGGACAGGTGGCGTGAGCCAGAACAACCAACACCTGAGCTTTCAACCCGCCTTCATAGACCGCGTGACACGCACGGTATATCTGTCGCGTTTTCCCGACGGCCGGCTCGCCCCATGCCATCTCCTGGACGGGCTGCCGCCCGAACTTGTGCTCGTACGAAGCGAACGGGGTAGCGTGACGAGCATCAAGCCCTCGGTCGTGTCGGGATTCGCACGCCACGGCCACTTCTACACCCGCGACGAAGCGGCAGCGCTGCTCGTGTCTGCAGCGGAGGCCGAACAGGCGCTAAGTCCCGAGGTATCGTTGCGCTGGGCGGCATAGCCAATGTTTACCCCGACCCCTCCTAAGAACGGTCCGCCTCCTCTGGGAGCCGTCGCGGCACTGCAGGCCCGTCACGATCGTTTTCGCGCCGCCGAGTTCGAGCGAGCGCAGCGACTGCTCGCTCGCGGCACGCCGGTTGAGTTGGTGCTCGACCAACTTGCGCAAAGGCTTACCAACAAGTTTATGCACGCACCGACACTCGCGCTCAAGGGGGCGGAAGGGCCGGAGCGCACGGAACTGATCGAGCTCGTGCGCTCGATCTATCGGCTGCCCGAGCCGCACTAGCATTCCGCACAAGCCTCGTGCAGGATTGCAAAAGCCGCCGCAACCTGATGCAAGACCTCCAGCCGGGACGCAACTAGATTGCTATCGGGCACCGTTGGCAACAGGTGGTTTAGCCCGCGACCACCAAAGACTCGGGCCACGGAATGGAGGAGCATTCGGTCAGTCTCGGAGCCGATGTGATCGTCGAAAGGCGCACTGAGGATCGCGCATGGGCGCTGAAGCTCAACTTCAAGGCCGGCTGGTTCCTGGCATTGGTTGTGTTTCTTCTCTCTGCCTGGATTCTGCGGAGCTTTTTCGAGCCGCTTCTTTGGGCTTCGGTCATCGCCATCGCCACCTGGCCGACCTACCGGCGCTTCGCGCACCAGCTGCCGCAACGCGTGCATCCGAACGCAACGCCCCTGGCCTTCACGATTTTGGTTGCGTTGTTCATCCTTGGACCGATGGTGTTCGCCTTCGGTGCGCTCATGGCACAGGCGCAGCGTGTGATCGATCAGATCGCCGTCGCCGACAAGACGGGGCTCGCCGCCCCTGCGTGGCTACAGAACGTGCCCGTGGTCGGCGACAAGCTCGTGGAGCGTTGGCACGCGCAATTGGAGACGCCAGGCGGGGTGTCGGTCTCGCTGCAGCGCGCCGATACGTCTGCGGTTTTCGGCTGGGTGCAGACACTCGGCCAGTTCATGGCACACCACCTGTTTATCGTAGGTTTCGCCGTCCTTCTCCTTTTTTTTCTCTATCGGGGTGGAGACAGCCTGGCGATGCGTATCGACGCCTTTCTCAGTGACAGGCTCGGCGACGGCGCGAAGCCCTACATCGAGCTCGGAATCGTCGCCTTGCGTGCGACGGTCAATGGCATGGCGGTCGTTGCGCTCTTCGACGGCGTCCTGACGGGGATAACCTACGCAGTGGCGGGCGTGCAAAACGCCGTGGTGTGGGCCGCGGTGACCGGTCTGTTCGCCATGATTCCGTTTGTGGGCTACGTCGTCGTCGCCGCTGTTGCGTTGGTGCTGGTCGCCAAGGGCGCGGTAGTACCCGGGCTGGCTGTCGGTGGGCTGGGAGTTGTGATCCTCTTCGCCGGAGACAAGGTCGTCCGGCCGATGCTGGTTGGCAACGCCACCAAACTTGGTTTCGCGTGGGTTCTCATGGGCAGCCTCGGCGGCCTCGAGGCGATCGGCCTTCTCGGACTGTTCGTCGGTCCGGTCGTGCTCGCATTGGCCGCGGCGCTCTGGGACGAGTGGACAAAGCGGGCGCGTAACGGTCCAGTCGCGCAATGTTGATGCACCCTTCGTCATCATCTGTTTCTTTCGGGAGCAACCATGGCTGAGCTACTCGAGACATCATCGACCCGTGCGGCAGTAAATGCATTCGTCGCCCGCACAACGAAGGCCTTGCGCGCCCGCGCCGGGTGGCCGCCGCGTGCGGGCCTGACAGCACTCCTGCTGGTCGCGACCGCTTTGTTTCAAACCGCGCAAGCCGCCGGCGACGCCGCTGCAGGCAAAACGACCTTCGGTAATCAGTGCTCGTCCTGTCACACGGTAGAGCTTGGAAAGAATGGCTTCGGGCCCTCGCTCGCAGAAGTCATCGGGCGCAGGGCCGGCGGCCTCGCCGGCTTCATGTACTCGCCCGCAATGGCGCAGTCCGGGCTGGTGTGGGACGACAAGACACTCGATGAGTTTCTCACCAATTCGACCGTCAAGGTGCCCGGCACGTCGATGCCGGTTTCCCTGCCCAACGCGGCCGATCGGGCCAACGTGATCGCGTATCTCGATACGCTGGGACACGCTCCGGCGGCAGCGGCGAGCGCTTCGTCCGCACCCGCGGTGCTCGCGGAGGGCCCCACCCAGGCCGAATTGCTGCACGCGGCGCAGGACAAGAAGAACTGGCTGTACGCGAGCAAGGACTACACGGGTCAGCGCTTCGTGGATCTCAAACAGATCACGCCGAAGAACGCCGGACAACTGCGGGCCGCTTGCATCTACCGCTCGAACAACGCCGGCTCGACCCAGACCAACCCCCTGGTCTACAAGGGTGTCATGTACCTGACCATCGACAAAGCCATCGTCGCCATCGACGCAACGACTTGCCGCGAGCATTGGACCTACAACTGGGAGGCCAAAGGCGCGGTCCTGTCGCCGACCAATCGCGGCGTGGCGCTCAAGGATGGCCGCGTCATACGGGGGACCGCCGACGGCTACCTGATCGCGGTCGATATGGCCAAGGGCACGCTGCTATGGAGTCAGAAGATCGCCGATGCGAAGACCAGCCAATACCTCAGCATGCCGCCGCTGATCTTCGAGGATATGATCATCTACGGTCCGGCCGGCGCGGACTGGGGGGCGAAGAACTGGATCGGCGCGTTCAAGCTCGCGACCGGCGAGCAGATCTGGCGCTTCAACCTCATTCCGGATGCGGGTGAGCCCGGAGCCGACACGTGGACCGACCCGCAGTCGCGCGATCACGGCGGCGGCAGCCTGTGGACGCCGCTGTCGCTCGACGTCAAGAACGGCGTGCTCTACGTTCCGGTCGGCAACCCGTCGCCCGACTTCTATCCGGACGTACGCCCGGGCACCAATCTGTATACCAACTCGGTGGTCGCGCTGGACGTCCGCACGGGCAAGCTGCTCTGGTACAGGCAATTCGGCCCCAGCGATGCGAACGACCGGGACCTGAGCCAGGTGAGTCCGCTGTTCAGCGCAACGGTGAAGGGTAAGCCACGCAACCTGCTCACCGTGTCCGGCAAGGACGGCCTGTTGCGAATGATGGACCGAGACAGTCACGACGTGCTCTACGAACTTCCGATCACGACGCGCACCGATTTCGACAAGGAGCCGACCGTCGCCGGCGTGCATGGCTGTCCGGGCCTCCTGGGTGGCATGGAATGGAACGGTCCGGCGTACAGCCCCCTTGCCAAGACCGTGTATGTCGCCACCGTCGACTGGTGCGGGACCTTCACCAAGACCGAGAAGCCCCCGCAGTTCACCGAGAACGCGCACTACTACGGCGGCGCCGTCACGCCGGATCCGCGCGAGCAATCACGCGGCTGGTTGCAGGCGATCGACGTTGCGACGGGCACAGTCCGCTGGCGCAAGCAATGGGCGACCCCGCTGGTGGCCGGGATCACCGCGACCTCGGGCGGCATGCTGTTCACGGGCGATCTCACCAATGACTTCCTGGCGATCGATGCCAGCAATGGCAACACGCTCTACCGTTTCAACACGGGCGGTTCGATCGGCGGTGGCGTCATCAGCTACGAGATCAACGGCAAGCAGTACGTTGCCACGACCTCGGGCGTGGTCTCCGGATTCTTCGGGGGCAGCGGGACCTCGGCCGTCATCGTGTTTTCGCTTCCCTGACGTCGTCGGCGCCGACACGGTAGCGGCGAAACCCCCGCACGGTCACGCCGTGCGGCGTCTCGTTGGAGGCTATTGATCAGCGCGCACACGAGATGCCATGAACGTTAGCCATCTGATGTTCGTCGTTACCGTGCTGATCGTCGCAACCACCCTGGCTGTCGTGGTCGCCAAGAAGCTCAACCTCGGTTCGATCGTCGCACTGCTGGTCGTGGGCATGCTGCTGGGGCCGCACGCGCCGCAGCCTCTGCTGACGGGCCATGTCGATGAGATGCGGGCGGTCGGCGAGATCGGCGTCATGCTCTTGATGTTTGCAATCGGGCTCGATATCCAGCCGACCAGGCTATGGTCGATGCGCCGCCTGGTATTCGGCCTCGGCACAGCGCAGTACGTGCTGACCACCTTCGCAATCATGGTATTTTTCCTCGCCACCCCGGGCATTGCCGACGTCCAATGGAAGTCGGTGTTGATAGCGAGCCTGGCACTGGCGATGAGTTCCAGTGCCATTCCATTCCCCATACTCGAGGAGCGCGGCGAACAAGCTACGCCGCATGGCCGCGCTGTCGTTGCGATCGACATCTTGCAGGGATTCATGGTCATTCCCGTCCTGGCGTTGATTCCGGTCCTCGCCGCC
>Ga0335085_10011230_pt1 | contig 13305 bp, 9 predicted proteins | sample Lox_Sample_45_FD_206712 | JGI IMG/M metagenome (GOLD analysis project Ga0335085, IMG submission 206712) | Soil microbial communities from Loxahatchee National Wildlife Refuge, Florida, United States - Lox_Sample_4.5 | ecosystem: Environmental > Terrestrial > Soil > Wetlands | place: USA: Florida...
GTTGATGATGAGGCGCTTTTCCGGATCGCTGGTATTGACCATCACGTGACCGGGGCGCGAGCCGTCCGGCGTGCCTTCGATGTATTCAGCGCCGGAGGCATCCTTCTCACGATATGGCTCATCCGGCATCACGACCAGCTTGGCCTTGGGTAAGCGGCCAATGAGCTGCGGCAACTTGGGCTCCATCTGCCCGATGTACTTGCGATAGAGGTCGAGTATCTGCTCCCGCGACTGTCCGTGCAGCTTGGGATCCGCCTTGACTGCAGCCGCAAAGCTCTTCAGGTCCTTATAGCCGAGCTTGTTGGCAATCGCCAACTGCTGCTTTTCAATCTCCGCAACCTGCTGCAATCCAATCTCATGGATCTTTTGCGGCTCGACATCGGTCGTCGTCGACTCTCGCACCATGAACCGATAGATGGCCTCGCCGTTGGGCAACGACCAGATACCAACCTCAGTGCGGCCCTTGGGCGCATAGTCGTCTTTCAGAAACTTGGCGAGCTTCGTATATGCCGGCACGACTTCATTCTGAATCGCGTCGTAACCCTCTTTCTTCAGGCGCGTCTTGTCCGCATCTGAGAAGCTGGCCGGAAATTTGTCGAAGGGCTGGGCGAAGGGCGACTTCTCCACCGGAGTGGATGCGATGTCGTTCGTCTGGTCGACTGCCTTCTCCAAAAGAAACTTCGGAGGCATCATGCCGTCCGCCATGCCCAGGCGCATATTGTCCATGGTCTCGTCGAAGACGCGCGGCAACTGGTGCAGGCGGGAAATGTAGTCGGTGTAATCCTTCACCGTCTCAAAGGACAGCACGGTCACGATCTGTGGCGCCTCGATGTGAATACCGTTGATCTGGCTGACCGGCATCTCCCACATCTTCAGCTCGTAGAAACCGAGTCCGCGCTTGATATCGCGAATCTCCAGCTCCTGGTTCAGCTTCTCCTGCTGGGGGAAGCCGGCAGTATCGATTGCCTGAAACCGCGCCAGGTATTCGCGATCCAGTGCCGCTTCCCTCTTGAGGAAGTCGGCCGACTCGGTGCCGAGCTGATCGTTGTAGCGCTTGTCGCCGATGATGGAAGCAAAGACTGGGTTGACCTTGAGGTTGTGCTCCCAGTACTCGGAGATGAGATCGTTCAACTGCTTTCGGCGGGCTTCGAGTGTGTCGGCGGCAAACATCTGTGAGGAAAACGCGAGGCACAGGGCCAGTGCCAGCAATCGCATGGAATCTCCTTGGCGAGAGTGTCAGAGTTGTGGGCAGCGCGAACGGCCGCACGCCACCTGCTGGGATAGATACGCGCACAACGGTCAAAAAGTTCGGACCGTCTTAGCGCGGCCAAGCTTCAGTAAGCCGCCTCCTTGCCCTCGCGCCAATAGACATAGTCCCAGCTCCAATAGAAGCCTTGCGACCACTCTTTTCCGTTCCAGGGATTTCCTTCGTCATATTGGTGAGCGAAGAGATCATCGCCTCGTTCGCGGTACTTATCGTCCCCGGTAAGTCTCCAATACCAGGCAAAGGCCGGTGACACCAGGTTGTTGAGCGTGCTCGTAGCGTAATTTTTCTCGCAATCGGCCGAATTACATCTTGGCCCGTAGGGTTCCGGATCCCAGAGGTAGTGGTGGGCGTGCTGGTCGTACCACTGGTCCCAAAATCGGTCGAGCAGGGCCTTGATGACCACCGGAATGCGCTCGTCGTGCGAAATCAGATACCAGCGAATCAACGGACGCATGGCCAGCCCCAACATGAAGGGCTGATTGAACGACCGGTCGGGAGCGCCGATCGCGTTGCCATAGAGTTGAGCGATGGTGGCTTCGGCGAAGTATGGCAGGTTGTAGTCAGGCTCTCCCGTTACATCCAGTCGCGCCAGACGCCGTTCAAACGCGTAGGCATGCTCGCGCATTCCGAAGTCACCAACCCAGCCCCAGTATGCCGTACCGGCATCGGCGATTTTCACAACTGCTTCCTTGTACGAGGGGTCCTTCGTCCAGTGATAGGCCGCCACCATCGTCCAGGGAAAATAAAGGAAGGGCAGCACAGAATTGGGCCCTTGAAACAGAAACTGATCGCGCATTGCCTTGGCAATGTAGATGCCGCAGTTGGCCCAGCTGGGATCGTTGGTGTACTTCGCAATCTTGAAGAAGGTCTCGTCGTTGTAGTACCAGACACGCGGCTGCCCGCCAAAGTTATACGCCACGGGATAAGGAACGCCGGTGTCCTGCAGCGTCACCGTACCGTCCTGCCTGATCCAGCCCAGAGGAGCATCGGGATATTTACGGTTGGCGCAGCGCGGCATGGGCGTGGTCGTCCAGTCCGACCCGCCACCGTTCTTGTCGGAGACCATCATCTCCTCCCACTTCTTCAACCCGGGTATGGGCGGATAACTCGATGGTCCGGAAGTGGGAGTAATGGGTAGCTCGACAGCCTTCAATGTGTACTGAAACGAGTTGGGGTGCAGATTCGTCGCGCGGTCTTCTGACGTAGAAATGGTGATGCGGTAATCGCCGGGAGGGGTGACGGCCGGCACCTTGGCGAACATCGTTACCATCATGGAGGAGATTTCGGTCTCCGCCAGTCCTGCCCTGGTAATCGCGGGTATCATCACGCTCTGTTGCATGCGCCACGAGAAGACCGTCCCCCGCGGATAGCCCCTGATCGCTTGAATCTGAATCGGCGTGTTCGCACGAATCGCATCTCCAGCCGAAAGCCCGGGATTGTAGACCGCATACAAATAATTTGTTCCCTCCCCGGCGCTCTTGATGTCCACCAGTGGCAATTTGTCGGAACATGAACTCTCGGGGCTGTCGAGGCTACGGATTTTGAACGAGGTGGCGTCCTGGTAGACCAGGCAGTACGCGATGAACTCCCCGGCGAACGCAACATTCAGCCCTTCCGGCAGCTTGCCGGTCGAGTAGACAAAGAAGGGAGCATTGTTCAGCAAGCGATGTGGCTCGGCCGTCCTACAAACGTCGGTGGCAGGATCACAGGTAAACGGCATCGCCTTCGCTGCCCGGAATACCATCGTCTGCATATAGCCGGCAAACGACATTCCATGAGCGCCGCTGCCATGAATGCGTTCGTCCAATTGCACGACAGGGCCACCCGGAGTGGCTGAGAGCCTGAAGCTGTGCCCGAACCAGCCTTTGATGTAATAGACCTTGTTGGGGTCCTGTTGCCAGGAAACCAGGCCGCCCGGAAGCGTTCCGGTGGTAACAAACTTGACCTCTGCGTTGTCCGGGAGTCCGCCCGCGATCAGGTGCGTGTCTGTGCTGCACGCATTCGAGGTCGGATCGCATCCTGTGATGGAGAAGTCCGCACGCGGCACCAGGCTGCGTCCAAGAATGGGCGCGGGAAGTTCCTTGGTGAGCGGGGTCCCGTCGTTGTATAGGCCCAGCGGCTCGGTCTTCGGCCAGGTGTAATGCCCGACAAATACCACCCGGGAGCCATACCAGGAAATTGGATCGCCCTGTTCGGTTACATCTCTAGCGGGATAGATGTGCTGCGCGGAACTGGCAAGAGATACGAAGAGCAGAAGTAGTGCAACAGCGGGCCAGGCTTTACCGGCGTGAAACATCTTCGAGCTATCGTCCACCCCTGCCCAGCAACAGGATCTTCAAGGTTGCGAACAGGATGTATAAGTCAAGGCCCATTGAGACATTCTTGATGTAGAAGAGATCATAGGCGAGTTTGTCCTGGTTGTCTTCGAGCGTAGCGCAATAGCCACGATTAATCTGTGCCCAGCCGGTCGCGCCAGGCTTCACCAGCCAGCGCTCACGATAGAAAGGGATTGCGGCAGCGCATTCCTCCTCCTGCTCCGGCACGAAGGGCCTTGGCCCCACGAACGCCATGTCGCCCTTAATAATGTTGAACAACTGCGGCAGCTCGTCGATACGGCTCCTGCGCAGCCAGTATCCAACCCGCGTAATACGTGGATCCCCGTCCTCCTCCGCCGGCTTCAGGTGCAACTTGTCCGACCCTTCGAACATCGAGCGAAATTTGAAGACGGTGAACAACTCGCCGTGTTCGCCGACACGCTTCTGTTTGAAAATGACCGGCCCCTTGGAATCCAGCCGAATCGCGATCGCCGCGATCAGCATCAGCGGCGACGTGATGATGATGGCCAGCGATCCCAGCAGCAGCGAAAAAAGGCGCTTATAGAGGCGCAATCCCGCGGCAACATGGAAGCCAGGCGAAAAAAGCAGCCAGCTCAGGCGCAGCGATTCCAGCGGTATCTTTCCGGTGACGGACTCGTAGTATTCCGGGCCGTCATGAATTTGCACTCCGCTGGCTTTGAGTTTTAGCAGCTCCTCCACCTTGAGCCGGCCCCGCCGGTCCCCCATCGTGACGACGACCTTGCGCACTCCTTCGCGCTTGACAAAATCCGTCAGCTCTTCGTTATCGAAGGACGGGATGCCGGCCACCGGACAGGGACCGCCAACAAATCCTGCCACGCGTATGCCGAGCTCGGTGCGACGGTTGATCTCGCGGATCAGCGGTTCGGCAAGGGGACCGTCGCCGTAGACAATGGCCCGCTCAGCAAAGCGCGTGGAACGATTTAAGACAAAAAAAAAGCTGCGCCACAGCGGTATGGCGACGGCCATGAACAGTACACCCACCCAGAGAACATCGCCTCCCAGGCGAATTTCAGGGAAGGTGTAGTACAGCACGGCGAGGGCAACAAAGGTGCAGCCCAGAACTCCAACCAGGCGGGTCAGCACCTCGCGGCGATTGGTCAGGATGAAGGAGTTGTAGAGGTCAAAGTAGTACATCAGAATCAGAAAGACGGCGGCGACCAGGCCGATCCTTCCGATTCCGTTCTCGTAAAGCAGGTAGATGTTGGCGTCAAGGGTTGTTCCCGCCCACAGCACCACCGCCAGAACGAAGCCAAATATGACCAGAACGGTTTCCGTTACGGTCAGCAGCAAGGTTCTGGCAGGGAAATAGGCGTTGAACAACCGAATCATGCAGTAGCCGCTTTCCCCTGGTCCTCGCTCACTGAAGTTCGACCCGACTTCTTGTTGTAGTACCCGTATCCGCCGATCTGGTTATAGGTGACCTGCTGGGAGGCCGCCTCGTTGAATACCAGCCCAATGAACTTCTTGCGGTCAATCGAGTCCAGAGCCTTGTTGAGCAGCTTGCGGCGCGTATGGCCCTCGCGCACCACTACCAATACACCGTCGCTCAGGCGTGCCAGTGAAGCCGCATCCGCCATGGGCAGCATGGGAGTGGAGTCGAGGATGACCCAATCGAAATACGCCGACACCGATTCGACCATGTTGGGAAATTCGAGGGACTCGAGAATGGGCAAAGGCTCGTCCAAGCCGCTGCCCGCGGAGAGAAACCACAACGGCAGATCGCCGACGCGATAAAGAGCGTCATGAATTGCCAGCTCTCCACGATGCCACTCCGTGATCCCCTTGGTGGGGCGTGGAGAGAGCAGCAGGCTGGCCGTGGGGCGTCGCAGGTCCGCTTCCATCAGAAGAACGCGCTCCCCGGGACGCTGGGAAAGGGCAATCGCCAGATTGACGGCGACGACGGATTTTCCCTCATCCACCACCGCACTCGAGACCAGCACCTTGGACAGTGGGCGCTTGTCCTTCATGTGCGCCAGCCGGGTGCCCAGCACGCGGAACATCTCCGCGCCTGCACCGTTCGGGTCGGTCAGGGTGACGATCCTCTGCTCGGGCGTCGGCTGCGGATGCAGGACGCGGTCGGGAGGAACCGCAAGCCAGTCCACGGGCGCCTGCACTGCGGTAGCCGTAGCGTGGGCGGCTGCGGCCTCAGGAGAGGCGACCTCACTAGCGTGGCCCTCCACGGCCGACGTGAGTGCCTCGGGTTGTACAGGCGGGTTAGGCGTTGCCGCCCGGCTGGATGGAGCTTCTCCCTGCGAGCGTTGCAACGCATCAAAAATTCGACTCATGACTAGGCTCTCCTCGCGGCATTAGACGGTAATGGCTTTTCCAAACTTTCGCTCTCTACGGTGCGCAGCGCGCGGAACAAGGAACGCAGCATGCCTTCGCCGCCGTCCTGGCCATTGCGCACTGGAATATCGCTCTCTTCGGGCAGCGCCGAGCTCGGCGACAGCCTGAAATCGTCGGCGACCTCCTCGATGATGTTCGGGGTCACCGGCTTTTGCTGGCGCGCGTAAGCGCTGACCATGGAATTTTCGCAAAGGTTGTTGATGATACGCGGAATGCCGCGTGAGTACTCGTGCAACGTGCTCAACGCCTCTTCGGAGAAGACCGGGGACTCCGGCTTTGCGCCTGCTCGCTCCAGCCGCGACCGTACGTAGGCCTTCGTCTGCTCTTCATCCAGCGGCTGCAACTGGCAACGCAGGGCAATACGTTGCTTCAACTGCCGCAACTCCGGTGAATCGAGAACCGCCTCCAGCTCAGGCTGCCCCAGAAGGACGATCTGCAGCAGCTTCTGCTGGGAAGTTTCCAGGTTCGTCAGCAGACGGATCTCCTCCAACAACTCAGGGCGAAGCGCCTGCGCTTCGTCAACCACCAGGGCCGTAATCAGGCCACGCGCATGCCGCTGGATCAGGAAGCGATTCAGGTCCAGCAGGATCTCGGTCTTGCTGCGTCCGGCGTACGGCAGCCCGAGGTCGGCCATGATGTACTGGAAAAACTCCACGGTCGTCAGCAGCGGATTGAAGACATACCCGAAGGCGATGTTTCCCTTCCGCAGCTCGGACAGCAGGCAGCGAACCAGCAGCGTCTTGCCGGTTCCCACCTCGCCGGTGATGACGATGAAGCCCTTCCGCCTGCCCACGCCATAGTGCAGGTTGGCCAGCGCCTCATTATGCCGAGGCGTGGGGTGGTAGAAGAATGGATCTGGGCTGATTTCGAAAGGGTTTCGATTCAGCCCAAAGAATTGCTTGTACATGCGTTATCCCCAGTAAAACGCATAGAAGATGCCGGTTGGAATGATAATCGCCACCACGATCGCGGCCGCCAAAGCATAAAACGGCCGTCGACGCTCCGCCGCAATTTCACTTGCCGTACGAATCGGCGGTATCTCCACCAGGATCGGAAGCGGCGTGGCCTGCGCCAGGTCCTGCTCCGTGCGTATGCGGTCGTCAACATACTCGCTGCCGGCGCCGAACAGCACGGCCAGGAAAATCCCGACCGCCAGACCGGCGAGCGAGAACTTAAAGCGATCGGGGAATGACGCCTTCTCCGGCATGCTCGGAGGGTCGATGATGCGGAAGTTTTCGCCCTGTTGCTGCCGCTGAAGGTTGGTTGCCAATTCCGATGCGTTCTTCTTGTCCAGAAGCTCGGCATAGGCTCGCTGGGTCTGCGCATAGTCACGCGTCAGATTGAGCATTTCCGCCTGCACCGCCGGCGTGCCGCCTAAGTGGCTCTGCAACTCCGACAGCTTGCCCTCCAGCTGGCGAATCTCGGCCTCGCGGCTCTGAATCTCCATCTTATTGGCCTTGAGCTGGCTCTGAATCTGCATGACTGGAGCCATTGCGGCCAATTGCGAAGGCGAAGTACCCGGCGTTACATCGGACGAATCCGCGCCATTGCCGGCATCTGCGGTCTTGGTGTCGCCCCCACCCGTGCCTTTGTCTGCTGGTGGGTTCTGCCCGTCGGGAGCGCCCGTCGTCGCTGCCGCAGTGTTGGTTGTGTTCTTATCGTCGGAGGACTGGTCGGACGCGGAACCGCCGCCTGCCTGCTGTTCCTTGAGGGCCTGCAGCTTAGCGATTGTGTCCTTCATCTTCTTTACGTCGGGATGATCGGGAGTGTACCGGGCCTGCATGTCAGCCAGCGCCGTCCTTGCTCCTTCAATCTGCTGGTCGATCGACTGCGGGCTGCCGCTGCCGACGCTATCCACTCCGGCTGCCTGATACTGGGCAAGCAGGGATGTCAGGTAGGTCTGCTGCTGCAACGCGCGGTTACGCGCCTCGATGAGCGCTCCCAGCTGCTGCTGCGCTCCACTCATCATCTGAATGTTGGCCTGCACCTGGTCCGGGAGCTCGCCCGCGTGCTGTTTGGAGAATTCGCGCAACCTGTTTTCCTGTTGGGCCAGTGACTCCGCGGCGTTTCTCAACTGGCTATCCAGGAATTGCGTAGTGCTCTCCGACGCCACCTGGCTGGCCTTGACATTCTCGTCGATAAAGTAGGACACCATGCTGCTGTTGACCTGCTGCGCGATGGGGCCACTGTCAGCCGTGTATTGCAGCTTGAATGCCGTCAACTCGCGTTTGCCAAACTGGTCGGGCGTGGGCGTCTGCACCAGGTCGATCTTGATGTCGCTCCGCATCTTCTTCATCTGGTCATCCGGAGTCGGCGTCAGGAAGCTGTTGTACAAGTGGAACTTGTTGATGATCCCAAGCAGCCGCTGACGGCTCAGCACCTGCTGGGTGATGGACTCCAAACGCTCGCCCATTTCCACGTTGACGTTCGACTTGACGAAGAGCTCGGGCACCTTTGTCTTATCGATCAAGATGACCGATTCGGAGGTGTACCTCGCCGGGATGATCCAGGCGGAGGCGAACACCAACAGCCATCCAATAAACAGCGGCCCGATGATCCACCATCTGCGACGGCGGACTACCGCCCAATACTCATCGATTCCGCGGGTTGATTTCTGTTCTTCTATTTCCGGCATCTTGTCCTACCTTCTACTGTCCCAAGGGGTGATTCCAGGTGTACTGGAGGTTGAACCAAATTCGGTTGTCGCTGTAGACCGTGGCGGCATTCACCACATAAATGTTCTTTTGCGTCTCTCGGATGTAGCTGTATCCCACCGTGCCCGTGACTTGTCGTGTAATCGGACGATTCACTTGAAAGATCGTCTGCAACAGAGTGTATTTCCGGTCCGGAAAAAGCTGCCGGTTGAGGTTGCTGGCGGCAAATGAGGCATTATTTCCGTAGCTTACTGTGGCTACGCCGTCCAGCTTCTGGCCGATCTTCCGGCGATACGCACCGTTAACGGAGGACACTGTGGTCGTGGCCAACAGCCCGCCGCCATCGCTCACCTGTCTCGACAGGCCGGCCGTAAACGATTGGCGCAGGCCCTGCCAACCGAGGTTCAGGCCAAATGCCGGCTCCCAATTGTCCTGCAACAGGGTGTAGACCTGTCCGAAGTACGGGATCAGGGTCTTCGCCGTGATGTATTCCGGTCCCGCCCATCCCGATATGCTGAAGCTCTTTGTCCACTGATAATTCACGAAAGCCTGGAAGGCGCTTACGCCCGATCTCTGCTGGCCATGGCTGAAATCAAGAGAAGTCCAGTTATAGCCGCCGCCCGCGGAGAGCTGTGCTGAGAACTTATGCGAGTAATTTGCACCGCCATTCCAGCTAATCAGGTTGTACAGGCCGGTCTGAAACGTGTAGGTACCGCCGTAGTTGCTATACCTGCGAAAGGTCTCGCTGCCGGAAAACGTGAGCGTGTCATAACGATTCATCTGATACGACAAATCAGCTTCGACCAGGTTCTGGTTGGTGATAGCAAAGGGAACGTAGGTGTTCGGGTTGGGATCGTTGGGCGAAGGCTGGCCTATGATCGTGAAGTACGTTCCAAAAGGATTCGCATTGTAGATATAGCGGTCGGAGGCGTGTGCCTGCCAGTGCGATGAAAGCTGATAAAGGATGTCCGCCGTACCGGTCTGGCCGTAGGTATTCGAGTTCGACAACTGCGGATAAACCGCCAGTCCGCCATCATACGACAGGTTCAACCCCAGCCGCGGACGATATTGTGTCAGGGCGATATGCGGTCCAAGGTAATAGGACGTCTGCGACAGTGTCTGGGTTCCGAAAGCAGCGATATTGGTGTCGTAGGCCGTCTCAAAATTGAAGCCGAGGTTGAGGTTCGACCTTCCCACCGCCTCGCCCAAGAAGTCCAGGCTCTTTCCGGGATCGATTTGCGTATATTCAGGCTTCGGCCCCGTCGACTGCGTCGGGGCCGGCTCCTCGCTGGGAGCGTTAGCGGGAGCGGGAGCAGGCGGGGGCGTTTCGTCCTGCGCCCAGGCGCAACCAACGAACCCTAACACCAACAGCAGAACGCACTGCCCGAATTGACGTTTCATGGACGTCCTCCCCTTTATGGCACAACTAGCGTGTCATGTGGCTGCATCTCAACATTCTGTTGCGCATTCTTCCCCTTGATTACGTTCTTGTAGTTAAACGGAAGCTTGACCTGCTTTCCGTCTGCCTCGGTGCGCAGAATGTAGATCTTCTTGATCTTGGCGAAATCCCGGAAGCCGCCTGAAATGGCAATGGCATCCAGCACGGTCATGCGGCGTGTAAGCGGGTAGTAGCCCGGCTTCAGCACCTCACCCACCACATTAAAGCTCAGGCTGTTCACCTGATTCACGATCACCGTAACTTGGGGATCGGAAATGTACTTCTTCATGTCGGTGGTAAGCTCGTCCTGCAACTGCAGTGGCGTCAGCCCGGAAGCCTTGACGTCACCCAACAGTGGCAACGAGATCATTCCGTCAGGCCGGACCGGCACCTGGTGTGACATTTCCGGCTCTTTCCATACCGCGATGGTGAGGACGTCCTCGGCGCCGATGACAAAAGAGTCGGGCTTTACCGGGGCCACTTTTTGCGGAGTTTTATCAGGACTGGCCGGCTGCGCTTTGGCAACGTCGACGGCCGGCTTAGTGTCAGTCGCTGCAGGCTCAGTCGCCTGGTTCTGTGCCTGCGCCCGCCGCACCAGCGGGCTGAATAGAAGAACAAGAAAAAGTGCTGAAAATCCGATTCGGATTGTTAATGCACTACGCTGCATGCTTCACCCTTTGTTTGTGACCCTTACGCTTTGTCCTCGCTGTGCTTTGGCGCTGACAGCGAACGCCGCGTCGGAATTCCTACTTCCTTAAGCTTGTAGAGCAAGGCACGATAACTGATGTCCAGCGAACGTGCCGCTTTCTTTCGATTCCAATTGTTTGCGTGTAAAGCGTTCAGGATGATCTTGGCTTCGATCTTACGCACTGTTTGACGGGTAAGCTTCTTCAACGAAATCGGGCCGTTGAAGGAAAGTGCCTCTATCGGGTCGTTTTCTGCCGGCTGAAGCAATTCGGTGAGAATAACGTCTTCCGAGCCCATCACTACATAGCGTTTGATTAAGTTCTCTAGCTGGCGCACGTTACCCGGCCACGCATACCGCTGCATCTTCGCCAGCAGAGCCGGACGCAACATCGGCGCCCGCCCATTCAACTTGTCATTGTAGTACCCAAGAAGATATTCACAAATTACCGGCAAATCAACAACCCGCTCCCGCAACGGAGGCAGATCAATGGTCATGGCCGCAATGCGATAGAAAAGGTCCTGCCGGAACCGGCCATGCTCAATCTCCGCCAGCAGGTGGCGGTTGGTCGCGCAGACCACCCGCACCTCGACCTTCTTGTCTTCCTGGGCCCCGATGCGGCTGAATTGGCCGTCCTGCAGCAATTGCAGCAGTTTGGGCTGAAGAAAAGGGTCGAGCTCGGCCACTTCATCCAGAAACAACGTTCCCCGATGCGCCATTTCGACCCGGCCCGGCTTCGTGCCATACGCCCCGGTAAAAGCTCCCTTTTCATAGCCAAATAATTCACTCTCCAGCAGCGTTCCGGGGACCGCCGGACAATGGACTTTCACAAAAGGACCATCCGACCAGGGAGAATACAGATGAAGCAGGCGAGCAATGATGTCTTTGCCCGTGCCACTTTCGCCAGAGATCAAGACTGGGATATTGGCGCTGGCGACCCGCTCCAGCTTTTGGCGAATATCACGCATGACCGGGGTTTCGCCGAAGACAACAGCCTCGGGCGGCAGTTGTTGAGCCGCAGTCGCTCCTCCGTTGTTGGCGTCCGCCAGCAAAGCCACGCGATAACTCTCTTCCTCTAGGTGGTGCTACGTACCAAGGAATTGCATTTCATGCGCCAACTCGGGTCAGAGTTGCGGAGAAATGCAAATTTGATCGTAAACTGCTGAACCTGCGTACATTACTCTACCACAAGGTCCAGTTGTGTTGGCAGGAAAATAAACAGCCTCAGGAAACATTCCCGAAAAATGATGAAAATTGTTTCATATTGGAAATTGCCCCGCCATGCTCGGCCCGCTCACTGGAAGGACCGTTCGATCCGCTCCGGCAGCAGCGGAGTGTCGAACTCCAAACCTACAAGAAAGTATTGGCGATCCGGCGTGCACCTGAGAACTGCACCGTTCAGCAGGGAGATGGAACGGGGCAATTGAGCCTTGTTGACCAGGGCTACCGGTATTTCCAGCTTTACCTCACTGCCGGGATCGAGATACCGGCGTGAGGCCAAAAGTACGCCACCCGCCGAGACGTTCAGGGCTGGTGCAAACTCGAGGAACTCCTCACCGTTGAGCTTGGTGCCTCGCATAAAAAATGGAACGGAAATTGGCAGACGTTCCCATTTCCGGCGTTCGTTCTGTTCATCCACGCAGCACACCTCCACGTCGTCATGGCCAGCATTTCCAAGCAACTTGGCGGCCAACCCAGTTTCGCATGAGCTTGCAGCTCACCGGCGCTGTCGGGTTGCTACGCAGCGAACTCCCGCTGCCAATCACTTCGCGGGATAGCACCAACCTGCGACTTGAACCAAGCGCAAGAAATTGCATTTTCTGGGCACAAGGTTCGCCTCTTGCATATTAGATGCCTAATCGAATCGCTCCAAATTGTCGAGAGAACAGATGTATGCCTTGTTGCCGGCGAATTCGGCAATTAGGGGAGGAGGGCGGTGCAAGCAGTGTATTCGAATTCTCCCGGCGCCGCCAGTACCAATCGCGAGCCGCCAATGCCGGACCAAAGCCGTGGACGGCTCGACTCTCCCGAGGCCCTGGCCACCGCTGCACATGAACTGAAGACGCCACTGGCGATCATGACCGGGTACCTGCATCTGCTCCTCGCCGAGAAGCTGGGGCCGCTTACTCCCAGGCAGGCTGACGTGCTCAGCGAGATGCAGGAAAACGCTCTTCGCCTCACGACCTTCGTGCAAAACCTTCTGACCTATGCCTCCATGCAGCAGGATCATTTCGAAATGCAGTACGAAGTCGGCGATGTGAACGCGTGCATCCAGGAGATTGCCGAGCTTTGGTCGCCACGATTTCACGACAAGGCGATCGCCTTCTACTACTTTCCCGCCGAGAAACTTGCGCCCTTCCGCTTCGATTGGTTCAAGGTGCAGCACATTGTTTCCAACCTTCTGGACAACGCCATCAAGTACACTCCCGCCCGCGGTACGGTGTGGCTTCATGTTGAGCCCTACTTCTGGGAGCGCCGCACCGCAGGAAAGAAGTCCTCTCTCGACCGCCGGCAGCAGCGAAACTGGGGACCAAATTGTTGCCGCATCTCGGTATGCG
>Ga0335085_10011231_pt1 | contig 13305 bp, 14 predicted proteins | sample Lox_Sample_45_FD_206712 | JGI IMG/M metagenome (GOLD analysis project Ga0335085, IMG submission 206712) | Soil microbial communities from Loxahatchee National Wildlife Refuge, Florida, United States - Lox_Sample_4.5 | ecosystem: Environmental > Terrestrial > Soil > Wetlands | place: USA...
AGCTGCTCGTGATCGCCGTCATCGCCGGGCTGGCCGGCGTGCTGGCCGCGATCGCCCCGAGCCGGCGCGCGGCGCGGCTGAACGTCCTGCAGGCGGTGACGACGGAGTGACCGCGCGGCACCTGCGGCTCAGCCGACGAGCTTGAACGGCGCGCCGGCCGGGTCGGCCGCGGCGGCCAGGCGGCCGTACGGGGTGTCGATGCCCGGCTGGAGCACCGTGCCGCCCAGCTCGGTGACCGTGGCGAGCGCGGCGTCGGTATCGGCCACCTGGATGTAGACCTGCCACTGATCGGGCGCGTCCGGCGGCAGGAAGCCGGCCCCGTCCATGATCCCGGCGATGGTCTCGCCGTCGCTGTCCTTGAGCACGCTGAGCCGGAACTCGTCGGTGTCGCCCGCGACCTCGGGCTGCCAGCCGCAGGCGTCGGTGTAGAACGCGACGGACTTCGCGTAGTCGCGGGTCATCAGCTCGAAGTACACCGGCGTTCCCAGCGGGCCGAACGCGCTGATGCCGGGGAAGGACTTCGCCTGCCAGACGCCGATCCGCGCCGCGGTGATGTCGTTGAAGACGGCCTGGACGCCGAGGTCGGCGATGTCCATCGGCCCCTCGCGCAGGGTGCCGCCGTGCGCGAGCGCCTTGTCGACGGTGCCCTTGGCGTCCGCGGACGACAGGTACACGCCCCAGCTGTCCGGCCCTTCCATGCCCGGCACGCCGGGCACCTTCGGCATGCAGCCGGCCACCGGCGCGCCGTCGGCGAAGAACATGAAGTAGCCGCCGAACTCCTCGGCGGCGTCGCCCGCGGTCCAGCCGAACAGGCCCCCGTAAAACTCTCGTGCGCACGCGGTGTCGGACGTCAGCAGGTCCATCCAGCACGGCGCGCCGATCGGTCGAGTCATGGTCGCTTCCCCTCGTCGCTGATGCTCATCAGTAAGACTCTCACCCGCGGTGAGACTCATCGTTACGGGCGGCGGACCGCCGTCACCACGTCGCGGTGCTCGCGATCGCCTGCTCGGGGGTGCTGCCGGGCTGGACGCGGAAGCCGCAGTACAGCGCGACGCCGAAGTCGGGCAGGAACTTCGCGGCGGTCGCCCGCCGGCGCCGCAGCCCGGGCTCGCCGTCCAGCGGCAGCACGATCCCGAGGGAGATCCTGGCGTCCCCTGTCCGCAGCCCGGTGAGCGGGCGGAAGAAGCTCTCGTCTTCGCTGCGCAGGTAGCGCGGGCCTGCCATGTGCACCCAGTCGGTGGTGCGCCCGGAGTTCGCGACCGCGTAGTTCGCCATCCTGACCAGGACGCTCATGTCCCGCGCCTCGTACATCGGCCACTCGGGGAACGTGCCGTAGCACAGGTGGAAGCCGGTCAGGACCTCCTCGGGGATCAGCCGCGGCAGCCGGTCCACGGCGTCCGTGTAGCGGTCCCACGCGCCCCGGCGCTCCACGGCAGCACGCCCTCGATGTCAAGGGTCTCGTAGGCGATGTCCCACTGGATCGCCAGCTCTCCTGGCGGGACGGCGGCGGTGAGCCGGCCGATCTCCCCGGCCACGAGGTCCGCGAAGCCCGGCGCGGCGACCGGGTAGTCGGCCGCGAAGTCGGCGTGCAGCCCGTTCAGCGCGCTGACCGGGAACGGCAGCCCGACCTGGAAACGCACGCCGTCAGGGATAACGCCCTCCGCGCGCAGCTTCCTGAAGACCTGGTAGGAGGCGATCGCGTCGTCCACGCGCGGCCAGGTGTCCCAGTGCACGGCCGCCGCTCCCGGCCTGACCCTGAAGACCGGTGCCTCGTACATGTGCCGCGGCCGCCCGGTCGGCGAGTCGGTCTCCTTCACCGTCTCGATGTCCGAGTTCGGCGCACGAGGCGTTCCCGCTCGTAGCCCACCCACGACGACCGCGGCCCCGTCTCGCCGTCCGGCAGGGCGAACACCAGGCCGGGGCCGGCGAAGTTCACCGCGGCGGCGCGCAGCGCGTCCTGGGTCGACGCGGCGGGGATGCTGCCCACCAGCAGCAGGTCATTTGTGACTCGCGGGGGCATCGGTGTCTCCTCCTGATCCGGTTGCGGCTATAAACAAGATCATGACCACAACTGACGAACTGCGGGAGCTGCTTGGACCAGTCGGCATCTGGATGCCGCCGCCGGCCGCGATCGGGCTCGACCCCGGGGAGTTCGCGCGAACGGTCGAAGACGCGGGCTTCAGCTCGGTCTGGATCCCCGGCGTGAACGCGGCGGAGAACCTGGCGGCGCTCGAGCCGCTGCTGGGCGCGACCAGCCGGCTGGTCGTGGCCACCGGCATCGCGAGCGTCTGGACCTGGTCGCCCGCCGAGCTGGCCGCCGCAGCTGACCGGCTGACCGCCGACTACCCGGACCGGTTCGTGCTCGGGCTCGGGGTCAGCCACGCGCCGCTGGTCGAAGCGACGGGGCAGGCCTACGTCCGGCCGCTGGCGAAGATGCGGCAGTTCCTCGACGAGCTGCCCCCGATGGAGTCGACGACCGTGCTCGCGGCGCTCGCGCCGAAGATGCTCCAGCTGGCCAGGGACCGCACCCACGGGGCCCACCCGTACTTCACCCCGCCCGAGCACACCGTGTTCGCGCGGTCGGTCCTCGGGACAGACCGGCTGCTGGTCCCGGAGCTGGCGGTCGCGCTCGCGCCGGGCGCCGACGGCGCCGCGGCGGCCCGCGCGTACGCCACGTACTACCTGAAGCTGCCGAACTACACGTCCAACCTGCGCACGCTCGGCTTCGGGGACGAGGACTTCACCGGCGGCGGCAGCGACCGGCTCATGTCCGCGGTCGTGCCGCACGGTCCTGACGCTGTCAGCGACCGGCTCCGCGAGCACCTGGACGCGGGCGCGGATCACGTGGTCCTGCAGCCGGTCGGCGCGGACGGCAGGTTCGCCGCGGACAGCATCGGCGAGCTCGCGTCGATTGCCGCCGGGCTGCCGCGGTGACCCGTGCGCCCATCTCGCTGCCCGGCCGGCTCGTTATCGTCGACTACGGCGAGGTCATCTCGCTGTCGCAGTCGGCCGTCGACCGGGGGACGATCGCGGGCCTGGCCGGGGTGAGCGGCGACGGCGAGCCGCCGTTCTGGCGCGCCTACTTCGCGCACAGGGACGGCCTCGACCTGGGCAGCGCCGGAGTCGGCGCCTACTGGCAGGCGATCGCCGCCGACATCGGCGCGAGCTGGGACGACGCACGCGTGCACGAGCTGTGGGCGGCCGACTTCCGCAGTTGGCTGTCGATCAACCCCGGCACCGTCGAGGTGCTCGCCGACCTGAAGGCCGGCGGGACCAGGCTGGCGCTGCTGTCCAACGCCGGCCCGGACTACGGCAGCTACTTCCGGCACGGCCCGCTCGGCGACTTCTTCGCGGCGTGCTACGTGAGCGGGGAACTCAACCTGCTCAAGCCGCACCAGGAGATCTACCGGCACGTGCTGGATGACCAGGGGGTCGGCGCCACCGACGCCGTGTTCATCGACAACAAGGAGCGCAACGTCCGCGGCGCCGAGGCGCTCGGCATGACCGGCCACGTGTTCACCGGCGCGCCGGGGCTGCGCGATTTCCTGGCGTCCCTGTCCCCGTCATCTCAGTAGTAGAAGTAGGGGTCGAGCACGCTGACCTCGGTGATCGTGTCGACCGGCAGGCCGTTTTCCTTCGCCGCCAGCCAGATGGCCTCGGGCGACGGGGCGTCGTAGACGCAGAACGTCATGCTCTTGTCCCGGCTGACGTACGAATGGACCCAGTTCACGCCGAGGGCGGCGTTGGCCTGCCCGACCGCCTGGAGCCTTTTCGCGCCGTCCTCGTCAGCCGGGATGTACAGCCCGTCGGTGAACGTGCGCTGGACCATGTACCGCGGCATGGTGCCGTCCTCTCTTGATCGCTGCGCTGCTTGCGCTTCTCGCGATCAAGTGTCTGGTCCTGGGGGCTGGCCCGGCATCGGGAGTCATTCCCTACATTGGGGTCGCCGGTTCCCCATTTTCCGCGTGCCCGTCTAGCCAGGTCCCGATGCTCCGGGCCAGGGTGGGCATCGGGAGCGAGCCGTGGTCGAGGACGGCCGCGTGGAAAGCGGGCAGCGAGAACTCCGCGCCGAGCCGCCTGCGGGCCTCGTCCCTGAGGCGCTCGATCTCCAGCTTGCCGGTGAGGTAGGCCAGCGCCTGCCCCGGCATGACGAGGTACCGGTCGATCTCGGAGGCCATGAACTCCGGCGGCATGGGGACGTGGTCGACGGCGTAGTCCACGGCCCGTTCGCGGCTCCAGCCGAACGCGTGCATGCCGGTGTCCACGACCAGTCGGACGGCGCGCATCAGGGCGTTGCTGACCGCGCCGAGCTGGCCGCGCTCGCCGTCGTACAGTCCTGTTTCGTCGGCGAGCTGCTCGGCATACAGGCCCCAGCCTTCCGAGAACACGGGCAGGCTGCGCTGGCGCTGCAGCGCCGGCAGGCCGGTGAGCAGCTGCAGGCGGGACAGCTGAAGGTGATGGCCGGGCACCGTCTCGTGGAAGGCCACGGCGTCGATATCCCATCCGGTGCCGGCCGTGGGCCGCTTGGTGTTGAACCAGAACGTGCCCGGCCGCCCGCCGTCCAGGCGCGGCGGGGTGTAGTGCGGCGCCGCGCCGCCGAGCGCCACGACGTCCGGCATGGGCGTCACCTCGCAGGGCGCCGGGAGCGGGGCGGGGAAGAATTCCGGCGCCTGCGCCTCGGCCCGCCGCACGGCGGCCCGCGCCCGGCGGATCGCCTCCTCGGGAGGGATCTCCCCGGCCGCCTCCCGTAGCGCGGTGAACACCTCATCTCGCCCGGACAGGCCCAGCCGGGCCCCGAGCTCCTCGGCGCGGGCCTCCAGCGCCGCGACGTGATCCAGCCCGGTCTTGTGCAGGTCATCGGCCGACAGCGGCAGCGTCGTGTAGACGCGGATGGCCGTGTCGTAGTCGCCGTCCCCGCCGGGTATCCAGTGCAGTCCCGCGTGCTCAGCGGGCCGCGACCGCGGCAGCAGGTCCCTGACCGTGTCCACCCACCTGGCCAGGGCCGGGTTCACGACATCCGTCACCGCCGCACGGCGGGCCGCCTCCCAGTCCGCCGCGCGAGACCAGTCTCCCGGCGGCTGGGGAACGAGGACAGGGCTGCTGCCGGGGCTGGCCAGGATCGCCTCGGCCCAGGCGATGGCATCCTCCGCGAGCGGGGCGACCGGCAGCCGCCCCCGCCTGTCGCCGGCCCGCAGCCGGTCGGTGACCTGGTCGAGCCAGACGCCGCTGCCCTGGACGCGGGTGAGGAAGTCCTCCGCTGCCGCCTGATCCAGCAGGATCGTCCTGGCCGCCACCGCGAGGAAAGCGGCCGGTCCTCCGTAGTGCATGGCGGTGACGGTGTGGTCATCGGCGGCCAGGTCGACGACCGCCACTTCCTGGGCGGCGGCGCCCCTGGTGCAGTCCAGCGTGACGGCGTCGGCGGGGCTGAGCGTGCCGCGGTCGATCGCGTCGGCTTCGCGGACGAATCCCTCGGCTTCGGCGCGCCAGGCCTGCTGGCCCGCTTCGCTGTCGTCAGGAAGCAGGTGGTCGTACCCCGGAATCCCGTACATGGTGGCGGCGAACGGGTGGACGTGCAGCCAGCGCTCGTGGAAACGGTCGGCAAGATCCCGTGCTTCAGTCATGAAACCCGAATTTTAACGGGCGAGACTCCCGCCCCGAACCTCGGGTCAAGAGCAACGCCGCGGCCGACGGTCGCGTCCAGTGCTTACCTGCATCAGCCCTCCCAATCGCCTCTGCTGTCCGTTGCGTCAGACACATGGAACCCGGCCACGGGCTTGTCTTGCCTTGCCTTGGTGATCCGAGCAGGTGGGCGCTACTGCGCGCTCAAACGCTTCTTGCTGTTATCAACGGCACCGCACGATGTCCGGATGATGATGGGTCGTTAGGCACACCAGAGGGTGCACAATGACCCATCGTCATCGCGGTTCGGCCGCATCTTGCTGTTATCAGCGGTGAACATGCCCAGGTACCTGTCGATTGCGCCAACTGACCGGCGGGACGTATGCCAACACGAGGCGGGCGCATCACGCGAATGGGACTGCGAAGTCGCAGTCCGGGGCGCTCTGCTCGCTCGGCGGCTGGCTGGCGAGGTAGGTGATCCGCACGCCGAGATCCTCCGGCGACAGCGACGGGTCGATGCCCTGCGCGTCAGCCCAGCTCCGAAGCGCCTCGACAGCGAGCTGAAACTGCGCCGGGCTGATCTGCCCGCCAGGCCCGAGGTCGACATACGCCTCGCGGTGGGCGGGCTCGACGCGCAGGGTCAGTTCGGGGAACTGCGCCGCGAGCCCTTCGGCCTCGGCGGCCGGGACGGGCTTGCACCATTCGACCGGCCCGTCGCTGTCCGCGCTCACCTGGCCCCAGTAGATGGAGAACACTGCGCCCTCCCGGCCCGGGATCCTGGGCAGCCGCTGGTCGCGGATGACGGCGATGAACTCCTTGCCGAGCGCCCATGCGCCCGATTCGTCGACGTTGCGCTTCAGGCACAGCAGGCTGCGCTGCGGCATCTGCCTGGACGCGACCTCGTACATGACAGTGTTCCTTCCGGTCAGCCGGTCAACGAGGGCGGTGACGAGTTCCCGCTGCCCGGCGTGCCGGGTCTCGGCTTCTCGCCAGAACCCCGTCACCTGCTCAGCCATCTCCGCTGGTTCGAGCGCCAGCAGCTCTTTGACGGTGACGAGCGGGACCCCCACCCCGCGGAGGGTCGCGATCAGCCGCGCCTGTTCGAGCTGGGCCTCTTCGTAATAACGGTAGCCGGAAAGCTCATCGACGCGGGCCGGGGACAGCAGACCGAGTCCGTCGTAGACGCGAAGGGCTTTCGGTGACAGGCGTGATCGCCGCGCGAATTCACCGATGCTCATCTCCTCCACAAGCCGCCTCCCTCGTTCTCGGGCAGGGTGCCCGATGCGGCCAGTGTGCGGGTTGCCCCAAGGGAAAGGTCAAGCGCGGGATGCAGGGCTCAGGCTTGTCGTCAGAAGCCCGGGAACACCGCCCGGAGCTCCGGCAGGGTCACGTTCTCCGCGCGCAGCTCACCGGAGGCCACGGCGGACTCATCCACCCGCCCGTAGACCAGGCGCAGCAAGGCCTCGGACGTCAGCTCCACGGAGGCTGACGCCGGCGTTTCCCCAGCCCCCGGTGTCAGGGTGACGCCGCCGGTGTCGAGCGTGTACACGCCGTCCGGGCTAGTGGCGGTGACGGTGATCACCGTCGGGTCGGCGGCCTTCTTGCCCATCCACTGCATCATCTGCGGCAGCGCGCCGAGCAGCAGCTCGACCGCGTCCTGGGAGACCCGCGCGGCCGGGTCGACCGCGACTTCCACGTCCCAGCTGTGCACCGCGTGCTCGGACAGGCGCATCCGCAGCAGCCCGGCCGCGTCCATGACCATGCCGCCGAACATCGTGACTCGCAGCGAGTCGAGCTGCTCCGGGGTCAGCGACTCGAAGCGGGAGACCAGCGCCTCGTTGGCGGCAACGCTCTGCGAAGCCTGCTCTTCGGGTGACCGGGCGTTCCACTTATCCCAGATCCGCTGGTTGTCCTCCTGCGCCGGCGGCTCGCCGCCGAGGCCCGCGTTCACGTAGAGCTCGAAGATCTCCGCGCCGCTGCCCAGGTGGGACAGCACGTCGGCGATCGACCACTCAGTCGCGTAGGACCGCTTGCGCAGGCCATCGGAGTCCAGGGATCCGGCGATGACGGCGAGACGGTCGTGCGAGGCGCGCAGCGCGCGCAGGTAAGGCATGGGATCAGTCACGCGGCCGATCCTATGACGAAACTCGCCGGCCCCGCTCCGGGCAGAGGATCAGGTCGTCACCAGCCGGCGCGCATGCCGTAGGGGAACGCGGCCCCGATCGCCTCGATCCGCCGGATCAGGCCGCCGGCCACCTTGAACAGCTCCCAGATCAGCATGCTGTTGGGCGCGGCAATGGGCGAGTTGAAGCCCGCGCCGCGCACCTTCCCCGGGTGGTCGAAGAAGCAGCAGACGAGCACGAGGCCGCGTTCTGTGTCGGCGGCCACGAAACGCCGGTCGCGGATGTCCTCGATGTAGCGGAAGGCGAGCGTGCGGATCTGCGCGCGCACGCCGAGGCCGAGCCCGCCCAGCCCGCCGCTGCTCACGAACGTCTCAGGGAATCCATCCGCGTCCGGGTTCAGCACTGTCTGCAGGCCGTTCTCGATCCGGATGCAGTCGTCGGCGGCCGGGATGAGGCCGGCGTCGTCGCGGGCGACGCCGTCCAGGTATCCGCTGGCGGCCCGGACCAGGTCCTCGCGGCTGCCGCGGTCGGTGGGTTCCAGGATCTGGGCCATCGCCGCGCTGGGTTCGAGCAGCCGCTCGGGGAACGTCGTCCGGCCGAACGGCGCGCGGCGCACCACCACGGTCTCGATCTCGCTGATGGCCTTCCCTGTCGTCTTCAGCCGGACGCCGAGCAGCGCGTCCGCACCGTCCGCACCGTCCGCACCCCCTTCGGTGATCATCCCCCAGCCCGCCACACTGCCCGCGGTCCCGCCCGGCCCGTACGCCTCCTCGCTGACCATCACCACGCGGCTGTCGGCCGCACCGGTCGCGGTCGCCCACAGCCCGGTCCCGATGGCGATGCGCTGGCCGTTCTCGGTGAACCGCACGTCGGCCGCTAGCGGCAGCCGGCCGGGATCGCCGTCCGCCAGCGCGGCGTAGTACTCGCCGAGCAGATCCTCCAGCCCGCCGCCTCTTGCTGTTATCACCGCTGCTCCTCAGGCGTCCACCGGTATCCGTACGGGAACCAGGCGATGATCGCCTCGATGTGCCTGATCAGCCCGCCCCGCACCTTGAAGACCTCCCAGGCCGGCATGCTGTTCGGCCCTGTGAATGGCGCCCGGCCCTGCCAGCCGCGCACCGCGCCCGGGTGGTCAAAGAAGAACCGGACCATGACAAGCCCGCGCGACGGGTCGGTGAGGTACATGCCGCGGTCCCGCGCCGCGGCAATGTGCCGGGTGACGCCCTCGCGGACCTGCTGCGCGACGCCCATCGCGGTCGCGGGGTTAGGCGCCCGGCCCGGCAGCAGCCCGTCGGTCCGCAGCACCGTCTGGACGCCGTTCTCGATCCGCGGGCAGTCATCGGCGACCGGGATCAGGCCGGCCTGGCCAGAAGACACCCCGTCGAGATAACCGTCCGCCGCCTGGCGGAGCTCGGCCGCGCTGGGCCGGTCGCCCTCGTTAACCAGGTCAAGCAGCCCAGGCGTCGGGCCCGCGAGCCGCTGCGCGTCCAGCAGCCCGCTGCCGCTGAAGGTGGAGGCCATGTCGTTGAACCGCACGACGAACGTGTCGATCTCGTCGATGAGGCCCTCATCGTCGACCTTCAGCCGGACGCCGAGGATCGCGTCGCGCCCGGCCTCGGTCACCATGCCCCAGGTGGCGATCTGGCCAGCCGGGCCGTCCAGCACCGTCACCGCCCGGGTGCGGGCCGCGCCGGTAGCCGTCGCCCACAGCCCCTGCCCGAGCCGCAGGCGCTGGCCGTTCTCGGTGAAGATCACCCCGGGCGCGATCGGCAGCTGCTGGTGACCGCCCGACGGCAGCAGCTCGAAATAGCGGTCGGCGTAGGAGCCGAGGTACGCCCGGCGCTCCTGCAGTTCCTGGCTCACCTCCCCCACCTATCTCCGTCCGCGGGAGGTGTCAAGACGGGCCAGGCACCGCTAGGCTCGGCAGGCACTGCGACAGGAAGTCAGGTGGGCACGATCGGCAGCAGCATTCTTTTCACGGGCGGTTCGGTCTTCGACGGCACCGGCTTCCGCGAACGAGGGACTCAGGTCCTCGTCACGGACGGGAAGATCAGCGCCCTCGGGACGGACGTCGAGCCGGGTACGGCGGACATCGTCGACCTCGACGGCGGCACGCTGCTGCCGGGCTTCATCGACGCGCACGCGCACCCGGTCTCCGGCGGCCTGCAACTGCTCGGGTGCGACCTGGAAAAGGGCAGCGACGCCGCCGCCTACCTGGACATCGTCGCGCGCTACGCGGCGGCGAACCCCGGCCTGGAGTGGATCATCGGCGGCGGGTGGGGGCTGACCGCATTCCCCGGCGGGATCCCCACCAGGCAGGCGCTGGACAGCGTGGTTCCCGGCCGGCCGGTGTTCTTGTACAACCGCGACCATCACGGCGCGTGGGCCAACAGCAAGGCCCTGGAGCTGGCCGGCATCGACCGCCGCACACCGGATCCGGCCGACGGCAGGATCGAGCGGGATGCCGGCGGCGAGCCCGTCGGCATGCTGCAGGAAGGCGCGATGAAGCTGGTGAGCCGTCTGCTGCCGGAGATCACCGGGGAGGACATGTACCGGGGGCTGCTCGCCGCCCAGGACTACCTGCTATCGCTCGGCGTCACCGGCTGGCAGGACGCCATCGTCGGGCCTGGCTACGCCTCCATTGACGACACGACGGACGCGTACCTGCGCGCCGCGTCGGCCGGGACGTTGATCGCGGACGTTGTCGGGGCGCAGTGGTGGCAGCGGGACGAGGGACTGGAGCAGCTCGAGGGGCTGCTGCACTACCGCCAGCACAACGCGTCCGGGCGATTCAGGCCGACCAGCGTGAAGATGATGCTCGACGGCATCGTGGAGAACCACACCGCCGCGATGCTCGCGCCCTACCTCGGCCACGACGGCTGCGCGACCGGGAACTCCGGGCTGGACTTCATCGACCCCGGCGAGCTCCCCCGCTACGTGACCGCCCTCGACCAGGCGGGCTTCCAGGTGCACTTCCACGCGCTCGGCGACCGGGCGGTCCGCAACGCGCTCAACGCGATCGAGGCTGCCCGCGCGGCCCGCCCCGGCAGCGCCAGGGAGACCTGGATCCGGCACCACCTCGCGCACCTGCAAGTCGTCCACCCGGACGACATCTCCCGGTTCGCCGCGCTCGGCGCGACAGCGAACCTACAGATGCTGTGGGCGATGAACGAGCCGCAGATGACCGAGCTGACGATCCCCTTCCTCGGCGCGGCGCGGGCCACCTGGCAGTACCCGTTCGCGCAGCTTGCCGCCTCGGGCGCGCATCTGGCCGGCGGCAGCGACTGGCCCGTGAGCAGCCCCGACCCGCTGCTCGCCATCCACGTGGCGGTCAACCGCGCGCTGCCGGAGACCGCCGGCGATCCCTTCCTGCCGCGGCAGGCGATCACCCGGCGGACGGCCCTCGCCGCTTATACGTCGGGCACCGCGCGGATCAACGGCGTGGCGGCCTCGGCCGGATCGATCAAGGCCGGCTACGACGCGAGCTTTGCCGTCACCGACGCCGACCTCGCGACCATCCCCGACGCCGAGATCTGCCAGGCATCGGTCACGCAGACCTGGGTCCGGGGTGAGCTCGCCTAGCTCCGTCAGGCCGTCGCGGCCGCCGCCGCGCGCCCGGCGATCCGGCCGGAGAACAGGCAGCCGCCGAGGAACGTGCCCTCCAGCGACCGGTAGCCGTGCATCCCCCCGCCGCCGAAACCGGCCGCCTCCCCCGCCGCGTACAGCCCCGGCACGGGCTCGCCGGACGCGCCGAGCGCGCGGGACGACAGGTCGGTGTGCAGCCCGCCGAGCGTCTTGCGGGTGAGCACGTGCAGCCGGACGGCGATCAGCGGCCCAGCCGCCGGGTCGAGCAGCGCGTGCGGCCTGGCAACCCGGATCAGCCGGTCCCCGATGTACCGGCGCGCGCCCCGCACCGCCATCAGCTGGGAGTCTTTCCCGAACGGGCGCGTGGCGTCTCTATCCCTCGTGGTTATCTCTTCTTCGATCCCGTTGGCGTCAAGGTGCGGGTCGCCGCCGGTGAGCTTGTTCATCTGGCTCACCAGCTCCGGCAGCGTCCTGGCGGTCACGAAGTCCTCGCCGTGGTCGAGGAACGCCTGTACCGGCCCCGGCACCTGGCCGCCGAGCCGGCTCGTGATCATGGCTTTCCTGTCACGGCCGGTCAAGTCGGGGTTCTGCTCCGAGCCAGACAGCGCGAACTCCCGCGCGATGATCTTGCGGGTGAGCACGAACCAGCTGTGGTCGTACCCGGTCGTCCGCAGGTACTCGAGCGTGCCAAGGGTGTCGAACCCCGGGTAGAGCGGTCCGGGCAGCCGGCGTCCGGTGGCGTCCAGCCACAGCGGGGACGGCCCGGGCAGGATGCGGATGCCGTGCAGCGGCCACACCGGGTCCCAGTTGGTGATCCCCTCGACGTAGTGCCACATCCGGTCCCTGTTGATCACCTGAGCGCCGGCCGTCTCGGCGATTCCGATCATGCGCCCGTCCACGTGCCGCGGGACACCGGACAGCATGTGCGCCGGCGGCGCGCCGAGCCGCGCTGGCCAGGCGTCGCGCACCAAGTCGTGGTTGCCCCCGATGCCGCCGGAAGCGACGATGACCGCCTGCGCGCGCAGTTCGAAAGTCCCGGCTGTTTCCCGGGAGCTTGGCGTGCCGCGCGGCGCGTCGCTCGGCTCCAGCACGGCGCCGGCGACGCCCTCGACGACGCCGTTCGTCACGATGAGCTCATCGACTCGGTGCCGGAACCTGAACTCGAGGCGGCCCGCCTCGGCCGCGGCGCGCACCCGCTTCTCGAACGGCTCGACGATGCCCGGCCCGGTGCCCCAGGTGATGTGGAACCGCGGTACAGAGTTGCCGGGGCCGGTGGCGAGGGAGCCGCCGCGTTCGGCCCAGCCGACGATGGGCGTGACGCTGTGGCCCATCTGGCGCAGCCAGGACTGCTTCTCGCCGGCGGCCCACTCAACGTACGCCCGCGCCCACCGCCTGGGCAGTTCGTCCTCCGGCCGGTCGAACCCCGCGGTGCCCAGCCAGTCCTGCCACGCTAGCTCCAGGTCATCGCGGATCCGCAGCCGCCGCTGTTCCGGCGAGTTCACGAAGAACAGCCCGCCGAACGACCACCAGGCCTGACCGCCGAGCGACTGCTCGGGCTCCTGGTCGAGCAGCAGCACCCGCCGTCCGGCCTCCGCCGCCTCGGCGGCCGCCGCCAGCCCGGCCAGCCCCGCCCCCACCACGATCACGTCAGCGTCGATGACCGGACCCTCCTCACGTCACGAGGTCCAGCCTAGCCAGCCGCTGCTGGCCACCGCCTTTCCCCTGACCGCAAGTCCAGAGGCGCGACTTCCCGGCGTCACATTGTGCCGCCCCGGCTCGTATCTGGCCGCCGGGTACGCGGATCTTAAAGTCACGGACGGCTGTACTCCCGTACCCTCGTCGGGAGCGTCCCCGGTCAAGGTCGGACAAGGCCTGGTAAGGGTGTCATGCATCAGTTCACGCGTTCGCGCCTCGTGGCCGGCGCTGTCGCGCTGTCGGGGCTTTCGGTCCTTGCCGCCGGGTGCGGCGGCGGCTCGGC
>Ga0335085_10011232_pt1 | contig 13303 bp, 12 predicted proteins | sample Lox_Sample_45_FD_206712 | JGI IMG/M metagenome (GOLD analysis project Ga0335085, IMG submission 206712) | Soil microbial communities from Loxahatchee National Wildlife Refuge, Florida, United States - Lox_Sample_4.5 | ecosystem: Environmental > Terrestrial > Soil > Wetlands | place: USA...
TTGGCGAACTGAGCCATTATGCGCGTCGCGCTTTGCGCCGGATGCGACGTCGCCCGACTCTCGTGGCTGCCTTCTGGAAACAAGCCGAATTGTTTTAAATTGTAACTATATTATGTAATCCTCAATAGGTTGTCCCAAGCCCGATCCACCTCACGGCTCAATGCACGAAATTCGACCTCGGAGCATATGCCGATTCGCTGTTTAAAGGAGTGTGCTCGCGGCATCAAAGAATGCTGAAGCCTCATCGCAGAGGGCTTGAAGTATTTGACGTTCCTCGCAAACCATCTCTCAGGGCCCCGCTCGCTCTGATCAAGATTTCGCGGGATGCGATAAGAACCCCCCTGAACCCAATCAGACGCTCGCCGACACTTCCTCAAGAAATTCGACCTCTGAGGCTGGATTCAGTTCTCTGATGACTCCAAACGCCGGCGCTGCGCAGCAGCAGTGGATGATTCCGCAGTTTTCTCACCCCAAATGACACATGAACGCACACGTGACATGCGGCGCACCCCAGCTGGGTCAGGCCTTGAGGACAAATGCAAGGGAGTCGGCAACCAGATCCGAAGGAGCGTAAATTCCCTGCGATTCCGCCTGCCGAGCCTGCGTAGCCCATGCTACAGACACCGCCGAGTTTCACCAATACAGTAATTCCCTTATCTCGTCCCGGGTTCAGTAGGACGCGCCTTGGAATTTCGGTTGCGTCGTTCTGGAGCAGGGGCCGTCGCGATCGGAAAGGTCAGCGGCTTGGAGCTGTAAGTGGTCTCAGTTAGGGGGTCAGCGGAGATTGACCGAAAAGGAGGTCTTCGTGAAGTCTGCGCAGGTGAGGCAAAGCGGCGAGAGGACGAATCCCGCTGGAAGACCCGTAAGCAACAAGATCCTCCTTTCGTTGCCGGACGACGAATACGGACAAATCCGCGCCCACCTCGAATTTGTGCAGTTGGAGCCTCATCATGTCCTCCACGAACCCGGCGAGAAATTGCGCTTTGCCTACTTTTTCAACTCCGGATTGGCATCTCTTTTGGCTGCGACGCGCGAGGGAAAAGCAGTTGAGGCGGGCGTGGTTGGATCGGAAGGCATCGTAGGTACTGCCCTCGCAGTCGGCTTGCTCAGAACCCCGCTGCGCGCTGTCGTGCAAATCGGCGGAGATGGGTTCAAGATCAATGGCACAGCCCTGCAGGCTAGGTTTCGGACGCTGCCCGAACTTCAGATGAGGTTAAGCCGTTACGCGGTTCTGCAAGGAATGCAGGCGGCCCAGACAGCAGCTTGCAACCGCTTGCACGAGCTCCGGCGACGGTTCGCCCGCTGGATTCTTATGGCTCAGGATCGGGTGAACGCTGGCACGCTACCACTAACGCACGATTTTCTTGCAAATATGCTGGGCACGGACCGCCCCAGCGTGAGCCGAGCGGCCAGCGCGCTGCAAAACAGAAAGGTGATCCGTTATAGTCGCGGCGTTGTGGAGATCCTGGACCGCAAGCGCCTAGAGAGCTGCGCCTGCGAGTGCTACCGGATCATTCAAGAATTTAACGGAGATCTAGGTCTCGTGTAGCGGCTCCTGATTTCTATACTTGCGACCGATCCTTGGGGGATTCCGCCATGCACCACCCAATCGATGAGTTTGCAGTTTTCGCTCAGGACGACAAGGGGCCGATGTGGAGAGCCGCTGCACCTGGTCTCGAAGAGGCTAAGCGCCTTGCACAGCAGCTCGCAGACGAGGAGGGCATCGAGTTCTTCGTTTTTAGCTTCCGAAGGGCGAGCGAGGTAGCGAGATTCCTTCCGAATCTGAAGCGTGGGAGGGACGTCAAGCGAGATTGAGGCATATCGTTGCCAGACGGCACCATTTCCAGCTTGGCCGTTACGCATATCATTACACCGTGGTGGCGTCCATCTTCACGCAGGTTCGGTCGCCTGATAACTTGTATTCATGACGAATACACAAAGCAGGCCGTTCACATTCACTTCATCGACGAACCAAGCGAAACCCGTAGTCGGCATACTCGAATGCCGGCGGAATGCTGGAACGGGCGGAGCATCGGCTCACTTTGATCTGGTGGCGCCAGGAGCCGCCGCGGGAGGCCCGCCGCTCGCCCGTTTCGGGTCCCTGAGGGTTGCGCTCGGGTGACTGAGAGTAGTAGCCGCGGCCAAACCAGTCAGCACACCATTCGTGGACGTTCTCTGAGACGTTGTACAGTCCGTACGGATTGGATGTGCTTCCTCCGCCGGGTCCCACGGTGACGGGTCCGCGAACCTCGCCGCCCCAACGCGCCGCGTACTCCGGCCATTCGCTGGGGGCCTCGTCACCCCAGGGATACGCGAGGCCTTCGCGCCCGCCGCGCGCAGCACGCTCCCACTCAGCCTCGGTCGGCAGATCATAACGCCGTCCCGAGAGCGCCGATAGCCACTCACAGTACTTGACGGCATCGAACCAACTCACCGCCACCACCGGCTGATCGGGATGATTGAAGTCCGGGTCATTCCAATTCTTCAGCGCCGGGTGGCCGGTGGATTCGAGAAACGCCTTGTAGTCGCGGTTGCGAACCTGAAGTGCGGCCATTTCGAAGGCATCTACCCACACGCGGTGAACCGGCTGCTCTTCGTCCTGTCCCTGGTCGCTGCCCATCAGAAAATAGCCCGCGGGGATGGCCACGCAATGAGGTTCCTCTACCGGCATCGGATAGCCCTTGTCCTGGCACTTAGCAGCCTTCGTTAGGGCGAGGCTGCGCAGTGAAGAGCGGCACAGGATTGAAACCAGCTCGCATGGCCGTGCTCGAAGGCATCGTAGCAATTCCAACGGAGCGGGGCAAACCGGCCGGCCGAAAGTTGCGCCCGCGCAGCTCGTCAACCTTTATCAAGTCTTAATTCTGTTGACACGCTCTTCGCGTCTCAAGATAATGGACCGTACCGAATCCTTCCTCGCTTTTGGTTCTTCGGTACACGAGCGAATCGTCCTTGATTAGTCAGCGAACGACCTCGCGCGAGCGTCGGAGCGTTCGACCAGCGCTCCTGGATAACGCAGCACCTGCTTCGTCAAAATCCATAACGGAATCCAACCACACTTAGCCAGCAGTCTGGCTTGTACATTCAGGAGGCGGAGGTCTATGAGCGCAAAGTATATTTTTGTAACCGGCGGCGTGGTGAGTTCTCTCGGCAAGGGTCTAGCCTCGGCGTCGATGGCCTGCCTGCTTGAAGCGCGCGGCCTGAGGGTGACCATCCTCAAGTTTGATCCTTACCTCAACGTCGATCCCGGCACCATGAGTCCGTTTCAGCACGGCGAAGTCTTTGTCACGGACGATGGCGCAGAAACCGATCTTGATTTGGGGCACTACGAGCGTTTCACGCACGTCCGCATGTCTCGCGACAATAACTGTACGGCAGGGCGCATCTACGAGCGCATCATCAGCAAGGAGCGGCGCGGAGATTACCTGGGTAAAACAGTACAGGTGATTCCGCACGTCACCAACGAGATCAAGGCGGCCATCAAGAAGATTTCCGAAGATGTGGATGTGGTGATCGTCGAGGTCGGCGGCACCGTTGGTGACATTGAATCCCTGCCTTTTCTCGAGGCCATTCGCCAGATGCGGCAGGAACAGGGACGCTCGAACGTGGTGTTCGTGCACCTCACGCTCGTTCCTTACATTGGCGCCGCTGGCGAGCTGAAGACGAAACCCACTCAACACTCGGTCAAAGACCTGCGCGAAATCGGTATCCAGCCCGACATCCTGGTTTGCCGCACAGACCGCTATCTTTCGAGCGATATTAAGGCCAAAATCGCGCTCTTTTGCAGCGTCTCCGAAGAGGCTGTTATCACCGCACGTGACGTAAGCAGTATTTATGAGGTACCCCTCGCTCTGGCCGCTGAGGGCCTGGATGAGCAACTCCTGAACTACCTGAAGATCGAGCCGCGCGAGCGGCACATGGAAGCCTGGACTGATTTGGTGGAGCGGCTTAAGCACCCCGAAGGCGAAGTTTCCATCGGCATGGTCGGAAAGTACGTTGAGTATCAGGACTCTTACAAGAGCCTTAACGAAGCGTTGACCCACGGCGGGGCGGCCCACAACGTGCACCCGAGTCTGATCTGGATTGAGGCCGAAGGACTCGAGGCAGACAAGGACTGGCCGCGGCAACTCGATGAGCTTGACGCCATTCTGGTCCCAGGTGGATTCGGAAAGCGCGGCATCCCCGGCATGCTCCGGGCCATCGAGTACGCCCGCACTCGCAAGGTGCCCTACTTCGGCATCTGCCTCGGCATGCAGTGCGCGGTGATCGAATACGCGCGCAACGTGTGCGGCCTGGCGGGAGCTGACAGTTCGGAATTTGACCCTTCCACGTCACATCGCGTCATTTATAAACTGCGGGAACTTCGCGGAGTGGACGAGCTTGGCGGCACGATGCGGCTGGGGGCCTGGACGGCCCGGCTGAAGCCCGGGTCGTTTGCTCACCAGGCCTACGGAACCACGGAGATCTCCGAACGGCACCGGCATCGTTACGAGTTCAATCGCGAATACGAGGAAACGCTGGCGGCCGGCGGCCTCGACATAACCGGTGTGACTCCGGACGGAACTTACGTGGAGATCGTCGAGCTTCGCGATCATCCCTGGTTCCTGGGCTGCCAATTTCACCCTGAGTTCAAATCACGGCCGCTCGAGGCGCATCCGCTGTTTAGGGACTTCATCGGCGCTGCGGTGAAGCAGCGCGCGCGGCGGCTGGCGCCTCTCGTCGTCACCGATGAGCAGGGCGAATCTGCCAGCGGCGTTATGGTGAGGACGCAGGGGAAGCGATGATTGCCCAGTAAGAAGAAAGCAAAAAGCAAAACTCAAAGAGCAAAAATGAGAAAGGAAAATGGAGAAACCTCCTGCAGATCTGGGCGACCGCATCCTTGGGTACAGCACGCGGATCGTGAAGGTCGTAGGGTCCATGCCAAGGACGCTGGCGGGGCGAAGGGTCGCGGATCAGCTTCTAACCAGCGGACTCTCTGTGGGTGCCAATTTTGAAGAAGCACAAGCCGCCGAGTCCCGCAACGACTTCGTTCACAAGTTGCAGATCGCGCTCAAAGAACTCCGCGAGTCCGGCTATTGGCTTCGGTTAATTTCGCGGGCCGAGCTTCTGCCACCCCAAAGGCTGGATGCTCTGCTCGACGAGTCAAGCCAACTCGTCCGCATGTTGTCCAAAGCGGTCGCGCGGGCCAAGGGAAAGGCCCGAGATTAGACGCGGTAACTGCTCGCAGAAGGTAAGTGTCCAGAATGCCTGTTATTTTTCACTTTTGATTTTGACTTTTTGCTTTTTCGATTTGTTCTTTGAATGCCGCATCCCGTCAAACTCGGGAGTCTCTTGCTTGGTGCCAACGGGCCTCTCTTCTTCATCGCCGGCCCTTGCGTCATCGAGAGCGAGCGCCACGCGCTCAAGTTAGCGAAGTATCTCGCGGAAAGCGCGCGCGAGCTGCGCATTCCGCTGATCTTTAAGGCTTCGTATGATAAAGCCAACAGGACGTCGGCTGGTTCCTACCGCGGTCCAGGGCTGGAGCGCGGCCTTGCGATCCTGGCGCGCATCAAGCAAGAGACCGGCTTGCCCGTTCTCGCTGACGTTCACGACGTGTCTCAAGTGGAGCCCGCCGCGGCAGTCTGCGACGTTATTCAGATTCCCGCGTTTCTCTCGCGCCAAACAGACCTCTTACTGGAGGCCGGGCGATCCGGGGCAGTGGTGAATATCAAGAAGGGTCAGTTTCTCTCGCCCTGGGACATCCGGCACGCGGTCGAGAAGATCGCCGGCACCGGCAATCATAAAATCATCGTCACCGAGCGCGGATCAACCTTCGGTTACAACAACCTGGTGGTGGATATGCGCGGACTCGCCGTGATGCGGGAGTTCGGCTATCCTGTGGTTTTAGACGTGACCCATTCGCTGCAGCTTCCGGGCGGTGAGGGTGAACGCAGTGGTGGCCAGCCGCAATTCATCGGGACGCTGGCACGCGCGGGCGTCGCCGCTGGTGTAGACGGGGTCTTCATGGAAGTGCATGAGAATCCGGCGCGCGCGCTTTCCGACGGTCCGAACGCCCTTCACCTGCGCCGTTTCAAACCACTCGTCAAGACGCTGCGTGATCTGGCCAGGTTTGTGCGCAAACTTCCGGAGGCGTGAGAGAGTGTGAGAAATCCCCTGGGAGCGCGGGCGTCTCGCCCGCTCTGCCTTTTCTCTCGCGCCTCGAGGAACCCACGCCGGGCGAGACGCCCGCGCTCCCAGGGACTATCGCACCGCTTAAGAGCGAACGGGAGAGCCCATGGCCAAATCCAATGTGCGGCGGCGGACGGTGGACCTTTCGGCCTACCCGAACCTGGTGGTGATCTATCTCGGGATGCGGGCCAACAAGCTGCGCGGTGTTGCGACGCTGATGAAGTTCGGCCCCAAGATTTCTGCTGCAGTGGCGGCCAGGCCCGACGGATTACTTCTCCACGAACCCATCTTCTACTCGCTGTTTCCTCCTCACGCGGGCATGCGTCAATACTGGCGCGATTTTGCTTCCTTGGAGACGTGGGCGCGTTCACTGCCACATCAGGACTGGTGGGCGGGGTTTGTCCGCGATAGCGGGGGCACCGGATTTTGGCACGAAACCTACTTCAGGCAGGGCGGCATGGAGGCAGTCTACGACGACATTTTCGTGCCTCTCGGCTTCAGCGCCTTCGCCGACGTGGTACCTGCAAAGGGCGCGATGTTCTCGGCACGCCGCCGGGCAGGGGTGGCTGGGGAGAGCGCAATCGCACCGGCGGTCAGCGAATCCGAAGTTGGCAGGTGAAGGCAGTAAACAGGGGAATTCGGGATTCTCGGTGGAGAGCGGTTGCGGTAGAGCCTCAAGGGGTGTGGTATAGAGCCCTCAATGGCCCGATTGGCGACTTAGCGGCCGCAATTCACATGACAAAATTACTATAGAATAAACAGTCCGCTAAAGCAAAATTACCAAACGAAACCGTTAGGTTATTGAAAACACAGGGTCGGACAGTGAGAAAAGTGAGAAACCGAGAAGGTCGCCCCCGCGGCACAGCGGTTCCAAGGGCAAGCGGTTGTGAGGGCAAATGAGCAGCCAACATCGGCGACGGGTGATCGGCGTTCTGCCTCTTGTCGTAGGTCTCACCGTGGTTCCCAGTCCGACCCTTCTGGGATTCCAAACGCCGAACGGCAACGACGCGGTCAGTGAAATCAGCAGGCTGTTTGCCCAGATTCACGCCAAAGAAAATGTGGTGAAGCCGCCCAAGGGCATCCTGAAGCACGAGTACCTTGTGCCTGCCGGACCTTACTTCCAGCTTTTCGATTGGGACATGTACTTCATGGGCGTAGCGCTAAGTTACGATCACGTGGGCCAACCCTTGGCCAGCTCCGTCGAGGACTTTCTCGAGTTCGTAGACGAATACGCCAACTGGCCTGGCTACACGCCACGCGAAATCGCGCCCGATGCCTTGTGGGCCTTGCCGGAAATGTGCAAGCCGTTCCTCGCCCAGGCTGCTGTGCGGGCCTCACGCACGATCGGCGACTATCGATGGCTTCTGCAGCCGAACGGCGAGTCGAAGAAGACCAACTTCGCGAAACTGGCGGACACGCTGGCATTTTGGGAGAACACGCGGCGCGCGCCCGACGGATTCTTTTTGTGGTACAACGGCGTCGAAAGCGGCGTTGACAACAACCCCGCCGTTTCCGATGTTCCGGCGCAGGTCACCGAGGGCGTGGACTTGCAATCCTACATCTATCGCGAGTACCGAGCTATGGCTGTGCTGGCCACGAAGCTGGGCATGAACAGGGACGCCGAAAACTACAAGGCGAAGGCAGATGATCTCGAATCCCGCGTGCGCGCCAAGATGTGGTCGGAAGCCGACGGAATGTTCTTGAACATCGACGCCCGCAGCGGCCGCTTCGTGAAGGTGAAAAGCTGGACGAACTTTGTTCCGCTATGGGCTGGGATCGCCACGCGGGATCAGGCGGACCGCATGATCAAGAGTCACGTGCTGAACCCGCGAGAGTTCTGGTGTGATTACGGCATCCGCACCCTGGCGCCCGACGAACCTCTTTACAACGCCAAGGCCGGCTACTGGCGAGGCCCAGTGTGGGTGATTTCGAACTACCTGGTGATGCACGGTCTGATGAACTATGGTTATCAGGGAGAGGCACGCGAGCTGGCGGAGAGAACCGTCAACTTGCTTGTGCGCGATATCAAGTCGAGCGGCGGCATGAATGAGAACTACGATCCCGAGAACGGCCATCCGGCCGCCGGTGGCCACTTCTTGAGCTGGAACCTGCTGGCTGAGCACATGGTTGAAGAAGCTGGCAGCGGTGCGGATCCGACGGCGCTGCAGTAAGAGCGGGCGTCGGGATTGGCAAGGAATCGTCGATGGGAATGAAGCGCCTTGAGTTGACTGCGGCTGAGAGGAATGACGCGGGCAAGCGGGAACGAGGCCTCGTCCTGGCGGCGCAGCGTGGCGACTCAACGGCCTTTCGGGCGCTGTACGAAGACTACCGTGACCGAGTCTACAGTTTGGCCATCTATTCCACAGGCGATGACTCACAGGCGCAGGACCTGGTGCAAGTGGTCTTCTTGAGCGTCTTTCGCGGCCTCAAAAGCTTCCGGTTTCAATCGAGCTTCTCCACTTGGGTCTACCGCATCGCCCACAACGAATGCCAGAACTATCATCGGCGCCGTCGTGCCAACGTCGTACCTCTGGAAGTGATACTAGGTGGCATCGAGGAGATCGATCCCAAACCCATCTCGGATGCGCAGCACGCGCGCCAGGAATGCCAGTCGATCGTTCAGCAGGCGGTCATGCAACTACCCTTTCAGATGCGCGAAGCGGTTGTGCTGAGATACGTTGAAGGGCTCTCCTATGAGGAGATTGCGAAGGTGCTGGGTTGTGCGCCAGGAACGGTGGCCTCGAGACTCAGCCGGGCGCTTGCCGAACTGGAAGAACGTGTGCGGCCCTTCAGGCGATTTTTGTAGTGCTTAATTGCAGGCGTAGGGGCGGCCCTTGTGGCCGCCCCTGCGCCTGCAATTGATCGGGAGTGTTAACCATGAGTTGTTGGCGATTTGTTCTAAGAAGAAAGCTGCTGCCCTACATCGAAGGCCTGCTCGGCACACGCGACGTGATGCGATTGGAGCGGCACTTGCTCGACTGCGAACCATGCCGGGAGATGCTGGTGCGGCTTCGAGCCGGACACAATCTGGTGCGGCGGTTGGCACCCGTGAGGTCTACTGACAGCCGTCAGCCATCGTTTGCAGATCTCATGCGAGCCCAGTCGGAAATGGCTTCGACGCGCACGCGGCGATTTCTGACGGGCTGGGACTGGTCAGACCGATTGGCGACTCCACGCGTAGTAACGGCGCTGGCTGCGCTGGTCCTGTTGCAGACGGTCGTGCTAGTGGTCTCGAATCGCGGGCTGGTGTTTGGAGAACGCACCACCGCTTCCGCTAAACCCTCTGGGCTCGAACTGAGTCAGTTTCGCAAACTCTCGATCAGCGAACTCAAGTTTAACAGCCAACCCCATGTGGCCACCGAAGGCTACGTCGAGGGCGTTCACACTGACAAGGAAGAAGGTACAGTTGCCTTCAGATTGGTGGAGAGCCGCGGCGGCTCGCAGCCGTTCGTTGTCTGTGAGATCGCTGGGCCCATCCAGATGGAGGCGCCCCGGGAAGGCAGCCACGTGCGTGTTTACGGTGTGGCTCGCTACGACGCGCAAGCGGATCGCAAGTGGTACGAAGTGAATCCGGTATTCCATATCGACACGCTGGGTCACTGACAGGTGGAATAAAGCGAGCGGTTGGGCATTTTCACGCGCGTTCAGCTCGCGCCAGCACCCAGGCTATCCAGCGCCTGGCAAAGATCAGCAATCAAGTCCGCCGCATCTTCAGTCCCCACGGAGTAGCGAATGAGAGCCTCAGGAATGCGGCTGGCCGCGCGCTCTTCGAGAGTGGACTCCACGTGACTGGTGGTTGCAGGCGGGCCGGCCACAGTCTCCACGGCGCCCAGGTTCGCTGCCAGATGCGCGTAGCGCAGCCGCGGCAGGAACGCCTTCACCGCTTCGAAGCCGCCGTGAAGCACGAAGCTGAGCACTCCACCAAATCCGCTCATCTGGCGGCAGGCGACATCATGATTCTCATGCTCGGCAAGTCCCGGGTAGAAAACCTTCGCCACCGCGGGGTGCGACGCGAGGAACCGCGCAATCTGCAGCGCATTTTCGTTCTGCCGCGGCACGCGCAGATGAAGCGTCTTCATTCCGCGAAGCAGAAGGTACGCGGACATCGGCTCCAGGCATGCACCGTTGATTTCGCGGAAATGATAAATGCGGTTTACCAGATCCTTGCTCCCGCACACGACCCCGCCCAAAGCATCCGCGTGACCGCCGAGGAACTTGGTAGCACTGTGGAGAACGAGATCGGCGTCGAGCTCCAGAGGACGCTGATTGATGGGGGTGGCGAGTGTATTGTCAACCACCACCATTGTTCCGTGCCGGTGCGCAGCCGCCGCGAGCCGGGCGATATCGACGATCTTAACGGTTGGGTTTGTTGGACTCTCGAGATAAAGCAGTTTGCAACCTCGTGCGGTGGCGGCCTCGATGGCTTCGTGGTTCGTCGTGTCACAGAGGGCGACTTCAATTTGGAAACGCGGCAGGAATTCAACAAAAAGCTTGTTGGTGCCGCCGTAGGTGTCTTTGATGGAGACTACTCGGTCTCCGGGAGACAAGAGCGCAAACAAAGTGTTGCTGATGGCGGCCATGCCGCTCGAGAAACTGGTTGCTGCCTCGGCACCTTCGAGGTCTCTCACCTTATCTTCGAAGGCCGCAACGGTGGGATTGGTATTGCGGCTGTAAATGTGCCCGGCCTGCTTGCCCTGCGCGACTTTGAGCCACTCCTCAACGGTCTTGTAGCCAAACGCGACGCTGAGCGCCACTGAGACTTGTGTGGCGCCGGCCCAACTTTCACCCTGTTCGCCGGACCAGACGGCCCGCGTTCCCAGCCTCGCAGTGCCCTCAGGCCTTGAATGATCCATCGACCTTTCCCTGTGTGAGCTGCTTCCGAATCAAGACCACCACGGACCGCGGACCAAGCCGATAGCTCATGCTGTGAAGCCGCTGTTCTTTTCCCGGCTTACAGAAGTCCTTTGGGCTTGGAAGACTCGTATCCACGACACGATACCAATCCTCTGCTTGTCCGTCCTGCACGACGAAGCTTAACTCCTCCCAGTAGGCGTTGATCATCACGTAGAGGTCGCTGTCGCCTTGGGACGCGCCGCGGAGGCAGAAGGCCAAGGTGTGCGAGTCAAAGGCCAGATCAGGAACTGCGCCAACGCCGTACCACGAAACGTCTTCTCGCCAGAAGCGGCTTCTACCGAGCGAAGGATGTGCTTTGCGGAAGGCGATCATGCTCTTGAAGAAGCGAAAGATGTCGTCGTTCTTCTCGAGCAGGCTCCAGTCAAGCCAGGTGGTTTCATTGTCCTGGTTGTAAGGATTGTTGTTGCCTCCCTGCGTGTTTAGGAATTCGTCGCCCGCGGAGAACATCGGCGTTCCATTGGAAAGAAAAAGCAGGCAGCAGAAGTTCTTCACCTGGCGCTTGCGCAGTTCCACCACTTCGGCCGGGACGCCTTCGTCCCCTTCGAATCCGCAATTCCAGCTCAAATTGTTGTCTGATCCGTCGCGGTTGCCCTCGCCATTGGCCTGATTATGCTTCTGGTTATAGGAAACCAGGTCATAGAGGCAGAAGCCGTCATGACAGGTGATGAAGTTCACGCTCTGGCTCGCGTGATAAGCGTTCATGAGGTCGTCCGGAAACAAATCGTTGCTGCCGTAAATACGGGTCATGGCGGCAGCAACCATCCCAGGATCGCCCCGAACGAATGCCCGAAGGTCGTCCCGGAACTTGCCGTTCCACTGCAGCCATGAGCTTCCCGGAAAGCTCCGCCCCAGTTCGTAGGTGGCCAGATCCCAAGCCTCAGCGATCAGGCGAATCCGGCCCGGCTCGGCAAGACTGCTGATGCCGGCGATCAAGGGCGGATCATGCAGATTCAGCGAACCGTCCTCGTTTCGCGTAAAGATCGAAGCCAGATCGAAACGAAACCCATCCACATGCATCTCCTGCACCCAAAAACGCAGGCTGTCGTAAATCATTTTGCGGACGTAACGGTGGGCGCAGTTGAATGTATTCCCAGTTCCAGTGTCATTGCGGTAATGAATCCCGTCCGGCTGCAGGAGGTAGTAGGTGGCGTTGTCAATGCCACGGTAGCTGTAAGTGGGTCCTGTTTCGTCTCCTTCGGCCGTGTGGTTATAGACCACATCCAAGATCACCTCGATTCCGGCCTCGTGCAGGGCCTTCACCATGGCTCGGAACTCACGAACCACGTCTTCCGTGGACTCTGCCACGGCGTATTCGTGATGGGGGGAAAAAAAGTTCAGCGGCATGTAGCCCCAGTAGCTGCCTTCCTGGATATCCTGCTGGAAGACGGGCATCAGCTCCACCGCGGTCACACCCAGTTCCTTGAGATACGGAATCTTCTCGATCAGTCCCTCGTAAGTGCCCCTCCTTTCCGGAGTGACTCCCGAGTTGTCCCGCTTGGTGAAACCACGAACGTGAACTTCGTAGATGACTGTATCCGAAGTGTGGACCGGCCGCTGCCCGCCCCGGCGGTCGAAGGCGTGGTTACCGATCAGCATGCCCAGCTTGGCCCGGCCTGCGTTGCTGGCACCTGGAATTCGCGCCGCATCGCGGCTGAAGTGCTCCGGACGGAAGATGGCCCGGGCGTAAGGGTCAAACAGGATTTTCTGATTGTCGAAGCGGTTGCCGCGCCCGGGCTCGTTGGGCCCACTCACCGTGTACGCGTAGTATCTCGCCCCGGCAATGGACGCTGCCTTCAATCGGCAGTGCCATACCTGTCCGGACTTGTTCTCCACCGGATCAAGCTTGTGTGTGTACCGGGGGTGGACCACATCGCTTTCCGTGTAAAGTAGCAGCGTGACCTCGGTAGCGTTCTTCGAATACAGGGCAAAGTTGTAGGCTTGTTCCTCCGGTATCCAGGCCACCCCGAGCGGCGCCGGCGATCCTTCCCTGGCTGTCCAATTGTCCATAAATCTTTCGCATCGGCGCGCAAATTCGCGAGAGCGCCTGTGCGCATCTTAGGATTTCTCTGTTTTCGTGTCCAGCTAATGAGAGGCAAGACAGCCGTTTCGGAATTCTGAACGTTGACAACAAGGATTGAGAGGCATGGGTGGCATGCCCACAGCGAATCGAGGCCGCAGATGAATCGAAGGCTATTTTCGACGACAAGAATTTGGGAGGTCTGAG
>Ga0335085_10011233_pt1 | contig 13302 bp, 13 predicted proteins | sample Lox_Sample_45_FD_206712 | JGI IMG/M metagenome (GOLD analysis project Ga0335085, IMG submission 206712) | Soil microbial communities from Loxahatchee National Wildlife Refuge, Florida, United States - Lox_Sample_4.5 | ecosystem: Environmental > Terrestrial > Soil > Wetlands | place: USA...
CTGCCTTGCCGGCCGAATTCGCGCGGCGGCGCGACCGCGAGCTGGCCGAAGAACGGCTGCAGCGGCAGCTCGAGGCCCCACGGCATCGTTCCCGTCATGGTCTGCCGATCGAGCGCGATGTGGAGGCGCTGCAGGCGCGGGAATTGCTCGGGCAACGTGCCCATATATGGACGGAAGGTGTTCCACCCCCAATTCTGGCGCAACGCGATTTCGACGATGTGCACTTCGAGAACGTCGCCGGGCTCGGCGTTTTCAATGGCGATCGGGCCGGTATAGATGTGGTTGCCGACACCCTTCTGCACCCTGCGGTGGATCTCCAGATGCTCGGGCAGGATGTTGAAGCCGAGCTCCGCTGGCGGCAGGTCCTCCGGCATGCCCGAAACGGTATCGACCGTTACGCGGTCGCCGGGCTTGATGGTGAGCACCGGCTCGAGCGCCGCATCGACATAGCCCCAATGGGTCGTCGACGGCCCCGCCGCGAGATGATGGTGGGTTCCGACCGCGCGCGTTGTGTTCGTCGATTCCATTATTGCCGAGCCTCCTCGACGATCTTGCGACCGTTGTCGCTTCTTGCGAGCCTTCGCCTTGAATGATGAACCCGGCCCGCCGCCAACGCAATGCGATTGATCGCCGGACCCGGCGCGAGTTGCGTCGGGCGCGTCGGCGGCGCCGTGGGCAAGGGCTGAAATTGTCGTTCGTCACTTGACCGGCGCAAGCGCGTCCGGCTACGCCAACGAGAGGGAGCCAGCGCGCACGGAGGGGCCTATGACAGATTACAAAATCTCCGATCAACTACTTAAGGTGGTCGTCGAGGATCGGGAAACGCCTCACCCCTGGCCGACGATCCCGGCCGATCGCACCGCGTTCGTCGTCATCGATATGCAGAAGTACTTCATGGCGCCGAATTCCCAGGGCGAAGCGGAAAGCGCCCGCGAAATCGTCCCGACGATCAATCGTCTCGCCAAGGCCATGCGCGAGCGCGGCGGCCGCGTCGTTTGGGTGCAGACGACCACGACCGACACGCGTACGGCATGGTCGGTGCGCCACGAGCTGCTTTCGCCCGCCAAGGCCGAAGTCCGCTTGCGGGCCATGGAATTGGGCGCCGAGGGTTTCGAGCTTTGGCCGACGCTCGAGGTCAAGAGCGAAGACATGAAAGTCATCAAGACCCTGTATTCGGCTTTCGCTCAAGGGTCCTCGGATCTTGCCGCCCGGCTGAGAAGCGAAGGCATCGAGTATGTCCTTATCGGCGGCACCTACACCAATGTGTGCTGCCAGGCGTCGGCGCAGGATGCCATGATGCTCAATTTCCGCACCGTCATGGTGTCGGATTGCAATGCCGCATCGACCTTGCAGGCGCATGTGGCAACGCTCGATAATTTTCTCGAATTCTTCGGCGACGTATTGAATGCCGACGAAGTTTTGCAGCGGCTGGCGCCCGGCAAGAAGACGGCCGCAGCCTAGTCGCATGCAAGCAAGGAAAAGGATCGCCGTCATCGGCGCCGGATTGGGCGGGCTGAGCGCCGGCGGCTTCCTGCAGCGCGCCGGCTTCAGCGTAAAGATCTACGAGCAGGCTCCGACTTTTTCCCGGATCGGCGCCGGGATCATTCTCAGCGCCAACGCCATGAAGGCGTTTCGCCGCCTCGACGTCGAGGACGCGCTGCTGGCAACCGGCATCAAGCCGCGCGGCTACATCAGCCGCGCCTGGGATACCGGCGAAACCATGTATGAGATCACCTTCGACGCGGCAAGCGAGGCGCGCTTCGGCGGCGCCTACCTCAACGTCCACCGCGGCGATCTGCACGCGATACTCGAGCGGGTGGTGACGCCGGGTACCATTGCCTTCAACCATCGGCTGACCGCGATCGAGCAAACGAGCGCGGCGGTTCGTCTGATTTTTGACAACGGCGTCCGCGCCGAAGCGGACATCGTCATCGGCGCCGACGGCATTCATTCGACCGTTCGCGGTTTCCTGCTCGGGGCCGAGCCGCCGCGCTTCATCGGCGCGGTGGCGCACCGCGCCATCTTTCCCACCGCGCGCCTCGGCGGCATGAAAATTGCCGATTGCACCAAGTGGTGGGGCCGCGACCGGCACATTCTGCCCTACTTCATGACCAGCAGGCGCGACGAGATCTATGTCATCGGCGTCGTTCCGGCTGCGGGCTGGGACAGCGAGGAGGCCTCCGTTCCCTCCTCCCGGGAGAGGTTGATCGAGGACTTCGACGGCTTTCATCAGGATCTGCGGCGCGTTCTCGCGGCGGCGGAGGATGTCAGTCTGTGGCCGATCTACGATCGCGAACGCAACGACTGCTGGAGCGGCGGGCGCATCGTTCTCCTCGGCGATGCATGCCATCCGATGCGGCCGTTCATGGGCGCCGGCGGCGCGATGGCGGTCGAGGACGCCGCCGTCCTGAGCCGCTGCCTGACCGAGTTCGACGAACCCCTTGAGGCATTCCGCTGGTACGAGGCCACCCGCATCGCGCGCGTCGCCGACGTGCAGCGCATCTCCATCGAGAACAGCTGGATGCGGGGCCCGACCGAAACCGATTGGTTCTATTGCTACGATCCTTGCACGACACCGCTGCTCGCGCCGCAGAGCCCCGGTTAGCGGCACCGGGTTTTTTTGCGCCTTGCCTTCTTAGCTGCTGCACCCGATACGCGGAACTATGCTTATACCTTGGCGCGCCGAAAGCCCCTGGCGGTGCGCTTCACGGTACGACCGTCGGCACCAAGCGCCGAATTTGCTGCGCTAGTAGCCGGCTTCTGCCTGCCGCGCGATTACGGCGTTTGCTTCCCTAATGGCGCGGCCTTCGTCGCCAGTCCGCTTCAAACATTCGTCGGCGACTTTCGCCTGGTTTTTCTGCCGACGCAGTGGCTTCGGCGCGGGATGGCCATGCGGTGAGCATTTAGATCAGCCTAGTGCGCACTCAGGATTTGCCCGAGCTGTTGGATCGTTTGCGTCGTTACGAGCTGGGCGTTGGCCTGGCGCGCAGCCTCTACGGCATTCGTTGAGGCCTGCACGAGCCGGGACCTGTAGGCCGCCCTGGCTGCCGCGTACGCTTCCATGGCTTCCGTTTTTTCAGGATGTTTAGGAGTAGGAGGCGGCGGCACATACGCGGCGGGCGCAAAACTTACGGCGATCTTGTTGAGGTCGTCGCGCTGATAGCCGAGTCCTCCCCCAACGCCTTTGAACGTCGAGAGCGTCCAGGTCGGGCCGAGGCTAGTTACGCCCTTGAATACGTCGAATGACACGGTCGCACCGAAGCTGTCCGGGCTGCCCGTCTTTACGCTGGCCGGCACGTAGGTGCTTGCGCTGGCGGTTCGGAAGGCGCGAAGACCGATCGTGATTTGATCTTTCAGCCCCAGGTCGCCTTCCAGGTTAAAGTTATCCCACTTCCGTTTGACCGACTGGCACGTCTCGCCGGCCGGAATATTGGCAATCTTCATGGTGTAAGTTTGTGTAAATATCCTTTGCCGCTGTTGATAGAACAGCAGGTTGCCGCCGAGCACGAGCCCTTGGGGCGAAACTTTGTAAGGCTGGAGATACGCCAGGGACAAGCCAGTAACCGGGCTTATCCCGCCGGTGTCATTGACGGTCAGCGAGAGCGTTACGCTCGCGGCCCATTGAGTGAAATCGGCAAGGCCGAGCTTATGCAAATCGGTGTTAACCGCCGGATCGTCGTTGGCACTACGGCCCTCTGCGATCTCGCACTCGATCTTATCGACGACGTGAGCGACGGTCGGGACCTTCGTGTCGTAGTCGGGAATGTCGAACGGCGGCATGGACGAACACCCCGCCAAGGCGCCAGTCCAAAGCGCGCATAAAATGCGTTGAAGCGACATGGTTGCCCCGAACCCAAAGCCCCGAGAGGTAGTGGATGGGGGCGCAGTAGCGGGGTCAATCGATCGCAACTGTGAATTGTGGGGAAAACCTTCTATCAGTTGCCGCGCCAGACGCGCGGATAGCGAGGGCTTGAACAAAGCTGCCTTTGGCGCGCTAGCCACTCTGATTTGCCGCAGCCGCTTACTCCACTCCACCCCGCCAAACCCGTCCTTGTTGTAGGCCTGTTTGCATGCTCCTCGGCTGCAAGCGCTGAAGCGCTCCTCCTCTCCGTTCCCGTCGCAAGCGATGCACCCGGCTCCGCCAGGTGCAGGGGCCTCCGCCGGAAGGCCGCGATTGGCGCGGGCCGGAAAACGATGGAGGAAACAATGCGAGTGCTGACAATCAACGAACCAACACCTGACGGCGGATCGAGCTTTCCGATCTCGCCACGCGGATCAGAAACGCGCTGCCGACATTCCCGGGGCGGCTCGTCGGAGCGCGCCAACGCGCTGATCGGCCTGCGCAACATCCGCTACGTGCTGGCGCGGCGCGACTTTACGCCGTGACGCGGCGAGCCGCCGAACGGCCTTCCGTCGCCCACACGTTCTCTCTGCAGCGGTACTGGTGCGGACGGCGGGACTCGAACCCGCACAGCCTTGCGGCCAAGGGATTTTAAGTCCCTTGCGTCTACCATTTCGCCACGTCCGCAGCGCGGCCTAACAAGCAGGTCCGCGAAGGCGGACCGCTTAAGCGCAGTCCGCGCGCGACATCCTTCTATCATCCGGAGGCCGCGCGCCGGAAGCGCGGGCGCCGCAGCGGCGGCCGGCTCACTGCTGCTTATGCTTGGCCGTCGTCGCGCTCGGCCGGATATCGCCCCACGGGTCGCCCGACGACTTCTTGTCGGGTATCTTTTTCACGGCCTCGTTATAGGCCCGCTCGGTCGCTTTTCGTCTTTCCAGCTCTTCCTTGGTCGGCGGGTCTTTGGCGTTGATCGGGATGCCGATGCTGTCCTGGGCGAAGGCCGATCCGGCCAGCAGCGCGCCCACGGCGCCGGCGAGGATGATGGTCCGCAGCATGGTCGCCTCCTATGCGCTGAACACATGCCCCCACAAGGCGTTCCAGTCGCCGCCCGACATGTCGGTGACGCGCCCGTCGGCCTCGAAGAACCGGTTCGGCACCTGGAACATGGCGAGCATCAGCCCGCCCTCGGGCGTCCAGGCCACATGGCGGCTGCCGGCCTCGCGCCAGACGAACTCGCCGGGGCCGACGCTCAGTCCGGCGGCCGGCGCTTCCTTGTCGACCAGCCTGCCCGCGAGCACATAGGTCTGCTCGATCCTGACGTGCTGGCGGTTGGGCAGCACGGCGCCGGGCCCTAGTGGTCGGATTCTAACATTCGCACACCGGTTGGGCATGATCATCTTGCGAATGTCAGAATCAAAGGGACCACTAGCAAATATAAATTGCTAGTGGAGTTTTGGATTTGACATTCGCCTCGCGGATCTGCGGGAAGGCGGGGGCGAATGTCAAATCCGCTCCACACGGCGGTGTCATGGCCGGCTTGCGGCGTGGCGGCGTCCATGGCGATATCCTCCCGCGTGCGGCTACAGCCCCGCTTCGTTGATCGGCGGCTGGAAGGCGAGCCCGGTGTCCCAGGGAAAGTAGATCCAGGTGTCCTGCGATACCTCGGTGATGAAGGTGTCGACCAGCGGCCGGCCCATGGGCTTGGCGTAGACGGTCGCCAGATGCGCGCGCGGCACGATCTCGCGCACGACCTTCGCGGTCTTGCCGGTATCGACCAGGTCGTCGACCAGCAGCACTCGCGCCCCCTGCCCGCCGCCGCGGTCGATGATCGACTGCGCCACGCTCTTGAGCACCATCAATTCGCCCTGGCTGGTGCCGGTGTAGCTCGACACGCAGATGGTCTCGATCAGCTTGATGCCAAGCTCGCGCGCCACGATCGCCGCCGGCACCAGCCCGCCGCGGGTGATGCAGACGATGGCCTCGAACGGACCGGCGCCGCTCAGCCGCCAGGCAAGCGCCCGCGAATCGCGGTGAAACTGGTCCCACGACACCGGAAAGATCTTGGCGGCATCGCGCTGGAGCGGCCTGGCGGCCTGCTCCGATTCGACCTGGGTCATTGACGGTCCCTACGGCGACGGTGGACGAGCCCTTCAGCCGATATCAGACGAGCCGCGCCGCTGGCAATCAGGGAATCTCGAATACCGTCGTCTCGTCGGCAATGCCGCGCAAGGCGGCGCGCTGCATAACCGGACGCAGGCCCGAGCTTTGCAGAATTTGCGCCGACTTTGGGTCGTCGACCACAGGCCGGGTTGCAAAAATGGCGCGTGATGATGCAAGTCCCTGCACGCGCGCGGCCAAGTTCACGGTCTGGCCGAAATAGTCCTGGTTGTCGTTAAGTCTGACGGCCAGGCACGGCCCCTCATGAATACCGATCTTGAGCAGCAAATCTTCGCTTTGGCGCTCGGCATTGATCCGCGTCATTTCCTCGCGCATGCGCAACGCCGCCGCCAGCGCCCGGTCCGGCGTTGGAAACGTCGCCATGACCGCGTCGCCGATGGTTTTGACCACCGCGCCCGCCTCCGCCGCCACCACCTCGTAGAGCACGCCAAAGTGCTGGCGCACCAGGTCGTACGCGGCAAGATCGCCGACGCGTTCGTAAAGCGCCGTCGAGCCCTTAAGGTCGGTGAACAGGAAAGTCAGGCTGGTGATCTTGAGCCGCTGATCGATGTCGAGCGTGTCGGTGCGATAGATGTCGCGAAACGTCTGGTTGGTGAGAAGGCGCTTGGCGGTCAGATAGGGCCGGCGCTTGCCGAGCAGATCATGCAGTGGATGATCGGCGATCCAAAGGCCGGGAAGAACGCGGCGCGAGGTGCGATTTTCCAGGGTCAGCCGCAGCGGCCCGGGCCGCATCTCGATGGTCCCGGCCGGCGCTTTGACGTTGTTGAACACCATGGACAGCGTCTGCCGCTCGCGCGTCGGTTCGCCCTTGACGTCGAGGAACTGGGTGCCGTGCGTCACCGGATCGAACGCGATGACGAACTTGTCGGGAAGCTGCACCGACAGCACCGCCTTCTCGCCCGGCGGCAGTTCGATCGAATCGATGGCGAATTCCTTGAACAGGTCCTCGAGATTGTCCGGCAGGTCGACGCCGGAGCTCCAGAAGATCTGCCGGCAATATTCGATCTCCGACAACGAATCCGGGTCGTGCGCCGCGATCCGGCGGACCCGTGCGCTGACGGTGAACGTCACCTCCACCATCTCGTCGAGCGTCGGCTTGTAGGCTGAAGCACACAGCGCACAGTCATATTCCTCGCGCTTGACCGATTTCAGCGTCGCGCTAGCATCAAGCACGCCGCCGCAGCCGGGGCACAAGATGTTCCAGGACAATTCGAACAGGCCGAGCCGCGCGGCATGCAGGAACGCCGCGATGGCGCGTTCTTCGTCGAGGCCGTACTTTTCGGCAAAAGCCAGCACATTGACGCGACAGAGATCGCGATCAAGCCCCTCGCCGACCAAACGTTCGAGCGCAGCAGCGCAAGCGGGATCGGACGACTGACGCAGCACGCTGAAAAGCGCTTCACTGTCGCTCATAGGCGTATCGCCGGCATTTCGCCCCCTGCCCTGACGCGCGCACGTTGAAACTAGCTATCGACAGCCGACGCGGCAAGACGCATCGGCGTGAGGCATGCGGCCCGCGCTATCACACCGATTTGAGAACCCCGTGGCGCTTGCCGGCGCTAGCCGGCGGCAAGTTGCGCATGAACGCGCTTAAGCATCGCCTCGACCGCCGCCTTCGCCGCAGCCAGCTTTTCCGGATCGCGCGAGCGCATGACGATGTGCGTATTGGCGCGCCGCTCTTCGTCCATGAACGGATAGGAGCCGATCAGCACGGCCGGATGCGCCTTGGCAATGGCGCCGAGTTCGGTGCCGATGTCGCCTTCGCGGCAATCGCCGCGCACGGTCTCCGACAGCATCTTGGCGCCGGTCTTGAGCAGCGGCGCCACGTAATCGAGCATCGCCTGCATCACCTGCGGGATGCCCGCCATGACAATGACGTTGCCGATGCGAAAGCCCGGCGCCGCCGAGATTTTGTTGAGCACGAGCTCGGCGCCTTCGGGCATGCGGGTCATGCGCATGCGCGCTTCGTTCATGGTGCCGCCGGTCTGCGCGAGCCGCTCGCGCAAAATCGCCATCGCGCCCGGATGGTAATCGATCGGCACGGCGAACGCCTTGGCGACCGCTTCGGCGGTAATGTCGTCGTGGGTCGGGCCGATGCCGCCGGTGGTGAATACGTAGGTGTAACGCGCCCGCAGCGCGTTGAGCGCGGCCACGATCTCCGGCTCCTCGTCAGGTACGACCCGCACCTCCTTCAGGTCGATGCCGATGCCGGTGAGAAACTCCGCCGTATAGCCGATGTTCTTGTCCTTGGTGCGGCCGGATAAAATCTCGTCGCCGATGACGAGAAGCGCGGCCGTGACTATCCCATGCTCGCCGGTCACCGGGCCGCTCATGCGCAAAACCTCCGGCACAGTCGCCGCATCTGCCCGCCTCCTCTAGCGCGGCGGCTGCGATTGCTCAAGCATGGTGCGGTGCAAATCCCGCTGCTATGGTCGCGCCGGATCAGGGAGCTAAACGTCATGGATTTTTCGGTGTCGGAGCGGCAGAAGCACTGGCGCGACCGCGTCATGGCCTTCATGGACGCCCATGTCTATCCGGCGGTTGAAATCTACGACCGGCAAGACCGCGAAGGCGAGCGCTGGAAGGTCATTCCCGTCCTCGAAGAACTGAAAGCCAAGGCCAGGGCCGAGGGGCTGTGGAATCTGTTCCTGCCGCCGTCGGCCGCTCACGACGGGGGCGACTTTCGCGGCGCCGGCCTGACCAATCTCGATTACGCGCTCTGCGCCGAACAGATGGGACGCGTGTCCTGGGCGTCGGAAGTGTTCAATTGCTCGGCCCCCGATACCGGCAACATGGAGGTTCTGCACCGCTATGGTTCGCCGGAGCAGAAGGCGAAGTGGCTCAAGCCGCTTCTGGCCGGCGAAATCCGCTCGGCCTTCCTCATGACCGAACCGGCGGTGGCTTCTTCCGACGCCACCAATATCGAAACCTCGATCGTTCGCGACGGCGGCGACTACGTCATCAACGGCCGCAAATGGTGGTCATCGGGCGTTGGTGACCCGCGCTGCAAAATCGCGATCGTCATGGGCAAGACCGACCCGAGCCGCGCCCGGCACGAACAACAATCGCAGATCCTGGTGCCGCTTGATGCGCCCGGCATCAAGGTCGTACGCATGCTGCCGGTGTTCGGCTACGACGACGCCCCGCATGGCCATGCCGAAGTCGTGCTCGACAATGTGCGCGTGCCGGCGGGCAACCTCATCCTCGGCGAAGGCCGCGGCTTCGAGATCGCCCAGGGCAGGCTCGGTCCGGGCCGCATCCATCATTGCATGCGCACCATCGGCGCCGCGGAAGTTGCCCTGGAAAAGATGACCAAAAGGCTGCTGTCGCGCGTCGCCTTCGGCAAGAAGCTCGCCGAGCACTCGGTCTGGGAGCAGCGCATCGCCGAAGCGCGCATCGACATCGACATGACGCGTCTTCTCTGTCTTAAAGCCGCCGACATGATGGACAAGGTCGGCAACAAGGCCGCGCAGCTCGAAATCGCCATGATCAAGGTTGCGGCGCCGCGCGTTGCCCTGCGCGTGATCGACGACGCAATCCAGGCCCATGGCGGCATGGGCGTGACCAGCGACGCAGGGCTGGCGAAGGCGTACGCGCATATCCGCACGCTACGGCTCGCCGACGGTCCGGACGAAGTCCATTGCCGCTCCATCGCCCGCCTGGAAATGCGGAAATATACCAATGTGCGGGTCTGAACAGGCGCCGCACTTCCTCCGCACTCACCCGATCGTCACCCCGCCGTCGATGACGATGGTCTGGCCGGTGATGAAGCTTCCGGCCTGCGAAGCAAGCATGACGGCGGCTCCGGCGATCTCGTCCGGCTCGCCGATGCGGCCGAGCGGGGTCTGTGCATTCCTTCGCTTGAGCATTTCCGGATTTTCCCAGAGCGCACGCGCGAAGTCGGTGCGAATGAGACCCGGCGCAATGCAATTGACGCGCACATTGTGCGGGCCGAGCTCGACGGCCAAATTGCGCGCCAGCTGCAGGTCGGCGGCCTTCGAGATGCAATAGGCGCCGATGACCGGGCTGCCGCGCAGGCCGCCGATCGACGACACGATGATGATCGCGCCGTCCTTGCGGGCGATCATTTGCGGTGCGACCAGCGTGACCAGCCAATGGTTGGATACGATGTTGTTGTCCAGAATCTTGCGCAATTGCTCGTCGGTAATCGTGTGCATCGGCCCATAATGCGGATTGGAGGCGGCGTTGCACACCAGCACATCGATGCGGCCGAAGGCGCGCATGGTCTCCTCGACGAGGCGCTGAAGCTGTTCCTTCGCCGAGATATTCGCCGTCACCGCGATGGCGCGGCCCTCGCCATATTTGGCGTTGACGGCGGCCGCCACTTCGCGGCACGGCTCGAGGTTGCGCGAGGAGACCACCACTTTGGCGCCCTGCTCGGCCATCCGCTCGACGATGGCGCGGCCGATACCGCGCGAGGAGCCGGTGACCACGGCCACCTTTCCGCTCAAGTCGAATAGCGACACGCCGGTTCCTTCCCCTTGCATATCAATGTAATTTGCCCGTCAGCTTATTGCAGACCATAACAACCCGGCAAGCCGAAGAGGAAACGAGCAATGGCCGCCATCAACGCCGTAACCGACCTGACCCGCGAAGGCGACATTGCGGTGCTGACAATAAACTCGCCGCCGGTGAATGCGCTTTCATCGGACGTGCGCAACGGCCTTCGCGACGGCGTGCAGAAGGCGGCGGCCGATCCCGACGTCAAAGCGATCGTCATCATCTGCGCCGGCCGCACCTTCATCGCCGGCGCGGACATTGCCGAATTCGGCAAGCCGCCGAAGGGGGCGACGCTGCCGGAACTCCAAGGTGCCCTGGAAGGCGGCCCCAAACCGATCATCGCCGCCATTCACGGTACCGCGCTCGGCGGCGGGTTCGAAATGGCGCTGATGTGCCATTACCGGGTGGCGGTGCCGTCAGCAAAGTTCGGCTTTCCCGAGATCAAGCTCGGCCTCATCCCCGGCGCAGGCGGCACCCAACGGCTGCCGCGCTTGAGCGGCGTCGAGGCCGCGATCGAGGTCATCCTGTCCGGCGCGCCGTTCGGGGCCAAGCAGGCGCTCGACTGGGGCGTCGTCGATGAACTGGTCGACGAAGGCAAATTGCGCGAAGGCGCGCTGGCCTTCGCACGCAAGGTCATCGACACCCACATGCCGCTGCGCAGAATCCGCGACCTCGACAATAAGATCGAGGCGGCGCGCGGTCATCCGGAGATTTTCGACAAGGTAAGGCGCGAATATGCCCGCAAATACCGCGGCTTTGAAGCCTGGCTGGCGGCGCTGCGCGCTGTGCAGGCCGCCGTCGACCTGCCGTTCGACGAAGGTATGAAGCTCGAGCGCCGGGAATTCCTCAATCTCATTCCGACACCGCAATCGCAGGCGCAACGCTACGTGTTCTTTGCCGAACGCAAGGTGTGGAAGATCGCCGATATTCCCGACGACACGCCGACCTTGCCGATCAAGCGGGTCGGCGTCATCGGCGCCGGCACCATGGGCGGCGGGATTTCGATGAATTTCCTCAATGCCGGAATTCCGGTGACCATCGTCGAAGCCGCGCAGGATGCGCTCGACCGCGGGCTTGCCACCGTCCGCCGCAATTACGACAACACCGCCAAGAAGGGCCGCCTGACCGCGGCCGACGTGGCAACCCGGATGGGTCTTCTGCAGCCCGAGTTGCATCTCGACGCCGTTTCCGACTGCGACCTCGTCATCGAGGCGGTCTACGAGAACATGGAGATCAAGAAAGACGTGTTCCGCAGGCTCGACAACATCGCCAAGCCAGGCGCCATCCTCGCCTCCAACACCTCCTACCTGAACATCGACGAGATCGCGGCGGCCACCGGCCGGCCGGATTATGTGCTCGGCATGCACTTCTTCTCGCCGGCCAACGTCATGCGGCTCCTTGAAGTCGTGCGCGGCGAAAAGACGCAAAAGCCGGTGATCGCGACCGTCATGCAGCTTGCCCGCAAGATCGGCAAGATCGCCGTGCTGGTCGGCGTCTGCCACGGCTTCGTCGGCAACCGGATGCTGCACCAGCGCCAGCGCGAGGCGCAGAAGCTCATCCTCGAAGGCGCCATGCCGTGGGACGTGGACCGGGTGATCTACGAATTCGGCCTGCCCATGGGGCCGTTCGCCATGAGCGATCTCGCCGGCCTCGACATCGGCTGGTCGAAGGAGACCAGCAAATCGTCGACCATCCGCGAAATCCTCTGCGAGATGGATCGGCGCGGACAGAAAACGGGCGCCGGATTCTACGACTACGACGAGTCCCGCAATGCCAAGCCGTCGCCCGTTGTCGAAAAGATCATCCTCGATTTCGCCGCCAAGAAGGGCATCAACCGACGCACCATCAGCGACGAGGAAATTCTCGAGCGCTGCATTTATCCGATGATCAACGAAGGCGCGAAGATCATCGAAGAGGGCAAGGCCCAGCGCGCCTCCGACATCGACATCGTTTGGATCAACGGCTACGGCTGGCCGGTTTATCGCGGCGGCCCGATGTTCTACGCCGACCTCGTCGGCCCCGACAAAGTCCTCGCCAAGCTTAGGGAGTTCGAGGCAACGATGGGCGCCGATTTCACGCCGGCGCCGCTGCTGGAAAGCGTAGCCGCGGAGAAAAGGCGCTTCCAGGACCTATAGACGCGGTTGCGACGCTCAACCGCCGGCCGCCGACTAAAGCATGATCCCGAAAAGTGGATGCCGGTTTTCGGAAAAGATCATGTTTCACCAATAAGCCAGAGCGGCGCGCCGATTCGACGAAAAGTCATCCAGCTCTAGCCGTTCCCGGTTATTTGGATGATGACGCGAATAGTCGCGTTGGTCGCAACCGCGAGCGTACGCGAAACCACGCTGAGATCGATGCCAAGCTGCTCGCCAAGCAGCGGCAGCACGAACAGAGCGCCAATCAGGATGGCGATCCCGTATGGTTCGAGCCGCGCGATCGGCCGCGCTGCCGCGCGAGGCAGAATGCCGACCAGGATGCGCCCGCCGTCGAGCGGAGGCAGCGGGAATAGATTGAAGATTGCCAGCACGACGTTGATCAAGAGCGCGTTGCGCAGGTTGGCCGCCAACCATCGTGCAGCGGTGGCGGGCAGATAGCCGACCAGGTGAAACGCCAACGCCGCGGCGATCGCCAGCGCAAAGTTCATCGCCGGTCCAGCCGCGGCAACCAGTACCATGTCGCGCCGCGGATGATGCAGCGCGCGGAAATTGACCGGCACCGGCTTGGCGTAGCCGAACAGGAAGGGCGAGCGCAGCAGGAGCAAA
>Ga0335085_10011234_pt1 | contig 13302 bp, 18 predicted proteins | sample Lox_Sample_45_FD_206712 | JGI IMG/M metagenome (GOLD analysis project Ga0335085, IMG submission 206712) | Soil microbial communities from Loxahatchee National Wildlife Refuge, Florida, United States - Lox_Sample_4.5 | ecosystem: Environmental > Terrestrial > Soil > Wetlands | place: USA...
GGCTTCGATGCCTTCGCCGCCGACTCCGACCTGGATCGTGCCGTTATTGGTCAGCAGCGTGTTGGAGTTGATGGCGATGCCGACGCTGGCGCTCACATTGGCCTTGCCGAGCGTGATCATGCCGTTATTGATGATCGTCGAGCTGTCGCCCAACGACACGATGCCGGCGGTCGAGGCGGCGCCGGTGATGGTGCCGTTGTTGACGACGAAATCGTTGCCGAAGCCGAGCAACTCGATACCGAAGGCGCCGGCGGCGAGATTGATCGTTCCCGTGGCGGTATTCGTCACCGTGTTGGCCGTGACGCTCAAGATCCCGGTACCGTCCTGGCCGACGGTGATGTCGCCGCGATTGCGGACGACGTTGTTGTCGCCGACGAAAATTCCGACGCCGATGACGCCGGCTTTGATCTCGCCCCTGTTGACGATGGTGTTGTTGTCGCCGGCCAAAATGCCGGCCAGGGCGTGATTGACGATGGTGCCGCGGTTGACGACGCGATTGTCGTCGTTGACCGCGATCGCGGCGAAGCCGTTGTCGTGGACGGTGGCATTGGGACGCACGCGCACGGTGAGAGTGTCGACACCGGGCGCAGCCTGAAAGCCATTGGGGTCGTTGCCGGTGCAGATGACGGTCTGGCCGCTCGCGGCCGGATCGGGCTGACAGTCGGCGCGCGCCGACGTCGCCGGCAGGACGGTGCCGAGGCCGGCAAGGATAGCGACACCGGCTGCGGATCGCAGCAATGCCGGCACGAGCCTGTTCACACGCCGAAGCGTCGACCGATGGGCCAACGGAGCCTCCCGGGCTCATTCTTTTCCGACTGCGCCGGCTGCCCCACGCCACCGGCGCCGCCTTATTTGCCGGGAGAACCCTGCACCCAAGCCCACCCGTACAGCCGTAAGGAATACCCTTACAGGCAAATGGCGAACAACGCGTACCATCGGCCTATTCCGAGACATCCCGATGCGATGGCGCTTTGTCCCCGACTGTTGCGGTGGCGCAACAAATTCCCTCTCCACGAACGCAAAATTGGCCGCTCGCGCGCGAGGGATCGCCACCCCGTCGCGGCGCCAACCCGCGCTCGGCAATCGGTGTTAGACTGAGCGCCCTGCCCGTCTCGCTCCGCAATCCGCGAAAGGTCCCCCATGGCGTTTTCCAGTTGGCGCGGCGTCGTCGGCATGATCAATCCGACCATGCGGCCGGGGGTGACCGAGGAGGTCTGCCGGCTCCTGCCCGAAGGCATCGGCCTCATTCCGCTGTTCCTCAATATCCGGCGCGGCACCGAAGACGAGTTCCACACCATGATGCCGCATTACGAGAAGCTCGTTGCGGTCTTGGCCGAGGAGAAGTGCGATCTCATCCACCCGCACGGCGCGCCGCCGTTCATGGTGCTCGGCCGCAAGGGCGAGGCCAAGATCGTCCAGGCCTGGGAGAAGAAATACAAAGTGCCGATCATGAGCGTGGCGCAGAACCACGTGAATGCGCTTCATGCGCTCAAGGCCAAGAGCTTCGTCGGCGCCACGTACTTTCCGAAGAAGCTCAACGATGTCTTCGCCACATATTTTCGCGATGCCGGGTTCAAGGTGAAAGGCATGGAAGGCATCGACGTGCCGTTCAACGAGGTGCAGAACCTCTCCGGCGAGCAGGTCTACGCCCACATCAAGAAAAATTTCCTCAAGGCCAAGGGCGCCGATGCCATCTACATGCTCGGCTCCGGCTGGCGCACGCTGAACATCATCGCGATGCTGGAGCAGGACCTGCAGGTGCCGGTGGTGCATCCGGTGCCGGCGCGGGTGTGGGAAATTCAGAAGCGGCTGCATGTGCGGCAGCCGGTCACCGGCTACGGCCATCTCCTGTCGGCATTCCCATGAAATCCGCCCTCGCCTTTGTCCTCGGTCTGAGCTTGGCCGCGACGAGCGCCGCCCAGGCGCAGTCCGTCGAGCAGTTCTACAAGGGCCGCCGCCTGACCATGATCGTCGGCACCGCGCCCGGCGGCATCAACGACATCACGGCGCGGTTCGTGGCGCGCCATCTCGGCCGTTACATTCCCGGCAATCCGACGATCGTGGTGCAGAACCAACCGGGCGCCGGCGGCATTGCCTCGGCCAACCGCCTCTACAACGTGTTCGACCGCGACGGCTCGGTCATCGTCAAGCTCGAGCGCGCGGTGCCGATGCTCGCCATCCAGGGCGACCCTGCGGTCAATTTCGATCCGCTGAAAATCACCTGGCTTGGCAGTCTGTCGTCCTACGCCAAGGACTCCTACCTGATGCTGGTGATGGCGACCAATCCGGTCACGTCGGTCGACGAGTTGAAGCCGCCCGGCACAAAGTCGATCACGCTCGGCGGCGACAACGCCGCCTCCAGCAATCTGATCTTCGCCACCATCGCCAAGGAAGTGCTCGGCCTCAACATCAAGGTGGTGCGCGGTTATACCGGCGCGGCGCCGATGTTCCTGGCCATGCAATCGGGCGAGCTCGACGGCCAGATCGTAGGCTTCAGCTCGGTGCGCACCGGCCAGCGCGACCTGTGGAACCGCCACGCCTTCCGGCCGCTTTTGCAATTCGGCCGCGCCACGCGGCTGGCCGATTTTCCCGACGTGCCGACCGCCAATGAGCTGACCAAGGATGCGAACGCGCTGGCGCTGCTCGACTTCGCCAACGCGCAATTTGCCATTTCGCTGCCGTTCGCCTTGCCGCCCGGCGTGCCGGAAGACCGCGCCCAAGCGCTGCAGACGGCGTTCATGGCCATGTGCCGCGATCCCGTGGTGCTGGCCGAGGCCGAAAAGCTCGGCATCGAAATGAGTCCCATCGACGGTGCGGCCGTACTAAAATCCATCGAGCGCGCCGCCGCGACGCCGCGCGACGTGATCGCGCGCTACAACAAGCTCGTCGGATTGGATAAGCATTGACGCGTTAACCCGGAGCCAAGCCATGCCCTACACGCTGACCGACTTTTGCGCCGACCTCTCCGCATCGCTGAAGGCCAAGGGCGCCGCCGCCCTTCCCGAGATCGCCGGCAAGCTCTCCACGCTTCTGTCCAATCCGGCCTTCGTCGCCGAGACCTTTAACGACGACACGCCGATCGGCCGGCGCGAACTGTGGCACGATCCCGACACCGACGCCTATGTGCTCGCCCATGTCCAGCAAGGCGGCAAGGTCGGCAAGCCGCACAGCCACGGCGCCTCCTGGGCGATCTATGGCACCGCCCGCGGCGTCACCGAGATGACCGAATGGCGCCGCGTCAATCCGGCCGGCGAGGACGCCGCGGTTTTGGAAAAATCGAGCCAATACGCGCTCGGCCAGGGCCAGACCCGGGCCTACGGCGCGGGCGTCATCCACTCCACCGCCCACCCGCAGAAGGCCTGGGTGATTCGGGTCACCGGCACCGACCTCGATGCCATCCCGCGCTACCACTTCCGCGCCAAGACCGACAAAATCCTCGAAGGGGTGTAAGGGCGGAACCGCTTCCCGGCTCCTCGGCGCGCCGGAAACGGCGCGTCCGAGCGGCCGCCGCGAAGACCCTCTAAGTGATTGATATTTTTCGAAAATGGCGGGAGCGACGGGGCTCGAACCCGCGACCTTCGGCGTGACAGGCCGAACGCCTGAACAAAAAGGCGAACGATCTCAACGGACCATGACAGTCGGCCCTGCGCCGGGCGCGTCGCAACGCGCGCGAAAGTGTCATGTCATCATCGAGGTTTTGTCCCGCGTACTCGGCCACGCCGAGGCGCCGCAGCATGGCTGATCCCGATCACGCGAACATTCCGCCGCCACCGCCGCCAGAGCGCAAAGCGCCGCCCTTCACGTTCTACGATGCCGAGCGAGACGTCTATCGCCCGCAGTTTACTGCTTTGGACGGCCGGCGCTCGCATCCCCGCCTCAGGAGGCGCGACGGCAGCGCCGTGCGTGGTGGCGAAGAGGGCGACATACCCGACGCGATGGGTGAATACTGCCGTGAGCAAATCAGCCTCGGCCGATTGGACGTCGGCAGCGATGTGGCCCAGCAGTACGTCGGCGCCGGCGCGAAGATCGTGCCAGTCCCGATGGCACCGCGGGCGCCCGCTCCCGCTCGCGCAAAGGCCGCCAGGCGAAAGCCTCCGGCGCTGCCCGGTTGGCACGGCATGGACGCGATCTCGATCGAGGTCGACCACCGCCTGGTCGCTGAGCTCACGCCGGCGGACGGCTCGGTCGTGAAGGTCGGGGTGATATCGGGCTCGCCGGCATCGAGAGCTCGCCTGCGCACCGGCGACTATGTGATCGCGATCGGGGAGTACGGCAGGGAGGTACCGCTCGCCGAGTTCGATCGCCTGCGTCTCCCGGCCTATGCGCAGGTGTTCGTCCGCTTTCACCGAATCGGCCGGCACAGGGTGGGCGAAAGCGAAGTGGTGGGGCTCAAGCTCGGCCGGCAGCCGGGACGGAAGAAGCCACCATGGTGGGAGCGCTTGCCAAAGACAGCGCCCGGCCGCGAGGTTGAGAGCGGCAACGATCGCGCTGCGTTCGCGGGGCAGATGGCGGCACACCCGCACATGCCGAAGGTCGCCTACCAGATCCTGATCCGCCTGCTGAGCTACTACGCCAGCAAGGGGGGCGCCTATCCGTCGTACGGCACGCTGGCGGCGGATGTCGGCTGCCGGCGCCGCCAGACCGCGAGGGAGAACGTCCGGGCGCTCGTGTGGCTAGGCGTGCTCGAGGTGCGCAGAGGGGAAGGGCGCGTCCTCTCTCGCGCGGCGGACCGACGCGGTGGCGGCGTGACAAATCGCTTCGTCTTCCATTGGCCTGAGGGGTGGCAGCCGCCTCGCCCGAAAAGATCAAGTGGTGCGCCGTAGCGCACCACTTGATGCCGAAGTGGTGCGTTGGGGCGCAGCAAGTAGTGCGCCGTAGCGCACGCAAGTGGTGCGTCCTGGCGCACCCAAACCCTTCTACTGAACCCTTCAATTGAACCCTACGGGCTTGGCGATGAAGACAGGATCGGCAGCAGCGGTCAGGAAAGCGCTCTCCCTCGAGGCCGCAATCGAGCAAGCGAGAGGCCTGCGGCACGAGATCGGCCAGGGCCTCGATCTCTTGGCCCGCGGGCCGCGGCTTTGGCCGGTCGACGGCCCGACCTGGGAGGGCGTGGTCGCGAGCGTCGTCGGCTTTGCGGAGCGCTGGGACGGCCAGGCGCACGCGGCTGGGTGGTCGGATATCGAGCTTTTCGGCCTCCATCGGTTCGCGGCTTATGCCAATTTGTCGGGCATGGGCGCGGCCTTCCTGGCGGCGCGCGGCGGTTACGCCGCGATCGCGGTGGACCCGGCGGCCATTTTGGTGCGCAGCCAGGCCGGCTCAGTGCTGCGGATCCGGCGCTTGCCGCTCGTCGACGACGCCGTACTCGCCTGGAAAATCCCGGGCTGCGCCAATCGCTTAGGCCGGGGCGCTGTTTACAATTGTTAGCCTTTGGCGCCGCTGCGCGCGTGCCGGAATGGCGGCTCGGCTCGGGCCGTCGACTGTTATGCGTTGTTAAGGTCGCCGCGGCGGCGCGGCGGCTGGGGCTGCTAGGTATTGCTAAGGTGGAGACCCGCCGGCGGCCGGTCGGGCGTCCGATAATGTGTCGTTGGGCCATAGGCTTACCCGCAATCGCTTAACCACGATCCGAAGAAGGCGAGCAGCCCTTAGCGGTCTGGGGTTACCGTCTGGCCTGGGAACGACGGGAAAAGTCATGACACAGGTTCTGGTCCCGCCGGCGGAATTGCCGAGCTACGGGATCCTGATTGGCGATCGGCAGCGCAGGCGGCTCGAGGCCGCTGGCCGCTTCCCGCGTCGCGTCGCAGTGACCGAGCACAAGCACGCCTACGTGCGCGGCGAGCTGCTGGGCTTCATCGCCTCGCGCGTCCAAGCCCGCGACGAGGCCGCAGCCGCATGACCAGCGCCGAGCGGATCCTCGCCGAGCTCCACCGGATCAGGCTGGCGGTGCTGCGGGTCGAGGGGAGGCTCGAGCGGGTCGAGGGCAAGGTGGATCGCATCGCCGCGATCGCGGGCAGCGCGGCCTGGCAGCAGCGCGGTGGGGATGCCGCATGACAGACGCGACGATCAAGCCGCTCGATCCGGCACGTTTCAGCACCACAGGGCCAGTGCGGCCCATGACGGCCGCTCGAGCGCGGGCAATTGCCGACGGTCTGCTCGCTGCAGGTGAGCCGGTCGACGTCGTACGCGAGATCTTGAGCCACCACGGCCACGACCTTGGCCGGCGGTTTGCGCTGATCGAGGGAGGCAAGCGCGATGGCTGACGGCGACGAGCTCGGCCAGGGCGGCGCGCCGGCGCCGGTACCGACGTCGCTGTCGGCGGACGCGGCCCAGGCCAAGGCCGGCCTCGAGGCTTTGATGGGCGATCGCGAGAGCGCTTACTGGCGCGGATCGGAGGAAGCGCCGGCCTCGAGCTTCCAAGCTTTCTACGCCGACCTGGTGCGTGGCGAGTTGCAAGGCGCCACTGACGCCGTCGGTGTGCCTCACGGCCCCGACGCCGATCTGCCGCTCCATGTGGGCGGCTACGACATTGCGAGCATTCCAGGCGCCGGTGCGCTCGATGCTCGAGGGCGCGATCTCATCGATCTCTTTCTCCCGGCAGCTCTAGAGCGTGGATTAGGCCAGCGGAAAGTGGCGGCCGCGATCGGCTACATCCTGAACGGTGGCGGCACGATCGCGGACTTCGATGCCATCGCCCACGGCGCCGGCTGGTCGCAGAAGGCGATCGATTTCTGCGTCGAGTTTTACCGGCAGGCCTGCGAGCCAGGCGGCATCAAGATCGAGATGCGCGATGATGCCGGACGGTTCACGGGCGCGCCGACGCGCTCAGAGATCGCCGCCCGAAAGGCTGAAATCGAATCTCAGATGTACCTGGATGGTGGGCTGCCCAATCCAGCGTATTTTTCCGGCCCCTTAGGCCTGGAGTATCGCACCCTCTTACAGATGGAGTTGAAGGCGTGAGCAATGCAACCGCTACCGCGAAGGCGGGCCCGAAGCCCGGGCAGATGGTGCAGGACAAAGACGCACCGAAGCCAATTCCGGAAAGTCGCTTGGTTCCAAGTGCGTTTGTGCACAACGAAATGCAGCACGTCTGTTTGGAGGGTGACCAGCGGATCGAAGAGGGCGAACAGGATATCCGCCTGTGGGCTCTTATCGGTGGCAAACTCGGAATGCACACCTGGGTTGAGGTCGTGAACGACGCTGGATCTATTTACAGATTAATGCGCGTGGAGCGAGTCTTCGGTTCGCCAAGCACAGGTTTGCGCGGCTTGTGGCTGCGCGACCTGGTGCCCCCTCAGTTCATCGATCGCACCGAGGAGCCGATCGGCGCCACGGGTGAGTGGCGATTCGAGTGGCGCGGTCCCTACAAAAAATGGGTCGTTGTCTCGCCTCAAGGGATCGCGAAATTTGAATACATCAACACCGAACAGGAAGCGCGCGCCGCGTGCGTCCGCGAGTCCGGCAACCCCAAACCGAGGTGACGATGGCAGACAGCAGCGATACGGCGGCGGCGATCGCGAGGCCCCCGGAAAATCCTTATCTCCACGCCCGCGCCGAGATCCGGCAGCAGGCGCGCGCAATTCGCGGACTGCTCGCGCTCGACGATCTGCTCGGCGAGACGGGAGAGATCGAGAAGCTCTGCCGCGACAAGCGCGCCGAGCTCGATGGGCTCGAGCAGGCCTGTGCCGAGCTCGAGGCGAAGCGCACCGAGCTCGCGGCGATCGCGCCGCAGGTGCAGGAGCTCACGCAACGCCAGGGCGAGCTGCAGCAAGCCTGTAGCGAGGAAGAGCGCAAGCTCGGCTCGCTGCGCGATGAGGTTGCCGCGCTCGAGGCCAAGAAGGCCGAGCTCGGCGACGTCGAGGCGAGGCTCGCGAAAGCCAAGAGCGACCACGCCGACTTTCTGCGGAAGGTCGGGATCTCAAGCTGACGGCGGCCTGGCCGCCAAGGAGGGTGAAGCGTGACGATTGCGAGCGACGTAACCACGGCAAACAGCACCATCGAGACGGCGCTGGAGACCATCGAGGCGCAGCTTCTGATCCTGGAAGCGGACCATGCCAGCGATCCGCAGACGTTCAACTCGGTGGGCGGCGCCTCGGCGGCGGGAACGCTGATAAAGCGCATGTACGAAATCGGGCTGCGGGCCAACGCGCTCCATCGCAGCACGAGCTGACCCGGTGACGGAAGCGGCCGAAGCTGAGGAAGTTGTCGGCGGTGTCGACGCGCGCGCGCGGCTCGGCAAACTGGTGGGATTGCTTGGATCCTCGGCGCAGGGCGAACGCGAGAACGCGCTGGCCGCAGTGGATCGCGCTCTACGCGCTGCGCACCTGAGCTACGGCTGGCTGGCTGATCTGATTGCTCGCGGCGACTTGCCGGATGGCGACAACGAGCGGGTCTTTAAGCGGCTGATCGTTGATCGGCTTCGCGAGGGCCTTCAGGTGGCCTGGTCCTTAGGACCGGGGGAGGCCAACGAACTCAGGTCCGTTTTAGTACGGATCGAGGCGGGCTTGCGCACGATCGACCTAAAAACCATAGACCACGCCTTGAATATCGCAACGAAGGCGCGCGCGCGCGCGCGGTAAAGGAGGGCCGATGAGCAATGCACCTTGGGATCTGCACAAGCGCCACACGCTGTGGGGTGCAGCGGTGTTCGATCCCGCGACCTTGCTGGCGACGTCGCTCGTGGCAACCGCCGTCGGCGGTGGTGTTAGCGCGGCCGGCGCGCTCGCCGGCGGCAGTGCTGCGGCCCAAGCCGGCAAGATGCAGCAGGCGCAGACGCAGTACGTCGCCGAGCAGATGGAGCAGAACGCCGGCCAGGCGATCGCCTCGAGCCAGCGCACGATGCTCGACACCCAGGAAAAGACGCGGCTTGCGCTCTCGACGCTGCGGGCACGGGCGAGCTCCTCCGGCGCAGCGCCCGACGTCGGCTCTCCGGTGAGCATCGCCGGGGATATCGCACAGCGCGGCAGCTACCACGCGCTGATGGACATGTTTAACGGCGAATCGACCGCGACCGGCCTCGAGAACCAGGCCAAGGGCGAGATCTACAGCGGCGACATTGCCGAGCTCGAGGGCGAGGAGAAGGAGAAGGCCTCTTACCTCGCCGCCGGCGGCGACGTCCTGAGCGCCATCGGCTCGGCGGCCGGTCAAGGTGGGCGGTTTAAATACGCGATGCGGTACGGCGTCTATGGCAATCCGGGCCTCTGAGCTGCGGCATCATCTGGCCTGGGCGCGCCAGCTTTGGCGCCAGGCCGCGCGCGCTGCACCGGCGCGATCGGTGCAGTGGTGGCGCGAGCCGCTGGCCTGGTTCAGCGAGCGGCGCCGGCGGCTTCGCTGGATCTCGATGGGGCTGCGGCTTGAGTGGCTGCGCCAGCGCGTGCTGAGCGCAACCGACGAGGCTGTGCGCGTCGCCATGATCGACAAGGCGGCGGCCTACATCCGCAAGCTTGAAGTTGCGGGGAAAGTAACCGCCGCCGAAGCCGCGGAGCTGCGGTGCGATTGGGTTCACGCGGTGGCGCGCGATAGCGTTGCCCGTCTTTTTCGGCAGCGCGACGCGTTGGGCGTTGCGCGTCTCACTCAGTTTTTAAGGCACCGGCCGCGGGCCGACGCGGCATAAACAAGGCCTTGTCACCATGCCCTCGCGCAAGGACTGTCTAGACGACATTGCCCGCAAGACCGGCCGCGATCGCGGCGAGGTCGAGGATCTGCTCGACCAGATCCTCGAGCGCGCCGAGACCTTCGAGGATAGCGGCTTTTCCCCCGGCGAAGCCTATGAGCGAGCTCGCGACGAGATGTTGAAGAACCTGGCCGAGCGATCGGCGGTCGAGCGGCGGGCGCAGATCCTCGACCGCAAGAAGGACATTGCGCGGGCGCGGTACTACCGCGACACCGCGGCCGCGATCGAGAAGTTGCCGGCCGGGCGCCGGATGATGGCGAAGCTCAAGGTCAATGCCGCGCGCCTGGCGCTCGAGGCGAAGCTGGTCGGCGTCAACGTGCCGTTCTTCAAGGGCCGGTTTTCGGTCGATGCGCAATACGTCGCGCTGCGGCGGTTGTGGATCGGCGGCTTTGCGCGCGATCTCGAGAAGGCAGGCCTGCTCAAGATCTTCGCCTCGCGCGCGCTCGAGGACCGATGGACCGACGAGCTTTTCGAGCTCAACAAGGGCGACGACGGCAATCCAGGCGTGACGAAGGACGCCCACGCGCTGCAGATCGCCCGCTTTGTGCAGAAGTGGCAGAAGACCGGCATGGCCGCGCTCAATCGCGAGGGCGCATGGATCCGCTCTTACTCCGGCTACATCACCCGCACCTCGCACGATCCCGACCGGATCCGCCGCGCCAAGCAGGAGAAGTGGGTTGCCGACACCATGCCAAGGCTCGACCTGGCCCGCACGTTTGGCACCAAGGATCCGCGCCGAGCTCGCGACGCGTTGCGCGCCATGTTCGTGCCGATGGCCCAGGGCGACCATTTCGACTACGGCGTCCCGCTCGACGAGCCGCTTTATCCAACGCCGGCGAAGACCGCCTCCGCCTCGCGCGAGTTGCACTTCAAGAGCGGCGCCGACTGGCGCGCCTACAACGAGCAATATGGCGTCAGCAATGCCACCCACACGGTGGTCGAGGCAATGCGGATAGCCGCGCGGCGCACAGCGCTGATCAAGGAATTCGGCACCAGGCCGCGGGCGGCCTACGAATCCGACAAGCAGATGCTGCTCGGCGGCCTGCAGAGCCGGATGGAGGGTTTGTCTGCCAAGCTTGGTGCGCTCGAGGAAGCCTACAATTCGCCGGCCGCCGGCGCCGGCGAGCGCGGGCGCCTGCAGAAGCAGATGGACGAGCTGCACGCTGGCCTCACCGAAGCGCAGGAGCAGTTCGACAAGTTCAAATCCTGGCAGCAGGCGCTCGACAACCGTTTCGCGCAGATCGACGGCACCTCGATGAAGCCGGTAAACCGCGTGAGCTCCAACGTCGTCGCCGGGATCATGTCGGTGCAGCGCTCCTCGAAGCTCGGCAATATCTTCGCGACGCACTTTGCCTCGCTGCCGTCGAAGGCACTCGAGGCGCGCTACTGGGGCATCCCGTTCGCCAGGCGCTACGCCTCGCTGTTCGAAGGCCTCACCAGCGGCATCAAGGGCTCCGCCAAGCGCGAAGCGGTCGACGCGACGCTGGTCGGCTTCGAGCACCGGCTGGGCCACATCATGAACGCCTACGACGTCGCCGACGCGCCGGCGGGCTTTCTGACCCAGGTCGAGGAGACCTTCTTCAAGCTGACCGGCGTCAACGCGGTGATCGACAACCAGCGCGGCGACTTCGAGGCCATGGCTGCAGCTCACATCGGCAGCAAGCGCGATCTCGATTGGAAGGATATTGGCGCGGCCGAGCAGCGCGTGCTCGACGGCTTCGGCATCGGCGAGGCGCAATGGCGGGCGCTCAAGGGCGTCGAATGGTCGAAACTCGATGACGGCCGAACGTACCTGTTTCCCTCCGACGCGCTCAAGTTGAGCGATGACCAGGTCAAAGCCTACCTGAAGACAATTCCGGCGCTCGATCGCGCCGAGCCGAACGTCAACGACATTGCGCAGGCGCGCGACCAGCTGGCGCTGCAGCTCGCCGCCGCCTATTCGGATCGTTCCGGCTACGCGATCCCGATGCCGTCGGCGCGCACGCGAGCCCAGCTATTCGGCAAGGACTTCGAGCCTGGCAGCAGCTGGAACATCGCCAAAAAGCTGTTCTGGCAATTCAAGCTGTGGCCGTGGGACATGATCAACCGGGCCTGGGGCCGTGAAACTTATGGCCGCATCGGTGACGGCAGGCTCGACAAGGTGGCGAGCGCGGTCGAGACCGCCGTCGCCTGCGTCATCTTCGGCGTCGCCGCCGAGGGCCTGCGCGATATCGTGAAGGGCCAAAACCCGGTTGCGAAGATCGAGACGCATCCGATTGCCGCCATCCTGGCCGGTGCCCAGCGCTCGGGCATGGGATCGATCGTCGGCGACTTCCTGCTCGGGCAGTTCGACCGGCACGGCCTTTCTGCCGCCGCCAACCTGCTCGGTCCGACCTTCGGGCAGATCGATGATTTTGCCGACCTGATCCACGCCGGCGGCCGGACCAAGGCGGGCATGTTCAGCGCCCCGGCCATGCGAGAGCGCGCTGCGACGCTGCTCAAGATGGTCCGCAACAATACGCCGTTCATGAATTACTGGGCGACGTCGCTCGCGATGAACACGCTGCTGTGGCATCGCCTGCAGGAATGGATTTCGCCCGGTTATCTGCGCCGATCCGAACAGCGGCAGCAGCAGCTCGAGGGCACTCAGTTTTGGGTAAGCCCGTCGAAGGCCGACCAGTGGATCACCGGTCACCGGCCGGCCTTCGGGCCGGGCGGCCAGTTCAACCTCGGCGGTTAGGTGAAGGCGCCGTAGCGTCTTGCCATCCGCGAGAAATCAACGGTCGAGCTGACACGCGTGATCGGTGCCCTCGCCCCGCAGCCTGTTGGCCAATCGCGGGCTGTGCCATGGATTGTCCGGCTGGTTGATAGGGGCCGCGGTGAAATCTCGCGGGGCGAGCCTGCGCCCCAGCCGAGCTTCAAGGCAGCCGATGCAGAGGAACCCTTCTTCCATCCCTGCCGCCTTCCACACTTTGTCGTGCACCATGTAGTGCTCCCAACGCTGAGCGTGTCGGCAGCCGCGTTTGCCGGTGCACGGCGTAGTGTCCATGCCGCAATCCTTGCAGATGTAGCTCATGGCGTCTCCGGGACGATCGCGCGGCGAGCCATCGTGAGCGCGTGCCGTTCGGCGCCGGTGGTGCGCGGCACCACTTCCCCGCTCATCGTCTTTTTGATGCTGTCGCGGCGACCGCCGCGCATCGGGTAGCGGCCGAGGCCGACGCCGGCGGCGCCGATGTGCTTTGCGCGGACGCGCTTGGCCTTGGCGATCGCCGGCGCGACGACGCGCGCCGCGTGGAGCAGATTGCAGCGGCGGTGCGCAACCCCGACGGACTTGCCGCCCATGCACTTTGCCCGCGCCGGGTCGTGGCTGCAGTCCCAGGCGTCCGTCTCGGCGACGGGCAGGTTGCACAGATTGCAGATCGGCAGCGACCCGCGGCCGGCCAGGTACGAGCGAAAGCACTCGGCCGACCACAGGGCCTCCCGGCGCCGCGAATTGAAGCGCGGGCGGTACATCACGCGGCCAGGAGATCGTCGCGGATGGCCGCGAGCAAATAGTGCTCAATTTCGCGATGCAGGCCGCCGGGCTCAAACTGATCCAGATCCTTGAGCCTCTTGCCGTGCGCGTTCTTGCCGCCGGCGCCCATGAGCCAGAGCCC
>Ga0335085_10011235_pt1 | contig 13301 bp, 8 predicted proteins | sample Lox_Sample_45_FD_206712 | JGI IMG/M metagenome (GOLD analysis project Ga0335085, IMG submission 206712) | Soil microbial communities from Loxahatchee National Wildlife Refuge, Florida, United States - Lox_Sample_4.5 | ecosystem: Environmental > Terrestrial > Soil > Wetlands | place: USA: Florida...
CGACCTCACGCTCTCCAGCGGCCTGCTCCGGACTCATGTAGTGTGGCGTGCCGATCGCGACGCCGGTCGCCGTAAGGGTCGCCCCCCCGGTCGTCGAGGAGAGTGCCTTGGCGATTCCGAAATCGGTCACTACCACCCGCCCGCGGCTCCCCTGGAGCAGGATGTTGTCAGGCTTCACGTCGCGGTGAATGATCCCGACCGCATGTGCGGCCCCCAACGCGTCGGCCGTCTCGGATGTAATTCGGCGTGCCTCTTCAGGGGGAAGGCGGCCACGGCGCTTGAGCCGGGTCGAGAGGGGCTCGCCGTCGACATAGGCCATCACGAAGTAGACCAGCCCGTCGGGCGAGTCGCCCACTGAATAGATCGGCACGATGTGCGGGTGCGACAAGCGGGCGGCCGTTTCCGCCTCCCGCAGGAACCGCACCCGGATCTCTTCGCGAAAGGCCAGATCTGGCGGCAGCACCTTGATCGCGACTTGGCGCTTCAGCCGCTCGTCGCGCGCGTGGTAGACCACCCCCATGCCGCCGCGCCCGATCTCCCCCTCGACTGTGTAGGAGCTCCCAAGGGCTTGGATCAGGCGAGACGTGAGCGCCCTGTCGGCGTCGTTCATGGAGCTCCGCAGTGGCGTCGGCGACTAGATTTAGCCGCTCAGAAACGTCGGAGCAACTGCCTCGCACGGGCGGTGTTCAGTCCGAACGGCAGGCGCTGCCCATTTGGCGGTGCTGCAAGGGAACAGAGCGCATTCTTCCGGTGTTTTTCGTGGCATGAGTGATGCTTATCGTCGCGTCGGCATGGGAAGTCATCCCCTAAGACTGCGAGTGCGTTCATGAGTGAGAAACTGACTCTCCCCGTATTGCCCCTGCGGGACATGGTTCTCTTCCCCGGAGTGAGCACGTCGATTGGCGCCGGCCGCCCATCGACGTTGCGGGCGATCGAGGCCGCGCTCAAGAGTCCAAGCCGCCGCATTTTCGTTGTGATGCAGCGGGAGAACGTCGACGTCGTCGCCCCTGCGGGGCTGCATCGCCTCGGCACGGTGGCGCGCATCGGCCAGGTACAGCGCGGCTCCGGTGGTGTGCAGGTCGCCCTCCACGGCGACACCCGGTCGACGGCGATTCACTATCGCGAGACCGACGGATACTTCGAGGCCGATGCCCAGGAGGCGACGGAGCTGCCGCCTTTGAATCCGGAGGACGCCGCGTTCGTCGCGCTGCACCGGGAGACCCGGCAGCGCGCCGCGGAGCTTGGAGAGAAGTCCGGTCTTCCGCAGGAAGTAGTAAAGGAAGTTCTCGAGGGCGTCACCGACCCCGGCCGGTTCGCCGACCTCGTCGCCGCGCACCTTGACGTCAAGCCCGCCGAGCGCCAGGCGCTGCTTGAAACCCTCTCGGTCGAGGATCGGTTGCGTCGTGTCCTCGTGCACGTCCAGCGGCAGATCAGCGTGGTGGACGCGCAGGAGCACATCAAGTCCCAGGTGCAGGAGGAGCTTGGCGAGCGGCAGCGCGAGATGCTGCTGCGCGAGCAGATGAAGGCCATTCGCAAGGAGCTGGGAGAGGAAGACGAGGCGAGTGAGGTGGAGGAGCTGCGCAAGCGGTTCGACGCGATCCAGCTCCCCGACGCTGCGCGCGCCGAGGTCAACCGCGAGCTGTCGCGTCTCGAACGGGCCAATCGCGACTCGATGGAGGCGCAGGTGATTCGGACCTACCTCGAGACGATGGCGGAGCTGCCCTGGGACAAGCGAGCGGAGGAATCGCTCGACTTGAAGCGGGCCGCTGCGATCCTCGAGGAGGATCATTTCGGCCTGAACGACGTCAAGGACCAGGTGCTCGAGTTCCTCGCCGTTCGGGAGCTGCGGCAGCGCGAACCGGGCGCCGCGTCCCCTGACAACAAGGATGAGAGGAAAGACGACAAGGAGGCCAAGGGGCACATCCTGCTGTTCGTGGGCCCGCCGGGCGTTGGGAAGACTTCGATTGCCAAGTCGATCGCTCGCGCCATGGGTCGTCCGTACGTGCGGATCTCGCTTGGGGGGGCCAGGGACGAGGCCGACATTCGCGGGCATCGGCGTACCTACGTCGGGGCCATGCCGGGCCGGATCATTCAGGGAATGAAGCAGGCCGGCGCGAAGAACCCGGTATTTCTCCTCGACGAGCTGGACAAGCTCGGCGTCTCCTTCCAGGGCGACCCCGCAGCGGCGCTCCTCGAGGTGCTCGATCCGGCGCAGAACGATTCGTTCACCGACCACTACCTCGGGGTCCCATTCGACCTCTCCGAGGTGCTGTTTGTCGCGACGGCCAACTTCGTTCAGATGATTCCGGCGCCACTGCTCGACCGGCTCGAGACGGTGAACTTCGCGGGCTACACCGAGCGCGAGAAGCTCGAAATCGCCAAGCGCTACCTCGTGCCGCGCCAGTTGCGGGAGAATGGCCTGTCTGACAAGCAGCTGCTGCTGGGTGACGACGCGCTGAGCGCCCTGATCACGAGCTACACGCGGGAAGCGGGCGTGCGTCAGCTCGAACGGGAAATCGGCAAGCTCGGGCGCAAGGTCGCCCGCAAAATCGCGAGCGGCGAGGCCGCTGCGGTAATCGCCACTGCCGCGAATGTGCAGGAGCTCGTCGGGCGTCCCAAAGTGCATCCGGAGCGGAAGGCCGGAGAGGACGCGGTGGGTGTGGCGACGGGCATGTACTACACGCCCGTCGGAGGCGACATCATGTTCGTCGAAGCGAGCGTCATGCGCGGCAGGGGAGAACTGGTTCTTACCGGCCAGCTCGGCGACGTCATGAAGGAATCAGCCCGCGCCGCGCTGACGTACGCGAAGTCGCACGCCGAGGCGCTGGGGATTCCCCAGGACACGCTCCGGAATACCGACGTGCACATTCACGTGCCGGCGGGTGCCATTCCGAAAGACGGGCCCTCGGCAGGGGTCACGATGGCCACGGCACTCGTATCGGCGCTTTCCAAGCGTCCGGCGCGTCATGATATCGCCATGACGGGGGAGGTCACCCTCCGCGGCCGCGTCCTGCCCATCGGTGGTGTGAAGGAGAAGGTGCTGGGCGCGGTGCGGGCCGGCATCAGCAACATCATCCTCCCCAAGGAGAACGCCCCGGACCTGGAGGACCTTCCCGAGGACGTGCGGCGCTCCCTCGAGATTCACCTGGTCGAGGAGCTCGGCGACGTGTTGTCGCTGGCACTGCGCGGCGCGCGCTTCGAGGCGGGTCACCTCCTCTTCGAGGGGGAAGCCCCGGTCGAGCCGCGCATGGTCTCGCCGAACTAACGCGCGGCGACGCCCTCGATCACGAGCCGTACGGCGGCGTCCCTCCAACGGTCCGGGAGGGCGGGCTCGTCGGTAGCGAGTGGCGCGGCACTCGCCGCGATCAGCGGTTCGAGGCCGAGATAGGCGATCATCAACACGAGAGCCTGGGCCGCCGTCACGTGCGGGTCGACGTCGTCCCGGATCTCGCCGAGTCCCTGCCCCTCAGCGAGGAGCACGACGAGCCGACTGATTGCCATCCCGAACGGTCGCGCATCGGAACGGCCTGCCTGGGTGAGGACGTTCACCAGGTCGCGATTGCGGGTGAGGAAATCGAATTGTGCGGCGAGCGTTGCCCGCAGGCGCGCCAGGGGTCGAGCTCCACGCACGTCAACGCGGGCGAGCGAGGCTTGGAGGTCTTCGGCGCCGCGGGCTAGAACCGCCTGAAACAACCCGCGCTTCGAGTGATAGTAGTAGAAGATCAGCTGTTTGTTGACGCCGGCCCCCCGCGCAATCCGTTGCACTCGAGCACCATCGAACCCGCGCTTGGCGAACTCCGCTCGAGCTGCGCTTAGGATTCTTAACGCCCTGTCATTGCTTAGCTTAGGAGACAAGCTGTCAATTCCTCAACCATCTGGTTGAGGAAATCTATTGGGTGGAGAGTAGGTTGGCTAGGTTAGGAGGGGGCGCGGGAACGCCCTTCTGCAGAAAGGCAATGAGGTCGCGTGTCACCTCCCTCGGTGCTTCTTCCGGGAGGGCGTGTCCCGCCTTCCCGATCGTCAGCAGTGCGGCGCGAGGCAGCTCGAGCGCCGCCGCTCGCCCCATCCACAGCGGGATCCAACGGTCCTCCTCGCCCCACAACACGAGCGTGGGCCTTCCGATGCCGCCGAGGCGGCCGCGCAGCGCGTCGAACCGAAACGCCCCGAGCACTCCTCGGAGGGCTCGCCCGAAATCCGGGCCCGCGACGGGCGCGTAGTACTGGTCCACGTCTTCCTCGCGAACCTTGCGCGGGTCGGCGTACATCGAACGAAGCAGGCGCCCCGTGATCCAGCGACCGCGCAGTCCAGACACGATCCGCCCGACGAGGGGCCACCCGGCGAGCCGGAGCACGAAGGGCGTCCCCACCCCCATCCCCGCCGCGTCGATGAGCACCAAGCCCCGAACGCGATCAGGGTGCGCGAGCGCGAACTCAGCCGCCACAGCTCCACCCATGGAGTGCCCGACCACCACGGCATCCGTGATCTCAAGCGAATCCATGAGCGTGCCCAGCAGGCGGACGTAGTCCGCGTTCGCATACCCTCGTGCGGGCTTGTCGGAGAGGCCGAATCCGCGGTTGTCGAATGCGACCGCCCGAAATCCGGCTGCCGCCACAGGTCCCAGGATGTCCCGCCAGGCGTAGATCGATGCACCGAGCCCGTGCAGGAAGATCACAGGGGTGCCGCGACCGGTGTCGACGTAGCGGATGTTCGTGCCCTCTACTCGGACGTAGCGAGCCTGCAGCGCGGTGCCGGCGGGGTAGAGCTTCGCGCGCGGCAGCGGCGCATCTCGGCATGCGCCGAGCGCGGCCAGGACTACTGCTGCCACGGCCCTCACTTCAGGGTGCTCAACGCCAGCTGCGCCATGCCGATGATCGCGGCATGGGAGCTCCACACCCCCGAGTGCCGGCCCGCGGACTCGACTGCAGCCACAACTTGCCGGCCGTCGATGACGAGGAGCGTCGGGTGGTTCTCCGGCGCTGCGGTCGCGTGGAGAGCCTGAGCCTCGCTCGGCTGGTCCCCGGCGACTGCGATCCGAACGGAGGCGCGCTCGGCCGCGCGGCGCCACGCAGGAAGGGTGGCCCGGAGCAGATCCGACCCGATCACCCCTTCCACGTCGTGCTCAGCCCGCGCCACGACCTGGAGAATGAGCGTTGCCATGGCGCGTGAGCCCTCGAGCGCGCGCGTCTCCTGATCGCCTGCAGGCGTCACGCCCCGGAGTGCGCGCCCCAGGCGTTCGAGAGCCTCACCCTGCTCCGCCGCCAATCGGGCAAGGAGCGCGTCAGGATCGGCGGGCCGATAGCGCGCCGGCCGGCCGCCATCCTTGGTCGCCGCGCCACGGCTGACCAGCCCGTCGAGAGCGGTGTACGCGTTCGCACGCGCCAGACGGGCGGCACGGGCAACCGCGTAGCCGCTCGCGGGCCCGAGCTGCAGCAGGGTCACGTACATCCGCGACTCAGTTGCGGTGAATCCAAATGGCGATAGATCTACTGCTAGCATGAGTAGTAGCTAATACTACTACTACGGTCCCTGGTGGCAAGGCCGAACCCTAGACGACCTCCAACGGAAGGCCCATGATCCGAGCGATCAGTGCGAGCCGGAACGTGACGTCGGTCTGACGCTGGGCGGGACTCTTCCCTGGTCCCTCGAGCGGGAAGTAGTGGAAAGTCACGGGGTTTGAGGACTTGGGCATCACCCGCAGGTTACGCGGCGTCCAGATGCCGTTGTCGTCGCATTCGCTGTAGAGTCGAGCCAATACGCGGCTCGCGCTGGTCAACTGCCGCACCAGGCCGAGTCGCGCGAGCAGCTCCAGCCAGTACACGGCGAACGGGACGTCGGTCACCCGCCCCTGGGCGTCGGCGCGCAACGGATCCCCGAGCAGCTCGAAGATCGGCTTGAGCATCTTGTTGCCGGCGAGGATGTAGAACGCCCGCCGGGGCGCGGGCGCGGCGAAATATTGGGCCAGACGCTCGAGAAAACCTGAGCGCTCCCGCTGAATCGCCGGCAGGAACGCCAGCATTTCGATCGAGAGGGTCGTCGGCGGATAGGCCACGGGCTCGAGCACCGTCTTCCCCTGGGCCTTGCGGAAAGGCTTGGTGGCGACGTCACTGCGCAAGAACTGGGATATGTCGCTGGCGATGCGATGTCCCGCGCCTCGCAACCGAGGGTCCTCTGCGTGCACGCCCGCGCGCGCCAAGGCGGCGGCAGCTGCCTGGCGCCCCATTGAGCGGGCCCACAGCCCGAGCCCCGGGTCGTCCTTGGCAGCCCGTTGGAATTCGAAGAGCAGGGCGGGGTCTTCGTCTCGCGAGAGGAGGCGGAATAGGACGCGGTCGCTCAGGCGCAACACCCGCTGATCTGCGGGCCAACCAAGCTCGAGAAGACGCCGGTACTGCGCCACCGTCCCGGTCTCCGCTGCGCCGAGCGCCTTGGCCGGCACCGGCGCCAATAGGTTGGCTCCCCAGAGCCCCGTGTCCTTCTGCCTCCGTGCGACCGCCAGCGCCGGCTTGTAGTGGAGCAGGGCCGTGCGCAGAGCCTCGACCTGCGCAGGCTCGCGGCTCGCCTCGGGCACGATCTCCACGTACGCGCGGTACTGGATCGGCGGGCTGGCCGCTTCCAGCAGCCAGGTGAGTGGGAGCCGGTGCGATGTCGGAAGTTCCACGTGGCGGCTCCGATTGAGGTGCGATGGCTAGCGGCGCAAAAAAACGGGCGCAAACTTATGCGAGACGACGCGGCGAGGCAATCGCCGCTGCGCTGCGTGTGCGCATTGCATTGTCCCATCTTGTCTTACAAATCGCGCGCATGCATGCAAGTGCTTGCACTACATGAGGACCTATGGTGCGGTCCCGCGTCGCTGAAACTCCGAGGTGGGTAGCCAGCGGGGCAGAGTCGCGGCGTTGCCGACGTCGATGGCGACTCGCATCATGACCCGCACCTGCTGCACCATCCCATCGTAGGTAAAGGTCGACGTGTATTCGTCACTCGGCTGGTGATAGCGCTGCTCCGTGTAGAGGCTGTCCTGTTGCCGTCCCCATCCCGTCGGCCGTCCCACGAAATCGATCCCCGTCTCGATGGAGAGCGACGGCACCCCGGCGCGAGCGAAGGGAAAGTGATCGGACCGGAAGAACGACCCCTGAGTGGGGTCCGGATCGCCGGTGGGGGTGAGCGATTCCGCTCGCGCGGCTGCCGCGAACGCGTCGCCCAGCGAAGAGCGGTCGGCACCAAGAGCGGCGATGTCACGGGTGGCGCCCCGGACGTTGGCAACGTCGATGTTCACCGCGGCGGCGGTCCGCTCGAGCGGCACCAGGGGCGCGACAACATACCCCTGGCTTCCCAGCAGTCCCGATTCCTCGGCCGTCGTCGCGATGAACAACAACGTGCGTTTGGGGCGCGGGTTGAGCCGCGCCAACGCGTCGGCCGCACCAAGCAGCGCCGCGACGCCCGAGGCATTGTCCTCGGCGCCGTTGTAGATGGAGTCGCCGTTCACCGGGGGACCGATCCCCTTGTGATCGTAGTGCGCCGTCAGGACGACCGCCTCACGGGCGAGCGCCGTGTCGCTTCCCGCGAGCTTCGCAACGACGTTGGCCGAGCGCACGTGACGCAACGCGCTCATGACCGTGACCGCCGCGTGCAGTCCGGTGGTCATCGGCTTGAAGTCGCGGCGCCCCGCGGCCGCGGTGAGGGAGTCGAGCTTCCAGCCTGCGGCGGCCAGGGCGCTGCGCGCGGCATCTGCGGTGACCCACGAGCCGAACGCGAGTGGACCGGTCTCGGTTTGCTCGAGCATGAATTGCTCGACCGACCAGGAGCTGCGCACCACCTCCCACGGGTAGGTGGCACTCGGCGTGGTGTGGATCATGACGACGCCAACGGCTCCACGGCGGTTCGCTTCTTCGAGCTTGTATGTCCAGCGCCCGTAGTAGGTCAGCGCGCGACCGTTGAAGACCGTCGTGTCTTGCAGGCCGGGATCGTTCACCAGCATGAGCAGGACCTTGCCCCGCACGTCGACGCCCTTGTAGTCGTCCCACTGCCACTCGGGAGCGGCGACGCCGTACCCGACGAACACGACGTCGCCGTCGACGACGATGCTCGAGTCGGGTCGCTGTGCCCAGGCCACGAAATCATCGAGATACCGCAGCTCGATGCTGGCTCCGCGCGCGGCCCAGACGAACGTCGGTCGGGGCATGAGCCCGACGAGACTCACGGGCTGGTAGAAGGAGCCGTTCGCGCCGGCGGGCGCGAGGCCGAGCGCCTGGAACTCTGCGGCGATGTAGTGAGCCGCGAGCTCGCCCCCGGGAGTCGCGGGTGCACGTCCCTCGAGCAAATCGGACGCGAGGAATCTGAGGTACGCGTCCAGCGCGGCGGCGTTCACCTGCGGGAACGCGGACGCGGACGTGCTTGATGAGGGCGCCGGAGGAACGTACACGCCGGTGGGGCACCCCACAGCAACGAGGGTCGTCGCGATGCACGTCGCAACACGACCCGCCAGCACCGTCGAGGACATCGATGATCGACGCATCGAGCACAACGAAATCTCCTTGCTCGCTCCGGAGCAAGGGGTGATCTTTTCGCTCATGCTCGACGCGTTACGCTCCCGACCAGTTCGGAGCTTGCCGGGTCGCGTGCGGCTGCAGGGTCGAGTGCTCTTCCTCACGGAGGACCCCGCACTCTTGCGACAGCAGCTCGACGGGCGGGACCTTGAGTGGACGCCGCAGGTCAAGCTCCGCGACGACATCTCGACCGACGAGATCACGCCCGCATACATCTGCTACTACTACGACGAGACGCTCGGCCAATTTCCGTACCTCGGCCTGAAGTGCGGCAACGAGTTTCCGGTCGGTCGCGGCGCGGTCCAGCGCGGCGGCTTCGTCGCCTCGGTGAGCGGCAAGCGGCGCGGCAAAGGTTCGTCGCGCGAGCAGTCTCCCTACGCCGAGCTCTGCGCCGGCGTGCAGCTGGTCATTGCCGAGAGCATCGAGCGCATCTACCGCGAGAACTGCCAGAACCTCGGTATCCTCACGAGCACCGACTTCTCGCTCGTCGAGCGGCTGCGCCGTGGCGAGGAGATTCCTCTCTCAACCTTCACGGAGGGCGAGGGGGAAATCACGCGCGGGGTCGTCGAGTTCGGGGGCCTGTTCAACTACAACGTGGCCCGGCTTCGCGGCCTCGTGACCGTTGCCCCTCCGCGCACTGCCCCGCGGCCGATGACGCTGGGCGAGAAGATTCTCGCCCGTCACTGGGTAGTGATTCCCGGGTCCGGGGAGATCGGCGTTCCGGCGGTTCGGCCGGGGGATGAAGGCTTCGTGCGCACCGACATCCGCTTCAGCCACGAATACGTCACCCCGATGGCCGCCATCTTCTTCGAGCGGTTGGTCGGTCCGGAGGCTCGTGTCGCCGATCCCGCCTCGATCCTCATGTTTCGCGATCACCTGACCTTCCTGCCGGAGGCGATGACGCCCGAGCGCGTGAAGGAAGGGTTGCTGGATGTGGCGCTCGAGCTCGAGAAGAAGCAACGCGAGTTCGCCGCACGACAAGGCATCAAGCTGTACGGCGAGCTGCGGCGGGGTCATCACGGGGCCGAGGCGATCTGCCACTCGAAGATCCTCGAGGCGCATGCCGAGCCGGGCCAGATGATCATCGGCAGTGACTCGCACACCCCGCACGCCGGCGCCATCGGATGCATCGCGTTCGGCGTGGGGACAACGGCCATTTTTAACTCCTGGATCACCCGCGACGTCCGCATCACCGTTCCCGAAACGCTGCGCGTGGTGGTTCGCGGCCAGCCGTCGGCCAACGTGACCGCGAAGGACTTCATGCTCGAGATCCTGCGCCATCCGTACGTCAAAAGCGGCCGCGCGATAGGGAAACTGGTGGAATACTGTGGCGATGCTGTCGAGAAACTGTCTGTAGACGAGCGCGCCACCATGACCAACATGACGGCGGAGGTCGGGGGGTTCACGGGGTACGTCGCCCCGGACCAGCGCACGGTCGAGTACCTGGTGGCGGCGCGTGCAATGACGCGGGAGCGGGCCGAAGCACTGTGCGCGGGGGTGGCGAGCGACCCCGCCGCCGTCTACTGCGAGGTGATAGAGATCGACGCGAGTCGGGTTCGTCCGATGATCGCACTCCCGGGCGATCCCGGGAACGGCGTACCGATCGACGACTCGGGCGTGCGCATTCGCGTGGACATCGCCTATGCCGGTTCGTGCACCGCCGGGAAGAAGGACGATATGGATATGTATGCCCGTGTGTTACGCGAGGCTGCGGCGCGTGGGGCGCGAGTCGCGCCGTGGGTGCGCTTCTACATTCAGTGCGGCTCGCAGGACGTGAAGCACTACTGCGAGGAGCAAGGCTACCTGAAGCTGTTCCGGAGCGTGGGCGCCACCTTTCTTGAGCCTTCCTGCGGCGCCTGCATCAACGCGGGGCCCGGAGTCTCGAAGACACGGGACGAAATCACCATCAGCGCGATCAACCGCAATTTTCCCGGTCGCTCTGGTCCGGGTCAGCTGTACCTCGGCAATCCTTTCACAGTGGCTGCGTCGGCGATCGCGGGCTATGTGACGGCGTGGACGCCGGAGCCCGCCCTCACTGACCCGCGGGCGTCAGGTCCGTCGCGAGGTCGATGACGGTGCGGTAGGGGCGAAGCGCATCGCGTTGATACACGCTGCGCGGATTCCACAGGACCCATGAGTCGATCCCTACGTCCTCGGTCGCACGAATCTCTTCGCGGATCTCGCGCGGCGTGTAACGCGGAAGCCGGCGTCCGAGGGTAAACGCCTGCAGGTAGGGACGGATGGCGGCGGCCGCGGGCGCGCGCGAGCGTGCGAGGGCCTCCTCGAGCGCGCGGTGCACGATCTTGTACGGCTCGCCGTTCGGCCACGCGAACCCGTATGCGCCCCGCTGATAGTGACTGGGATACACCATCGGGAGCACGACGTCGGCGACGGTGCTGAAGTCCTCCCAGACCTGACCGATCCCCATGTCGTCAGTGGCAGAGGCAGTGAGCCCGAAGATGTCGAACGTGACCGGCGCACCGAGCGGCGCGACGAGGCTCTTGATGAGTTGGACGTGGCGCTGCACTGCGCGGCGGGCTGACTCCCCGGCCCGGCGGGCCGAGAAGATCGCGGTCGCAAGCCGCTCACGTGGCTCGTCGGGGAACCGCACGTAGTCGAACTGGAGCTCTGCGAATCCCATGTGCACGGCTTCGCGCGCCAGCTCCGCCGAGTAGATCCACACCGAGTCGTTGTAGGCATCCACCCAGGCGCTGCCGATCCGGTCACGCCACAAATCACCGTTGGCGAGATGCACGGACCACCGCGGCTTGTGCTCCGCGAGCCGCGGGTCCTTGGCGACCACGATACGCGCGATGGGATAGATGCCGTGTGCGAGCATCGTATCGATCCTGGCCCGGGCGTCACGCGCGCGGGTGCAGAGATTCGCGCCGATCTCCTGTGCGGTGGTCACGGCCGACGGATACAGCAGGCATCCCGTGTCATCCTTCACGTCGACGACGAAGGCATTGATCTCCGTTTCGTCGGCGAGCCGGACGAGCTGCCAGAACCGGGGCGACCCGAATGCCCACGCGTTGACATACAGCGCCTTGACGGCGCGCGGAGTCGGGAGGAGCGCAGGCAGGGCCGGTTGGACGTAGCGCACGTCGAACGGACGCAGCGTCACGCGAGCCTGGTCCGCGAGCGCCGCTTGAGGGCTGTCGGCGACGCTCTGCGCAAAAAGGCCGCGACTCGTGACGAGCGCGGCCCAGAGCAAGAGAGCGCTTGCCTGCCGGACCAACCGCATAGGGGCGTACACGATAGGGCGCCCGGGCCGATCCGACAAGAGACGCGCATCACATCTTCCTACCGCCGCTGTAAAGCGTTGAACAGTAAGGGGTAGGTGGCGAGACTCTGGCCCCGATACTGCGGGCGGAACCCGAATAGGATGACCCTGCCCTGGCCGAGGCGTACCTCAACCAGCGCGGCACGGCCTGCGACGCGCTCGGGGTGCAGGACCCAGCCCGAGCGGAGGAGTTGTGCGGGGTCTGCCGGATAGCGTCCGATGACGCGCACGACGCTCGAGTCGAGCACGGCGAACGCGGGCCCGTCTTCGAACCACGCGACGCTCTGCTGCGGCATGCCCCGCGCGATGGGGTGCTCGGTGTCGAGCTCGAGACGGAAGATGGCGCCCGGCGCGTAGAACTCGTCGTCAGGCACGCCTTCGAGCACGTTCCGCAACGGCAGGAGCAACTGCTCGATGGCGAAGCGGCTCGCGTCGTTCAAGGTGACGAGCGTGCCGCCGTCCTCGACGAACTGTCGGAGTGCCTGCACTCCCTCGCGCCCGAGCCCACCGGGATACGGCGCAGGATAGACGTGCGACGGCAGTCCCTCGAGCAGCTCGATCGGCGCCTGATCCGGGAGGACGATGGCGTCGAACTTCTCCCGGAGCTTTCCCGCGCGCATGATGGAGTCGACGACCGGCACATACGGCACCTTCCAGGTGTCGAAGACCCAGCGGGTCCAACCCTCGTCCATCGGCGCTGCATAGGAGCGATACAGCCCGATGCGCGCGCTGTCGGGCGATCCGAAGCCGGGGTAACCGGGCGTCGCGTGAGGCGGGTCCGCGGGCGCCGAGAGCGGCACACGGAGGGATTCCGCGGCCACGACCGCCGTCACGCCCATGAGCAGCGGGAGCGTATGTGCGGTGACGTCATACGGCGGCTGCGGCGGACCTCCAGGGTAGAGGCGGGCGTCCGGGTAACGTTGGGGTTCGAGGAGCGCCTTGGCGAACGCGGCGTAGGGCTGGCGCAACGGGACGACAAACGAACCGGACGGGTAGCGCTGGTTGCCAACCGAGAATGGTTGGAGCGCCGTGCGTATTTCCACACCTCCCCGATGCAGGATGCCGAGCAGCGTCGCAAGCGCGACGGTATCCTGCCGCGGACGCGGAATCACGTAAGCGTAGGGCCAGCCCCGCCATCCCCGCACCGCCCGTTCACCCACCGCGAGGAAGTTCGCGAGCCAGCGGTCGCGGTACCGGGACGCATTGCGGAGCAGGGCGTAGGCCGCGTCGGTCTGGTAGGTGATGATGTCGCGCAGCGTCCAGCGGCCGCCCGGCCAGGGGGCCGTGAAGTTCCACGAGCGCTCGCGGGGATTGAAGCCGCGACCGCGAGCCGCCAGCTCGTCGAACGGAATGTCCACCGGCGAGGCGAGGTTGGCGCTCGCCGCCTCGGCGAGAATGCGGACCCCGCCGTGATAGTGCTCGAACGCCCGCGCCGGGCTCCATGCGTCGAACGTCGAGTTCACCGTGATCCCCGTCTT
>Ga0335085_10011236_pt1 | contig 13301 bp, 11 predicted proteins | sample Lox_Sample_45_FD_206712 | JGI IMG/M metagenome (GOLD analysis project Ga0335085, IMG submission 206712) | Soil microbial communities from Loxahatchee National Wildlife Refuge, Florida, United States - Lox_Sample_4.5 | ecosystem: Environmental > Terrestrial > Soil > Wetlands | place: USA...
TGGCCGTGCCCCAGAAGCGGGCCATGGCTCGCGGATCCGCGCAGTCGACCACGACCGAGGCGATCGGTCCGGTGTCTCGGTAGAGGGAGTCCAGCACGCAGAACTCGTTGCCCTCTGGGTCGGCCATGACCGTCCACGGGACGTTGCCCTGGCCCACGTCGGCGGGTGTTGCGCCGAGATCCATCAGGCGCGTGACCAGCTCCGCCTGATGGGCCGCCGAGGTGGTGGCGAGGTCGACGTGCACGCGGTTCTTCACCGTCTTGGGTTCCGGGGAGGCGATAAGGTCGAGGCAGACGGCGGCGGGATCGGGGTAGACGAAGCCCTCGGGTTCGAGGTTGGTCACGCCGGGTGCCTCGCTGGAGACTCCCCAGCCGAGCGCCTCCGCCCAGAAACCGCCTAGCGCGGAGTCGTCCCGGGCCTTCATGTTGATCTGAACAAGCCGCGTTGCCACGCCGACGATGCTAGTGCGTCCGCAAAGTCGTGAGCTTCCTGACTGGACTCGACATCCCCGGCGAAGGCGACCACGCCAAACCTGCCCTTACCTGTCATCGCGGCGCCTGATGGGCAGGCTTGAGCTGCCTGGAGGTGGCCGCCGGGCCTGCGCGAAGCCCGCCCGGCGGTAAATTGCAGATACAGGAACGAGATCATCCGGTTGTCGCGCCGTCGCCCGGTCAATCAGTACGGTCAAAAGGAGCTGACGTAATCAGGGAAACGGGATCCAGAGCAGCCTCTTTCGAACGCGGGAGCATTGAGGTGACAGCCGTAGACCCGGTGTCGGTCGAGGCCAGGCTCCGGGATATCCAGTCGATCACCGACGCGGCGCTATCTCGTCTTGACGATCGTGACCTGCTGGCTGAGCTCCTGGATCGCACCCGACAGGTGCTGCAGGCCGATACGGCCGCGGCGCTGCTGCTGGATTTCTCGTCCGGGCAGCTGATCGCGACGGCCGCCGCGGGGCTGGAGGAGGAGGTCCGGCAGGGCGTGCGGATCCCGGTGGGCCGCGGGTTCGCCGGGCGGATCGCCGCCGAGCACCGGCCGGTTGTCCTGGACCGGGTAGACCACACCACCGTGCTGAACCCGATCTTGTGGGCCAAGGGAATCCGGTCGATGATGGGCGTGCCGATGGTGGCGGGCGGCCGGGTGATCGGCGTGCTGCACGTCGGGTCGCTGACGCCCCGCCAGTTCACCAGCGGTGATGTGGAATTGTTGCAGCTGGCGGCGGACCGGGCCGCGGCGGCCGTGCAGTCGATTACGGCTCAGGCAGATCGGGCCGCTGTGGTTGCGCTGCAGCACAGCCTGGTTCCCTCCGCGCTGCCGGCGGTGGCGGGAGCGGAGCTGGCCGCCCGGTACATTCCGGGCAGCGGCGCGGTGGGCGGCGACTGGTACGACGTGTTCACCCTGCCGGCCGGGCAGGTCTGCGTGACGGTCGGCGACGTGGCCGGGTCCGGCCTGGCCGCTGCCGTGATCATGGGACGGATGCGTAGCACGCTACGCGCCTACGCGCTGGAGACCGCCGATCCGGCGGAGGTCCTGGCCAGGCTGGACCGCAAAATGCAGCACTTCGAGGCCGATGCCCTGGCCACCGTGATGTATGCCGTCATCGAGCCGGGGCTGGACCAGATGCACGTGGCCCTGGCCGGGCATTTCCCGCCGGTCATCGCGCGCCCGGGACAGCCCGCGGAACTGGCCGACATCCAGGTCGGCGCGTTGATCGGCGCGGCCCCTCGATTGCAGCGCCCGGTGACCACCGTGCCGGTTCCGCCGGATACCCTGCTGTGCTTCTATACGGATGGCCTGGTCGAGCGTCCCGGCGAGGTGATCGACGAAGGCCTGGACCGGCTCTGCGAGGCACTGACAGCACAATCCCCGGAAATGGCGTGTGCCGCGGTGATGGGGGCTCTAGTCGGTAGCGACCCAGTCCGCGACGACATCGCCTTGCTCATGATCCGGCGCCACGCCGCGATAGAGAGGGACGCGGATGCCTGACGCTAGGTTCCCGGTCGAGACGGTCGACGGCGTGCCCGTGGTGGTGGCGCCCGAAGAGATCGATATCACCAATGCCGGCGGGTTGCGGGAGGCGCTGATCGAGGCGGCCGGGCGCGGGCCCGGGGGGTTCGTGGTCGACATGAGCCGGACCCAGTTCTGTGACACGGCCGGCATTCATGCGCTCGTGCTGGCGCACAAGCGAGCCGAGGCCGCGAGCGGCAAGGTGCGGCTGGTCATCACCGGCCCGGCGGTGCTGCGGATCTTCGCGATAACCGGCCTCGACGACGTTATCCCGCACTTCGCCAGCCTGGAGGAAGCCCTCGCGGCGACGTCGCGCGGCGCGGAGGAATAGCTGCCGGCTTCGGTCCCTGGTTTGCCCTGGCTATCGGGGGCAAGAAGAGATGCGCACGAGGAGGCGACGATGCCCAGGGCGCATGGCGGCAAGAGCGGCTCCTACCAGGACTGGAGCAAGCAAGATTTGATTCAGCGGGCCAGGGAGATCGGCATCAAGGGCCGCTCGACCATGACCAAGGCGGAGCTGATCACGGCGCTGCGCGGCCACTAAGCCGGGCGCCCTTGGCGGTTTACCGGTCGGCGCGCCTGGTAGGAAGCGGCTGTCGGCTCCGCGGCCGGGCGGGGTCGGTGACGGGAACCCAGGCGGCGAGCTGCGTGCGGGCCAGCCTGAGGAAAGACTGGTTGCTATCGCGTCGGAGAGGGGGTTACCACGGACGGCCCCTCAGGCTTCCGGGTGGCGGTCATATGACTGACGGCGCTCATCCTGACCGACCGGCCGGACGTCGCGGCCGGGACAATCTGGGATGGCCGGGACCAGCACGCGCCGACGGGGTACCACCGATCCTTGATCTGGGGTTCGATCCGGGCACGCTGCAAACGGCGCGGGCACAGGTGCGAGCCTGCGTCAGGCACGCGGGGTTTCCTGAAGACCAGGATGAGGACGTGGTTCTGGCCGTGCACGAACTGGCGGCCAACGCCGTCTGTCATGGTCCCGGAGCGGGACGGCTACGGGTATGGAGCCTGGCACGAGCGTTGTATTGCCAGGTTGACGACGGTAATTCGCCGGCATCCGGCAAACCGGAAGGCTCCCCCGGCCAGGTTGCCGCGAACTCGCTGCCCTGCGAGCCCGGCCATGGTTTGTGGGTTGTACAGGAGCTGGCCGACCAGATGCGATCGCTGTCCGGCCCAGACGGAACCAGCGTCCTGATCAGGTTCGACCATGGGGCCAAACGCCGGTCAAGGGCAGCGGTCCGCGCTCGAGGACCGCGGCGAGACGCCGGGTGGTAGCGGCGAGACCGCAGTTGGCATCATCTATACGGGTGACAGAACGCCGATGAGCGCAACCCGAGCGTGAGGTACTGCGGGCACAGCATGTTCCTGGGGCGTGAACGCGAGAAGCGGGTGATCCGGGATCTCGTCGCGGGTGTCGCACAGCACGGCGGCGCGCTGGTCGTGATCGGCGACCCGGGCATCGGCAAGTCGGCGCTGGCCGGCCTGGCCCGGCGGTTCGCGATCCGGCAGGGCCTGGAGGTTCTCGCCACCACCGGGGTACCCGCCGAGTCCCGCCTGCCGTACGCCGGGCTGCACCAGCTGCTCCGGCCGCTACGCGACGGCATCGGCGACCTCCCCCTTCCGCAACGCGATGCTCTCCTGCCGGCGTTCGGCCAGGGCACCGGTCACGTCCCGGACCGGTTCCTGGTGGCCCTGGCGGTCACCGACCTGCTGACCGCCGCCGCCGCTCGCCAGCCGCTGCTCTTGCTCGCCGACGACGCGCACTGGATAGACCCGCCCAGCTGCGACGTCCTCGCCTTCCTCGGGCGGCGGGTCGCCAGCGCCCCGATCATCCTGCTGGCCACGGCCCGCGATGGCTACCCGGTGCCGTTGCTGGAGGCCGGTTTCCGGAACTGCGGCTCGAGGGGCTCGGCGCGGAAGCGGCCGGCCAGTTGCTGGATGCCGTCGCGCCTGGGCTCACCGCCGCGGCACGCGGCGAGATCCTCGGCATGTCGCTCGGAAACCCGCTTGCCCTGCGCGAGACGCTGGACGCCGCCTCCGCGATGTGCGGCGCGGCGGTCACCACCGGAGCCGTGACGCCAGCCATCGCCGCCCGGCTGGTCGATGGCGGGCCTACGGGCCTGCGGTTCCGGCATCCGCTGGTCCGTTCGGCCATCGAGTACCGGGCCGGCCTGGAGAAGGTCACCTCCGCCCATCAGGCTCTCGCGGCGGTCATGGCCGACGCCGACCGGCGGGCCTGGCACCGGGCCGGGGCCACCGCCGGGCCGGACGAGAACGTGGCGGCCGAACTGGACGAAGCGGCATCCCGGGCCGATCAGCGAGCCGCGATCAGCGTGGCGATCACCGCGCTGGAACGCGCCGTGGAACTCAGCGTCGATCCGCGGGCCCGCAACGGCAGGCTGCTGCGGGCCGCGCAGCTGGCGTGGGAACTCGGCCGGCCCGCGCTGGTCGACCGGTTCGCCGGATCCGTCGACCGGGCAGGCCTGGACCTGACCGAACGGGCCCGGCTCGCGCTGCTCCAGGAGAACATCCGGACCGACCGCACCGAGGACGCCGAGCGTATCCGGTACCTGGTCGAGCTGACCCAGACGATCGCGGCAGATGGCCAGCCGGACCTCGCCATGGACCTGCTGATGAGCGCGGCCCGCCGGGGCTGGCAGGGCACTCCGGACCGCCAGACACGTCTGCTCATCTCGGAGACCGCGCTGGAGCTGACGGCTGATCCGCTGCACCCGGTGCTATTGTCCGTGCTGGCCTACGCCACGCCGGATATCCACGGCCCGCTCGTCCGCAGCCGCCTGGCGCTGCTGGCCGGCGAGGCCAGCCTGGACCCAGTCCAGCTCGCCCATCTCAGCCAGCCCGCCACGGTGCTCGGGGCGTTCGAGCAATCGCGGGCGCTACTCGCGGCGGTGATCCCGCAGCTCCGGGCGCAGGGCCGGCTCGGCCTGCTGGTGCGGGCGCTGTCCAACGACGCGGCCAGCGCGATCTACACCGGCCAGTGGCCCGAGGCCAGCGCTGCGTACGAGGAATGCCAGCGTCTCGCGGCCGAGACCGGCCAGCCTCACCGGGTCGCGCTGGTCAAGTCGTGCGCGGCGGTCGTGGCCGCGATGCGCGGGGAGGACGCAGAGGCGGAGCGGCTGGCCGGCGAGGCAGAGCAGGTCCTCGTGACCGGCTCGACGGCCGCGGCACTGGGCCGCGGCCTCGCGGCGCTCGGGCGGCGCGACTACGACGAGGCCTATCAACACCTGATGCGGTTGTTCGACCCGGCTGACGGCGCGTTCCACTACCTCATGCGGATGTATCACCTCGGTGACCTCGCCGATGCGGCGAGCCATAGCGGTCACCGCAAGCAGGCTCGTGAGCTGGTCGCGGAGCTCACCGCCTCGGCGACCGGGGAACCGGGACCGCTGCTCGCGGTCAGCCTCACCTTCGCGAGGGTCATGATCGACCCGATGAGGACGCCGGGGCGCTATTCGAGCGGGCCCTGGCCGGCGACCTGCGGCAGTGGCCGTTCTACCACGCCCGGCTCCGGCTCGAATACGGCGGCTGGCTGCGCCGCCACCGTCAGCCCGCGCAGTCGCGGCGGCACCTGCGGGCCGCCCGCGACATCCTCGATGCCATCGGCGCCCGCGCCTGGCGGGACCGCGCCGACGCCGAACTGCGGGCCTCCGGGGTCCGGGCCAGGGCCGAAACTCCGCAGGCGGGGCGGTTCGAGCGGCTCACGGCCCGAGAACAGCAGATCGCGCGGATGGTGCTGGCGGGACTGTCCAACCGGGAGATCGGCGAACGCCTCCAGGTATCTCACCGGACAATCGGCTACCACCTGTATCGCATGTGACCGCCGCTCAGTTCCCGCTGACCTCGCTGGCCGACGACGTCACCCGGCTCCGCCAGGTGCTGGAGTTCCAGGACGGCCCGACGGTCGTGGCCGGGCACTCCTACGGCGGCCAGATCGTCACCGCCCTGGGTACCGACGCGCCGAACGCGGCCGGACTGGTGTACATCGCGGCGTTCGCGCTGGACGAGGGGGAATCGCTCGGCGCGCTGCTGTCCCAGGGGCCCACGCCGCCTGCCCTGGAGCACCTGTTCACCGACAAGCAGGGCTTCGGCTGGCTGGCCGAGGACGACTTCGTGAACCACTTCGCCGCCGACGTCGACCCGGTGCACGCCAGGGTGACGTACGCCGTGCAGCAGCCACTCGGCGGTTCGGCCTTCACCGACGTGATGGGCGTCCCGGCGTGGAAGTCGCTGCCGTCCTGGTATCTGGTCGCCACCCAGGACGAGGCGATCCCGCCGGACGCCGAGCGCCTGTTCGCCGGCCGGATGGGCGCGACCACGATCGAGGTTCCCTCCAGCCACGTCGCGATGGTCTCCCACCCGGACGAGGCGGCCCGGCTCATCAAGACCGCCGCCGAGACCTGCGCCGTTAGCACGGGCTGAGCTCGGCGAACGTGTCGGCGACCCAGTCCGCGATGAACGTGCTGACGTGGGGCAGGTGGTCCAGCCCGATGTGCTCGGTGGCGCCTTCCTCCGCGGTAAAGACGCGCAGCTCGCGCCGGGGGCTGGCCACGGCCTGATCGTAGGACCGGTGCGCGTATTCGACCGGGATCTGCCGGTCGCCGGCACCGTGGGCGATGAGGAACGGCACCGTGATCTTCCCGGCAACGCCGTCGAGGTTGACCTGATCAGCGAACTGGATGAATTCCTCGAGGGAGTCATAACCCCAGACCCAGAGCACGTGGTCCCAGTAGTGCGGCACCGGCCGCTCCCCTTCGCGCTGCAGCCGGCGGCGCTGGACCGCGCCCCAGTCATGGTTGGCGCCCCAGGCGACGACCAGGGCCAGCCGCTTCTCGAAGGCGGCGGCGCGCGGCGCGTAGTACCCGCCGAGGGACCAGCCGACCAGGCCGATGGCCGCGGGGTCGACGTCATCCCGGGTGAGCAGGTAGTCCACGCACGCGGCCGCCCAGGCCTCGGTGTCGACCCGGGCCGTCAGTCCCTGGAGCCGCAGGGCCTCGCCGGAGCCGGGGCAGTCGACCATGAGCGTAGAGATGCCGCGGGCGGCCAGCTCGTCCCAGTGGCCGGAGGAGTACATATGCTCCTTGGTCGAGTCCAGTCCGTTCCACATGATCATGACCGGGGCGGGGCCGTCATCGGCGGCCGGGGCCTGGCTGAAGTAGGCGGGCAAGGTGGTCCCCTCATAGGGGATCTCCACCCGGGACAGCCGCGGGTCCTTCAGGGAGAAGGCCTTCTGCTGCAGTTGGAGGACACGCCGGTAGGTGTCGAGACGGCCGGATGCCTTGGCGCTCTGCATGCGTTCGGCCTGGCACAGGTAGTTCGTGGCCCGGGCGTACAGCTGTCCGGCGGTCCGGGCGTGGCCCGCCTTCTCCGCCGCCTCGGCCTGGGCGACCAGGGAATCGGTCAGGGCGGTCCAGGCGCGCAGGAAGTCCGGCGTGCCGGCGTCCTCGCCCCGGGCCGCGGCTTCTCTGATGGGGCGACAGGCCCGGTCCACCTCGTCGATCAGCCCGCCGCTGTTGAGCGTGGCGACAACCCCGAGGTTCCACACGTAGTTGCCGGGAAAGTACTCGAACACGATTGCTCCCTTCCGCTACGCGCGCCCCGCGTCGCTGATGGATTTCACGCCGGAGGTGACGTCGAGCAGCCGGCGATGATCGCCACCCTCATGGCGTCCGCTTCCGGGTTCGCGGCCGTGGCCGGGCCGGACGCACTGGCGGCAGGTCCGGGCCGGGGACGACCGTGTTGCGGATAGTGCCGATGCCCTCGACGGTCATCTCGACCATGTCGCCGGGGCTCAGGGGCGGCGGGTCGAGCTGGCCGCGGCGGCCCCACAGCTCGGCCAGGCAGCCGCCGTTGCCGCAGGTGCCCGAGCCGAGCACGTCCCCGGCCCGGACCCAGGTGCCGCGGGAGGCGTAGGAGATAAGGTCCTCGAACGGCCAGCCCATGTTGGACAGCAGGTCCTGCCCGACTTCGGCGCCGTTGACGGACACGCGCAGGTCGAGGGCGAGGAAGCCGTCGGGGTCCCGGTAGGGCTCGAGCTCGTCGGCGGTCACCAGCCACGGTCCGAGTGTGGTGGCCGAGTCCTTGCCCTTGGCCGGCCCGAGGCTGACCTTCATCTCCCGCCGTTGCAGGTCACGGGCCGACCAGTCATTCAGGATCGTGTACCCGAAGATGTGGTCCCGGGCCTGCTCCAGCGTCAGAGACGCGCCGTCCCGGCCCACGACCGCGGCGACCTCTAGCTCGAAGTCCAGGAGCTGGGAACCCGGCGGGACCGGCACGTCGTCGTAAGGGCCGACCAGCGCGTAGGGATTGGTGAAGTAGAAGGTCGGCGCCTGATACCACTCCGCTACTACGCCCGCTCCATCCCCGACGCTGGCGACCACGCCCTCGACATGCTCTTCGAACGCGACGAAGTCCCGGATCGTCGGCGGGTCCAGGGGCGGCAGCAGCCGCACCTGGGCTAGCGGCACGGCCGGCCGGTCCAGGGCCGCGCGTCCGGTTTCCAGCGCGTCGGGCAGCCCGGCCCGGACTAGCTGCAGCACGGACATGCTGCCGGGCAGCGAATGCAGGCCGGCGTCGCTGACCACTCCGGCTTGCACCAGGCCGCCGCCTGCGGAGAATGTGGCGAAGCGCATCGGATGTCCCGTCAGACCGGCGGGGCGACGAACATGCCGCGGTCCGGATCATTGAACGACTTGCGGGCGACGAACTCGTTCATGGCGTTGGCGGTGCCCCACTGGTCGGCGACCTCGGGCTGGGTGAAGTCGTACAGGTGCGGGTGCCAGGTGTCCTCGTCGACCTGCTCCAGCTCGGTGGTGTACTCCACGGTGTTGCCGTGCGGGTCCAGGAAGTAGGAGAAGGTGTTGTTGCCGGCCAGGTGCCGACCCGGGCCCCAGATCTTCTCCACCCCGGCGCGGAGCAGCCGACCGGTGCCGCGCATGTACTCGTCGATGCCGCGCAGCTCGAAGCTGGCGTGGTGCAGGGAGGGGTGCGGGCAGCGGGCGATGGCCAGGCTGTGGTGCCATGCGTTGATCCGCATGAACCACATCATCTGGCCCATGTGCGGGTGCATCAGGGTGTCGGACAGCGCGAAGCCCAGGTGGGTCTCGTAGAACGCCCGGGTGGCCTCGGGGTCGGCGGAGTTGATGACCACGTGGGACAGCCGAACCGGGATGGACTCGCCCTCCTCGATCTTGCGGTGCGCCCGGACTGCGACGTCGGAGCTGATCTCGACCGTGCGGCCCTCGTTGTCGAAGAAGCGGAACCCGTAGCCGCCACCTGGGGTCTGGACGGTGCCAGGCTCGCTGATCAGCTGCACGCCGGCTGTGGCCAGTTGCCCGGCCAGGGTGTCCACGTCGGCGGCGCTGCCGGCGCCGAAGGCGATCAGGTCGATCCGCTTGTCGTCGGCCTGCCGGAGCCGGACCACGTACTGTTCCGGGGTTCCCTCGGCGGCCAGGAACGTCAGGCTGGTGTCGCTGTGCTCGGCCTTCAGGCCCCACGTGCTGGTGAAGAAGTCCAGCTGCTTGCCGTGATCGGGCACGGCCAGGTCGATGTGCCGCAGGTGGGTGATCAGGCGATCGGTCATCGTCGGTATTCCTTTACGTTTACGTTCTCAGGCGGGCTGGCTGACCAGGCCCATGACCTTGCCCATCAGGGCGGGCACGTTTCCCTCTACGCCGTCGAGCATCCACTGGCCGAGCTGGACGGACTCCTCCACGACGGTCCTGACGCGGTCGTAGCGGCGGGTGGTAAAGGCATCGAAGGCCGGCTGATCCAGGCGGTCGGCGGCGAGCAGCACGTCGGCCAGCACGGCCGCGTCCTCCAGGGCCATGGCCGCGCCCTGGGCGATGGTCGGCGGGCAGGTGTGCACCGCGTCGCCGATGAGCACGACCCGGCCGCGGTTCCACGGCGGCGGGAGCAGGTGGGATTCGAACCGGGTGTAGTTGATCGTGCCGGGATCAGTCATGCGGTCGCGGATGTCGTCCCACGGGCCGTGGTAGTGCGAGGCCAGCTCCAGCATGACCTCCAGCCGTTCGGCCGGGGTGAGGTGCGCCCGGTCCCGGGCGTCTTCGACCAGGTAGGCGTACAGGCTGTCGTCGGCGGTGGGGCAGTAGCCCGCGATATAGCAGGCACCGTGGTAGTACAGGTCGGTACGGGTCACGCTGGCGGGGCGGGAGGTGAACACCCGCCAGATGCCCATCCCGGTCGGCCTGGTCTCCAGCTCGATGCCGAGCAGCGACCGGACCTGGGAGCGGACCCCGTCCGCGCCGATGACCAGGTCATAGCGGCCGCTCGTGCCGTCAGCGAAGGTGACGTCAACACCGTCGGCATCGGGGTTGAGTGACTGCACGGTGGTGCCGTACCGTAGCTTGGCCCCGGCCGCGGCAGCCGCCTCGGTGAGGATGCGGGCCAGCGCAGGCCGGTACATCCCGACCGTGGCCGGAAGGTCAGGGCCGCCGGTCCGGACGTCCTCCATTTCCACGAGCAGGGTGCCGTCCGGGGTGCGCAACCCGAGGGTGTTGAATGCGTACCCGGCGGTGGCCACCTCGTCCCAGACGCCTAGCTGGCGCAGCACCCGCAGGGCGTTGCCCTGCACGGTGATGCCGGAACCCAGCGCGGACAGGTCGGGCTTTATCTCGATCAGATCGACGGCCGCGCCGTCCCGGGCGAACAGGATGGCCGCGGCGCTTCCGGCGGCGCCGCCGCCGACGATCAGGACGTTACGAACGCTAGGCATGACAAGCTCCTCGGTAACTGGTCACTTGACCGCGATCGGGTTGACGGGGGCCCCGACCGCGCCCGTGACGGGAATCGGCGCGGCGGTGAGCCAGAACTCATGCCGGCCGTCGGCCGCGCAGTCCGCGGCCAGGGTATCCAGGTCCCACATCTCGCCGATGTACAGGCCGATGTGCGGGATGACCACCTGATGAAGCGGTTGGAACGCGTGGTCGAACTCGTTGGGGCGCACCTCGAAGCCCCACGTGTCGGTGGCGATCGCGGCGATCTCGGTCCGGTGCAGCCACGGGGCGCAGGTGAACGACAGGCCCGGGGCGGGGCCGCCGGCGTAGCCGTCCCAGCCGTCCCGGCGGGCCCGGGTCAGCTGTCCGGTCCGGACCAGCACGATGTCACCGCGGCCAACGGACACGCCATGGGCCGCGATGATCGTCTCCAGGTGGCCGGGGGTGATCGCGAACCCGTCGGGCAGCTCGCCGTCGCGGCCGAGCACCCGGCCCGCGTCGAGCAGGACCGCCCGCCCGGCGATTAGCGCGGCGGCCGTCTCGATCCCGGTGACCTTGTCTCCCTCGCTGGTCACCACGTCCGCCGCGTCCCGCCCGTTCCAGGCCTGGCCGTGGTCGAAGATGTGACCCAGACCGTCCCACTGGGTGGAGCACTGGAGCGGCATGAACACCACGTCGTCGGCGCCGCCGAAGCCGTGCGGGAAGCCCTGCGTGCCGCGCGCCGCGTCCAGGCCGGTGTCCAGCATGGTGTGGACCGGGTTGGTGCGCCGCCGCCACCCGGTCTGCGGCCCATTCATGTCGAAGGACTGAGCCAGGGAAAACGAGATGCCCCGGCGGACTAGCCGGGCGCCCTCCACACGCTTGGCGTCGGTCAGGAAGTTCAGCGTGCCGCGCACGTCGCCGTCGCCCCAGCGCCCCCAGTTGGAGCACGCGGCGGCCGCCGCCGCGATCACCTGCTCCGGCCGGGCCGGGTCCACCAGGCCGGGTTGGTCGTGATCATGTGTTTGCACGGCAGGAGTTCCTCTGGCTGAAGGTGATTGCCTTCAATGTGCCGGAGGGAGCACTATCAGGGAAGACCAACTTGCCGATGCCCGATATAGGCGAAACCGATGACGCGTCCGCTGCATGAGAGCAAGCTCGCCAACTTGGACCTGAACCTGCTGGTGTCCCTGGACGCGCTGCTGCAGGAACGCAGTGTCAGCCGGGCGGCCGTGCGGGTGGGCCTGAGCCAGCCTTCGCTGAGCGCCGCGCTGGCCCGGCTGCGCCGTCACTTCCGCGACGACCTGCTCGATCGGGTCGGCAACCATTACGAGCTAACCCCGCTGGCCGCGCAGCTAGCCGAGCAGACCACCAGCGCGCTAGCCGCGGTGGCGCGCGTATTCGCCAGCGAGCCCGACTTCGACCCGGCCACCGCCGAACGCGAGTTCACCGTGCGGATCTCCGACTACGCCATCACCGTACTGGGCCCGCCCCTCGCCGCGCTCTTGCAGCAAGCGCCGCACGTCCGGCTCCGGCTGCACCAGGTGCCCATCCCCGTGGGCGACGTGGCCCAGGCGCTGCGCGACGTCGACGCGATGGTGCTGCCGCACGGGTACCTGTCGGACCTGCCGTCCCAGCAGCTGTTCACCGACCAGTGGGTTTGCGTCGTGGCCGCCGATCATCCCGGCATCGGCGACAAGCTGACCATGACCGACCTGGAAGAGCTGCCGATGGTGGTTGCCCATCACGAGCCGGCCTCCTACACCCCCGCGGGGAAGCAACTCAGCATGCTGGGTGTGCAGCCCCGGGTGCAGCTCGTGGCCGAGACGTTCCTGGCGCTGCCGTTCCTCGTCGCGGCGGGCAACGGCGTGGCGCTGATACAGGAGCGGCTGGCGCGCCAGTTGAGTCCCGTCGTCCCGATCCGCGTCTTGCCCTGTCCCTTCGACGTCGCGCCCCTCATGGAGGCGTTGTGGTGGCATCCCATGTACAGCCGGGACCCCGGGCATCGCTGGCTGCGCGAGCTGTTTAGGGAAGCGGTCCGGTCCGTGCAACCCGGCACCGATTAAGACGGCGGGTCCGGCATCAACCAGGTCGATACCGGATATCGGTGATGTCGTCTTCCCTGGCACCCCGGAATGCGCCGATGCTGGTGGGAACGTGAACCGGAATAAGACCTCCTGAAGGGACGCCGCCATGGGCGCAGATCATCTTGGACCAGGTGGGGACGGACCGTTCTCACTCAGCGGCTAGACGAGCTCATGGAGATCGGCCTGGTCTCCGACGCCGGAGTCGGGCGCTCCACGGGCGGCCGGGCGCCGCGGGAGGTGCGCTTCCGCCGCGAGGCCGCCGCGGTCGTCGGCGTGAACCTCGGCGCCACGAGCATCGACATCGCCCTGACCGATCTGGCCGGCGAACCGCTGGCCACCTACGAGGAGGCCTGGGACATCGCCCGGGGCCCCGAGGCGACCCTGGACCGCCTGGAAATCCTCATCGAGCGCATCGTGGCGGACGCACCCGTCTCGCCGGGGGACATCGTCGGCCTCGGCGTCGGCCTGC
>Ga0335085_10011240_pt1 | contig 13300 bp, 11 predicted proteins | sample Lox_Sample_45_FD_206712 | JGI IMG/M metagenome (GOLD analysis project Ga0335085, IMG submission 206712) | Soil microbial communities from Loxahatchee National Wildlife Refuge, Florida, United States - Lox_Sample_4.5 | ecosystem: Environmental > Terrestrial > Soil > Wetlands | place: USA...
AGCGGCACTTCCGAGCTGCGCATCATCCACTCGTTGTCGAGCCGCTGCATCAGGAAGGGGATCCAGGCGAGGCCGCTCTCGATCCACGCGACCTTCAGCTTGGGGAAGCGCTCCGGCATCCCGTTCACCAGCCAGTTGGTGCAATGGAGGATGTTGAACCACGAGAAACCGAGCGCATGCACGGCCATAAATTTGTTGCAGAGCTGCAGGCTTTGGTCGCCGCCCCAGGCATAGGCGCCGTGGAACACCAGCGGCAGGCCGGCTTCCTCGATCGCGGCATAGGTCTTCATATAGGCGTTGTCGTAGACCGCCTTGTAGCGCGGCGAAACGATGGTGAAGCCGATGACGCCCTTCTTGCCGGTGAAATCCTTCACCATCTTGTAGCTGGCTTCGGGATCGTTGAGCGGCAGATAGAGCGTCGAGGTGATGCGCGGCTCGTGCGCCAGCACGTTCTCGACCAGCCAGCGATTGTAGGCGCGGGCGAGCGCGTTCTCGACCTCGGCGCGCGGCGTCAGGCCGAGGGTGAGCATCGGCGTCGGGAAGAGGCAGACCTGATCGATGCCGAGCGCATCCATCCAGCGCTTGGTCAGGGTGATGTCGCGATGAACGTCGAGCGGCGTCTTCTCATGCGCGAAGCCGCCGGTGCGGCGGGTGACGCGGCCGAGAAGATTCTGATAGCCGCCGCCCGCCGTCGCCGAGGTGATGCCGCCGGCGCCGAAGCCCTGATACTTGGCCTGGTCGCGCATCACCGGGTCTTCGATGTATTCGCACATCTCCTTGTACGAGGCGGTTTCCATGTGATGACCGTCGACATCGACGATCAGGAAATCCTCGTAGCGGCGCTGTTTCGCCTGCTCGTCGGCATGGTGCAGCAGCGTCTTCGTATCGACTTCGGCGAGAGACAGATCGCGAAAATTCACTGAGTCCATGCGAGTCCTCCGTTAGATGGCTGTGTCACTCCGCGGCGTTGCGCGCCGCCAGGCGCTGGGCCTTGAGCGGCGAAATCACGGGTTCGAGATTGAAGAAGCGCTTGGCGTTGAGGCCGAGGATGTTGCGCTTCGCCTGCTCGTTGATGAAGGGCAGGTCGTAGATCGTCGATGGCAGGTCCATGTCCCAGTGGGGATAGTCCGACGAGTAGAGCAGCTGCGTCTCGGCATTGATCATCTTGAAGGTGAGCTCGAGCGCCTCACGATTGTTCACCATCTCCATCGGCTGGGTGGAATAGAACATCTCGCGCATGTAATCGGACGGCCGGCGCTTCAAGAGCGGCACCTCGGACGAGCGCATCATCCACTCATTGTCGAGGCGCTGCATCAGAAACGGCACCCAGGCGAGGCCGCTTTCCACCCAGGCCACTTTCAGCTTGGGGAAGCGCTCCGGCATGCCGTTCACCAGCCAGTTGGTGCAGTGAAGGATGTTGAACCAGGCGAAGCCCAGCGCATGCACGGCGAGGAAGCGGTTGCAGAGCTGCAGGCTTTGATCGCCGCCCCAGGCATAGGCGCCGTGGAACACCAGCGGCAGGCCGGCCTCCTCCATCAGCGCATAGGTCTTCACGTAGGCATTGTCGTAGATCGCCTTGTAGCGCGGCGAGACGATGGTGAAGCCGGAGACGCCTTTCTTGCCGATGAATTCCTTCACCATCTTATAGGTGGCGTCGGGATCGTTGAGCGGCAGGTAGAGCGTCGAGACGATGCGCGGCTCGACCGCGAGCACGTTCTCGACCAGCCAGCGGTTGTAGGCGACGGCCAGCGCGGTCTCGATCTCGGCGCGCGGCGTCAGGCCGAGGGTCAGCATCGGCGTCGGAAAGAGACAGACCTGGTCGATGCCGAGCGCGTCCATCCAGCGCTTGGTCTGGGTCACGTCGCGATGCGGCGTCGGCGGCACCTTGTCGGCGGGATAGCCGCCGCTGGTGCGCGGCACACGGCCCATCAGATTCTGATAGCCGCCCTGGCCGGTCGCCGAGGCGATGCCGCCGGCGCCGTAGCCCTGATAGAGCGCCTGATCGCGCAGCACCGGGTCTTCGATGTACTGGCAGATCTGCTTCCAGGAGGAAATCTCGAAATGATGCCCGTCGACGTCGCAGATGAAGAAGTCTTCGTAGCGGCGCTGCTTCGCCTGCTCGTCGGCGTGACGCAGCACCGTCTCGGTGTCGACTTCGGCCAGCGACAGGTCGCGAAAATTCGTCGAATCCATACGGTTCTTCCCTTAACTCAATTCCAATCACCGGCGGCCGACAGCCGCCGGCTTGCTATTGCGCAGCGCCGCGCGCCGCGAGGCGTTTGATCTTGGTCTCGGACAGGATCGGCTCGAGATTGAACAGCCGCTTGGCGTTGCCGCCGAGGATGTTGCGCTTGGCCTGCTCCGAGAGGAACGGCAGATCGTAGATCGTCGACGGCAAATCCATGTCCCAATGCGGGTAATCCGACGAGTACATGAGCTGGCTCTCCGCGTTGATCATCTTGAAGGTGAGCTCCAAGGCCTCGCGGTTGTTGACCATCTCCATCGGCTGGGTCGAGTAATACATCTCGCGCATGTAATCGGAGGGACGGCGCTTCAGCAGCGGCACTTCCGATGAGCGCATCATCCATTCATTGTCGAGGCGCTGCATCAGGAACGGCACCCAGGCGAGGCCGCTCTCGACCCAGACGGTCTTGAGCTTGGGGAAGCGTTCAGGCAGGCCGTTCACCAGCCAGTTCGTCATGTGGAGGATGTTGAACCAGGCGAAGCCGAGCGCATGCACGGCGATGAATTTGTTGCAGAGTTGCAGGCTGTGGTCGCCGCCCCAGGCATAGGCGCCGTGGAAGACCAGCGGCAGGCCGGCCTCTTCGAGCAGCGCGTAGGTCTTCATGAAGGCGTTGTCGTAGATCGCCTTATAATGCGGCGAGACGATGGTGAAGCCGGCGACGCCTTTCCGGCCGACGAATTCCTTGACCATCTGATAGGTGGCTTCGGCGTCGTTCAGCGGCAGGTAGAGCGTCGAGCGGATGCGCGGCTCGGCGGTCAGCACCTTGTCGCAGAGCCAGCGGTTATAGGCGCGCGCCAGCGCGACCTCGACATCGGGCCGCGGCGTCAGGCTCAAGGTCAGCATCGGCGTCGGGAACAGCATCACGACGTCGATGCCCATCGCGTCCATCCAGCGCTTGGTCAGCGTGACGTCGCGATGGGTGTTGGCCGGCACCGGCTCCTTGCTCTCACGCGGATTGCGCGTGACCCGGCCCATCAGATTCTGATAGCCGCCGCCCGAGGCCGCCGTGGTGATGCCGCCGCGGCCGTAGCCCTGGTACTTGGCCTGATCGCGCATCACCGGATCATCGATGTGTTCGAAGATCTCGGCGTAGGACATGTTCTCATAGTGATGCCCGTCGACATCGACGATGAGAAAATCCTCGTAGCGGCGCTGGATGCTCTGTCGGTTGGCGTGCTCGAGCAGCGTCTTCGTATCCATCTCGGCGACCGAGGCCGCCGTGAGGTCGCGCATGCTGAGACTGTCCATCGATCGGCGTCTTTCCGTTACTGCGCCGCGCCGCGCTCGGCGAGGCGCTTGATCTTCGCTTCCGACAGAACCGGCTCGAGGTTGAAGGCGCGCTTGGCGTTGCCGCCGAGGATGTTGCGCTTGCCCTGCTCCGAGAGGAACGGCAGATCGTAGATCGTCGAGGGCAGGTCCATGTCCCAGTGCGGATAGTCGGATGAATAGAGCAGCTGGCTCTCGGCGTTGATCATCTTGAAGGTAAGCTCGAGCGCCTCGCGGTTGTTGACCATCTCCATCGGCTGCGTCGAATAGAACATCTCGCGCATGTAATCCGACGGCTTGCGCTTCAAGAGCGGCACTTCCGACGAGCGCATCATCCACTCGTTGTCGAGGCGCTGCATCAGGAAGGGAATCCAGGCGAGGCCCGATTCGATCCACACCGTGCGCAGCTTCGGAAAGCGCTCGGGCAGGCCGTTCACGAGCCAGTTGGTCATGTGGAGGATGTTGAACCAGGTGAAGCCCAGCGCATGCACCGCGATGAAGCGGTTGCAGAGCTCGGCATGCTGGTCGCCGCCCCAGGTATAGGCGCCGTGGAAGACCAAGGTTTGGTTGCGCTCTTCGATCGCGCGCCAGGTCTTCATATAGGCGTTGTCGTAGACGCCTTTCTTGGCGGGCGAGACGACGGTGAAGCCGATCACGCCTTTCCTGTCGCCGAAATCCTGCACCATCTGGTAGCAGGCTTCGGGATCGCGGAACGGCAGATAGAGCGTCGAGCGGATGCGCGGCTCGTGCGCCAGGATGCGCTCGCAAAGCCAGGAATTATAGGCGCGGGCCAGCGCGACCTCGACATCGATGCGCGGGCAGGAGCCGAGCTGCAGCATCGGCGTCGGGAACATGCAGGAGACGTCGATGCCGATCGCGTCCATCCAGCGCTTGGTCAGCGTGATGTCGCGATGCGGCGTCCCCGGTGTCTTCTCTTTATGGACGCCGGGATAGCGCGTGAGGCGCCCGCCGAGATTCTGATAGCCGCCCGAGGCCGAGGTCAGCCCGGCGCGACCGAAGCCCTGATACTTGGCCTGATCGCGCATCACCGGATCTTCGATGTATTCGCAGATCTCGGCGTAGCTGTCGGTTTCGTAGTGATGGCCGTCGACGTCGACGATGAGGAAATCCTCATAGTGCCGCTGCTCGGCCTGCTGCTTGGCGTGGCTCAGCAGCGTTTTCGTATCGAAGGTTTCGACCGAGAGATCGCGGAAATTGATGCTGTCCATCGGCAAGGAAGGCGCTCCGTCTCAGTGCTGCTCGACGCCGCTCGGCGCGTCGTTCTCGTCGGGCTGGCGCTTGCCCACGCTCGACCAGGATTGCCAGAGCGCCAGATCGAAGAGCGGCACGTTGACGCCTTCGAGCATGCCGGTCGCGCCGATCATCACGTCCTGCGGGGTGATGCCGCTGTTGCGGGCGAACGGCCGCGGCGGATTGCCGATTTGCGCCTTCGCCCCATAGAGCTTCACGACGATCGCAAACAACTGCGCCAGCGCTTCGTCCGAGACGTCGGCAAGCTTGTCGTCTTCGATCACCTCGGCGAAATTCGCCGCGATGTCGCTCGCGATGTCGGCGATCCTGGCCCGTCGGTCGTCAGAGCGCTCGTCAGACGTTGACATACACCGAGCCGTTCTTCTCGACGACGTTGAATTTCTGCAAGCGGATGCGGCCGTCGCAGACATTCACGCCGGTCTCGAGATGAAACTCGTAGGCGTGCCACGGGCAGACGATGTGCATGTCGTTGCGGTCGTAATCCTGGCCGAGGAAGGTGCGGTCGGGCGCGATCACGTCGAGGACCTGCGGCATGCGCACGCCTTCGCAGACCGGGCCGCCCTGATGCGGGCAATGGTTGCGGTAGGCATAGTATTTCCCGTTCTGGCGGATGACGCCGATCTCGACCTCGCCGGCGGTGATGACGCGGACCCCGCCGTCGGCGATCTCACCATCCTTGCAAACCAGTACTTCAGCCATAGCGCTCCCATCCCTCTCTTTAGGTTGGCCGGATTGACCCGGATATTACCCTCACGCCTCGGCTTTTGCCCATAGGCTTCGTGCGGCTTTTGCGCGCGGGAAAGCATAGGCAAGCTGCGGAAATCGCAGGCCCGGGCGGTATTTCCCGCCCACGTTGCGGCGCAGCAGGTGCGAACGATTCTCGGCTCGCGCGCGAAGCGAGCGCGGCCTAATCGGTCGTCACACTTAATCGGTCATCACATAGGTGTTGAAGACGTGCTTGCCGGTGCGCGACGGGAAGCCGCCGCGCACCGCGCCGGCGCGCTGGTCCTGGTAGATCGTCGCCATCAGCGGCGAGAGCGGCCGCGAATTCGGCACTGCGAGCCACATGCGCAGCAGGTGGCGGTGCCGCTCCTCCTCCGGCCAGTCGGTGAAGGCGGTGCGCGAATGGAAGCAGGTGTGGTTGTTGACGAGCTGGAGATCGCCCGGCTGGAACATCATCGAGAAATGGAATTCCTCGCTGTTGGCGAGCTCGTCGATCAGGCCGCGCGCCTCGATCTGCGCCGGGGTGAAGCGCGGTACCTCGGGGAAGGCCTGCGCATTCTTGATCTGGCCGTCGATATAGCGGCACGAGAAATGCCCTTCAGCCTCGCTGAAGATCGGCTGCTGGTAATAGGGCTTCTCGCCCGGCGGCTCCTGCTTGTTCCAGCTCCAATAGAAAGGCTGGTAGAGCACATCGAGCAGATCCGGCCGGCGGCGCGCGATCTCGTTGCGGACCGCGACCGAGCTCGCGAGCTTCGAGAGCCCGCCTTCCTTGGCGACGTTCAGGACGAACAGCCCGGTCACGTCGCAGCTATCGGTGTGGAAATTCAGGCGCTGGTTGGATTGGTAGCCGCGGCCGCCGGCGCTTTCGGTGATGACGCCGAAATTCCGCACGTCGCCGAGGAGATCGCCCACCCGGCTTTGCGAGCGCGCGGTGCCGAGATGCTTGCCCATGCCCCAATAGATCAGCCGCAGCGCGTCCTTGTCGTGCCGCTCGTTAGGAAAGCCGCGGAAAAGCTGCAAGCCGCCACCGTTCTCGAGCCGCTTGCGCGCCTCGGCGAAGCGCTGCGACACGGTCGGCAGCGGGAAATCCTCGCGCGTCAGGGTCTCGAGGGTCTTGCCCGCCTGGCGCGCGCGATCGAGCGCGCGCTCGATCTCGGTGATCTCGTCCTTGGTCCAGTCATGGATCCAGGCGGTGGATTTCGCCATGTCGGGTCCCCGCCAATCGGCGGCGCCTTCGATGATCCGGGCCATGCGTTCCTCCGCGAATGCCTGCCTCTTGCCCACAAAACTAGGCCGTGGCTATGGCCGAGTCCATGCGCGGCTCCCACCGGGAAGCGGTGAAACGTTCCGCCCGCCCGCGCGGTTATCGGGCATGGCTCGCGAGATCGAAGTGAAGCTGCAAGCGCCTGCCGCGGTCGCCCGGCGCCTCATCGACGCGCCCTGGCTGCGGCGCATGGAAGCCGCGCCGCCGAAGCGCGAACGCCTCGTCTCGGTCTATTACGACACGGCGCACCGCGCGCTGCGCGAGAAAGGCGTTTCGCTGCGCGTGCGGCGCATCGGTCAGAAACGCGTCCAAACCGTGAAAGCCGGGCCGCGCGGCACGTGCGGTCCGTTCTGCCAGCATGAGTGGGAACACGAGATCGATGGCGACCGGCCGGCCTTCGATCGCATCGCGGACACCGCCCTCGATCAATTCCCGCGCAAGCGGCTGAAACGCGAATTGCGGCCGATCTTCACCACCGACATCACCCGCGCGGCGCTACCGCTGCGCTGCGACGGCAGCGTGATCGAGTTGGCGGTCGACCGTGGCAAGGTGCGCACGCGACGCCGGTCGGCGGCGATCAGCGAGATCGAGCTCGAGTTGAAAGCGGGCGACCCGGCAGCGCTGGTCAAGCTGGCCGAGCGGATCGCGCGCGCCACGCACGCGAGCTACGGCGCCGCGAGCAAAGGGGAGCGCGGCCATGCGCTGGCCCGCGCCGGCGAACCGGCGGCGGTCGGCGCGCGCGCGATCGTCCTCGACCCCGCGATGACGGCGGGCGAGGCTTTCACCACGATCGCCCTCTCATGCCTTCATGATTTCGCCGCCAACCGCGACGCGGTCCTCGCCGGGCTGCCCGAAGGGGTGCATCAGATGCGCATCGGGCTGCGCCGGCTGCGCGCCGCGCTCTCCTTCTTCAAGGAACTGCTGCAAGACCGCGAAAGCGCGCGCATCAGGCGTCAGCTCAAATGGCTGCTCGGCGAGCTTGGGCCGGCGCGCGATCTCGACGTCTTCATCGATGAAAGCGTCGTGCCGCGGCAACGGACGCGCGAGGACGGCCGCGCGCTCGATACGCTGAAGAGCGAGTTGCAGCATCGCCGCGAGGCCTGCATCGCGCGCGCCAAGAAGGCCGTCGCGGGCGATCGCTATCGCCGCGTCGTGCTCGATACCGCCCTCTGGAGCACGGGCGGCGCCTGGTCGCGGCGCGCCGAGCGCGCGCTGGCCGAACGGCGCGAGGGCAAGATTGCCGATTTCGCCGGCGCGGAATTGGCGCGCCGCGAGCACAAGATCGAGAAGCGGGTGAAGAGGCTCGCGAAACTCGATCCGCGGCGGCGCCACAAGCTGCGCATCGCCGCGAAGAAGCTGCGTTACGCGGATGAATTCTTCGCCAGCCTCTATGAGCGCGGCAGCCGGCCGCGGCGCTTGAAGCGGCACCGTAAGGCGGCGAAAGCGTTGCAATCGGCGCTCGGTAAGCTCACCGACATGCACGTGCATGACGCGATGGCCGACAACTTCCTGCGTCCGCAGCGGCGCGCGGCGAAGAAGCCGCAAAAGGCTTTCGGCTTCGGCTTCATCTCGGGCGAAGACCACGCCCGGGCCAAGTCGCTGTTGGCCGAAGCGGCGAAGGCGGGCGCGGCGCTGAACAAGGCGAAGCCGTTCTGGAACTAGGCAATTCCCCCGGCCGCGCGCTTCCTTTAGGGTGGTGCAAAAGCTTTCGGGGGGCGAATGCCGGGACATATCGCAAAACTGTTGCTATTCGCGTTCTGCGCGCTCGGCGCCCTGCCCGCGGCGCGCGCCGCCGATGCGCTGCATGTCGGCAAATCCGCCAATGCCTGGACCTTCATCCCGGTGAATGTCGGCGTCGAGGAAGGCATCTTCGCCAAATACGGGCTCGAGGTTGAGATCAGCAACCTGCCGAACGACGTCAAGCTGCAGCAGGCGCTCGCGTCGGCGAGCGTCGAGATCGGCATCATCGGCGGCCCGACGATGGCGCAATCGGTCAAAGGCTCGCCGGTGCGCGCCATCGCCGCCTACGCGCTCGAGCCGCGCAACATGGCGATCATCGTCACCGCGGACTCGCCGCTCAAACAGGCCGACGATCTCAAAGGCAAGCTGATCGGCGTGCCGGGCACGGCCTCGCTCACCGAATGGCTGGCGCGCCGCGTCGCGCTCGAGAAGGGCTGGGGCAAGGACGGCGTGCGCACCGTCTCGCTCGGCGGCTTCGACGGCAATCTCGCGGCGCTCAGGACGCATCAGACCGATGCGATGGTGACCGCGACCGAGATCGGTTACATGCTCGAAGAGCGCGGCGAAGGCCGCATCCTCACACCGCTCGGCAGCTTCGCGCCGCATTTCCACACCCACGTGATCGAGGCGCGCACCGACCTCATCGCCGATCATCCGGATCGGGTGACGCGCTTCCTCAAGGGCTATTTCGCCGCCATCGCCTTCATGAAGGCGAACAAGGCGAAGACGACCGAGATCGCGATGGCGCTCCTGCACCAGGACGAGACGGTGATGAGCCGCGCCTATGACGAGGAGATCGGCATGCTCGAAGACGACGGGCATTTCGATCCCGCGGCGGTCGCCGTCCTGAAGAAATCCTTCGTCGACATGGGCCTCCTTCCCGAGGAGCCGCGCGACGATCAGATCCTCACCACGCGTTTTGTTCCGGTGACCCCATGAAGTCCTTTGTTATCGCTTTATCGGCGCTGCTCGTCTTTGCGACCAGCGCGCAAGCCGCCGACAAGATCAATGTCGGCAAGGCGGTGCAGGATGTGTGGCTCTATACGCCGGTCGATGTCGGCATCGAGCAGGGAATCTTCGCCAAGCAGGGGCTCGACGTCGAGATCTCGATCCTCTCCGGCGGCGCCAAACTGCAGCAGGCGCTGCTCTCGGGCAGCATCGATATCGGCCTCGGCGGCAGCCAGGCGATGGCGCTCTCGGTCAAAGGCGCGCCGACCATCGCGGTCGCCTCGCTGGCCGGGCCGCCGGCCGGCTTCTCGATCCTCGTGCTGCCGGATTCGCCGATCAAAAGCGTCGCCGATCTCAAAGGCAAATCGATCGGCTTCGCCTCGAACGGCTCGATCCTCGACTGGCTGCAGCAGCGCTTATCGATCCAGCAAGGCTGGGGCCAGCACGGCATGAACGGCGTCGCCGCCGGCGGCTCGCAAGCGAGCGAGGCGGCGCTGCGCTCGCGCCAGCTCGACGCCATCATCTCGACGACCGAGACCGGCTTCTCGCTCGAAGCGCGACACGAGGCGCGCATCCTCAGCAACATGCAGCCTTTCGCGCCGAACCTCATCACCCAGGTGATCTTCGCGCGGACACCTTATTTGAGCGAGCATCCCGACCGGGTCGAGCGTTTCCTCAAAGCCTGGTTCGCGTCCGTCGCCTCTATCGCCGCGAACAAGGAGAAGAGCAGCGCGATCTCGGCGCGCGCGCTCAACATGGATACGGCCGTGGTCGCGCGCGCCTACGATGTCGAGCTGCCGTATTTGTCGCGTGACGGCGTCTTCGATCCGAAAGGCATCGATGTGCTGCGCGAATCCTTCGTCCAACTCGGCATGCTCGACAAGCCGCCGACCGACGAGCAGATCCTGACCACGCGATTTGTGCCCGTGAAGCCGTGAGGATTGCAATGATGAAGGCGAAAACATCGTCATTGCGGGACGGCCATCGGCCGACGAAGCAATCCAGGGCAACACCCGGGCGCATCCCCGGATTGCTTCGCTTCGCTCGCCATGACGGCATGGCTGTTGTCGCCGTGCTTTGCGCGATGCTGGTCGGCATCGGCAGCGCGCACGCCCTCGACAAAGTCCGCGCCGGCAAGTCGATCGGCTCGCTCTGGGCGTTCCTGCCGCTCGATATCGGCATGGAGAAAGGCCTCTTCGCCAAATACGGCATCGAGGTCGAGATCAGCGATCTCGGCAGCGGCGCGAAGCTGCAACAGGCGCTCGCCTCCGACAGCATCGATGTCGGCCTCAGCGCCGGCTCCGACATGATGGCCTCGGTCAAAGGCTCGCCGGTGCTCACCGTCGCCGCTTTCGCCGAAGAGCCGCGCAGCGTCGTCATCATGGTGGGCGCCGGTTCGCCGATCCAGAAAGCCACCGATTTCAAGGGCAAGATGGTCGCGATGCCGAGCCTCGGGTCGGTCAGCGAATGGCTGCTGCGCCGCATGGCGATCGCCGAGGGCATGGGGCGGGACGGCGTGAAGCCCGTGTCGCAAGGCTCGGTGCAGGCCAATCTCGCGGCGCTGCGCACCGGCCAGGTCGACGGCATGGTCGGGCCGATGGAAGTCGGCTTCAATCTCGAAGAAAAGCATGAAGGCCGCATCGCGGTCCATCTCGCCAAATACGCGCCGCATTTCCATGCGCATATCATCTTCGCGCGGAAGCAATTCATCGCCGAGAAGCCCGATGTGCTCGAGCGCTTCCTCAAAGGCTTCTTCGCCGCGGTGAAGGTGATGAAGGCCGACAAGAAGACGACATCGGAAGCGGCGATCCGTGTGCTCCATTCCGAGCCCTCGATCGCCGATCGCACCTATGACGCGCAAGTCGGCATGCTGATCGATGACGGGCATTTCGATCCGCAGGCGATCACGCTGATCAAGGAAAGCTGGGTCGAGCTCGGCATGCTCGACAAAGAGCCGAGCGACGATCAGTTCATGACCACCAAATTCGTGCCGGTAACGCCGTAACCGTCAGAGCCGCACGAAAGATCGACACGCCGTGCCGCTTCGCGTATTTTCGCGGCGGGAGGAAAAAGAAAACATGCGTGTCGGGCGGACTCTCTCTTTTATGGCGCTGGCTTTCGCGACGCTCGTTTACCGGGCGCCGCTCGACCGCGCGCAAGCGCTCGACAAGGTGCATGCCGGCACCGCCGTCGCGCTCTGGGCCTTCCTGCCGCTGCAGATCGGCCAGGAGCAAGGCTTCTGGCAGAAAAACGGCATCGATCTCGACATCACGAACAACGGCAGCGACGCGAAGCTGCAGCAGGCGCTGACCGCGGGCAGCATCGATTTCGGCCTCGGCAGCGGCGCGGCGATGGCGTTCGCCGCCAAGGGCTCGCCGGTTCATGCCGTCGCGGCCTTCGCCGGCGAGCCGAAGACGGTGACGATCATCGTCGCGGCGGATTCGCCGGTGAAAGGCCCCGCCGACCTCAAAGGCAAGCTCGTCGTCATGCCGGGCGTCGGCTCGGTCAGCGAATGGCTGGTCTGGCAGATGGCAATCCAAGAAGGCTGGGGCAAGGACGGCATCCGCACCGCCGGCCAGGGCTCGATCGCCGCCAATGTCGCCGCGATCAAGACGCATCAGGCCGATGCGATGACCGGCCCGCCCGAAGTCGGCTACCTCCTCGAGAAGGAGGGCGAAGGCCATGTCGCCTTCAGCCTCGCGCAATTCGCGCCGCATTTCCACGCGCACATCATTTTCGCGCGCAACGACATCATCCAGAACAATCCCGATCTGGTGACGCGCTTCCTCAAGGGCTTCTTCGCCGGCATCGCCTATATGAAGACGCATAAGGCCGAGACGACGGCGCTCGCGGTCAAGGAGTTGCACAACACGCCCGAGATCATGAACCGCATCTATGACGAGCTGGCGCCGTGGCTCGAGAGCGACGGGCATTTCGATCCGCAGGCCATCGCGGTGCTGAAGAAATCCTTCGTCGATATGGGCATCCTCGACAAGGAGCCGGCGACCGAGGACATCATCACCACCAAATTCGTGCCGGTGAAGCCATGAAACCTTATTCGGCGCAGGGCTTACCCCCCTCCCTTGCCCTTCCCCGCGAGGGGGGAGGGGGATTTCTCAAGCTCCAAAGGAAAACTCCCTCCTCCTCGAAGGGGGAGGGTTGGGAAGGGGGTGAACGCTCGCGCCGATTTCGAATGGATCGCGGTCGAATCGGTCTGCTCCTGCTCGGCGTCGTCTTCCTGACGGCAACCGCCCTGCCCGCACACGCGGCCGACAAGCTGCGCGTCGGCAAGTCGGTCGGCACGGCCTGGACCTTCACGCCGCTCGATGTCGGCATCCATGAAAACATCTTCGCCAAATACGGGATCGAGGTAGAGGTCGCCAATTTCGGCGGCGATGCCAAGCTGCAGCAGGCGCTCGCCGCCGAAAGCATGGATCTCGGCCTCGGCAGCGGCCCGTCGATGGCGTTCGTCGTCAAAGGCGCGCCGGTCATCGGCGTCGCGGCTTTCGCCGATGCGCCGCGCAATATCGGCGTCGTCGTCGCCGCGGATTCGCCGATCAAGCAGGTTGCCGATCTCAAAGGCAAGCTGATGGCGATCAGCACCGCCGGCTCGCTCACCGAATGGCTGAGCAAGCGGCTCTCCGCGCAGGAAGGCTGGGGGCCGGACGGCATGAAGCTGGTCGCGATTGGCGATACGGCGCAGCAAGCCTCGGCGATCAAGGCGCATCAGGTCGACGCCTATATGGGCGGCACGGAAATCGGCTATCGCCTCGAGGAAGCGGGCGAAGGCCGCATCCTGGTCGCAATGGACCCGTATGTGCCGCATTTCGTCACCCACGTGG
>Ga0335085_10011241_pt1 | contig 13300 bp, 11 predicted proteins | sample Lox_Sample_45_FD_206712 | JGI IMG/M metagenome (GOLD analysis project Ga0335085, IMG submission 206712) | Soil microbial communities from Loxahatchee National Wildlife Refuge, Florida, United States - Lox_Sample_4.5 | ecosystem: Environmental > Terrestrial > Soil > Wetlands | place: USA...
GCCCAGGTGTTCGGCTGGGAGCGGCCGCGCTGGTACAGCCCGGACGGGGAGGCCGAGCGCTACTCCTGGGCGCGCTCCAACTGGTTCGGCCCGGTGCGCGAGGAATGCCGGGCCGTGCGCGAGCGCGTCGGGCTCATGGACCTGTCGACCTTCGCCAAGTACGAGGTGAGCGGCGCGGGTGCGGGCCGCTACCTCGACCGCATCTGCGCCAACCGCCTGCCGCAGAAGGACGGCGGCATCGTGCTCACGCACCTGCTGACCGCCGACGGCTTCATCGAGAGCGAGATCACGGTCACGCGCCTGGCGCCGGATCGCTACTACCTGCTGTCCGCCGCCGTGGCCCAGCTGCACGACCTGGACGAGCTGCGCAACCGCCTCGGGCCGGGCGAGCCGGTACGCATCGCGGACGTCACCGACGACTACGGCGTGCTGGTGCTCGCCGGCCCCCGGGCGCGCGAGGTGCTGGGCGCCAGCACCGCACTGGATCTGGGCAACCCCGCGTTCCGCTGGCTGACCGCGCGCGAGGGCACGGTGGCCGGCGTCGAAGGCGTGCGGCTGCTGCGGGTCAACTACGTGGGCGAGCTCGGCTGGGAGCTGCACGTGCCCATGGCGCAGATGCCCCGGGTGTACCGGGCGCTGATGGCCGCCGGGGAACCCCACGGCATCCGCCTGTTCGGCACCTATGCCATGAACTCCCTGCGCATGGAGAAGGCCTACCGCGCCTGGGGCGGGGAGCTCACGACCGAGGTCACGCTGGTGGAAGCCGGCATGGAACGCTTCATCGACTTCGGCAAGGAATTCATCGGCAAGGCAGCCACCGAGCGCTCGCGCGACCAGGGCCCGCGCACCCTGCTCGCCTACCTCGAGGTCGCGGTGGGCGAGGAGGACTGCCTCGGCAATGAGCCGGTGTATTGCGGGGAGGCGCTGGTCGGGGTCACCACCGGCGGCGCCTTTGGCTTCGCGGTCGGCAAATCCCTGGCCTTCGCCTACGTGGACCCGAAGCTCGCCCGGCCGGGCACGGCGCTCACGGTCGTGGTGCGCGGCGAGCCGTGCCGGGCCCGGGTCATCGAGCAGCCGGCCTGGGATCCGGCCAACCAGCGCCTGCGGGCATAACGCGGCGCCCGCCGGGGCGCTGGTTCCAGCGGGCCGGGGATTCTGGCCCTTATGGCGGCGCGGCGGTTCGTGCTACCAATGGCGACGCATCGCCTGCCGCCCACGGGAGTCTCCCAGGACCATGAACGCCCAGCTGCGCCCCAACCACCTGCGCCACGTGATCGAAGCCGACAAGGCGCACGTGTGGCACCACCTCATCCAGCACAAGCCCTTCGAGTCCCAGGACCCGCGGGTGTTCGTCGAGGGACGCGGCATGCGCCTGTGGGACGCCGCCGGCCGGGAATACCTGGACGCGGTTTCCGGGGGCGTGTGGACGGTGAACGTGGGCTACGGCCGGCAGAGCATCGCCGATGCGGTGCGCGAGCAGCTGGTGCGGCTGAACTACTTCGCCGGTTCCGCCGGCTCGATCCCCGGCGCGCTGTTCGCCGAGCGGCTGATCGACAAGATGCCGGGCCTGAGCCGCGTCTACTACGCGAACTCGGGCTCGGAGGCCAACGAGAAGGTCTTCAAGATGGTGCGCCAGATCGCGCACCGTCACCACGGCGGGCGCAAGTTCAAGATCCTCTACCGCGAGCGCGACTACCACGGCACCACTATCACGACGCTGTCGGCGAGCGGCCAGCCGCAGCGCAGCGCCCAGTACGGGCCGTACACGCCCGGGTTCGTGCAGGTGCCGCATTGCCTGGAGTACCGCAGCCAGTACGGCCAGGTCGCCAACTACGGCGAGCGCGCGGCCGATGCGATCGAGGAAGTCATCCAGCGCGAGGGCCCGGACACGGTGGGTGCGATCTGCCTGGAGCCGGTGACCGCCGGCGGCGGCGTCATCACCCCGCCTCAGGGCTATTGGGAGCGCGTGCAGGAGATCTGCCGCCGCCACCAGATCCTGCTGCACATCGACGAGGTGGTGTGCGGGGTCGGGCGCACCGGCAAGTGGTTCGGCTACCAGCACTACGGCATCAAGCCGGACTTCGTCACCATGGCCAAGGGCGTCGCCTCCGGCTACGCGGCCATCTCCTGCGCGGTCGCCACCGAGGCGGTGTTCGAGCAGTTCAAGGACGACCCGTCCGACCCGCTGTCCTACTTCCGGGACATCTCCACCTTCGGCGGCTGCGCCTCGGGCCCCGCGGCGGCGCTGGAGAACATGCGCATCATCGAGGACGAGCAGCTGCTGGCGAACACCACGGCGATGGGCGAGCGCCTGCTGCGGAACCTGCGGGAGCTGCAGGGGCGCCACGCCGTCATCGGCGAGGTGCGCGGCATCGGCCTGTTCTGCGGGGCGGAGCTGGTGCATGACCGCAAGACGCGTGAGCCGATGGACGAGAAGCGCGTGCAGGCGGTGGTGGCGGAGTGCCTGGCGCAGGGCGTGGTGATCGGCGCGACCAACCGCTCGCTGCCGGGCCTCAACAACACCCTGTGCCTGAGCCCCGCGCTCATCGCCACGCCGGCCGACATCGACCACATCACCGCCACCATCGACAACGCGCTCGCCAAAGTGTTCGGGTCCAGGTGAGCGCCACCGCAAGCTGAGAGAGACGCTGCCATGAAAATGACCACGGAAGAGGCGTTCGTGAAGGTGCTGCAGATGCACGGCATCGAGAACGCCTTCGGCATCATCGGCTCGGCCTTCATGCCGATCTCGGACCTGTTCACCAAGGCCGGCATCCGCTTCTGGGACGTCGCGCACGAGACCAACGGCGGGCTCATCTGCGACGGCTTCACCCGCTCCACCGGCAAGATCGCCATGGCGATCGCGCAGAACGGGCCGGGCGTCACCGGCTTCGTCACCGCGGTGAAGACCGCCTACTGGAACCACACGCCGCTGCTCCTGGTCACGCCGCAGGCGGCCAACCGCACCATCGGGCAGGGCGGCTTCCAGGAGCTCGAGCAGATGGCCCTGTTCCGCGACATCGTCGCCTACCAGGAGGAAGTGCGCGATGCCACCCGCATCCCGGAGGTCCTGAACCGCGTCATCGGCAAGGCCAAGCGCCTCTCGGCGCCGGCCCAGATCAACGTGCCGCGCGACTTCTGGACGCAGGTGATCGACGTGCCGCTGCCGACCATGATCGAGTTCGAGCGTCCCGCGGGGGGCACCAAGGCGATCGCGGAGGCCGCGCGCCTGCTGTCGCAGGCGAAGTTCCCGGTGATCCTCTCGGGTGCGGGGGTGGTGCTCGGCAACGCCATCCCGGAGTGCGTGCAGCTCGCCGAGCGGCTGGATGCGCCGGTGTGCAACAACTACCAGCACAACGACTCCTTCCCCGGCGGGCACCCGCTGGCGGTGGGACCGCTGGGCTACAACGGCTCGCGCGCCGCGATGGAGCTGATCGCCGAGGCCGACGTGGTGCTGGCCCTGGGCACGCGCCTCAACCCGTTCTCGACGCTGCCGTGCTACGGCCTGGACTACTGGCCGAAGTCCGCCGCGGTGATCCAGGTCGACATCAACGCCGACCGCATCGGGCTCACCAAGCCGGTGGCGGTGGCGATCTGCGGGGATGCCAAACTCGTGGCGCAGCAGCTCCTGGCCGGGCTCGGTCCCGGGGCGGGCGATGCCGGGCGCGAGGAGCGGCGGCGCAAGATCGATGCGCGCCAGCGCGGCTGGGCCGATGCGCTCGAGACGCTCGACCACGAGGACGACGATCCGGGCACGGTGTGGAACGCCGAGTGCCGCGGGCGCGAGCCCCAGCACATGTCCCCGCGCCAGGCGTGGCGCGCCATCATGAAGGGCCTGCCGCGCGAGGCGATCATCTCCAGCGACATCGGCAACAACTGCGCCATCGGCAACACCTACCCGATGTTCCCGCGCGGCCGGCAGTACCTTGCGCCGGGGCTGTTCGGCCCCTGTGGCTACGGCTTCCCCTCGATCATCGGCGCCAAGATCGGCAACCCCACGACCCCGGTGGTGGGCTTTGCCGGCGACGGCGCCTTCGGCATCTCCATGAACGAGATGACCTCGATCGGCCGCAACGAATGGCCGCACGTCACCATGGTGATCTTCCGCAACTACCAGTGGGGCGCGGAGAAGCGCAACTCGATCCTGTGGTACGACAACAATTTCGTCGGCACCGAGCTCGACCCCAACCTGAGCTACGCGCGCATCGCGGAGGGCTGTGGCCACCGCGGCGTCACCGTGCGCACGCCCGCGGAGCTGACCCAGGCGCTCAGGACCGCCTGCGCCGCGCAGGCCGACAACGTCACCACCTTCATCGAGGTCATCCTCAACCAGGAGCTCGGTGAGCCGTTCCGCCGTGACGCCATGAAGAAGCCGGTCACGGTCGCCGGCATCCGCGCCGAGGACATGCGCCCGCAAAAGCCGGCATGACCGCAGCCTGCGGGCAGGCGGTGCTGGTCCTCAATGCCGGTTCCTCGTCGCTGAAGTTCGCGCTGTTCACGGGCGCCGAGCGCCGCCACCACGGCCAGGTGGAGGGGATCGGCGCGCGCCCGCAATTCGTCTGCGGGACGGGCGCGGTGCCGCTGCCGGACACCACGCGCCACGGCGATGCGCTGGCGCGCATCCTCGCGGCCCTCGAGGGCTGGGGGATCGCCACCTCGGACCTGGCCGCCTGCGGCCACCGCCTGGTGCATGCCGGCACGCGCTTCGTCGCGCCCACCCTGATCGATGCCACGAACCTCGCGGCCATCGATGAGCTGCGCGAGCTTGCCCCGCTGCACAATGGCTTCGGACTCGATGCGATCGCGGCCGTGCGCAGCCTCGCCCCGCACCTGCCGCAGGTGGCCTGCTTCGATACCGCCTTCCATGCCTCGGTGCCCGAGGTGGCCGCGCGCTACGCGATTCCGCGGCAGCTGCACGAGGCCGGCTACCGGCGCTTCGGCTTCCACGGCCTGAACTTCGAGCACGTCACCACGACGCTTGCCGCCCGGCACGGGCCGGCGGCCACGGCGCGGCTCCTCATCTTCCATCTCGGCAATGGCTGCAGTGTGTGCGCGGTGCGCCACGGCCAGAGCATCGCGACCACCATGGGCTACTCGACCCTGGACGGGCTGGTGATGGGGACCCGCAGCGGCGCGATCGACCCGGGCCTGCTGATCGCCCTGCAGCGCCGGCAGGGGATGTCGGTCGCGGAGCTGGAGTCGCTGCTCTACCGGGGCTCGGGCCTGCTGGCACTCTCGGGCGTCAGTTCCGACCTGCGCGAGATCGAGCAGCGCGACACCGCGGACTGCCGCTTCGCGCTCGAGCACTTCTGCTACTGGGCCGCACGCCACGCCGGCTCGCTGGCGGCGGCCCTCGGCGGCGTGGAGGCCGTGGCCTTCACCGGCGGCATCGGCTGCCACAGCGCGCGCGTGCGCGGCCGGATCCTCGAGCACCTCGCCTGGCTCGGCCTCGCGCTCGATGCCGACCGCAACCTGCGCCACGCACCCGTCATCACGCGGGAGGACTCGCGCTGCGCGGCCTGGATCGTGCCCGCGGACGAGGAGCGCGCGATCCTGCGGCACGTGCAGGCGCTGCTGGCACGGGGCCCATGACCGTCACCGCAGCCGGCACCCGGGTCGTCCCCGGACTGCTCCTCAGCGCGCTCATCGGGCTTCTCGGGGTGGAGCTGGCGCAGGTGCCGGCCTTGCAGGCGCACGGGCTGAGCGCACTCACCGCGGCGATCGTGATCGGCATGCTCCTCGGCAACACCCTCTACCCGCGCGTGGCCCCGTGGGCGGGCGCGGGCGTCGCGCTCTCGCGCCAGTCGCTGCTGCGCCTCGGGGTGGTGCTGTACGGGTTCCGGCTGACGCTCCAGGACGTGCGCCACGTCGGCTGGGCCGGCGTGATCATCGACCTCGCCATGGTGGCGAGCACGTTCGTGATCGCCTACCAGGTGGGCACGCGCGTGCTGCTGCTCGACCGCACCACCGCGATGCTGGTCGGCGCCGGCAGCGCCATCTGCGGGGCGGCCGCGGTGCTGGCCACCGAACCGGTGGTGCGCGGCAAGGCCGAGCAGGTGAGCATCGCGGTCGCCGGCGTCGTCATCCTGGGCACGGTGGCGATCTTCCTCTACCCGCTGCTCGCCGAACTCAATGCCCTGTGGCACGTGATCCCGGGCGGCCAGGCGGGCTTCGGGGTGTACATCGGCTCGACCGTCCACGAGGTCGCGCAGGTCGTGGCGGCGAGCCGCCAGGTGGGAGCGGAGGCGGCCGGCACCGCGGTCATCGCCAAGATGGTCCGGGTGCTGATGCTGGCGCCGTTCCTGGTCGTGCTCGCCGGCTGGAGCCGGGCCCGCCACAACCCGGGTGCGACGGCGCACGGCAACGGCGCCGCGGTGCCGCCGTTCGCCTTCGCGTTCATTGCCGTCGTGCTGTTCAACTCGCTCGGGCTGCTGTCGCCGGCGCTGCTCGAGCGGATCGGCCGGCTCGACACCTTCCTGCTCGCCATGGCGATGGGCGCACTGGGGCTGGCGACGCACTTCGGCACGCTGCGGCGCGCGGGCGGCGGACCCATGATGCTGGCACTGGTGCTGTTCGCGTGGCTCGTGGTCGGCGGCGCAGCCGTGAATCACCTCATCGGGGCGCTCGCGCACCCGGGCTGAGGACGGGCCGCTCCCGGCGCGTGCTAAGGTCGCCGGTGGCAAGGCGCCGCGGCGCGCCGGACGTGGAGCGCGTGAGCGGCGGACGACGACAAACCCAGGTGCTGTGGCGCCAGCTGCTCACGCTGCAGCCGGATTCCGCCCTCACCCTGCAGGCGCAGCTGCGCGCCCGGCTGATCGCGGCCATCGGCGCGGGCGCCCTGCCGGCGGACCGCCCGCTGCCCTCGAGCCGCGCGCTCGCCGACCAGCTCGGCATCGCCCGCAACACCGTCATGATCGTCTACCAGCAGCTCGCCGACGAGGGCCACCTCATCGCGCGCCGCCGGCAGGGTTATTACCCCAACGCCGCCGCGATCACCCCGCGCCCGGCCGCCGCGGTGCCACTGCCGGCGGCAGTCGCTGCCCCCGACTGGGTCGGGCGCCTGAAACTGCGGCCCTCGCTCCAGCGCCACATCTCCAAGCCCCCGGACTGGGCGCAGTACCAGTACCCCTTCATCTACGGCCAGCTCGACCCCGCGCTGTTCCCGCTGGCCGAGTGGCGCGCCTGCTGCCAGCAGGTGCTCTCCGGCACCGAGGCGCTCGACTGGGCCAAGGACCAGTTCACGCGCGATGACCCGTTCCTGATCGAGCAGATCCGCGACAGGGTGCTGCCCCTGCGGGGCATCTGGGCGCGCACCGAGGAGATCCTGGTGACCATCGGGGCGCAGCACGCGCTCTACCTGCTGGGCGACCTCTTCATGGATGCGCACACCGAGGTCGGGATCGAGAACCCGGGATACCCCGATGCCCGGCACATCTTCGCGCGCCGCACGCCGCGGCTGCGCGCGCTGCCGCTCGATGAGCAGGGGCTGAAGGTCGGTGCGGCGCTTACCGGCTGCCGCTTCGTCTATGCCACCCCGAGCCACCAGTCACCGACCACCGTGACCATGCCGGTGGAGCGGCGCGTGGCGCTGCTGCGCCAGGCGGAGCGCGACGACTTCCTGATCATCGAGGACGACTACGAAACCGAAGTGAGCTTCTCGGGGCTGCCGAACCCGGCGCTCAAGAGCCTCGACCGCAGCCATCGCGTGCTGTACGTGGGGAGCCTCACCAAGTCGCTGGCGCCGGGGCTGCGGCTCGGCTACATCGTCGGCCCGGCACCGCTGATCGCCGAGCTGCGCGCGTTGCGGCGGCTGATGATCCGGCACCCGACCGTGTTCATCGAGCGCAGCTTCGGTCAGTTCCTGGCGCTCGGCTACTACGACGCCTTCAACCGGCGCCTGGCCACGGCCTACCGCGAGCGTGCCCAGGTGCTCGCCGCCGCCCTGGAGCGCTACCTGCCGGGCTTCGAGCACCCGCCGGTGACGGGCGGCTCGTCGTTCTGGATCCGCGGCCCCGGCTGGCTCGATGCCCGGCGGCTGGCGGACGAGGCGCGGGCCGAGCGCGTGCTCATCGAGCCGGGTGACGTGCACTTCAGCGAGGAGTCGGCGCCACTCAACTACTTCCGGCTGGGCTTCTCATCCATCGCCGGCGCGGACATCCCCGAGGGCGTGCGGCGCCTGGGCGCGCTCATCGGCCGGCAGCGCCCCTAGGGTTCCGACAGTGAACTCAGGGTCGGTGCCGGCCCGCGGGCCGCGCCGAACCCGCGCCGCAGGGCATAGCCGCCGAGCATCACCAGCGCACTCACCACCCCGAACAGCAGCGGCAGGCGCTGGTCGGGGATGAACGCCATCGCGGCGAGGATCGCGAGCATCAGGACGATGGCGAGGAGGGTGAGCCCCGGGTAGCCCCACATGCGCACCCGCAGGCGCTCGGGCGCCTCGCGCTCGAGCTGCCGGCGCAGCCGCAGCTCCGCGCAGGCGATCAGCAGGTAGACGAAGAGCGCGACCGTGCCGTAGGAGTCCACCAGGAACGCGAACACGTGCTCGGGCGAGACGTAGTTCATGATGACGGCCGCGTAGCCGAAGGCGGTGCTGAGCAGGATGGCGCGCACCGGCACGCCGCGCGCATTGAGGCGGGCGAGCGCCGCGGGGGCATCGCCGCGGGTCGCGAGCGCCATCACCATGCGCGAGGAGGCGAACAGCCCGCTGTTGAGCGCCGAGAGCACCGCGGTGAGGATGACGCCGTTCATGATCTGGCCCGCGCCCGGCACCCCCAGCATGCCGAGGGCGGCGACGTAGGGTTGGGCCATGCGCGGGTCGGTCCAGGGCACCAGCGTCACGACCACGAGGATCGAGCCGACGTAGAACACCAGCACGCGCGAGACCACCGACTGCGTGGCGCGCGCCACCGCGCGCTCGGGTTCCGGCGACTCCGCGGCCGCGACCGTCACGATCTCGGAGCCGAAGTAGAAGCCGGTGGCGGCGACCGCGCCGGTGAGCACCGGCCCCAGGCCGCGCGGCATGAAGCCGCCGTGGGCGGTGAGGTTGGCAAAGCCGCCGGCGTGCCCGGGCCACAGCCCGGCGATCACCAGCGCGCCCACCACCAGGAACACCGTGATGGCCGCGACCTTGATGAGCGCGAACCAGTACTCCGCCTCGCCCCAGGAGCGCACCGACAGCAGGTTCAGCAGCGTGAAGAGCGTCATCAGGCCGAGGGTGAACACCCAGCGCGGCGCCCCGGGAAACCAGAAGCTCAGCAGCTGCGCCCCGGCGACCGCCTCGAGCGCCACGACGATGATCCAGAAGTACCAGTACATCCAGCCGGTCATGAACCCGGCGAGTTCGCCCAGCGCGATGCGGTTGTAAGCGTAGAACCCGCCGACCGCGGGGTAGGCCGAGGCCATCTCGCCCAGCATGCGCATCACCAGCACCACCAGGGCGCCGGTGAGGGCGAAGGACAGGACCGCGGCGGGACCTGTGGCCTGGATGACCACGCCGCTGCCGACGAACAGGCCGGCACCGATGACCCCGCCCAGGGCGATCATGCGCATGTGGCGTGCGCGCAGCGTGCGCCGCAGTCCCGTCGGACCGACCTCGGAGTCGGGAGCGGAGGTATGCAATGGCAACCCGCGGTTCAACGGCGCTGGATGGAGGATTCCCGATCGGGCGCGCCCCGTAAAGCGCCAAATCAGGCGCAGCGATGGTACCAGCGCGAGGCACCCTCGGGAGCCAACACCACCGGCGCGGCAGGCGCGGGGCAAGGGGCGGTCGGCGCCTCTCCCTGTCGGGTGAGACGGGCTTGCTACTCGAGTCGCATTGTCTGCCCGGCGGCGCGTCGCCATTTCCCGGGTCATGCAAGAGATATCCCGAAGACGATTCCCGCACGCGCTCCTGGGCGCCATCCTGGCAGTAGCCTTAGGCAGCGTTGCCGCGGTGGCGCTCGCCGATCCTGCCCCGGCTGCTGGCGACTGCCCGGTCTCGGTGCCGGAGCAGGCGAAATGGCTGGCGAACGAGTTCTTTGCGCAGGGCGCGTACCAGCGTGCCGGCGAGTGCTACCAGGTGGCCGGTGAGTATGCGCGGGCCAACGAGGCGTTCGTCCGGGCGGTGGGGCCCAGGAGCGAGGCTACCGCCCGGCAGATGTCCGAGCAGCGCGAGCGTGCCCGGGCCCTGTTCCACCAGGTGCAGGTGGCATTCCACGGCGAGCACTGAAGCGCCGCCCGGGGCTCACGCGCGTGCGCCCGAGTTCCTGCGGCGCTGCTCGTAGGCCGCGAGCTGCACGTTGCAGGCCGCGAGCAGCGGCGTGGCAACGCCCGCCGCCTGGCCCCGCCGCAGCAGGTCGCCGATGATCTGCTCGGCCTCGGTGGCCTGGCCGCCCATCAGGTCGCGGTACATCGAGGAGGTCGTTGGCGCCCCGGGCCGGACGAGGTACTTCGCGGTGTCAGCGAGGAAGTCTCCACCGAGCGGCATGCCCACGGCCTCGATGACCGCGACTACCTCCCGGAAGAAGGCGAGCAGGAAGTCCCGGCCGCCAGGCACCGCCTCGATCTCCCCGGTATTCGCGCGCGCCAGGCAGGTGACGCCGCCGATGCTGGCGAGCAAGGCCCACTTGCGCCACATCTCGAGCGCAATGCTGTCCGTGGCACGGGCGGTGAAGCCGGCGCCCTGCATGAAGGCATCCAGCGCGGCGATGCGTGGCGAGGCCGAGCCGTCGAGCTCTCCGTAGAGGATCTCCTGCAGCCGGGTCAGCTGCACGATGCGGCCCTGGTCATCGAGCCGCGTCGCCGCCTTGCAGGCGCCGCCGATCACCGCGCCCTTGCCGAACCGCTGCCCGAGCACCTCCAGGTGGCGCATGCCATTGAGCACCGGGAGGATCATCGTGCCCGGCCCCACCGACTCTGCGATGTCAGCCATCGCCGGCTCCAGCGAGTAGGCCTTCACCGAGAGCAAGACGACCTCGAACGGCGCCGTCAGGTCCGCACTGGTCAGGAGCTGCGGGTGCACCGTGGCATCGCCGTGCGGGCTCACGATCTGCAGCCCCGTGCGGGCGAGCTGTTCGGCGCGTTTCGGACGCACCAGGAAGGTGACGTCGCGGCCGGCCTGGACCAGGCGTCCGCCGAACAGTCCGCCGATCGAGCCGGCGCCCACGACGAGCATGCGCATCAGGGACCCTTCTGTGACTAGAGGCCAGGATCGTGAGGTCGATCATAGTCGACGCGGGATCGGATCTTCCCGGGCGGGTCCCGGCCGGGGAATCCAGGCTGGTCGGGCCGACATTGCGGCGATGATCGCGCCGAGCCTGCTCAGGGCGGCGGCCGACTGTGCGGTGAAGGCGTGGCCGTAGTTGAGGCGGATCGCATGCCGGAAGTCCTGGCGTGCGGAGAAGATCGGTCCGGGGGCGATGCTGATCCCCTGTGCGAGAGCGCGGCGGTGCAGTTCGATGGCGTCTACCCGGGGTGGCAGCTCGGCCCACAGCAGGTAGCCCCCCTCGGGTCGCGTCCATTTCATCTGCGGCGGGAAGTGCCGGCGCATCGCCGCCTCGAAGGCGCGTTGCCGGCGGCACAGCTGGGCACGCACGCCGCGCAGGTGCCGGTCGTAGCCCCCGCGGGCGAGGTAGCGCGCGAGTGCCGCCTGTGCCGGTATCGTGGTTGCCAGCGAGCTCATGGTCTTGCGCTGCCACAGCTCGGTCGCGAACCGGCCGCCGGCGACCCAGCCCACGCGGTAGCCCGGCGCCAGGGTCTTCGAGAACGAGCCGCAGTCGAGCACCAGGCCTTCGCGGTCGTGGAGCTTGGCGCTGCGGCTGCGCTGCCGGCCGAAGTACAGCTCGGCATACACGTTGTCCTCGATCAGCGGGATGCGGCGTGCCGCGAGCAGGCGTACCAGGCGCTCGCGCTCGCAGTCCGGCATCGTGGCACCCAGGGGATTCTGGAAGCTCGTCATGAACCAGCAGGCCCGCACGTCGTGCTGCTCGAGCAGCCGCGCCACCTCCCCGACGTCGATCCCCAGGCGCGGGTGGGTCGGCACCTCGAGGGCGCGGCGACCCTGGCTCTCGATCGCCTGCAGGCAGCCATAGAACGCCGGTGACTCGATCAGGACGATGTCGTTGGGGCGCGTGGTGACCTGGAGGGCGAGGTTGAGTCCTTCCAGCGCGCCGGAGGTGATGACGATCTCCTCGGGCGTGAGCTGCGCGCCCGCCAGCCGGTAGCGCCGGGCAATCTGGCGCCGCAGCTCCAGGTTGCCCGGGGGCAGGTCTTCCACCGTGCTCCAGGGGTCGAGGTGGCTCGCCGCGAAGGCGAGGTCGCGTGCCAGCTGCCGCAGCGGGAACAGGTCGCTGCCGGGAAATGCGGAGCCAAAGGGCACCAGCTCCCGCCGGCGCATCGCGGACAGCACCTGGAAGACCAGCTGGCTGACATCCGGCTGCGTGGCGCGCCGCGGCGGGCGGGAGGTGCGCTGCTCGTCGTCCGTGGCGCGCCACGCATCGCTCACGAAGAAACCGGAGCGTGCGCGCGGCTGCAGGTAGCCCCGCGCCTGCAGCAGCTCGTAGGCGTGCGCCACGGTGCCGGGGCTCGCGCCGTGCTCGCGGCTCATCTGCCGTACGGAGGGGGCCCGGTCGCCCACCCGCAGCGTCCCGTCGCGGACCAGGCTCTCCAGCTGGGCAGTCAGTGCTTGGTAGCGGCGCATGGCACGCGCCGGATTCTACGGCACCCGCGGGGCCCTCAACGCAGACCGTGCGGCTCGATGAGCCCCGCGTACCAGGCGACCAGCAGGAACACGAACAGGGCGATCGAGAGCGAGATGCGCACGGTCAGGGCGCGCACCACCTGCGCCGACTGCTCGGGGCTGGAGCTCATGTGGAAGAGCGCCTTGCCCAGGCTCGCCACGATCCCGATCAGCACCAGCGCGATCACCGTCTTGAATTCACTGTTCATGGTGTCCTCCCGGGGTGTGTCAGCACGGCGGCCAGGCGCTCGCGTTCGGCACGCTGCTCGCGGCGGATCGTGAGCACGACGCTCGAGGCTGCCACCGTGAGCAGGCCGACCATCGCCGCCATGACGATCACCATCCCGCCGGCCAGGCGGTAGGCCTCGAACAGGCCGAGCAGCACCCCGCAGGGGGTCGTGACCATCAGGATCCGCCTGGAGAGCTGCATCGGTATGCTCTCAATCTAAGGGCGCACGCGACCTGATACAGATGCAGTTGGGTGGCGATCCATATGGTACAGATGCGGTCCGCCCGGGCGGCCCGCACGCCCGCGACGGGCCTCCCCCGATTGGACTACGGCACGGCTCAAGGTCAAGCAAACCT
>Ga0335085_10011242_pt1 | contig 13299 bp, 10 predicted proteins | sample Lox_Sample_45_FD_206712 | JGI IMG/M metagenome (GOLD analysis project Ga0335085, IMG submission 206712) | Soil microbial communities from Loxahatchee National Wildlife Refuge, Florida, United States - Lox_Sample_4.5 | ecosystem: Environmental > Terrestrial > Soil > Wetlands | place: USA...
CGTTGACCGCCTTGGCCAGCGGGGCCGCCTCGCCGTTGGTGGCGGCCGGCTTCTCCGGTTCGATCGCCGCCTCCTCGGCATAGCCGAACGTCAAGGTGATCTCCTCCGCAATGGCCGCCTTTTCCTGACCCACGCGGATCGCGCCTTCAAAGGTGGCGAGCGGCTCCTTCAGCCGCTTGGGCTTGATGGACAGGCTGAGGACGTCGCCCGGCTTGCACATGCGATGGCACCGCACGCCCTCGCACGACGTGAAGAAGATGGTCTGCGGGCTCACCACTTTGCCGGGCTCGCCCGCGCCGCCCTCCAGCAGGAAGAGCACCCCCAGTTGGCCCAGCGCCTCCAGCATGATGGAGGCCGGCATCACCGGATTGTCCTTGAAATGCCCCTGCAGGAAAAACTCCTGGCCGCTGATCTTGTATTTGGCACTGGCTCCCTGCGAGCTCACCGAGGCTTCGTTGAGGAAGAGAAACGGCGGCTGAATCGGCATCACCAGCGCGATCTGCTCGATGGGCAGGAATTTCGTCGGTTTCGGCAGCGGCAGCCCGCGCACCTTGCATTCAATGAACTGCTTGACGTCGCCCAGGGTGCGCAGGTGGCGCAGCTCCTCATTGTTGATCGACATCTGCAGCACGTCCTCCACAAGGATGACGATCTCCATCATCGTCAGCGAGTCGATCCCCAGGTCCTCGATCAGCCGCAAATCATCTTCGGGATCCCGGAGCTTGCCGCGCAGATCCGGCTCCACGTACCGCTCGATGATGCCGAGCACGATGGCGGGCAGGTGCTCGGTATTCCGCGTCTTGCGGAACTGGCAGGCCGCTTCGTAGGTGGAGGCGGAGCATCGCTTCAACGCCTCGCGCAGATATGCATCGTCCTCGGGAGTAAAGGCTTTGGCGGCTCCCGCGAATGGCCTGTTATTCACTGGAGTGTTCTCGACTGCTTGTGCCATGTCGCTTTCTAGTAAGTTATGGCCGTTCTGGATGTAAACCCTAATCTTCTTCCCGGGTTCAGCGGCACACCGGCGTTCGGCGGCAATTTTCTGTGAATTCAACTTCCGCCGCACTGTACTGCTTCGGGTGGAAAAGTTCCCCGCGAACCGCGCAGTCTCTGCCCGGCCCTGGGGCGGAATGCCGATACGCGGCCCCCAGTATCCATTTGCCTGGCGGCGGCGCCGCCGCATAAGGAAGCCTGATCTTGCCCGCCGCCCCGCCCATCGCGCCACCAGCCGCGGACCACGCCGCCCCGCCGGCGCGCGCCTCCTCGCGTGTGTTCCTGATCACGCACGAGTTCTATCCGCGGCACGGCGGCATCGCCACCTTTGCCGAGGAAATCGCGCGCGCCACGGCCGGCTTGGGCTACGATCTGGAAGTCTGGGCCCAAGCCGCGCCGCCGCAGGTGGCGGAGAAGTCCTGGCCGTTCCGGTTGCGCCGGCTCCCGCTCAAGGGCACTCATGATCTCGCGTGCGTGGTCCGCCTGCTTCGCGAGTTCGTCCGGCACCGCGACCGGCTGCGCGACGCCACCGTCTACCTGCCCGAGCCCGGACCGATTCGGGCCATGCTGTTGGCGCAGCTCATCCCCGCTGTCCGGCCGCCTCGGCTGATGCTCACCTTCCACGGATCGGAGATCCTGAAATTCCACCGCGATCCGCTGGCGCGGGCGCTGGCGCGACGGTTGATCCGCCACGCGAGCCGCATCAGCGTGTTGACGGACTACACCCGCCGGCTGCTCTGCAGCCGCTTCCCGGACGCCGCTGCCAAATCGATCCTCGCTCCGGGCGCCGTCCGGTCCGCCCTCGCTGCTTCGCCGGCCGCGAACACCCGCGAACCGCGCGACCGGCTGGTCATCCTCTCGGTGGGGCGCCTTCACCCGCGCAAGGGCCAGCGCTTCATCATCGAGGCGCTGCAGGCCCTGCCGCCCGCGCAGCGCGCGCGCGTCGAATGTTGGCTGGTGGGCGGCAACAGCAAGGAGCGCTACGAGCACCGCCTGCGGGAGGCGGCCGGTCGCTCCGATCTCATCGTGCGCTTTTTGGGGGAGGTGCCGGACGAAGAGCGTGACCGGATCTACGACCAGGCTGACATCTTTGCCCTGACCAGCATCGAACACCGGCACAGCATCGAAGGCTTCGGTCTGGTCTATCTTGAGGCGGCCGCCCACGGCCTGCCGGTCGTCGCCCATGCGATTGGCGGCGTGCCCGAAGCCGTCCGTGATGGCGTGACCGGTCTGCTGGTGCCGCCCGCCGACCTGCCCGCGCTCACCGCGGCCTTCGCACGGCTGATCGCGGACCCCGCCCTGCGTCGCCAACTCGGCACCGCGGGCCGCATCTGGGCGCGGCAGCACAGCTGGACGCGCTCTGCGGAGCTGCTCTTCGGCGAAGCCGGACCAGCAGGCGTCGCTTGCGCCGCGCCCGCCGGTCGGTGATCCTGAGATCCTCGCTGGTTTCCGCATGATCAAATCTCGCATCCAGGTAACCGTCCGCTACGCCGAGACCGACATGATGGGCATCGTTTATCATGGCAGTTATCTGCCGTGGTTCGAGATTGGCCGCACCACCCTGCTCAAGGATCACGGCATCTCCTATCGTGACCTGGAGGCCGCCGGGTACCACCTGCCGGTCCTCGAGGTCGGGGTGAAATACCTCAAGCCGGCCCTCTACGACGACACCCTCACGATCGTCACCACTCTGGGCGAGAAACCGGTGCTGCGCATCCGGCTCGCCTACGAGGTCTACCGGGGCGACGAACTGCTTGCCACCGGCCATACCGCGCACGCCTTCATCGATCGGCAGGGCCGGCCGGTGCGTCCGCCACCCGACTTCGTTCGCCGCATGAGCGCCCTGTTCGCGGCGGCCCCGCCGCCGGCCTGACGGGCCACGCCCGCTGGGCGCCGGGGCGGCCGCCGCTCACGCGTCCGCGGGGCCGTCCGGCTCGCCGCCGCCGGCCGCCGGCCACGCGGCGTATTCCGCGAGGACGCCCGGATCGGTCTCCTCCCTCCGCGCCGCTGCCAGCAATCCGACCGCCGCAGCGCCGGCGATGCGATGCACTGCCCAGACGGCGTGCCCGCGCAGGAGCGGCGGGGCCTCCGCCGCGAGGCGCACCAGCGGCGCGATCAGTTCATGCCCCATCCCCGCCCCTGCCGCGACGTTGCCCGCCACCACGCAGGCGTTGCGCAGCAAGCGGGGCAGCTTGAGGCGTTTGAGCGCGGTGCGCTGGAACACCGCGGCAAATCGCCCCGGGGTCAGCTCCAGCAGCTCCCGCAGACCCAGCCCCGCCAGCTCGAACCGCGCCGCCAGCAGCATGCGCCGGCCCGCCCGGGCAAACCGGTTCCACGGGCAGACCTCGAGACAGACGTCGCAGCCGAAGATGTGGCGGCCAATCCCCGGCCGCAGCTCGCGGGGAATGACGCCCTTGTTCTCAATCGTCTGATAGGAGATGCACCGCCGCGCATCCACCACCCCTGGATGCGGAATCGCCTGCGTCGGGCAGGCATCGACACAGCGCGTGCATTTGCCGCAGAGCAGGCCGGTCCGCTCTCTGGCCGCCCACCCTGGCGCCCTCGTCCGGAGCGGCGCATCGGCCTCGAACTCCAGCCGCGTCAAGATCGACGCGAGAAGCAGCCAGTTGCCGAACTTCCGGGAGATCAGCATGCCGTTCTTCCCGAGGAATCCCAGGCCCGACCTCTCCGCCCATCCGCGCTCCAGCACCGGGCCCGTGTCCACGTAGTAGCGGTAATCGTTCCCGCCCACGCCATAGAGCTCCTCCAGCACCCGCCCCGCGGCGACCAGCGCAGGCTTCATCGTGTGGTGGTAATCCTCGTAAAGCGTGTAGCGCGCCCAGATCGGTCTGCCCCCGGTCCGCGCGCCTCCGTCTTCCGCCACGCCCGGCCAATAGTTGACGCCCAGCATGATGATGGTGCGGACGCCCGGAAGCACGAGATCGGGGTGCAGCCGTTTCGGCGCGGTCCGTTCCATCCAAGCCATGTCCGCATGAAAACCTTCCTCGAACCAGCGGCACAGACCTTCGGCGGGCGCGGCCTCCGCCCTGGCAAACCGCACTTCGTCAAAGCCCAGCGCCGCGAGCCGCCGCCGCAATTCCTCCTGCCGCGCGTTCATGATGCCCGTCGCCCGGCGCGCCCTCCGTGCCGCACCTCACGGACCGGCTTGGTCGGCCCGTCCCGTTTCCCCGGGGGAGGCGGGCGCCGGCGTCGCCCTACCTTCGTCCGGCCGGGGGGGCGCGCCGCCGTGGACGCGTTCCCACTCGCGTGCCTCGCGCCGGTAGGCGCGCAGCACGTGCATCACCACATCGTGCAGCGGCCGGAAATCCGTCAGGATGACCGTGCCGGCACGTTTGTAGGTCGCCTCGCGCTCGGCATAGAGCTGGCGAATCCGCGCCTCGGGATTCTCGACCTCGAGCAGCGGGCGGCTGCGCGCCGGCGCCGTGCGCTGCAGAATGGTCTCGGGGGAGGCGTGCAGGCAGATCACTACTCCCTTCGCGTGCAGCCGCTCGAGCATTCCCGGCTGCACCACCAGCCCGCCCCCGCAGGCCACCACCACGCCGCGGTCGGGATGCCCGCCTTCGATGAAGCCCCGCTCCATCGCCCGGAATTCCGCTTCTCCGTCCCGCGCGAAGATCTGCGCCACCGTGCGACCCGCCCTGCGCTCGATCTCGTAGTCGCTGTCCAATGCCTGGAAGCCCAGCCGCATCGCGACCGCCCGCCCGACGGTCGTCTTCCCCGTCCCCATGAAGCCCACGAGGTAGAGGTTGACGCTTGGCTCCGACATGCCGCCAGCGAAGCGCCTGCGCCAGTCCAGTGCAAGACCGTGGTGGCCCCGGCGGCCCGCCCGAAAAAGCTTAGCCTCGGCGCACGATTCTGTTTCCATGCCGGCATGTCCTCTCCCGCCGCCGATCGCGATCGCCCGCCCGCCGCCAATCAGGTCTTCGCCAGCGACAACACCGCCGGCATTTGCCCGGAGGCTTGGGCCGCGCTGGCCGAGGCCAACCGCGGTCGCCTGCCGTCCTATGGCAACGACGCCTGGACGGTCCGCGCCTGCGACCAGATGCGCGCCTTGTTCGAGACCGATTGCGAGGTCTTCTTCGTGTACAACGGCACCGCCGCCAATTCCCTCGCCCTCGCCTCCCTCTGCCAGAGCTACCACAGCGTCATCTGCCACGATTACGCGCACGTCGAAACCGACGAGTGCGGCGCGCCCGAGTTCTTCTCCAACGGCACGAAGATCCTCGTGGCCACCGGTCCCAACGGCAAACTCGACCCCGCCGAGGTGGAACGGGTGATTCTCAAGCGCACCGACATCCATTACCCGAAGCCGCGCGCGCTGTCGCTCACCCAGTCCACCGAGTGGGGCACCGCCTATGCCGTGGACGAAATCCGGGCGCTCACCGGGCTCGCGAAGCGGCACGGCCTCGCGGTGCACATGGACGGCGCGCGGTTCGCCAATGCCGCCGCCGCCCTCGGCGCGCGCGCCGGGCTCCGGCCGGCCGACCTCACGTGGAGGGCGGGCGTCGACGTGCTCTGCTTCGGCGGCACGAAGAACGGCATGAACACCTCCGACGCCGTCATCTTCTTCAACAAGGCGTTGGCCCGCGAGTTCGACTACCGCTGCAAGCAGGCGGGCCAGCTCGAGTCCAAGATGCGCTTTCTCAGCGCCCAGTGGGTCGGCATGCTGCAGGACGGCGCTTGGCTGCGCCATGCGGGCCACGCCAACCAGATGGCGCAAAAGCTTGCCGCGGCGCTGCGCACAATCCCGCCCGCGCGGCTCCTCGTCGAACCCGAGGTCAACGCGCTCTTTGTCGACCTGCCGCCCGCGGTCGCCGAGGCTCTCCATCAACGGGGGTGGCATTTCTACAATTTCATCGGCGCCCATGGCTACCGCCTCATGTGTTCGTGGGACACCCGGGACGCCGACCTCGAGGCGTTCCTGGCCGATGTCCGGGCGGTCTGCCGGAAAGTCTAGCGGGCGGCACCCGCGCCCGGCCCCGGGGGCGTGAACCCCTCGCCGTTCAGGTTTGTACCCGGGCCTCCTTCTGGTATTCTGGCGCCAGTGAGGAGTCATGGGGCGCGCATTGACCATTCTGCTCGTGGGCTGGCTGCTGGGAACGGCCGCAGCCGCTGAACGCGTCAGCCTGATCAAGGTCGAGGGCCCGATCGGTCCCGCCACCGCCGGATACATCGCGCGGGCCGTCGATCAGGCGGCGGAAGGTCAGTCGCAGTGTCTCGTCATCGAACTCGACACGCCCGGCGGCCTGCTCGACTCGACCAAGACGATCGTGCAGAAATTCCTCGCGTCGACCGTTCCCGTCGTCGTGTACGTGGCGCCGGCCGGCGCGACGGCCACCAGCGCCGGTTGCTTCGTCACGCTCGCGGCCGATCTCGCGGTCATGGCACCCGCGACGAGCATCGGCGCCGCGCATCCCGTGGCGATCGGCGGCAATCCCGTCGGCGGCGAGGAGAAGCTGGACGACACGATGAAGCAGAAGCTCGAGAACTACGCCGTCAGCTACATCGAGACCATCGCCGCCCGGCGCAACCGCAACGTCGAATGGGCCAGGTCGTCGGTCAAGGAGAGCGCGTCGATTTCCGCCGAGAAAGCCCTCGAATTAAAGGTCGTGGATTTCATCGCCAGGGACGTACCCGACCTGCTGGCGCAGATCGACGGCCGGGAGGTCAATGGACACAGGCTCCGGACCAAGGGCGCGGAGGTCGTCGAAATCGGCATGTCGGCGCGCGAGCGCGTCTTCCAGGTGCTCTGGCGGCCCGAGGTCATGTTCATTCTGATGCTGATCGCGATCTACGGCATCATCGGCGAGCTGAGCAATCCCGGCGCCATCCTTCCGGGGGTGGTGGGCGCCATCGCGCTGATCCTGGCGCTCTACATGGCCGCCATCCTGCCGGTCAACCTGGCGGGGGTGGCGCTCATGGTCCTGGCCATCGGCCTGTTCATCGCGGACATCTACGCGCCCACGCACGGGGTGTTGACCGTCGGGGGCATCGTGTCGTTCTTCCTCGGGGCCTTGATGCTGTTCGACCGCGCCAATCCCGCCTTCCGTCTGTCGCTCACGGTCATCATTCCCGCGACGGTGGTCACCGCGGCGTTTTTCGTCGCCATCGTCGGGGCGGGTCTGCGGGCGCAGTTTCTGCCGGTGCGCGCCGGCCGCGAGACCATGCTGGGCCGGGTCACGCCGGCGCTGGCGCGGATCGACGCCCGCGGTGGCAAGGTGTTTCTCGAGGGCGAGTACTGGAATGCCGTGAGCGAACTCCCCGTGGAAGCGGGCCAGCCGGTCGAAGTCGTCGGCTTCGAAGGACTGACCCTGAAAGTGAAACCGAAGAACCAGTGAGGACTGAGACCCATGCAAGAACCCATCGTCAGGCTCTTCAATTTCGCCTCGTGGCTGGTGCCGGCCATCGTGCTGGCGGCCATCATCCTGCCGCAGGCGATTCGCATCCTCCGTGAATATGAGCGCGGCGTGATCTTCCGCCTCGGCAAGCTGCACAAACGTGGCGCCAAGGGCCCCGGCCTCATCCTCCTGATTCCCCTCGTCGATCGCATGGTGAAAATGGATCTCCGCGTGGTCACGATCGACGTGGCAAAGCAGGAGGTCATGACACGCGACAACGTGCCGGTGACCGTCGATGCGGTGGTGTACTTTCGCGTCATCGATCCGGTCGCCGCGGTCGTCAAGGTGGAGAATTTCCTCATGGCCACCTCGCTCATTGCGCAGACCACGCTGCGCAGCGTGCTCGGGCAGGCGCCGCTCGACGACCTGCTGTCACAACGCGAGTCGATCAATCAGAAACTGCAGGAGATCATCGACCGCCAGACGGAGCCCTGGGGCATCAAGGTCACCGCCGTCGAAGTGAAGGACGTGGCGCTGCCGGATACCATGAAACGGGCGATGGCCAAGCAGGCCGAGGCCGAGCGCGAGCGCCGGGCCAAGATCGTCAACGCCGAGGGCGAGTACCAGGCCGCCGAGAAGATGGTGCAGGCCGCCGCCATGATCAGCCAGGAGCCCATCGCGCTGCAGCTGCGATTCCTGCAGACCATGCGCGAGATCTCCAGCGAGCACAACACGACGACGTTCCTGCCGGTGCCGATCGACCTGTTCTCCCCCTTCCTGAAGAAAGACGCCGAAAAGAAACCGTGAGACCGGCCGCAGTGAAGTTGCGGACCGGCGCCCCTCCGCCCTCGCGCGCGCCGGCGGCGGCAAAGGCAACATGTCAACTATTGGTTGACAATTTGCCCGGGACGAAACCGACGCAGGGTGAAACCCGGCGGCTTCGCCTCCCGCCGGCGCCGCGCGTCCCCCAACAGCAGCGCCCGCACATCCCTCCCTCGCCGCACCCGCGCGTCTCTCCACCCACCGCCGTCGCCCAGGCGAACATGTCAACTATTGGTTGACAGATCGCCAGGGTGAATACTGCGATGGACGGAGGGCGAAGCCCGGCGGCTTTGTCTCCCGCCACCGCGCGCCCCCCTCCACTTGCCCGCCGCCGTCTCCACGGCGAATATGTCAACTATTGGTTGACATGCTCCGGGAAGCCGGCCCTCCCCGACGCCGAGGACGAGAGATGACGACGGCGGGAGAGACGCCGTTCAGGCGTGCAGCTCCGCGGCCATGTCCTTGGCGAAGTAGGTCAGGATCAGGTCGGCGCCGGCGCGCTTGATCGCCAGCAGCGCCTCGCGGCGGCAGCGCTCCAGTTCGAGCCAGCCCAGGCGCGCCGCGGCGTGAAGCTGCGCGTACTCCCCGGACACTTGGTAGGCCGCCACCGGTTTGTGGGTGGCGTTGCGCACCTCGCGGATGATGTCGAGATACGGGCCGGCGGGCTTCACCATGAGGATGTCGGCCCCCTCCTGTTCATCGAGCGCGATTTCGAGGAGCGCCTCGCGGCGGTTGGCGGGATTGAGCTGGTAGGTGGCCTTGCTGAGCGCATGCGTGCCCGCGGCCTTGGCGCTGCCGACGGCGTCGCGGAACGGGCCGTAGTAGGCCGAGGCGAACTTGGCCGAGTATGCCATGATCGCAGTCTGGGTGAGGCCCGCGGCGTCGAGCGCGCGGCGGATGGCGCCAATGCGGCCATCCATCATGTCGGACGGCGCCACGAGGTCCACGCCCGCGCGGCCATGCAGCACCGCCATCTGGCAGAGGATGCCGACCGTGCGGTCGTTGTCCACGTCACGGCCGTCGGGCGTCAATACGCCATCGTGACCGTGGGTGGTGTATGGATCGAGGGCGATGTCGGTCATCACGGTCATCTCCGGCAGGGCCTTCTTCACCGCCCGGACGGCGCGGAGCACCAGGGCGTCCGGCCGCAGGGCCGCCGAGCCCTCGGGATCCTTGAGCTTCGGATTGAGCGAGGGAAACAGCGCCACGGCGGGCACCCCGAGCTTGTACAGCGCGCGGCACTCCTTCGCGAGGTCGGCCAGGTTGAGGCGATACACGCCCGGCATCGACGGGACCGGTTCCGGGTCGCCGTCGCCGTCGACCACAAACAAGGGTGCGATGAAATCCTGCGGGCGTAGCACGGTCTCCTCCGTCATGGCGCGCAAGCCAGCCGTGCGGCGCAGGCGCCGCGGGCGATGCGTCAAATCCAACTTGAAGTGTTCGGGCATATCGGCGTAACTCTCCGGTTTCCGCCATGTTGTTGGTCGCTTTCAGGTTTGGCAATGCTGTCGAGTGTCGGGTCACCACCCGAACGACGGGCGCTTGCACCTGTTGACTGGCGCACGAGTTGCCCTGTGGCGGCGCCGCGCCCGTCCTCGAGAGCGCCGGCGCGAACGAGGACGTTTGCCAAACGGTTCTTTCCGCCCCAACCTCCGAATTCCCTCACTGACATGGCCATCCGACTTTTCGACTCCCTGAGGCGGGAGCTTCGCGGACTCCAGCCCTCCCAACCCGACGGCGTGTTCCGGATGTATTGCTGCGGGCCGACCGTCTACGCGCCGGCGCACATCGGTAATTTCCGCACGTTCCTCATCCAAGACGTGCTGCGCCGTTTGCTGGAACTCGAGTTCGGCGCGGACAAGGTGAAGCACGTCCGCAACTTGACCGACGTCGACGACCGCACCATCTCCCAAGCAAAGCGCGAGAAAAAGCCGCTGGCCGAGATCACGAAGAAGTGGACCGACCAATTCCACGACGACTGCCGTGCGCTCAACATCCTGCCGATGGATGCGCCGCACGTGGAGCCGAAGGCCACGGAGCACATTCCCGAACAGGTGGCGATGATCAATGAGCTCCTCGCCAAGGGCCTCGCCTACGTCGCGCCCGACGGTTCCGTATACTACCGGATCGCCGCGTTTCCCAAGTACGGCGCGCTCTCCCGCATCAGGGAGCGCGAGCTCAAAGCCACGATCACGGCCGCCGATGACGACCACAAGGACGCCATCGGCGACTTCGCGCTCTGGAAAGCCCACAAACCCGACGAGGACGGCGACGTGAAATGGCCGGGGCCGCGCGGCGCGGCCGCGGGCCGCCCCGGCTGGCACGTCGAGTGCAGCGCGATGAGCAAGAAATACCTCGGCGATACGCTCGACCTGCACGCCGGCGGGGTCGATCTGCTTTTCCCCCACCACGAAAACGAAATCGCCCAGAGTGAAGGCTGCACCGGCCACCTCTTCTCTCACCACTGGTACCACAGCGAATTCCTGCTCGTCGACGGCAGGAAGATGAGCAAGAGCCTCGGCAACCTCTACACGCTCGGCGACCTTGTGAACCGATTCCATCCCGAAGAGGGTGCGATGCGATATGCCCTTCTTGCAGGGCATCCTCGCAAGCAACTCAATTTCAGTTTCCAATCACTCGGAGCCGCAAATAAAGCCATTGGCACGCTCGACAGGGTTCGCGGCGACTTCGTGAACAGATTTGGTCCGATCGCCGATGCCGATCCCAGCACCCGTTTCGATGCGGTGCTCGGCGCTTTGCGTGACGATCTGAATACACCGTCTGCGCTGGGTGCCTTGTTCAGCGCCCTAAGAGGATTCGAACCAAAATCGCCAGGGACAACACGATCTGATTTCGCCGCATATGAGCGAGTACTTTATTCCTTTGGATTCAATCTACAGGCCGCGCAGAACCGAGGAATGTCGACACCAAGATTTCCTGTTATTGAAGCCCCTCCGGAAATCGCTGCCCTTGCCACGAAGCGCTGGGCGGCGCGGCAGGCCAAGGATTTCAAAACCGCTGATGCCCTGCGCGCTGAACTCGCCGCGGCCGGCTGGGCGATGCTCGATGGCAAGGACGGGTACAGGCTCGAACCACTGAAAAAATGAATTGCCACGAAAAGGCGCAAAAATCCTTTGTTGCCGGCAACGTTTGTTGTCGCGCCCATAGGCGCGCGGTGACCTCTTGCCGAAGCCGTTGACTCTTTTTGTGCCTTTTTACGGCCCACTCTCTTCACCATGGCTATGACTCCACTCGAAGAACTCCGTCATTCGTGTTCGCATGTGCTCGCCACGGCGGTGCTGCGTCTCTGGCCCGAGACCAAGCTCGACATCGGCCCGCCGACGGAGACCGGCTTCTACTACGACGTCGATCTCGACCGGAAGCTGACCGCCGAGGATCTCGCCAAGATCGAGGCCGAGATGCAGAAAATCGTCGCCGAGAACCAGCTGTTCACGCGCAAGGAGGTCAGCCGCGACGAAGCCGTGGGCATCATCAAGAAGATCGGCCAGGAACGCTACAAGATCGGCCGGCTCGCCGACATTCCCGAGGGGGAAGCCATCTCGTTTTACCAGAACGGCGAGTTCATCGACCTGTGTGCCGGAACTCATGTCCGAAGGACCGGCGACATCCAAAACGGCGCATTCAAGCTGCTCTCGATCGCGGGTTCCTACCATCGCGGCGACGAGCGCAACAAGCAGTTGCAGCGCGTGTACGGCACGGCTTTCCCGAGCCAGGCCGAGCTCGACGCCTACCTGCACCAGCTCGAGCAGGCGAAGCTGCGCGACCACCGCAAGCTCGGCAAGGATCTCAAGCTATTCGTCATGGACGACACGGTGGGGCAGGGCCTCGTCCTTTGGACGCCCGCCGGCGCAGTCATCCGACAGGAATTGCAGACCTTTATCTCGGCCGAGCTGCGCAAGCAGGGCTACCACCAGGTCTTCACCCCCCATATTGGCCGGCTCGAACTCTACCGCACCTCGGGCCACTTCCCTTATTACCGCGATTCGCAGTACCCGCCAATCATTGAACGTGAGGCGATGGACGGGCTCGCGAAGGAGAACTGCTCCTGCGCGCAATTGGCCAACCTATTGGGGAAAGGCGAGGTCGATGGCTACCTGCTCAAACCGATGAATTGCCCGCACCACATCAAGATCTATGCGTCCCAGCCGCGCTCGTACCGCGACCTGCCGGTGCGCCTGGCCGAGTTCGGCACCGTCTACCGCTGGGAGCAGTCGGGCGAACTCAACGGCATGACCCGCGTCCGCGGCATGACCCAAGACGATGCGCATCTCTTCTGCACGGAGGAGCAGGTGCCAAGGGAGATCATCGGCTGCCTTTCGCTCGTCAAAATCATCCTCTCCACACTCGGCATGGCCGACTATCGCGTGCGGGTCGGGTTGCGCGATCCCGACTCGGCCAAGTACATCGGCGATCCGGCCAACTGGGACAAGGCCGAGGCCGCGTGCCGCGAGGCGGCCAAGACGCTCGGCATGCCCTTCACCGAGGAGCCGGGCGAGGCCGCATTCTACGGCCCGAAGATCGACTTCATCGTCAAGGACGTGATCGGCCGCGAGTGGCAGCTCGGCACGGTGCAGGTGGACTACAATCTGCCGCAGCGCTTCGACCTCGCCTACATCGGCGCCGACAACCAGGCACACCGGCCGGTGATGATCCACCGGGCGCCCTTCGGCTCGATGGAGCGGTTCGTGGGCGTGCTGATCGAGCATTTCGCGGGCGATTTTCCGGCCTGGCTCGCCCCGGAGCAGGCGCGCGTGCTGCCGATCAGCGAAAAGGTCGGCGACTACGCCCGGTCCGCGACCGACCGCCTCAAGGCCGCCGGCTTCCGCGTCGGGCTCGACGAGCACTCCGACAAGCTTGGCGCCAAAATCCGCCGCGCCGAGGTCGAGAAGGTGCCCTACGCGCTCGTGATCGGTCCCAAAGAGGCCGAGGCGAAAGCCGTCGCCGTGCGCTCGCGGGCCAAGGGCGACGAAGGCGTGATGCCGCTCGACGCGTTTCTCGAGAAGCTGCGCCTCGAAGTCCAGACCCGGGCTCTGGCGGAAAAGAAGAAGACCTGAACTGTTCGAGCCGGGCGACGTCGCGCCTGCCCGAGGCCGGTGCCATGGATCGG
>Ga0335085_10011243_pt1 | contig 13299 bp, 14 predicted proteins | sample Lox_Sample_45_FD_206712 | JGI IMG/M metagenome (GOLD analysis project Ga0335085, IMG submission 206712) | Soil microbial communities from Loxahatchee National Wildlife Refuge, Florida, United States - Lox_Sample_4.5 | ecosystem: Environmental > Terrestrial > Soil > Wetlands | place: USA...
GCTCGAAGGCAGCATCGCAATCTCCGGCGCGCTCGTGCAGTGGCTCCGCGATAATCTCGGTATCATCGAGAAAAGTTCGGACATCGAAGCGCTCGCTCGCACCGCGAAAGACAATGGCGGCGTCTACTTCGTCCCCGCATTTTCCGGTTTGTATGCTCCCTACTGGAAGGCAAACGCGCGCGGCGTTATCGCCGGCCTCACGCGCTACGCAAACAAAGGGCACCTCGCCCGCGCGATCCTCGAAGCAACCGCGTTTCAGACGCGCGAAGTCGTCGAAGCAATGGAACGCGACTCAGGAATCAAACTGGATGTTCTGCGCACGGACGGAGGAATGGTCGAAAACGATCTGCTGATGCAGTTCCAGGCGGATATCTTGAATCGCCCCGTCGTCCGCCCGATGGTGAAGGAAACCACGGCGCTAGGCGCGTCCTACGCAGCGGGATTGGCAGTCGGCTTTTTCGACGGCATCGAGGAACTGCAATCCAACTGGGCCGTCGACCAGACGTGGCAGCCCCACATGGACGAACCCACGCGCGCCGAGTTGTATCGCAGCTGGAAGAAGGCCGTTACGCGCTCCTTCAACTGGGCCGAATAAATCCGTGTCTTCCGATGCGTCGAGCGCGTTAGCGGATAGGGAGGGGGAAACGCCCCCCAGTGCAGAAGACGTAACGCCGACGCAGACGAAACGCGAGCCTCTGCGCGTACTAGCCTAGGACTTGTCCGATAAGCGCCTTCGGTTCAGCGCTCGGAGGAACTTCGCTATCTTTGCCGGTGTCTATCACCATTGATAATATTCTCCATGCGCTCGTTACGAATCCGAACACATAAATTCGCGACCGGATTTTTGGGAGGATGCGGCGTGCGGAATCTTAGCAATTGCGTTCTTCTCATTCTGTTCTCTCTGGTCAGCAGTCCCGCTCTGAGACCGGCAGGACCATTCCCACGATTGTTGCCCCCATCCGATCAATTTCGTCTTACTCTGCGCGAGGAACGGCGAAGCAAGATAGCTCGTGGGCCTGAGTGTGCCGGCGAGGCGTCGCTAGCGTTCGTCTGTCATGTCTTTTCGCTTACGCTGAAAAATAACAGTAAATTCACTGTCCTCATCATCGAAGATTGCTACGGGCCTAGGATCCGATTCGAAAGCAAAAAGAGTTCGCCTTCAGTATATTGGCAATCGATTGGATACGAGAAAGATACAGCTTCTTGCGACGGCCGTGGGATGGTCGACGTTCGATTGAAGCCGGGTCAGAAGACCGAGTCTGCAACGAGGCTCGTATCCGAGAGCCGCGGAATCTATGACGACAGCTATACGGGACCGGGCTCCTATACCCTGCGTGCATCCTGGACTCTCTGGGGATGCACCGAAGGAGCCGACAAACGCGAGTGTCTAGGCACGATGCAAATCGTCGGTCCATACAATCTGCCGGATGTCAATGCTCAAGAGCCCGTCACCATCATGTCAAACGAACTGACCGTCAAGTCCCCGCCGTTACCCGATCTCGGAAGTCCGAAATTTGGATTTCAGGTCAGTCTGGCAGACGAGGAGACGAATGCCCAGACCAACGCCCCAACGGTCTGTGCGGGAGTACCGAATACACGAGCTGCGGACTGCGCCGTGTTCGAATACCGTATCCTGAATATCGGGCAGCGCGCGGTTATCAACTGGACCGCGTCTTGCAGCGACACTAGCATCACGCCTGAATATAGGCTTAACGGCGGCGATTGGAAACGGGTTCCCGAGGTACCTTTCGCGTGTGCCGGGAACATAGCCATTGGAACGCCCATGCTTCCCGGATGGCCTGTTAATGGCACATTTCGTATTGGGACTCTTGCCCCGCGCTATGACACAACGGCGCTGCGCGGGATCGGCCACTATGATTTCCGGTTTACGTTCTGGCCTGATGCATGCGTCGCGTCGTCCGATGGTAGCTTCTGCCTGCAGCTTCCTGAAAAGCGAACCGCTGTAGTTTCTAACATAGTGAGCCTGCAGGTGCATGAGCCCAACGCCTCGAATTGAAAGTGCTCCGGTTGGTTAGCGGTGACTCCCAACTCCCGATAAGTCGTCTGCCCGTACATATTCAGGTCTAGTACGCCGCTTTTCCGCAGCGCATTTCCTAGGACTTGTTTTGAGCCCGACTAGTGCTTTTGCGGGTGTACTGGCTTTCTGTTCATCGTTACCGTGGCACGGAGATGGATGCAGGAGGTAAGCAGACAACGCGTCTGGTTTGTGCATCACGGTTAGGCCCGACTAATTTGACGCCGTGGAGGTTCAAAATGAGATTGCCGATTGCTTTCAGTATCGGAGCTGTTCTTGGAGCGGGCGCTGCCATCGTTTTCGCGCCTAAAATTAACGAAAGAATACGCAGGCCGTTGGTCGACAGGGTTAATCGCGGCATCGAGCGCGGGCAGGCTAAGGTTCATAAGATTGCCGGCCAAATAATTCGGGCGGCTGAGCAAGCGCCGGAAAAGGTTCATCACATCGAGGATGCCGTCGATGCCAGCGTTCGTGCCTTGAAGAAAAATTCCACTGGTCCGGGCTCGCTCCTGAACCGGGCCGCTTCGTGACCGACTCTTGGGTGCGAATTGCTTTCTGTCGAGTCCCGTTTTGCGGCCCTACCATTAAAGGATGCCGGCAGAACGCCGCTACTGTGTGTTCCCGCCGCGCCCTCCACGCCCTGCGCCTCGTCCCGGCCGCGGAGCCTCCGCCGCCTGCAATAACTTGTCGAATTCCTCGCGCGACATCTTCAGCTTGTCCGGATGCGCATCGATCCACTTCGCAAATCCGGCGTACTTCGCCGCATTCCAGCCGCCCTCGAACTCGCCGCCGTTCGCGCCCTGGCTATTCAGTTCGAAATTGTACGAATCCTGCAAATTCGTGAATTCCGCGTGCGAAATCGCGTCTTCCGCGAGTATCGCGGGAATAAAAATCACCCCGTCGCGCTTCGCCAGCACCAAATCGCCCGGCAGCACCGTCGCGCGCCCGATCCGCACCGGCACATTAATCCCCGTCAACTGCATTTGCGCCCACGCAGATGGGTCGTAGCCCGAATAAAATCCGTTCAGATTGGCAATTTCGCGATTTTCCTCAGCGTCACGGATGCCCGCGTAGAAAATGAATCCCGAATGCGTATGCGCCGCGATCCCGCTTCCCAGATTCGACCCGATGATCGTCCCCTCGATAATTTTCCCATACCCGTCGACGACCATCGTGTCGCCCATCTGTAGCTCGTCAATCACCCAGCTGTTCGTCCCGCTCACGCGTCCTTCCGTTTTTCCTTCCGCCGCCACAGGAGCCTGCATGTCCGGGCGCGTCGGCATGAACTGCGCCGTCAGCGCGCGCCCGGCAAATGGCTTATCCGGATGCAGCGCCTGCCAGTCTCCTTGAAACTGATTCTGGTAGCCGTGCTCGCGCAGATAATCCCACACGTCCTCGATCGAGACGTCCAGCGCGCGGACAAGCAGATCGTCCGCTATTTTTGGCCGGCCGTCCGGAAAGCGCGGCCCTGTCCAATCGGACGTGTAGAACAAAATCTGTTCTTTCGTCTGCCGAATCTGCGCGTTCGCAGGTGCCACGGTGCCCAGCGTCATTGCAAAACAGGCAAATGCGGCCGTTAGAATTCTGCTCCTCATAATTTCCCCCGCCGTTCAGACGAGTTTTGTCTGCCAAAATACGCACTCGTCTTCGTAAACCGCCTCATTCTGCGAGCCGCACCCGTGCAAGTCAACTTACTTCAGCGGCGTCACTTTACCCGGATCGACACGGTAATCGATATAACTCACAGGCCCATCGATCGACGTGAACCGGTGCGGCATCCCCGCCGGAATCACGACGACGTCGCCCACTCCCACGTGACGGCTTGACCCGCCCTGAATTCCCGTTCCACGCTCGCTCGGCCCGATCTCAGGCAGTCCCGTCGCCGTACCAAATGGCTTCGGGTCCGTTAATGTGCCGCCGGTTTCGAGCATCCCGCTTCCCTCCGTGATGTAATAAATTTCCGTAACTTTCTCATGCAGGATCGCGTCATGTGTCTCCGGCGTTAGTCGGTGCACGAGCGCGACTCCCACGTTCGAATTCCCTGCGTCCACGGAACGCACGGTGAGATCGATCGTTCCCGGTATTGCGCCAGGAGTGGGCTTCGCATTTTTCATCGCGTTCTTCATGTCATTCGAAGTGACCACAACTGCGCTCGCAGGCATGGCCGCGGCTTTTGCCGGCCGCCCCAAGCCAAAGAAGAACAAAACAAAAACCAGATTCAGCATTTTGAGCCTCCGCGATCTCTGACCTACTCCGTCAACCGCCGCGATATTACACAATATTCGCTCTGTCGCGCGACCAGCTTTCGAGCGGAAACGCCCGCCTTAGTCGCTTGGCTGTTCTCCTCCCCATCCTCTGCCTCCTTTACCTCCTCTCAATAACCTGCTAAAAACTCAGCGACCCTAAACATTCTCGGAGGCAATCCGCGTGAACTCTTCACCATTCATCGGCGAATTCATGGGCACGCTGGTTCTAATTCTTCTCGGCGATGGCGTCGTCGCCAACGTTCTGCTCAAGCGATCGAAAGCCGAAGGCGCAGGTTGGATGGTAATCACCGCAGGATGGTGCTTCGCAGTCATGGCGGGAATTTTTACGGCCGTAGCGTGCGGCAGCAACGATGCCTACTTGAATCCCGCCGTCACGCTCGGCTTCGCTATTGCGGACGGACATTACTCGAAGCTGATCTCTTACACCGCCGCCGAATTGCTCGGCGCATTCGCAGGAGCGGTTTTGGTTTGGCTGCACTTCCTGCCGCATTGGAAGGAAACGCCGGACACTTCTTCAAAGCTGGCGTGTTTCTGCACGATTCCGGCGATTCGCAATCGCGCCACGAACCTCGCCAGCGAAATTATCGCAACGGCCGTTCTTGTTTTTGTCGCCGGCGCGATCGTGTCGAAGGCCGTTGCTTCGCCGTCGGCGCTTCCGCCAGGCCTCGGCGCGTATCTCGTCGCCAGCCTCATCTGGGGAATCGGTCTCTCGCTCGGCGGCACCACCGGATACGCAATCAATCCGGCGCGCGACCTAGGCCCGCGCATTGCCCACGCCGTCCTGCCCATCGCCGGCAAAGGCAATTCCGACTGGCCTTACGCGTTCGTTCCTATTGTCGGCCCATCAATCGGGGCAGCCGTGGCAGGCGCTCTCATCCGCGTCCTGATCTTGAAGCTCTAGTGGCGCAACTTCATCCGCCCGGTGAAACTGGAAATAGCGCCGCGTGGCGCTCGGCCAAATAGACTCCGCCTACCACCAACGCCGCCCCGCTCAACAAGTGTCCGCTGGGCCGCTCGCCAAGCAACGACACCGCCAGCACAATCACCACCGGCACTTGCAAATAATTCACGCCCGCCACTCGTGACGCATCCACATGCCGCAAGAGCCAGTTGAACATCGTGTACGAAATCACCGACGCGAACACCGCCATGTAAATCAGCCCGGTCCAGCCGACCCAGCCTACACTCTTCCAATCGAGCGCAATGCCCTGCCGAACGGCGAGCGGCGCGTACAAAATTGCCGCCACTACGGTCATGTACGTGTTCACCGCCACCGCATCGTAGTGTTCACCCACGGCTCGCGTCGCCGCGCGCTTTCCGAGCACAGCATAGGTCGAATATCCCATCACGCAGCCGAGCGTCAGCAAGTCGCCCGTGTGAAACGAAGTTGAGCCTGCGGCGCGATCCGTCTCGAGCAGGAGCACTCCGCCAAAAGAAATCACCATGCCGATCAGCTTCGCCGTCGTGAACCGTTCCAGTTTCAGGGCGCTCGCAAAGAGCAGCACAATAATCGGGTCTAGCGCGATGAGAATCACCGCGTGCGACGAGGTCGTGTAATTCAGGCCTACCGTAAAGCAGCCCTGATTGATCGCAACGCCGAAGAGCCCCAGTCCGAGAAACGTCCACAAGTCGCGTCGCCGCAACGGCGCCCGCTCGCGCGAAAAATAGATCGCGAGCATGCACGCCGCTGCCAATTCGATCCGAAATGACACAAGCGCGAGCGGACCAATGTGCCGCAGCGCGAGCTTGCCCGCTACGTAGTTTCCCGACCAAATCGCCAGCATCGCGCCCAGCGAAAACGTGATCGTGCCGCGGCCCGGCTCGCCTGTGGATAGATTCGAAGATGTCGCCGTGGAAGTGCTCAAGGCCACAATATGTTACCCGAAGATTTGTAATCGACTGCGCACTTTCCCGCCTCGCCGGAAATCTTGAGATTCGTTAGGGCAATTTGTCTACAGCATGTACCCGCTGGTTCATCGCCGGAGCCGGTGCTAGGATTCCCACATGGAGGTGACTTATGAAGTTCACTTTATTCGTTATCGGCATGGGAGCAGGAGCCGCGCTCGCGGTGATCTTCGCACCCCGATCCGGCGAGGAAACGCGTGCGATGATCTCTAATAAGGCAAGAGAAGGTCGTCGATACGCCGAGGAAAGGGCCCGAGATATTCGCGACATGGCCGGTGACAAGACTTCTCAGCTGCGCGACCTAGCTAACGATGCCGTCGAACGCGGCAAGAAAGCCATCGAAAAGCCCAGAAACGCATTCTCCGCCGCCATCCGAGCCGGCAAGGAAGCTTACAATCGGGAAGCGCATCGAGCAGCCTGAAGGCACTCCGCTCGCACCCAGCCCGCGAGACGCTGTTCCCTCGATCTCAGCGCTTTACCTCCGGTATTGTTCGTCGCTGACCTTCTCCATCCAGTCGACGACTTTGCCGTCCTTTCTTTCCTGAATGGCGATGTGCGTCATCGCCGTCGTCGGTGCGGCGCCATGCCAATGCTTCTCGCCCGGCGCGAACCACACCACATCTCCCGGCCGTATCTCCTCGATCGGTCCGCCCTCGCGTTGCGCCCATCCGCAACCGGCTGTCACAAGCAGCGTCTGTCCCAGCGGATGCGTATGCCACGCCGTCCGCGCGCCGGGCTCGAATGTCACGCTCGCGCCCTGAACGAACGCTGGCTCAGGCGCCTGAAAAAGCGGATCGATTCGCACCGTTCCCGTGAACCACTCGGCTGGCCCTTTCCCAGACGGCTGCGAGCCAACTCTCTTGATTTCCATGCTTCTTTCTCCTCGCGTTCAGATATTGCTCATCCGCTCGATGTGCTCAGGATACCGCGCCCCCTGTATGGTGATCTTCGAGGCTGCTCCCTCAATATCGCGCAGATCGCTCGGCGTAAGCTCCACTGCGGCCGCTCCAATGTTTTCTTCCAGGCGGTTCAGCTTTGTCGTACCCGGAATCGGAACGATCCACGGCTTCTGCGCCAGCAGCCACGCGAGCGCGATCTGAGCCGGCGTCGCATTCTTCTTCGTGGCAATCTTCTGCAGCAGGTCCACCATCGCCTGATTCGCTTTCCGGTTTTCCTCTTGGAAACGGGGTAGTTGACTGCGAAAATCCGTGCTGTCGAAATTCGTATTCTCGTCAATTTTCCCGGTCAGAAAGCCTTTGCCCAGCGGACTGTACGGCACGAATCCAATTCCAAGCTCTTCCAGCGTCGGCAGCACCTCTTCCTCGGGTCGTCGATACCAAAGCGAATACTCGCTTTGCACCGCGCTCACCGGCTGAACCGCATGCGCGCGCCGGATCGTCTTCGCCGCCGCTTCGGACATCCCGAAGTGCTTCACCTTGCCCTGCTGAATCAGTTCCTTCACCGTTCCCGCCACATCCTCGATTGGCACTTCAGGGTCGACACGGTGCTGATAAAGCAAATCAATCGACTCAACTCTGAGCCGTTTCAGCGAGCCTTCCACCGCTTTCTTGATGTGCTCGGGCTGGCTGTTCAATCGCAGCCACCCAGGACTTCCGTCGGGCTTGAGCTCATACGCAAACTTCGTCGCGATCACGACCTGATCGCGAAACGGACCCAGCGCCTCGCCCACGAGCTCTTCATTCGTGTACGGCCCGTAAACTTCAGCCGTATCGAAAAACGTGACGCCAAGCTCCACGGCCTTGTGGATGAGGGAAATCATCTCCCGTTTGTCTTTCGGCGGCCCATAACTGAAGCTCATCCCCATGCAGCCAAGCCCAATCGCCGAAACTTCCAACCCGCTTTTGCCCAGTTTCCGTTTTTGCACTGTCATCCTCCAAATCTGTAACTTCTCTATGCGTCTATGCGATGTTGCATCAGTCTCGCTTATCGTGAAACAAACCAATCGTCATCCTGAGGGGTGCGAAGCGACCCGAAGGACCCCTCTTTCCTTCTTCTCGTCTCGCGCGAACTCTGCATCCGCAGGTTAGGTTACTGCAGTCGCAAGCTCTCCGTTGAGAACGTTTGTCACACGCCGATATTAGGGCTTTATGTCGCTGAGCCGCTTTCCCAATCCTGCCGATTCTTTGCCTATTCCTGTCTGATCGCTTGATTTTGTGCACGGCGTACGTGAGCCGTAGTAACGTTATGGCGGAGGTTGGCAGCAATGAAATTGCCTCGTAGAACTATTGCGGCAAGGCCGGCACAGACGGAGAACCCAGGTGAACTCGCTCGCAAAATTGCCGCGCACGCGCCATCCGTCGGTCGCAATTCGACGGCGATCCCCGGTCTGTCTTTCTTCCGCCGAACCGAACCCAGCGTGTGCTATCGCGCTGCTTACGAACCAAGCCTCTCCGTCTTCGCGCAGGGGAAAAAGCGCATCAACATGGGCGGCACGGACTACCTCTGCGAAGCTTCGTCTTTCGTGCTGTCCTCGATTGATGTTCCCGTCGAGAGCCAGATCCTCGAGGCATCGAAAGAAGTCCCATTGCTCTCGATGATGCTGAGCCTCGAGATGCCGATCGTGCGCGAGATTCTCAGCCGCGAAGATTTGCCCGAACCGGAAGCCGCTCCTCAACGGCGCGGACTTGCTGTCGGCCAGGCCAATGCCGGACTGCTCGGCGCTTGCGTTCGGCTGATCGACCTTCTCGATAATCCCGATGACATCCCGTTTTTGAGCCATTTGATTCAGCGCGAAATCATCTACCGCGTGCTCCGAACTCCGCAGGGCGCGCGCCTCCGCACCATCGCAACCACCGGCGACCTCGGCAACCGAACGGCACGAGCCATCGCCTGGCTAAAGACGAATTACGCGAAGCCGCTTCACATGGACGAACTCGCGTCTGTCGCGCGCATGGGCGTTTCGACGCTCCACCATCAATTTCGCGCACTCACCGCCATGAGCCCGCTGCAATATCAGAAGCAGCTTCGCCTGCAAGCCGCTCGCGAACGCATGCTCATGGATGGCATGGACGCTTCCAGCGCCGCATACGAAGTCGGCTACGAGAGCATCAGCCAGTTCAGCCGCGAATACAGCCGCTTCTTCGGCCAGCCCCCCATGCGCGACGTAAAATCCCTCCGCAGCGCCAGCGCCACCGCGCCCGCCAGTTTCTGAAAGGGACTTGAGGTTCGAATCGCCTGTGTCTGGCACAATGTTCATAGAATCGCATTTTATGTTCATAGTATAGTAGACTCATAAACGGAGGCTCGATGCGCAGGACAAAAATGGCAACGCATAAACATTACCAGCTCGATGGCGCAAAGATTCGACGCGCGCAGAAGGTCCTCCACGCACGTACCGAGACGGAAACCATAGAACGGGCTCTCGATAAGGTTCTCGATGACGCCGAACGCGACCGTTTGGCACGGGAAGCGCACGAGCGCTTTCTGAATAGCGGCATCCAGATTCTTGACGTGTTCGGGAAACTGGACGAGTAGATGGCCGGTCTGCTGTTTGATACCTCGCTATACATCGATGCGCTTCGCTCGGGCCATGACGCTTTGTTGCGAATCCGGACCATCGCCGAGGGTGGTCCAGTGTGGCTCAGCGCCGTCGTTCTAGCCGAGCTGTATGCCGGGGCTGTGGGGCGCGCCCTCCGCACCGTGGAAAAATTGGACCAGGACTTTCGTACGGCGGATCGGATGCTCGTGCCGAGCGCGTCGGATTGGGCGGCGACCGGCAGGGCGCTTGCGCACTTGCGGGAGAAATTCGGTTACGAGCTGACCGGACGCGCTCGAATTATGGGCGATGCGCTCATTGCGATGTCCGCGGCTCGAACGGGCACTACCGTCATTACACGCAATGAACGCGACTTCGCGCGCCTGGCGGGTTTTCGTCCATTTTCGTGGCGCATCGCTATGCCGTAAACAGCTTTTCGGCTTTTCACCGAGCCGATTGCGCTCACTGCGCTTCCCAAGGTCAAATTAGTTTTGAAAACTACAACTGTAGCGTTTCGCGGCTGCTTGTCCCAAACCTGCACTTCGCAGCAGGCGCAGAAGCCCTCCCCGTTTTACGGCGCCAATCGCGCCATTCCCGCGCCATTTTTGGTTTCCTATCGCGGTTTTACGGCGCACTTTGCGCCAGTCACAGGCGTATCTTCCGACGCTATTTGCCACGCGCCGACGGCCATTACTCCAGCAGTTCTCGGCGCTTCGTGAGCGACTCGATTCGCTCGCGGCGGGGCTCGTAGCCGATGCCAGGGCGGTCGGGAACGCGAATTGTGCCCTGCGCCGTGACCTCCACTTCAGGCTCGATAATGTCTTCTGTCCAGTAGCGCTTGCTTGCGGATACGTCGCCGGGCAGTACGAAATTCGGCAGCGTGGACATCGCGATATTGTGCGCGCGACCGATGCCCGATTCGAGCATTCCGCCGCACCACACGGGAATATTGCGCGACTGGCACAAATCGTGAATCTGCCGCGCCGAGGCATGACCGCCCACGCGGCCCAATTTCATGTTGATGATCCCGCAGGCCCGCATCTCGATTGCCGCCCGCGCATGCTCAATATCGTGGATGCATTCGTCCAGGCAAATCGGCGTATCAAGCTTTGCCTGTAACGCGATATGCGAATAAATATCGTCGTAGCCGAGCGGCTGCTCGATCATCATCAAGTGAAAAGCGTCCAGCTGCTTCAGCAGCGGCGCGTCTTCAAGCCTGTAAGCCGAATTCGCGTCCACCATCAACCGGATGCGCGGGAATCGCTCGCGCAGTAATCTCACAGGTTCCACATCGCAGCCCGGCTTGATCTTGATCTTGATCCGCTGATAGCCCGCCAGCAGCTCCGATTCGACTTTCCCGAAAAGATCGCGCGTGGTCGGCTGAATCCCAATCGAAACGCCGCACGGAATCTCGGTGAGCGTGCCGCCGAGCAGTTTCCAGAGCGGCATATTGTTGTGCTTCGCGTCCGCGTCCCAAACGGCCGTTTCCAGCGCGGCTTTCGCCATGTTGTGCCCGCGAACGCGAGCGAGCATTCCGTGAATTTCCTGCGCCGAACCGAATTCCCTGCCCTTCACCAGCGGCCAAAGATGGTCGCGCAGGATATGCCACGCGGTTTCCACGTCTTCGTAGCTGTAAAACGGCCCTTCGCCCGCCGTCGATTCGCCCCAGCCCGAAATGCCGTTAACCTCGGCTTCAACGAGCACGATTCGCCGCAGCGTGGTCTTACCGAAGCTCGTCTCGAAAGGAGAAACAAGATTTAGGTGAATTTCCCGCAGCGTGAGCTTTTGAATGCGCATGAGAGGCCAAGATTATATCCCGCGCGGCAAACGCATGAAGGAAAATCAGGCACGCACCTACAACAAACCCGCGGAGCGAAATCATGCATCTATAGGGATTGAAAGCCGATTGGGGAATCGAGCCGCAAGTAAATAGATTCAGGTATTGTGAAATCTTGGGATCGCGCGGAAACTAATGGTGAATGCTTTCCTGTACTTGAACCGCGCATTTTCGGCGCACGAATAGAAAACCACAACTTGAGGAGGAGGCGCATGCTGAAGCGCATTTTTGTTATCACGCTAGTCGGTCTCGTTGCGACGCTCTCTACCGTAGCTTCGGAGCACGATGATGCCATCAATCGCGTTCATCACGCCAATCAGGTCTTCAACGAAATCATGGACGCGCCCGATCAGGGCATCCCGGCAGGTCTGCTCGACAAGGCTCAGTGCATCGCGATTATCCCGGGTCAACTGAAGTTTGCTTTTATTTTCGGCGGCAATTACGGCCGCGGCATAGCAACCTGCCGCACCGGAAACAGGCAATGGAGTGCGCCGCTCTTTCTCGCGGTCAGCGGCGGCAGCGTTGGTTACCAGATCGGCGGTTCATCGACCGATCTCGTGCTTCTTTTCATGAACCAGCATGCATTGCATAGCTTGCTGAGCGATAGGTTCAAGCTTGGCGCGGACGCCTCGGTAGCCGCAGGACCCGTGGGACGGACGGCAACCGCCGATACCGACATCAAACTCAACGCAGAGATATTGTCCTATTCGCGAGCGAAGGGCGTATTTGCGGGAGTGAGCCTGCAAGGAGCAGTTGTGAAGTCCGACGATAGCGCCGACGACGCGATGTATGGCGATAAGGCGGACCGCCACACCATTCTCAGCGGCGAAACGCCTATCCCGGATTCGGCAAAGTCGCTTCTGCACACAATCGGCCAGTTCGCCGGCTGATTTAGCTGCTGGTTTAATTGTCGGCGCCGGAAACGATGACCACATCTTTGGCTCTCGTTTCCGGCGTCACTTTGAGCTGAGTGACTTTGCCGCCAGACACGTGCCCTTCGACAATTGTGTTGTAGGGCGCGTGCAGCTTGAAGTCTGCGGTCCAATCTTTCGGCCATGCTGGCAGCAACTGAATTCTCTTTCCATCGGTCTGCATCAGCATCAGCTGGAGTGTGATCATTCCCGAACCGCCGTTGTCCAAATCGGGAATCCAGTCATGGCCGGCCTTCCAAAACCATTGGAAGCGCTGATTTCCATAGTCCGTAAATTCGGCAATAGCCGCCTTCTTGGCGACATCTGTTAGCCCAAGAACGGCGGATTCCGTCCCGTCCTGGCCCCAGCACGTGTCCTGGGGAAAGAGCCGAGCGGCAAACGTGTCTCGCGCGAGCTGTAAGCCGGGTTTGCCGACGCCGTAAATCCGGTATGGGAACGTCACGTAAAGTTCGGGGTTTTCGACGTTACTTGACTTCGGATATTCCTGCGCCGGCAGAATCTCCGCCTCGCCATTGGGATCGCCATTGCCCAGCGGCGGCAGCTTGCCGTTCGCCGTTTTGCCGATCGTGATGGACGGCAAGTCGTCGAGCGTTTTCTTCCAGAACGTGCGCTGCCCGGCCGTTGTCAAATCGGACGGCAGCGCCAGCAACCGCGGAATCACATCTTTCAGACCCGCGATATCGGGAGTCGGATTCACGGCCGTGAGCTGATATGTTTCCAGCGATTGCACCGGCGACATTAAAATTTTGCCATCGGCGCCGCGCGGCCACTGCTCGCCGTAATACGTCACGATTGCGTCGGCAAAAGGCAGGAGATATTTGCGCGCA
>Ga0335085_10011244_pt1 | contig 13299 bp, 8 predicted proteins | sample Lox_Sample_45_FD_206712 | JGI IMG/M metagenome (GOLD analysis project Ga0335085, IMG submission 206712) | Soil microbial communities from Loxahatchee National Wildlife Refuge, Florida, United States - Lox_Sample_4.5 | ecosystem: Environmental > Terrestrial > Soil > Wetlands | place: USA: Florida...
TACGCCGTCACCTTCAGGTCTGCGTCCGCCTGGTCCTTTTCCACAAAGTCGCCGTAATTGAAACCTACCACGCCGAGTGGAACGTCCGAGTCCCAGTCACTCACATAGGAGTCCTTGTCCTTCTCCGACTTCACCAGGCGGCCGGAGGCAACAAACTTGAATCGCTTGGGAGAAACGAAGTGCATCGCGTAGCGCGTGCGGTCGTCGAAGGCGCCGAAGCTTGGGAACCAGCTTTCGCGTGCGGTGACGTAGAAGAGTCCCTCGCCGCGGTTATGAACGATGCGGCTGTCCGAGGTGGAGTCCTCATCGTAGGCGATCCTCAGGTTGTAATCCCTGCCAGGCGCGGCGGGTTCGGGGAGAATTATCCATGGGTCACTATCCATTTCGCGCGGCTCCTGAATGACCGGCAGCTTCTTCCCCTGAGAGTCCTGGACCGAGGAGATCCGGAGCACCCCCTCCAGATTGAGCGGCAAGACACGCGCGGCGCCGCCCGGCACTTCAAACTCCATGGCCGCCGTGGCGGAAAGGCGGCCGTTTTTGGCCAGCTCGGCTTCGATATTCTCCTGGCGGCAATGAGTCAGCAGGGTGCGGTGTTCCGGCCAAGCCTGGTGCGCGTACTCTTCCGCCAGGTGAAATCCCCCCCACCATTCATGATATTCATTGCGCGAATAGTGGATCAGCATGACCTCCTCGTCTTTGGCGAGGTACGGCAAGACCGGATTGTCGCGGTTCCAACTGACCAGATAAATCAAATCGCCGGAGTGTCGGCCCCTAAAGTCGGCCAGAAAGAATCCCTTGCTGGAGGGATCGGTAAGGTCGGCCAGCATGCGCGCTGGCAGATTGCGCACCTGAAAATTACCCTTCTGCCCATTGCTCCACCAGCCGTTGAAACTCTCGGCGTATTTCTTTTGGACGGCCGCGATAGCGTGGGTGGCCGCATCGGCGTCGGCGCCGGGGCGGATCGTCAATAGCTTTTGCAACTGGCTGGCGGAGTCGTCGGTAAAGAAGAAAACCGCCTGCTCAAACATATCCTCGAGCGCCGGCCCGCCGGTAAAACGCGCGAGCTGCTGCTGCAGAGCAGGGTTTGGGGCTTGCACCTGGATTGCCCCCCTACCCTGAAACGATGCGGCAACAATGCGCCCCGCCACAGGCTCGGCGAAGGTCAGGTGGCCGTCTTCAAAAGTAAATGTGGCGGCATCACGCGCCCATGCCATGTTCTCGGTTACCGCTCCTTGCGTGCTTCCGTGTAGGGCGCGAAGCTGCGCATAAACTTTCAGCAGGTCTTCAGAAGGCGCCCCGGCCAAATCCGCGGCGCGCAAGTTAAGCGATAGGGAAAGACAGGAAACCAGCAGGCAAATTCGAAAGAGCATAAGGACATCCTCAACGGCAGGAGTAGAGAGTGTTCAGAGGAGAGGGACATAATGTTACTATTCGAATAATAGGGGACATCCTATTCTCGACGCGGCGGGGAGTCAACTGTACTTTCGTCCGATGACATTTGGACGCTGGGACAAAAAGCAGATGAGATGCTGCCTCGCGCTACCGGCTCGCCATTTGGACGGAGCGGCACAAATCTTTGCGTAGTCAGTTGTAGCGGCGGTCTCCGACCGCCGTCGTCGATCGGAGATCGACGCTACAATCTACATCGTTCGGTTTAGCTCCACAGGTCCGTGCTGAGGTATTTTAAGCCGGAATCGTTGATGAGGATGGCGACCACCAAGCCGCGGCAGGGTCCTTGAAGCAATTGGGCCGCGGCAGCCACATTGGCGCCCGAAGAAAAGCCGGCGAAGATTCCCTCTTCCTTGGCGAGCCGCCGAGCCATGGCGACGGCATCGTCATCGCTGACCGACAGGTACCCATCAATGTGCTCGGGCCGGAGAAACGGCAGGTCCGTCATGGAATACCCTCCGCCCTGAATGACGTGACCCGGATCGCGCACCGGTTGTCCCGCCAGCACGGCGCAGTGGGCGGGCTCGACAACATAGCAGCGGATTCGCGCGTCGGCCTCTTTGAACGCCGCGGCACACCCCGCGAATGATCCACCCGTTCCCACGAAATCGCAGAATCCGCCAATGGCGTGGTTCGATTGCGCGAGCATTTCCGGACCGGTGTGCAGATAGTGCGCGCGAAAGTTGCCGGCATGGTGAAACTGATCGGCGCGGAAGGCCTCCCGCTCGCGCGCCACTTGTTGAGCGGCGCGCTCCACCAATTCGAGGTCGCCGCCCGAGACCTTTCCTGGCTCCGAATATGGTAGTTGATCCACCAGGATCACCTCCGCGCCCAGGGCCCTCATCATGCGCGCACGCTCCGGCGTGTTACCTTTAGACATGACGGCAACGAACGGGTGCCCGGCGAGCGTGCAGACGATCGCCAAACCCGTCCCGGTGTTCCCGCTGGTCAGTTCCACGACGGGCTGCCCGGGCTTAAGGGTGCCCTCCCGCTCTGCGTCTTCGATAATCTGGCGGGCGATCCGGTCCTTCTTGGAAAAGCCGGGATTGAGATACTCGAGCTTCGCGATAATCTTGCCTTCCAAGTTCTTTGTGATCCTGCTCAATTCCACGAGAGGCGTTTGCCCGATGGCTTCGCACACCGAAGAGAGCAGCTTGTCGTCTCTGGACATTCGCACGAATATATCCTCCGCGTTTCCAATGAGCACTGCGGTGCCGGTATGATAGCCGAGTATCGCGTCGTTTGCGCTCCTCTGCGGCTCTTCCTTGGCCCTGCGGGTAATTACCCTGGGTAAGACATAGTTGAACTTGCTCCATCTCGGACGTAAACAAGCCCAACGGGTCGGTCAGTGTGTTGGGATTATTTAACACGTACGAGTAGCGATTCAACGATTGCGGATTGATGATATCGCCGGCAATTGGGTCCGGGCTCATCCAGCGCCCCAGGTTTTGCTCGTAGCCGCGAAACCAGGAGTGGTCGTTGCCCGTTTCCCCGTCGCGCTCCCTTCCCGTGAATTTGTAGTCTTGCGAACAGGTGGTCGCGTACGCCATCTCATAGCCAAAGGGCGTGTAGTCCGCGTCATAGCGCACCGTACCAGAGGCATTGGCGATCAGGCGCGACGTACCAATCTGGTCCTGGAAATAATAGTACACGACACCGCCGACGGCGTCGCGGCGCTGCCAGACCAGAGGCTGCCACGCCAATGAATAGGAATATCGTCCCCAGAATGATGCCGCCCACCTGACTACGCAGTAGGGCGAGAGCCTGGTCGTCCAAGCAGCACCTCCAAAGAATTGGCACCATACCACAGTCTCACCTGACGCCCAACCGACCCAAGGATATAAACCGACCTCCTCGCCCCTCCAGCTAGGTATCTTGCGGGAGAGCTAAATGTTCCGGGGGCTGTAACGTTTTGTGCTTGATCGTCACTACACACCGTTGGGCTTACGAATCCTTCAAATTGAGAGTGGAGAGACCGCGATATGCCCAGGTATTCGCAAGCAAACAGGCAGATGGCCGTTACAACGCCCCTCGGCGAGGATGTCCTTCTCCTGACCGGACTGAAGGGTCATGAGGCTATTTCGCAACTCTTCCATTTCCAGATCGATCTTCTGGCCGAAAGAGAAAGTGAAGTTCCCTTTGACAAGCTCATCGGCCAGAATGTGACTGTAGAACTGCGCCTCGCCTCCGGGGAAAAACGCCACATCAACGGCATAATCAAGAGGTTGACCCAAGGCGGCCAGGACGACCTCTTTGTGCGTTTCCGAGCGGAGTTGGTCCCTGCGCTGTGGCTGCTGACCAAGAAGATCCAAAGCCGCATATTTCAGCACCTTTCTGTGCCCGACATCCTGCACGAGGTGTTCGTGGGGATGGGCGTTTCCTACAAGCTGAACGGCGCTTACCACCCACGCGACTATTGCGTTCAGTACTCCGAATCCGACTTCGATTTCGCCAGCCGGATCATGGAGGAAGAGGGCATCTACTACTTCTTCCAACATGGCGCCGATAGTCACCAGATGATCGTGACTGACGTCGCCCAGCAGCATCCCCCCATTCCCGGACAAAGCACCCTTATTTACGAAGAAGTCTCCGGCGGCGTACAGGAGATGCGGGTCACGTCCTGGGAAAAGAGCCAGGAACTCTGTTCCGGCGAATATACCCTCCGGGACTATTGCTTTGAGCTTCCGGGGAACCATCTCGAAGCCAAGGAGAAGATCCTCGACAGCGTTGCCATCGGCAAGGTAACGCACAAACTTCAGGTCGGGGAAAACGACAAGCTCGAAATTTACGAATACCCCGGCGGCTACGCTCGGCGCTTCGACGGGGTTGCCAAGACCGGGATGCCGCAACCGGAAAACCTTCAGTACATTCTGGAGGACCGCGACCGGACGGCGCGGGTGCGCATGGAGCGGGAGGAAGGCGCTAGCCTGGAAGTTGCTGGTTCGAGCAATTGCGGCAATTTCGTGCCCGGCTGCCGCTTCACCCTGGAGCGGCACTTTGATGCCGACGACGAGTATCTGCTTACGCGGGTCGAACACGCGGCCCGCCTGGAGGGCAGCTACCGGAGTGGGGCCGTTATGCCCTTCAAATATGAAAACCATTTCACCTGCGTGCCGGCGGCGCTGCCCCACCGCCCGCCGCGCGTAGCGCGCAAACCCATCATCGCCGGCATCCAAACCGCCACCGTTGTTGGGCCTCCCGGCGAGGACATCTTCTGTGACGAGTATGGCCGCGTCAAAGTACTTTTCCACTGGGACCGTGAAGGCAAGCAGAACGGCGACAGCTCGTGCTGGGTTCGCGTCGCTCAGGTGTGGGCGGGTAAGCGGTGGGGAGCCTTCTTCTGGCCCCGCGTCGGCAATGAGGTGGTGGTGTCCTTCGAGGAGGGAGACCCTGACCAGCCCTTGATTGTGGGCAGCGTCTACAATGCGGAAAACATGCCGTGGTTCACCTTGCCCGCAAACAAGGAACTTGGGGGCTTCAAATCGGCCAGCCTGCACGGCACGGTTCATAAGAACTATAACGGAATCGTCTTTAACGATCGCCAGGGCCACGAGCACTTGTCCATTCATTCCGAACGAAACCTCAGCCTCAACTCCGAATACGACAAAATGATTCATTCCGGCCGTCACAAAGGCGAACGGGTAGGCGTCGCCAACGTATTCACGGTCGGTAACCTGATCCCCGGAGGAGGAAGCGGTGGCGGCTTCGATGCGGGAAACACCATGCCGGAACCCCCAGCCGTGGGCATCCTCGGGATCAACTCGCAGTTTGTGTATGGGGAAAACTTGCAGGTCGCTTGCCCTATGAACCACCAATTGGTGGTCGGCAGCAGTCTCCAGGTTTGCATTAATCCCCTGGGACTGGTCGCGGGCGTGCCCGACATTCCCGCCGCCCCCACGATGACCTCGCTGCTGGGAAGCGGAGTCGGCGGGAACATGCAGCTTACGATGGGCTCCAGCGCGCAGATTACGATGGGCCAGTCCATGGAGATCAGTTTCGGACCGCCCAAGATGGAGTGGCACGAGAGCTTCAAGGACCATGTCGCGACCTGTATTCTCTGCGGCGTTCTGGGAGCGGCAGCCATCCTCTGGGTTCTGCTTTATGACAAGCTCACGGGGGATAAAGAGCGGGCGAACCTCGCCATCGTATTTCAACTGCTCTTTGACGCGCTCCTGGTGGCCATCTTGGGGGTCGAGATGGCGAAGAAAGTGGGCAACCAAACTGTCGACGAGGCCTTCAAGCCTATCTTCCGGGTGCGGCCCGAGGATCAGGCGTTGGATAAATCCAATTGGGCTGGATACACCTTTTGCACGACGGCGGCGGCGCTCGCTTTGGTTATTGCACCTCTGGAGGCTACAGGCAGCGAGGAGTAATACGGAGGAGAACAGATGGCCGACGACATGAGGAATATCGGAGGTGGGAGTGGAGGTGGCGGAGACGATGCCGATTCGCCCAATCGCGTGGAGACCGTCAGTGGCGCCTACGCGATCACCGCCAATCAGGTGGAGTTGCTGAGCCGGCCGCCGCTGCCCCCGGGAATTCCAGGCCCTAGCGTGATCACCATCATCGCCGCGGGGATGGGCACGGACGGCAATGTGAACGTGCGCGGAAGCCAGGGGGTCCGGCTTACGGCGGGACCACCGCCCTTGCCGCCCACCTACTCCGACTCGACAAACGGCGTCGAAGTCGTCGTGGGCGAACTCCAGAACATCACCCTGCAACGTGGACTGCTCCCCGGTATTGACCAGAAGATCGAGATGACGCCGAGCGGCATTACCGTCGACGCCGGCGCCATGCCCATAACCATTCAAAGCCTCACCCAGATCACGCTGTCGGTGGCGGGCGGGTTGAGCACCATCACCCTGGGACCCGAGGGCGTGACCATCCAGGGCGTACTGGTGCAAATCAATTAGCCGGTGAAAAATCGCATGAGTGGCCGACCGTTCATCAGCATCACCGCCGCAACCGCCGGCGAAATCTGCGCGCGCTTCAACATCAAAAAGGAAGCAGGGGCGCTGCTGCGCGAGGGAATGCCGCCGGAGGAGTTCGTCGAAGCTCTGGTGGCCCATAAGCAATACATCACGGGTGTCGATTTCATGGCCCACGCGCTGCCGGCGCGGGATGCGGTTTGGTGGGGCTGCTTGTGTCTTCAACACGCGTGCGGTGACAGCCTCTCGGCGGCGGATCGAGCGGCGTGCCGGGCCGCCGTACAATGGGTGGTGCAGCCCAACGAATGGCATCGCGCCGCGGCTTTGGCCCCGGCACAAGCGGCGGGCCCGGCGTCTCCCGCGGCGGGACTGGCGATGGCAGTGTTTCAGACAGGCGAAGATGTGGCGCCACCCAACGCTCCGCCGATGGCGCCGGGCCCGTTCGCCCCCGCCAAAGCAGTCGCCGGGGCGGTGAAGATGTCGTGTGCCAAGGCCAACGCGGTCAAGATCATCGAAACGCAACGGCTGTTCGTCGAACTTGCGGTGACGATGGCGGAAGGCCAAGCTGCGTAATCCTGAATTCAGGGGCAGCAAAGAGTTGTCCGATCTTGGGAGGATCTGGTCATGGGTCAACCGGCCGCACGCTTAGGGGACATGCACACGTGCCCCATGGTTACCGGCGTGGTGCCCCACGTGGGGGGGCCCATTCTTCCACCCTGTTCCCCCTTGGTGCTGATCGGCGGCATGCCCGCGGCGCGAGTGGGTGACATGGCGACGTGCGCCGGCCCTCCGGACGTCATCATCCTGGGCTCGTTTACCGTGCTTATCGGCGGGCAGCCTGCCGCACGCATGGGGGATATGACCGCCCATGGCGGAGTCATTCTCATGGGATTTCCCATGGTCCTCATCGGCCCCTAGCCCCCGCCAAGAGCCCCGCAGGTGAATGAGCGGGGCGGACAGAGGAATGAAACGATGAACGCAGCAGCCGTTGCCGTTCCCTACGAAAGCCAGACCGACGCGCCCACCATCCGCGATTGCGGGGCCGCCTGCCTCAGCATGGTCTACCGCTCCTTGGGGAGAGACATTGCGCGGGAAGAGATCTGGCCGGCGATAGCCAAGCCCAATCACCTGGGCAGCGTGTCCTCCACCACCCACCTGATGGCCCAGCATGCCTTGCGCATGGGCATGGCGGCAGTGGCCATCCAAGCGCGGCACCCGCTCCAGGCCCTGCGCATCTGCCGCGACGCGGGCATTCGCGCCATCCTGAATCATCGCCTCAAGCACGATGCGCCCGCCGGTCATTACACGGTGCTTCTGGACATCGACGACCGGAGTGTGCTTCTCCACGATCCCTTCTACGGCCCCTCGCGCTGTCTATCCCACGCCGAATTGCTGGAACTTTGGCAGCCGCTCTTCGCGGGTTCGGAGATCGTGGGAAACATGTTGATTGGTATAGCACCCGAGCCTCGTCCTCCGGCGGCGTGCGCATTCTGCCATACCGCACTGCCCGCCAGCATCGAGTGTCCAAAATGCAAAAGGCTGGTGGGCTTGCAGCCCGACGCGCTCTTGGGGTGCGTTACCAGCGCCTGCATAGCCCGCATGTGGAATTACCTCTGCTGCCCCTCTTGCGACTGCACGTGGACGTTCAGCATGGCGGAGGCCCCCGCCTCGGTCGCCTCTGCTCACGATCGCGGTGGGGCCGGAGCTTGCAAGGCATCGACACCGGGGGCGCCGCCCGCGCCAGATTCCGCCAAGGATCCGTGGAACCTGGACCGCCTCTTTGGCGAGCTCGACAAGTTTGCTAGCCACATCCACAGTTTGCCGGCCGCGGCGGCCCACCCGGAGATCCAGCAGCACCTGGCCTTCATGGCGGCCAGCAAAGAAAAGCTGAAGCTGGCCCAGGCCGAAGAACTCGCGCATCGCAAGGCGACGGCCGAGCAGATCAGCAAACTCCGGGCGACAGCACAACAAGCAGCCGAGGCGCACTCCAAGGCGATGGAGGATCTCAACCGGCCGTCCCCGCCACTGGATGCCCACGCCCTGGGCCGCGCGCTGCTGCGAAACCTGGGTTATAGCGATTAAGCAAACGGCAGGGAAAGCCCGCCAGGCCTGAATCCCAGTTGCCGCACCTCTCATTCCGGCCCATCGCTCGCTGTCGTCTTTGCCTTGCGCCCTGCCGCCACCATCCGCCGCCACGGGGAGCAAACACTCCTCATTCCGGCGAGTTTTCGACCGCCTCTTGCCGGTCCGACCCTCGGCGGTTATCTCTCTTAGTCTCAGCGGAGTGCGTCAAATTCCCTCTAACCTCGACGAACCTCCAACCGATAGCGGCGGTTTGGAACGTGCCGTGCCTTCCCAAGGCCGGAGGCCATTGGCCATGCGCTCAATTCCTTGGAAGCAAGCGCTCATATCCTTGGGGACGATTTTGGTGATCGCCTCGCGCGTTCCTCTCGCGGGTTTGCGGGCGGGGTTCCGGACTTTGGACGTGACTTACCTGTTCATGGCGCTCTTCGCTTCCCTGGTCTTACTCCTCCTGCGCGCATACAAGTGGCACCAGTTGATGGCCGCCGCCGGCAAGGGGAGGCTCCGCCTGACGTTGCGCACCCTGTTTGGCGGCTTTGCCTTGGGATTGGTCACGCCGGGCCGGCTGGGAGAGTTGGGCCGCTGCGCTTTCGTAGCCGAGGAGGAACGCGCCCAAGTGGCCATCCTGACCGTGTTCGACCGGCTGCTTGATTCGTGGGCGCTGCTGACCTCCATGGGCGCCAGCCTGTTCTTCCTAGCCTCACGTCCTGCGGCGATCTTTGGGGTGGCCGTGTGGCTGGCCTTCCTCCCCCTGGTCCTGGGCCTGCCTGCGCTGCTCTCGCAACTCGCCCAGTTAGGGCGTAGGCTGCCAGGGGTCGGCGGCTACTTTCGGGGAGCGGAAATGCCGCCCGTTTCAACGCCGCGCTTGGCCATCATGGCATTGGGCGCGACGTGGGCGGAACTAGCATCCTTCTACTTCCTTTTGCGCGCCTTCTCCCCCGCGGGGATTTCTACCGCCCTGGCTACTTATCCTTACATCGTTCTCGCTGGAGACCTTCCCGTCTCCTTCAGCGGCATAGGAGTGCGGGAAGGCGCCGCCGCGCTGCTGCTTTCACCCTACACCGTGCCTGCCGAGGCTGCGGTCGGCGCCGCGTTGGTCTGGTCGGCGTTCGCCATTCTCTTCCCCGCCATCCTCGGAGCCGTCTGGCTCGCCGTGGACAGGACGCGCGGCGCGTTGAGAAAGTACGCCTTCTTATAGGGCGGAGGTCGGGCTATCGGCGGGGCCGTGTTCGAATCTCGAAAATTGCATGCCGAAACCGGCAGAAAGCGCTTCGAACGTGTAATCGATGATCACAATGCTGTTCCAACTTGCAAAACGCGTGTCATTCGCGGGAAAAAACGTGAATTTCGCCGGGCATTTTGTCATGCTTTCCTTTGTTTTTATACACATTCCGGCTTCGGTCGTACAACTTTAAATTTTCATTACTCTCTTCTGCCAAGTAGCAACTTGTCCCAAGCCCCACGGCCCTGACACCTGAAACCTGGCACCTGTCTTTCTTTGTTTTCATACACATTGCGGCTTCGGTCGTATAACTTTGAGATTTCATTGCTCTCTTGCCACATAGAGACCCGTGCCAAACCCCAGGGCCCTGATACCTGAAACCTGGTACCTGGCACCTGCCTTTCTTTTCATCAACATCGCCGGATGCACCCGCATTTTCAAGAGCAGAGGTCAGGAGTTGGAAGCTGGGAGTCAGAATCAGCAGGCCGACTACAATGGAGTTGCGACGCCGGACCCCGGACTTTGTCCCCGAGACCTGAGACCCGACACCTGACCCCTCCTAAGGCTAGCATCAAGGCAAGGTATGTTGTCAATAGAATTTTTGCGGAATTTCCTACGGGTAGGAAAAAATCGTATGCTCGACGCCCGAAATTTCCTACCGGTACGAAATGGGGGCAAGAACCTCGCCAGCCGGGGCGACAAGAAGTCAGCATCGCCCGCGATCCCGCATACCCGGATGGTTTAACAGTTCCCGCCGAAAATGAGGCTCACCTTCTCAACGAAAACCGCCGAAAGACGAGGTGAGGGCGTCGGGGCACTGCGTGGGGGGTAGAATGTAGGGCCGAACAGCGTTCGGCCCCTGGAGTTTCTACTTTTTCCCCGCCCATTACGATGATTCGGACGGTGTACGGCCAAGTGAAAAGGAGCTCAGATCCAGAGATCCCAGAACCCCGGGATAGTTTCCGGATGGTCGACGATACACTCGAGAGGGAGGGGAGCTTGGCTCCATCCTGACGCGCGCAAAGGTACCGGTTGTGAGAATGTTCCGCAGGTCGCGGTTCAGTCTTCGCACCCGATGCAGTTCCACACAATGAAGTCACAATTCCTTGCGCTGGTCATAACGGATATGTTAAAGAAGATCAAATAAACTTTAGCGCGTTGGACTGCACCCGGAGACATGAATGCAGCGTTCGGTGAACTTTAACGAGCCGCTGGCCGCAGGCCCTGCTTGAGCTTTCGCGCCGTGCCATTCCGTCGTGTTACGGCAAAAGTTCTTGTTGCCTATTTCGTATACAACGCGGTCCTGGCCATATTCCTGGCAGAATTGTTGTTCAATCCGAAGCGTCTTCCTATGGGCCACCGGGCGGCTGCCGAAGCCACTGCGGCGCGGTTCGGCGCTACGCTGAATGACGTGTCGGTTAGGGCTGAGGACGGTGCAGGGCTCCGGGCTTGGTTCTTCCGGCCCGCGAGATCCAATGGCGAGGCCGTCATCCTGCTGCATGGACTCGGCGGCAACCGCGATTATATGCAGCGCTACGTGCCCCTCTTTCTCTCGCATGGATATAGCGTCCTGGTTCCGGATTTGCGCGCCCACGGTCTGAGCGGCGGGGAGTTCCCCACCTACGGCATTAAAGAGGCGGACGATGTCCATGCGTGGCACAACTGGCTGGAGCTTCACGAGCGCTCGAACTGCGTGTATGGAATGGGTGAATCGATGGGCGCGGCAGTGGTGCTCCAGGCGGTATCGACCACCCCTTTCTGTGCCGTAGTGGCGGAAGGGTCGTTTGCCACCTTTCGCGAGGTTATGTACATCCGCATCGGGCAGGTGTGCCATACAGGGCAGTGGCTGGGCCGGACGGTCCTAGGGCCCGCCGTAGAATTGGCCTTCCTGTACGGATGGCTTACACGCGGAGTCAATCTGGCCTCGGCATCGCCGGAGGAACGGGTGGCGGGTAGTCATGTGCCCGTCCTGCTCATTCACGGCTTGGACGACCACAACCTTCCTCCCCGGCAGTCCGAGATGATCCGTGACCGCAATCCTGGTGAAATAACGTTGTGGGAAGTTCCCCAGGCCGGCCATTGCGCGGCTCTAAGGGTAGCTCCCGCCGAGTTTATTACGAGAGTGATCGGCTGGTTCCAACAGCATGAGGCCCGCCCACCCAACGCCACGCCGCGTTGAAGGAAACAGATCTCTTGGGAGAAGGTAGAGCTCGCGCGGATGCGAATCGCTAACTCATCTACTCGGGGCTGGCGCAGGCATGCTTTCCAATGACTGCGCTGGCACCGCAGTTGCCCGGACCTCAGCGCCTATAAAAACCATTGTTGTGGGCAGATCCAGACATCCCAGAACCCTGTTTCGGGATAGTTTCCGAGTGGCTAAAAATCCAGGAGTAGAGCGACTTCGATCTACGCTACGGCGTAATCGTGACGCGCCGGGTAGCGCTGAAAACCGGTCGTGGGGAGCAACCGCGAAAACCGTAAGCATGTGTGCCCTATCAGGATAACGGATTCCGAAATACCCATTGCTACTTCGCGGATGGTCTCTCGATATTCTCGACGTGGAACATTTCCACCGTTCCCTTCTCCGATTTTAAATGCAATCCGAGTTGCTCCTGGAGCGCAGTGAATAGCGAAGGGCCTCGAGGATCAGGCGCCGGTGCTCCGTAGCCTTCTGGTACGCCTATCTCCTGGAACATCGCGACCTGGTTTGCGTCCGGCTGCCATTCAAGTTTTATATCGTACGTGCCCTTCAAATCCGTCTTGTCAACGACTGCACGGCCGAGAAAGTCAGAAAGGACCGCGGCGAGGCCCATGAGTTTAGTGCTCTGTGCGATCAACAGACCGCGGCGTAAGATAATGATCGGCTGTCGGCCATGTCTGGACGTGTCTACCTTTGGGGCTCGCTCGACTGCATTCTGTATAAAAGGATTGTCCATTACCGGGTCAGAGTCGTGCACTTCCTTGAGCTTAGGTCCATCCTTCGCGGTCGTAAGCGAGTAGACCGAAGCCTCTTGCATGTCACGTCGCATGACGAGCTGGAATCTTTCGGCCAACAAGGATTGGACCATCAGAGTAAGCTGGCGGTAAAATTCCTGGTCCGGTTTCGCTGAACTCTTCGGCTTGGCGACAATATCAAACAGATCGGATATCATCCAGTCGGGGCCGCCTGAAATTTGGTGGCCCTTGATCGCGTATGCGTATTGGATCAGCTGGTTCGCGGTCATGTTGGCTACGGTTAATTGGCCGTCGGGCTGAACGTCGAACAGCGGGCGGTGATCCGTCGAGTTGCTGGGCTTGATTGATGCCACGGCCATCCGAGGCTGCCCAGTCTCGGATTGCGCATGGGTGACTTGTACGTTTAGTGAGCCAATCGCGATTGGAGCCATCATCGCCACGCTTCCACCAACAGCCAGCAGCAGCTTTCTGGCGAGCGTCAGGTTTTGTCCGATGTGCAGCGCCAGGATGTTATGAACTCGTTTTTTCAGATCTGAACTGGTCATTCCAGAGACACAAACAATCGGTGACTCTAAATAATGCTTGCAGACATTGAGGATGGCTTCGGCATAAACCTGCGGGTCACCGCCCTGCCGCAAAACATCTTCATCGCAGGCTCGCTCT
>Ga0335085_10011246_pt1 | contig 13298 bp, 9 predicted proteins | sample Lox_Sample_45_FD_206712 | JGI IMG/M metagenome (GOLD analysis project Ga0335085, IMG submission 206712) | Soil microbial communities from Loxahatchee National Wildlife Refuge, Florida, United States - Lox_Sample_4.5 | ecosystem: Environmental > Terrestrial > Soil > Wetlands | place: USA: Florida...
GATGGCGCGCGCGCGATCCTCGCGGCGCGCGACGGCTTTCGCGCCTCGCTCGATAATGCGCGCGCGGCGATGGATTCCGATCTCGATGCGCTGGCCTCCGAACTCGGCAATCCGAAGATGGACCCGATGAAAGTACAGAACCTGCTGCAAACGCTGCGGCAGGGTTGGCCCGATAAACAGAAGGCCCTCGAATCGGCGACCCACGCCTTGCTCGCCGACCTCGGCATCCTGCCGCCGGAAAAACCAGCGGCGGCAATGACGCCCGCCGCTGCGCCGGCCGCGATGACCACCACACCGGCACCCGCAGCGCCCGCCGCTCCGGCGAAGAAGTAATACGGCAAGTTTTTTAAATCGATGACGCCGACCCCGGTCGGCGTTATTTTTGGATTCAAGAGGGAGATAGAGAAATGTTCACCAGAATTTTTGCGGTCCTGATTTTTATGGTTGTTTCATCCGCAGCGGCGGCCGAGGAAACGCCCGACCAAAAGGAGTTCATGCACGGCTATTACTACGGCTTCATCGATGCGACGATCCAGCCGGTTTACAAGAAACAGGTCTGTCCGAAGGAGAGCGTGGACGACACCATCAAGAAATTCACTGCTTATGCACACGCCAACCCGAAAAAACTGTCGCTGGGCCCGCCGCTGAAGCGCGAGGAAGTGCTGGCCGCGATGAAAACGCTTTATCCGTGTTCGGGAAAAAAAGAGGTTTCGCCGCATTGAGGGTTTTGGGTTCTAACGTCTACGCCCACCGGCGCGTCCGGTGCTGCATGCTGTTAGGCGTCCAATTCACAGCGTCTTGCCTTCGGCCATCGCCCTGAAGTGGTTCATTGATGCTTCGACAAATGGTCGGTGTCTCTCGCTCACTACGGTTATTACTGTATCCGTACGGGGAATCTTCTGAATCGTTTCAAGCTCATCCGCGTAGGCATGAAACACCAACTCTGTAAGCTGGAGGCACATATGAGCTGCCAATAGGGCAAAGAAAACCTCGCCCTTGCGAAGCTCCTCGTTTCCCGCCGGTAACAACCCAAAAAACTGGAACTTCTCAGCGCTCGTCATCGGCGGCGAACTGTTTATTGGGGCCGTGTGCACGTGCATGTTCGATAGATATCCATACATCTTTCCAACGGGTTCAATTTCCTTCTTTAGGTTGGAGATGCTATCTGTCGATTGAAACGATTTACCCTTTGCCTTCCACAACACAAAACGCGCCGGGTTGTGGACGATGTCCCACGCTGTCGCGAAGCCTTCTAGGGCGCTTCGAAACAAAATTGGCGGTTCCCACATATATCCGCCAAGCGCAAGCTCAAAACCGGCCATCAGGGTATTTGCTCCCTTTGTCATCAATGAGAACGCAATCTCTTTCGGATTGTTCTCGTCGCGCATCTTGTTCCGTTCGTGATATCGCTGAAGTATTTCGATAATCCGAAACATCAAGTGCCCGAACTCTTGTACCTCGGACGTAAAAGTAACAAGCACCCGAGAACGCGCTTCGGGCGACAGTTCTCGCAGGTACTTAAGGACGGCCGACTCGAGCGGCGAAGTCAATCGCGATGCCTAACTCGTTGGCAATGATCTGGACGCATCATCAATGATGTGGCGGGTGAGCGCAGCAAGCCAGCTGCTTCCGACAGGCGCACCGACAGCTCCATTGCGTTGTTAGGCAGCGCGGCCACTTTTGTCGGACGGAGGGATGGCGTCCGGCGGCAAACGGAACCACGTTATGAGGAGTAGCGTAGCGATCGGGCCAAGAAGAAGGGATAGCAGGAACCAATTGAGTCCTTTCCGCCCACGAGTCTGAGCCAAGCCGGCATTGATTAGTGCGAGCGTGCCCCAACCGGCAGCGTACTCGTTATCCATCTTCAGTGACCACGTCTGTCTAACGTGTAATAGAAGTACGAAATGACATCTATCATATACCTCGATCAGAAAATTTGTCTTTGAGTAATTTTTGAATCAAGCTGTTATGGAAGCCCCAAATTTTAAAGGACATGATAGATGGATAAAAACGGGACAAGTCGCTGATGGACAGGGATTTTTAATCGCGTAAAAACGGGTCAGTCTGCCGCTGACCTGAACGGACTGTGTTCATTCAGTTCATCCACGTATTCCTCGATGCCCTCGGTTTCCCGCTCCAAAAACTGCTCGACCGCCGCGGCGCACTGTGGATGGTCGAGCCAGTGCACGGAACAGGTCTGCACCGGCAGCAGGCCGCGCGCGATCTTGTGCTCGCCCTGCGCGCCGCCTTCAAAGGTCGCGATGCCGCGCGCGATGCAGAATTCGATCACCTGGTAATAGCAGGTCTCGAAATGCAGCGCCGGATGGTATTCGAGCGTGCCCCAATAACGGCCGCATAAACGCTTGCCGTTGTGAATGTTGAGCGACGCGGCGATCGGCTTGCCGTCGTGCATGGCGACGACCAGCAGAATGTTGTCCGGCATGCTGCGGCCGATGGCCTTGAAGAAGTCGAGGTTCAGATACGGCGTCGAAGCGTGCCGCCGGTAGGTCTCGCCGTAGCAGCGATGAAAGAACTGCCATAGCCTGGCGTCGATGGCCTTGCCGTCGAGCCATTCGAAAACGATGCCGGCATCGCGCACGTGACGGCGCTCCTGTTTTATTTTTTTGCGCTTGTCGTGGTTCATTGTTGCGAGGAACGCGTCGAAGTCCGCATAGCCGCGGTTGTGCCAATGGAATTGGACGCCATGACGCAGCAGCATGTCCGCCGCGCGCATTTCCTCGATTTCCTCATATACCGGAAACAGACAATGCAACGACGAGGCGCGCGCCTCGCGCAACAACTTGAATGCCGCATCGATCAGCAGCCGGCAATGCTCGTGACTGTTGGCGAGCAGGCGGCGGCCGGTGACCGGCGTGAACGGCACCGCGTTGAGCAGCTTCGGATAATAGTCGAGGCCGTTGCGGTGATAGGCGTTGGCCCACGCCCAGTCGAACACGTATTCGCCGTACGAATGCGATTTCAGATACAGCGGCAGCGCCGCCGCGAGCTTTTTTCCTTCCCGCAATAGCACATAGCAGGGCTGCCAGCCGGTCGCCGCGCTCGCGCAGCCGGTTTCGTGCAGCGCGTTCAAGAATTGATGCGACAAAAACGGATCGTCACCGGCAAGCCGGTTCCAGTCGATCGCCGCGACGGAAGCGATGGAGTCAACGATTTCGAGAGTGGTCGGCGATGATTTCACGAGTGTCATAGATGTTATATTAACGAGATGAAAATTGCGCTTGCACAATTCAACGCAACCGTCGGCGATCTCGCCGGCAACGCCGCCAGGATCCTCGACTTTGCCGAGCGCGCCCGCGCGCAGGGCGCGGCGCTGATGCTGACGCCGGAACTCGCGTTATGCGGTTATCCGCCCGAGGATTTGCTGTTGCGCGAAGATTTTTATAACGACTGCGCGGCCGCTCTCAAGCAATTGGCCGCGCAGGTGCGCGGCATCGCGCTGGTGGTCGGCCATCCGCACCGCAGCGCCGGACGGCGCTACAACGCGGCATCGCTGCTGCAGGACGGCCGCATCGCCGCGACTTATCACAAGCATGCGCTGCCGAACCACACCGTGTTCGACGAGCGGCGCTATTTCGAGGCCGGCAACGAACCGTGCGTGTTTACGCTCGACGGCGTCGCCTTCGGCATCAACATCTGCGAAGACATTTGGGGCGGCAGCGGGCCGCTCGCCAATCCCGCGGTCGCGAGCGACGAGGGTGTCGATATCGAAAGCGGGCTGCAGGAAGCGATGGCGCCGCGCGCCGCGCGCGCCGCCGGCGCGCAGGTGCTGTTGGTTATCAACGCGTCGCCGTACCATCTGCGCAAGCAGAAATTGCGGCACGAAGTGATGCGGCGACGCGCGACGGAGAACAATCTGCCGCTGCTGTACGTCAATCTTGTCGGCGGGCAGGACGAGCTGGTTTTCGACGGCGCGTCGTTCGCGATGAACCGCCACGGCGAGGTCGTCTATCAAATGCCAGCGTGCCGTGAAGCGCTCGGCATCGTCACGCTGGCCGGCGGCGAACCCCAGTCCGGCGAAATCGCGCCGGTGCGCGCGCTCGAAGCGGAAATTTACGATGTGCTGTGCCTCGGCGTGCGCGATTACGTGACCAAGAACGGATTTCCCGGCGTGCTGGTCGGTTTGTCGGGCGGCATCGATTCGGCGCTGACGCTGGCGATCGCATCAGACGCGCTTGGCGCTGACAGGGTGCGCGCGGTCATGATGCCGTCCCAGTACACCGCCGCGATGAGCCGCGAGGATGCGCGTGCGCAGGCGGCGGCGCTGAAGGTGAATTATTCGGAAATTCCGATCACGCCGGTGTTCGACGCGTTTCTCGCGGCGCTCGCCGGCGAATTCAAGGGACTGCCGGCCGACATTGCCGAAGAAAATCTGCAATCGCGGATCCGCGGCACCTTGTTGATGGCGTTGTCGAACAAATTCGGCGCGATGGTATTGACGACCGGCAACAAGAGCGAAATGGGCACCGGTTATGCGACGCTCTACGGCGACATGGCGGGCGGCTTCGCGGTGCTCAAGGACGTCAGCAAAACCTTGGCCTACCGGCTGGCCGCCTACCGCAATACGCTGGCGCCGGTGATTCCGCAGCGCGTGATCGAACGCGCGCCGACAGCCGAACTGCGCGCCGGCCAGACCGATCAGGACAGCCTGCCGCCGTACGATGCGCTCGACAGGATCATAGGGTCGTACGTCGAGCGCGGGTTGAGCCGCGATGACATCGTGCAGTGCGGATTCGACCGCAAAGACGTCGAGCACGTGCTGCATCTGCTGCGTGTCAGCGAGTACAAACGGCGGCAGGCGCCGGTCGGCATCCGCATCACGCCGCGCGGCTTCGGCAAGGACTGGCGCTGGCCGATCACCAATCACTACCGGTGAAGCGGCAACTGGGGATTGTTGCGGCAACACGCTATACTAGGGCGTGAAAGAAGTGAGGAGGCGAGATGAAAAAAATAGAGGCGATTTTCAAACCGTTCAAACTCGATGATGTGCGCGATGCATTGTCGGAAATCGGCGTCACCGGCCTGACCGTGACCGAAGTCAAGGGTTTCGGCCGGCAGAAGGGACACACCGAACTTTATCGCGGCGCCGAATACGTGGTGGATTTTCTGCCCAAGATCAAGGTTGATGTCGTCGTCAAGGACGACATGCTCGACCGCGCGGTCGACGCCATCATGAAGGCGGCGCGTACCGGCAAGATCGGCGACGGCAAGATTTTCGTGACTGGCGTCACCCGCGTGCTGCGCATCCGCACCGGCGAAACCGACGATACGGCCGTTTGAAGGCAGGATGCAGATTCGGAATTGAGGGCAAAGCGCCGCGCTATCGACGGCTTCCTCGATCCTGATTTCTCGATCCTGCTTTGAGCAGTACCACGGCCGCGCCGCCGCCACCCTCGGTCGGGCGCGCCTGACAGAACGCCAGCACTTCGTCGCGTTGCATCAGCCAGTGCGCGACTTTCGATTTGAGCACCGGTTCGCGGTTCTTGGAGCGCAACCCCTTGCCGTGAATGATGCGCACGCAGCGCAGGTCGCTGTGCAGGCAGCGGTTGAGGAATTCGATCAGCATTGCTTTTGCTTCCGCGACCGTGCTGCCGTGCAGGTCGAGCTCATCCTGCGTGACCCAATGGCCGCGCCGTAGTTTGCGCAGCGTATGCCGGGCGATGCCGTTGCGCAGGAAGGACAGTTCTTCGCCGGTTTCGATGCCGGCGTCCCATGGCACATGGTCGCTCAGGCTGTCGGCGAGCACGGCTTGCTCGTCGCGCAGCCGTTGCGCGGGAATGGGCTTGAGCCGTGGTTGCGGGTGGGCGACGCGGCCGAAATTTTTCAGCGGCAGGACGTCGCTCAGCGCCGCACGAAACAGTTGCACATCGTTTTCGTCGGCCGCCGGTTTGTCGGGCCGCTTTTTCATGCTAGGGCGCCAGTGACTCGAGATATTTTTGCGCGTCGAGCGCGGCCATGCAACCGCTGCCCGCGCTGGTCACCGCCTGACGATAGACATGGTCCTGCACATCGCCGGCGGCGAACACGCCGGGAACGCTGGTCGCGGTCGCATCGCCATCGCGACTGTTCTTGGTGATGATGTAGCCGTTCACCATGTCGAGTTGACCGGCGAAAATTTCCGTGTTCGGACGGTGGCCGATGGCGATGAAAATGCCCTTCAGCGGTTTTTCGCTCAATGCGCCGCTCTTGACGTTCTTGACGCGCATGCCGTTGACGCCCGACGGATCGCCCTTGACCTCGTCGAGCACGTGGTCCCACAACACGGTGACCTTGCCGGCCGCAACTTTTTCCTCGAGTTTGTCGACGAGGATCGGCTCGGCGCGGAACTTGTCGCGCCGGTGCACGACCGAAACGTGGTTCGCGATGTTCGACAGATAAAGCGCTTCCTCGACTGCGGTGTTGCCGCCGCCGACGACGGCGACGTCCTGGCCTTTGTAGAAAAATCCATCGCAGGTTGCGCAGCCCGAAACGCCGCGCCCCATGTAGGCCTGTTCCGAAGGCAGTCCCAGATAAATCGCCGATGCACCGGTGGCGATGATCAGTGCATCGCAGGTGTAGGTGCCGTGGTCGCCGACCAGGGCGATCGGTTTCGCCTCGAGCTTCGCGCTGTGGATGTGATCGAAGATGACTTCGGTATTGAAGCGTTCGGCATGCTGCAGGAAACGCTCCATCAGTTCCGGCCCTTGCACCCCCATCGCATCAGCCGGCCAGTTGTCGACGTCGGTGGTGGTCATCAACTGGCCGCCCTGGGCGAGGCCGGTGATCAGAACCGGATGCAGATTGGCGCGTGCCGCATACACCGCTGCGGTATAGCCGGCGGGTCCGGAGCCGAGAATCAGCAGACGGCAATGTTTGGCGGGAGTCATAAGGCTGGCTAAATGGGGGCGGGGCTTTTGAAAAACCAGCATTCTGGCAGTGAGTTGGCGGGTTGTCGAGTTGGCGAATCCCGGAAATATATTTATTAATTCATTGAGATATAATGCCCGGCGCGGGCGTCGGTAGCAAATAAATTCAGGGAGCCGGATGGCGTGCTTTTTTAAAGCGGCGCTGGTAATGCTGGGGCTGTTGGCGGCTACTTTTGCAGTAGCGCAACCGGCCGAACCGTCCTTGCCGGCAACGTCCGCCGAAAATTCCGGCGTGCCCCCGATCATCGTCGAAGCGCCGTCGTCGTCCGAGACACCGCAACCACCCGCCGCGCCGCCGCCGGAGGGCGCGCTGCGTTTTGATATCGCGCGCTACCGCGTCGACGGCAATACGTTGCTGTCGGTCAAAGTCATTCAGAATGCGCTCGCGCCCCATCTCGGCAAGCAGAAAGATTTCAGCGATGTGCAGCATGCGCTGGAAGCCTTGCAGCGCGCCTATCAGCAGGCAGGCTACGGCGTGGTGCAGGTGACGTTGCCCGAACAGGAACTCGAAAGCGGCGAAGTGCGTTTCGAAGTGATCGAGGTCAAGCTTGCAAAAATCACCGTCCAGGGCAACAAATATTTTTCCGAAAAAAATATCCTTGCCAGCACGCCGGCCCTGCAGACCGGCAAAACGCCCGATTCCACCCAGATTGCCCGCAACCTCAATGTCGCCAATGAGAATCCGGCCAAACATACCGAGGTCGTACTGCGCAACGGCGAAAACGACGGCGAAATGGATGCAGCAATCAAGGTCGTCGATGATGACCCGGTCAAGTACAGCGTGAGCTTCGACAACACCGGGACCAGCCAGACCGGGCCGTTTCGAGTGCGGTTCGGTTTCCAGCACGCAAACCTGTGGCACCGCGACCACACGCTGACATTCCAGTACATCACCAATCCGGAACACGTCAGCAAGGTCACCGTTTTCGGTCTCGGCTATCACATTCCGCTGTATCGGCTCGGTGATTCTCTCGATTTCGTCGCCGGCTATTCGGACGTTGATTCGGGAACGGTGCAGGATCTGTTCAATGTCAGCGGCGCCGGCGTGCTTCTCGCCGCGCGCTACAACCATAATTTTGATCGCGTCGGGGACTACGAGCACAAGCTGGTGTTCGGGCTCGACTATCGCGCCTATCAAAACAACGTTACGACCGTCGGCTCGACCGTCGCGCTGGTGCCGGACATCACGGTCCATCCGGCGAGCATCATTTATAACGGAACCTTGCATAAACCGAATTCGGAATTCGGTTTTTACATCGGCCCGTCGCAGAACATTTTCCCCGGCGGCAACGACGCCGCCAACAGTGATTTTCAGGGGCCTACGCCCGGATTTCCGGACGGCTCGCGCAAGGGCGCCAAGGCCGGTTATCGCATCTGGCGTTTCGGTGCGAACTATTCACGCGTGATGCGTGACTGGCAATTGCGCGCCTTGTTCAACGCCCAGAACACCGATGCCGCGCTGGTCGCCGGCGAGCAGTTCGGTCTTGGCGGCGCGAACAGCGTGCGCGGTTTTGAAGAACGCCAGTATTCCGACGACAGGGGCTATCAGGCCACTTTCGAAATCTATACTCCCGACGTTGCAAAGAAAATCGGCTACGCGGGAGGCCATCTGCGGTTTCTGGCGTTTTACGACACCGGTACCGTGGCCAGGAATGTCCGCCAGCCGGGCGAGCAGGAAGGCATTAGCGTCGACAGCGCCGGTGTCGGCGTGCGTTTCCTGACCAGCGAAATTTTCAGCCTCAAAATGGATTTTGCCTATGTGCTGCACGATGGCGGCGGCGATCCGACCGCCGGTGAGCCCGACGGGCGGCGCGGTTCCAGCACCCTGCACGCCACTGCGGTGTGGGTATTTTAGTCGTTGCCGCGACGATTTGATTAAGTCCGGCAGGTGACTTACGCTAGACAAAGGGAGTTATTTCAGGCGGGCAGCTCGTCTCGATTGGCCGGTTTTTCCTTCCCGGACATCAGCGAAGTAAATTTCTGCGGCGGCCTTCATTTGGCCGCCGCGGTGCGCAGGCAAGGGGAATGAAGAAAAGCGATCCTCAAGCAGCAGGCAGAGAATGGCGGCATAGGCTCGTCGCGCTGGCTGTTGCGTCGTGCTTTCCGGCCGGCGTTGCGCTGGCCAATCCGATCGGCCCGACTGTCGTCAACGGGCAGGTGTCCATCGGCGGCAGCGGCAATCTGCTGGAAATCACCAACTCGCCGGGTTCGATCATCAACTGGCAGAGTTTTTCGATCGCGTCCAACGAAATCACGCGTTTCCTGCAGCAATCGGCGTCGAGTGCGGTGCTCAACCGCGTCACCGGCGTCAATCCGTCTTCGATTCTCGGCGCGCTCCAGTCCAATGGCCGCGTCGTGTTGATCAATCCCAACGGCATTACCTTCGGCGGTGGCGCTTCGATCAATACCGCCGGGTTGATCGCGTCGACGCTCGGCTTGTCGGATGCTGATTTCCTGGCCGGCAATTATCGTTTTACGGCCGTTCCTGGCGCGGGTGGCATCGTCAATCAGGGCAATATCACGACGTCGGACGGTGGCGTCGTTTATCTGGTCGCGCCCAACATCCAGAACAGCGGCATTATCCGCAGTGACAACGGACAGATCCTGCTGGCGGCGGGAAACAGCGTCGAACTCGTCAATCCGAATTCGCCGGATCTGCGCGTTGAAGTGACCGCATCTGACAATCAGGCGGTCAATCTCGGGCAAATCCTCGCGCGCAGCGGTAGCGTCGGCATTTATGGCGGCCTGATCCGGCAGGGCGGCGTCGTCAGTGCCAACAGCGCGGCCATGGGGCCGAACGGCAAGATCGTGTTCAAGGCGATCAAGGATGTGACCCTAGAAGCGGGCAGCACGACGACGGCGAATGGTCCGCAAGGCGGATCGATCACGGTGCAGTCCGGCACCGGCACTACGAATGTTGCCGGCACCATCGAAGCCAAAGGCACTGCAGCCGCGGGCGGCGAAGTTCAGTTGTTGGGCAATACGGTAAATGTTGCCGGCGGCACGTCCATCGATGCTTCCGGTCAGACCGGCGGCGGCACGATTCTCATCGGGGGCGATGCACACGGCGCCAATCCCGATGTTCAGAATGCGCTATTCACGACAGTCGGCGGCGGCGCGAACCTGATCGCGGACGCGATTCAAAGCGGTAATGGCGGCAAGGTTGTCGTCTGGTCGGACGATACGACGCAGTTTAACGGTCATATCAGCGCGCGCGGCGGCGCCGCTGCCGGCGATGGCGGTTTCGCCGAAATTTCCGGCAAGCAGCATCTGATCGTGACCGGGTTCGCCGATTTGCGCGCGAACAATGGCAAGTGGGGAACGGTGTTGTTCGATCCGGGCACGGTCAGCATCTGCCATGACAATGGAACGACTTGCACGGTCACCAGTATCGGCCCCGATACTTTTTCCGATTCCTATCTGAATCTGGCGCTGACTACCGCGGGCGTCATTGTCGATACCGACAACGCAAGTGCAGGACCGGAAGACATCAACTTTATCACCAGCGATATCGCGATTTCCTGGGCCACGGCACAGGCGCTGACTTTTAACGCCGGTCATGACATCAATTTTCAGGGCAGTATTAATGGCGGCGCAAGCGGAACAGTCGCCTTCAATTTCGGACAGGACAATGCCGGCGGCACGCTCAATTTCGGCGGCAGCGTCACTGCCAGTAGCGTCACGCTGACCGGCGGTGGCGGCAACGACACCATTGTCGGCCCCAATGCCGTTAATAATTGGCAGATCACCGGGGCAAACTCCGGCACGCTCAATGGCTACGCATTTTCTGCCGTTGAAAACCTGACCGGCGGCAGCGGTACCGATACGTTCACGCTGAGCGGGACAGGCAATCTCAGCGGCACGATTACGGGTGGTACTGGCACTGATACGTTGATCGGCAACGATATTGCCAGCAATTGGAGCATTACCGGCACGAATGCCGGGGCATTGATCGATACCAATGGTACTAATAATTTCACCGGCATCGAGAATCTTACTGGCGGCAGCAATGCCGACAGTTTCACGCTGAGCAGCAGCGGGAACATAAGCGGTACGATTGATGGCGGGAGTGGTACCAACACGCTTACCGGAAACGATCTGGTCAATAGCTGGAGCATTACGGCAAGTAACGCCGGTTCGCTGACCGACGTCAATGGCAGCAATAACTTCACCAACGTTCAGACCCTGACGGGTGGTGGTGGCGACGACACTTTTACTTTCGGTGCTTCAGGCGCAGTGTCTTCGATTGACGGCGGCGGTGGCAGCAACACCATCGTGGGCAACAATGCGGGCGACACCTTTAATATTAGCGGCAGCAACTCCGGTGCGATCACCGGGCTGGTGACGACCTTCAGCAACATCCAGAACCTGACCGGCGGCAGCGGAGCGGACAGCTTTACGTTGAGCAGCAGCGGCCATCTGAGCGGCACGATTGCGGGCGGCACCGGTACCGATACCCTGACCGGTAATGACATTGCCAGCAACTGGAGCATCACCGGTGGGAATGCCGGAGCGCTGACCGATGCGAATGGTACAGACAATTTCACCGGCATCGAGAATTTGGTGGGCGGCAGCAACGCCGACAGCTTTACGCTGAGCGGCGGCACGCTGTCAGGTTCGATCAACGGCGGCGCCGGTACCAATACGCTGACCGCGGACGATGTCGTCAATACGTGGACGATCACCGCCAACAACACTGGCACGGTGACCGGGGTCACCAGCGGCTTCAGCAACATTCAGAACCTGGTTGGCGGCGGCAATACCGACAGCTTCACCTTCAACGGCGCTTTTACGGTATCGTCGATCGACGGCGGGGGCGGCAGCAATACCATCGTCGGCGACAACGCCGGCGACACCTTTAATATTAGCGGCGGCAACTCCGGCGCAATCACCGGCCGGGTCGCGACCTTCAGCAACATCCAGAACCTGACCGGCGGCAGCGGCAGCGATACCTTCACCTTTGGCAGCGGCGGCAGTCTGAGTGGCACCATTGACGGGAGCACTGGAACTGACAGCGCGGACTACTCGGCGCTGACATCGGCGACGGTGACGATCGGAGCGGGGGCGAGCATCGTCAACGTCGAGAACGTCACGGGCGGCGATACCACGACCGCCAACTTCACGCTCATCGGGCCGAATGCAAGCAACACCTGGAACATTACCAATAACAACGCGGGCAGCGTAGCGAGCGTTGCCTTTACCGGCTTCGGCAATCTGACCGGCGGCAGCAGCACGGACAGCTTTACATTGAGCAGCAATGGACATGTCAGCGGAACGATTGGTGGCGGCGCCGGCACCGACACGCTGACAGGTAACAATCTGATCAGCAGCTGGAACGTGACCGGAACGAATGCCGGTGCACTGACCGACGCGAACGGCACCAATAATTTTACCAACATCGAGAACCTGACCGGCGGCAGCGCTGGCGATACCTTTACTTTCAGCGGCGGTGCGAGCATCACGGGCACTGCGGATGGCGGCAGCGGCATCAATACGCTGACGATCAACGGCACCGGCGGTGCCGACACCTTCACCATTACTTCAACACAAGTGACCGGTGTTACCGGCTATGCCAACATGGCCAGCCTGACTTTCGACGGCACTAGCGGCGGTAACGATACCTATAACATTCAAAGTATCGCGGCGGGGACGCCGTTGACGATCAACGCCGGCGCCGGCAACGACACTTTCAACGTGTCGTCGAATGCGCCGACCAATACCGGCAATCTCGACGGCATCGCCGGCACGCTGAACCTCAATGCCGGCGCCGGCGGCAACACGCTGGCGGTCAGCGATTTCAGTAGCACGACCGCAAATAGCGCGGTAGTCGTCACGAGTACTGCAATTACCGGCTTTGCCGGCGCGGCGGACGGCACGACGATCAATTACAGCGGTCCGTTCAGTGCGTTCACGATCCAGGGTTCGAACGCTTCTGGCGACAACATCACTGTGAACAGCCTGCCGTCGCTCGGTGCATTGACGATCAACGGCAATGGCGGTAGTGACACCTTGACGATCAACATAAATCCTTTGACGACCGGTTCGCAGACGCTGACCGCGGATACGATCGACCTCAATACCAGTTTGACGGCCACCAACGCCAACATCGCGTTGACCGGCAACGTGACGCTGGGGACCGATGTCACGATCGCTTCCGGCAGCGGCGATCTCGACATTATCGGCACCGTTAGTGGCGGCAACCACAGCTTGACGATCAACAATACAGGCACTTCGACTCTGGGCGGTGCGCTGAGCGGCCTTACAACCTTCACGACGGATAGCGGCGGCAGCACCGTGTTGAATGGCGGCGGTGTGACTTCGACGGGTAATCAGACTTACAACGATGCGGTCACGCTGGGCGCTGACAATACGCTG
>Ga0335085_10011247_pt1 | contig 13298 bp, 12 predicted proteins | sample Lox_Sample_45_FD_206712 | JGI IMG/M metagenome (GOLD analysis project Ga0335085, IMG submission 206712) | Soil microbial communities from Loxahatchee National Wildlife Refuge, Florida, United States - Lox_Sample_4.5 | ecosystem: Environmental > Terrestrial > Soil > Wetlands | place: USA...
TCTCGCGCATCCGCCGCGCCAGGCCCTCGATCTCGCGGAGGCCCTCCACGGTCTCGGCGTCGAGCGTGGCCTCGTTGAGGAGGAGCAGCTGCGCCTCCGCGAGGATCGCGGCGAGCGGGTTCGACAGGTCGTGCCGCAGCTTGCGGATCGCGTCGAGCTCCGGGGCCGGCATCGCGGCGCTAGGTGGCCAGCGAGCGGTACAGGTCGCGCAGGTGGTGCTCGCGCAGGTCGCGCACCGCCTGCCACAGGTCCTGCTCCGACGTGGCGCAGAAGATCTCGGCCGTGACCCGCTCGTCCATCGCGCCGCTCTCGTAGAAGTGCAGCCGGCCGCGCCAGATCCCGTCCTCGCTCCTGCGGACGCCGAGCTGGACGGCGATGGCGAGCCCCTCGTAGCGGATGGGGGCCAGGTCGTGCAGCACCGGCTCGGTGGGGTCGGGGGCGCTGGGCCGGGGTTGTGGCAACGGCATCGGAGGCTCCGAAGCGTGAGGGGGCGTCCGAACCCGGACCTGAACCGCCGGAAGGTCCGAGTTTGAAGCAAAATAACGAGTTACCTCACTCGCGCAATACTCCCGAAGCACCCGGGACGGCGATCAGCGCGTTGAGGGTGGCGTGGTGGGGTCTTACGCCCTTCCAACTGCGCAACTGCTGTACTTGATTATCGTATGTGGCTGGTCTATAATCAGTTGCTCGCAAACCAATCCCACTACCGCACCGCTTGACTGGGCTGGCCGCGCTGCCGGCCTCGCGTTTCCAAACACTGTGAGGGTACACCGGGTAGAGGGCTGAGCCCTCCGCCTCCCGCACCACACTCGGAGTTCCATCCCGTGGACATCGCCGAACTGAAGAAGAAGTCCGTCGCGGAGCTGCACGCGATGGCGGAAGAGCTCAACATCACCAACTACTCGGGCCTCAGGAAGCAGGACCTGATCTTCCGGATCGAGCAGAACCTGCTCGACTCCGACACGGTCCTGCGCGGCGAAGGCGTGCTGGAGATCCTCCCGGAGGGGTACGGGTTCCTCCGCAGCCAGGACTGGAACTACCTGTACGGCCCGGACGACATCTACGTCTCCCCGAGCCAGATCAAGCGCTTCGACCTCCGGACCGGCGACACGATCCTCGGCCAGGTGCGGCCGCCCAAGGAGGGCGAGCGCTACCTGGCGCTGCTCAAGGTCGAGAACGTCAACGGCGAGGAGCCCGAGAAGGCCAAGCACCGCATCGCCTTCGACAACCTGCGCCCGCGCTACCCCGACGAGCGGCTGCGGCTCGAGCGCAAGGACGGCGACCTGTCGATGCGGGTGATCGACATGCTGGCGCCGATCGGCAAGGGGCAGCGGGCGCTGATCTCCTCGCCGCCCAAGGCCGGCAAGACGATCCTGCTGCAGAAGCTGGCCAACTCCATCACCGAGAACCATCCCGAGTGCGTCCTGATCGTGCTGCTGATCGACGAGCGGCCCGAGGAAGTGACGGACATGGAGGAGAACGTGAAGGCCGAGGTGATCTCCTCGACCTTCGACGAGCCGGCCGACCGCCACGTGCAGGTGGCGGACATGGTGCTCGAGAAGGCCAAGCGGCTGGTGGAGTCGGGCAAGGACGTGGTGATCCTGCTCGACTCGATCACCCGGCTGGCGCGGGCCCACAACGTGGTGGTGCCGCACTCGGGCAAGATCCTGTCGGGCGGCGTGGACGCCAACGCGCTCCACAAGCCCAAGCGGTTCTTCGGCGCCGCGCGCAACATCGAGGGCGGCGGCTCGCTCACCATCGTCGGCACCGCCCTGATCGAGACCGGCAGCCGGATGGACGAGGTGATCTTCGAGGAGTTCAAGGGCACCGGCAACATGGAGCTGGTACTGGACCGCAAGATCAGCGAGCGGCGGATCTGGCCGGCGATCGACGTGCAGAAGAGCGCCACCCGGAAGGAAGAGCTGCTGCTGCCGCCGGACGAGCTGAACCGGATGTACCTGCTGCGGAAGTTCCTGGCCGACATGCCGCCGGTCGAGGCGATCGAGTTCCTCATCGAGCGGATGAAGCGGACCAAGAACAACAAGGAATTCTTCGCGACGATGGCCCAGGGGTAGGGCGGGTGCCGCCCGGAGAGCCGAAGGCGGGCGAAGGCGGCGAGGCGGGAGGCGGACGCGTGCTGGCGGTGGACTGGGGCAGCAAACGCTTCGGTCTCGCCCTCTCCGATCCGACCCGGCTGATCGCCCAACCCCTCGTCACCCTCACCCGTCGCGCCAACCACCGCGCTCCCGTCGCCGAGATCGCCGGCCTCGTCGCGCGCCACCAGGTCACCATGGTGGTGGTCGGGCTGCCGCTCGATCCGGAAGGCGGCGAAGGCGAGGCCGCGCGCGAGGCGCGCGAGCTGGGCGAGACCCTGCAGCGCCGCTGCGGCGTGCCCGTGACCTGGTGGGACGAGCGGCTCTCGACCGTCCGGGCGCTGCGCTCGGCCCGCGCCGCGGGCGTGAAGGACCGGGACTCGCGCGGCCGGATCGACCAGATGGCCGCGGTGGCGATCCTGCAGCACTGGCTGGACGCACGGCGCGCCGCCCGCGCGCCCGGCGAGATCGCGTGACCACGCCGCGGCGCACCCGGGTCGCGGCGCCGTCCCGGCGCGCCGGAGCGGCCGCGAGCCTCGCGCTGTGCCTGGCGCTCGCCGCCTGCGGCGGGCCGGCGGCCGGCGCGCCGCACGCGCGCGTCATCGTGTCCAGGCACGCCTCCCTGAGGACGGTGGCCGAGTCGCTGGCGGCGCACCGCATCATCGGCTCCCCGAGCGGCTTCCTCCTCAAGGCCCGCCTGCTCGGCGTGTTCGTGGGCAAGTACCGCGGCCTCGATCGCCACCTGCGGCCGGGGCGCTACGACTTCCCCGTGGGCGAGCGGACTCGCACGATCCTGTCGGCGATGCTGAACGGACGCACCGACGACGACAGGTTCACCGTGCCCGAGGGCTTCACCATCCGCGAGATGGCGGAGGCGGCCCACGCCCAGCTCGGGATGGACACCGCCGCCTTCCTCGCGGCCGCACGTGATCCGGCGCTGCGCGACTCGCTCGGCATCCCGGACGGCGACACCACGCTCGAGGGCTACCTGTTCCCGGAGACCTACCGGGTGGTGTTCAGTGCCTCGGCCGAGCAGCTGGTCGCGCAAATGGTCGATGAGTTCCGGACCCAGTGGGACACCGCGTGGGACGCGCGGGCGCGCCAGATCGGGCTCACGCGGCACCAGGTCGTCACGCTCGCCAGCATCGTCGAGGCGGAGGCGCGGCGCCACTTCGAGCGCCAGCTGATCGCCGGGGTCTACTACAACCGGCTGACGCGGAAGCACCCGATGAAGCTGGAGGCCGATCCCACGGTCATCTACGCGCTCGGCCGCCACGTGAACCGCGTCCTGCTCCGCGACCTCGAGGTCCGGTCGCCGTACAACACGTACCTCCACGCCGGCCTGCCGCCCGGACCGATCGACTCGCCCGGCCGATCCAGCATCCTGGCCGTGCTGTGGCCGGCGAAGCACCACTTCCTGTTCTTCGTGGCCCGCCCGGACGGCAGCCACATGTTCAGCGAGACCGCGGCGCAGCACGCCGACTCGGTGCGCGTCGCCCGGCAGCTGCGCGCCGCCGTCATCGCCGCCAGGGCGGAGAGCACGAGGGTCGCGCGACGCGACAGCCTCGCGGCGGTCCGCGCCGCGCAGCAGCTGCGGCGCACGCCGCCGCCGGTCGGCGCCGGCACGGCCGGCCTGGACAGCGCCGCCAGGCACCCCCACATCCCGTGAGCGCGCCGCCGCTGGGCGACGCCCTGCGCCTGGTGGTGATCCTCGACGCCGGCGTGGGCGGGGACCGCGATCTCGCCGAGGTCGCCTCGCTCGCCGCCAGCGGCGGCGCGACCATGCTCCAGGTGCGGGCGAAGGACGCCGCCGCCCGCGACCTCGCGGACCTGGTGCGCCGGGTCTCCGCCGCGGCTCCGCTCCCGGTCGTGGTGAACGACCGGCTCGACGTCGCCCTCGCCACCGCCGCCGCGGGCTGCCACCTGGGCCAGGACGACTTCCCGATCGACGTGGCGCGCACCATGGTGCCCGCCGGCTTCTGGCTCGGCGGCTCGGCCGGCACGCCGGAGGAGGCGCGGCGCGCCGCCGCCGCCGGCGCCGACTACCTCGGCATCGGGCCGGTCGCCGCGACGGCGAGCAAGGACGACGCGGGGGCGGCCATCGGCGCCGAGGGCTTCCGCCGGATCCACGCCGCGGCGCCCGCCGTCCCCGCGGTCGCGATCGGCGGCGTCACCGCCGCGCTGGTGCCGGCGCTGGTCGCGGCGGGAGCGGCGGGCGTCGCCGTGATCCGGGCGGTCCTCGACGCGCCCGACCCGGCGCGCGCCGCCCGCGAGCTGCGGGCCGCCCTCGGGCGATGACGTCCCGCGCGACCCTGGTCGTCGCGCCCCGCGGCGTCGGGCGCCTCCGGGCCGGTCACCCCTGGATCTTCCGCTCCGACACGCGGGACGCCGACTCGGGCGAGGCCGGGCTCGTCCGGCTCGTGGACGAGCGCGGCAAGGGACTCGGCACGGCGCTGTTCTCTCCCGCCTCCGAGATCCGCGCCCGCCGGCTCGCGGCCGAGGGCACGACCGTGGACGGCGCGTGGTGGAAGGCGATGGTCGCCGCGGCGCTGGAGCGGCGGCGCGGCATCACGGATGGCGCGTTCCGCGTGGTGCACGCCGAGGGCGACGGGCTCCCGTCGCTGATCGTGGACCGCTACGGCGACTCGTGCGTGGCGCAGCTGCTCTCGGCCGGCCTCGAGGCCGTGCGGGACGACGTGATCGCGGCGATCCGCGACGCGATGGCCCCCCGCGGCCTGCTGCTTCGCAACGACGCCGCGGTGCGGGAGCGCGAGCGGCTGCCGCGCGAGACCACGCTCGCGTTCGGCGAGGTGCCGCAGGAGATCGAGATCTCCGAGGCGCCGGGGGTGAAGTACCTCGCCGCACCGTGGACCGGCCAGAAGACCGGGGCGTTCCTCGACCAGCGCGAGAACCGGCGCCTCGTTGGCTCGCTGGTGCGGCCGGGCGGCCGTTGCCTCGACGCGTTCGCCTACCACGGCAACTTCGCGCTGCAGCTCGCGGCCGGCGGCGCGCGGGAGGTCGTCGCCGTGGAAATCTCCGCCGACGCGGTGGAGCGGATCGGCCGCAACGCCGCGCTCAACGGCTGCGCGGCGGTGCGCACGGCCCAGGCGAACGCGTTCGACTGGCTGAAGGAGACGGCGGCCGCGGGCGAGCGGTTCGACGTCGTCGTGCTCGACCCGCCGGCCTTCGCGCGGGACCGGCGCTCGCTGGACCGCGCCCTGGCGGGCTACAAGGAGATCAACCTCCGCGCCATGCAGCTGCTGGCGCCGGGCGGGCTGCTGTTCACCGCCTCGTGCTCGCACCACGTGCACCGGGGCGACTTCTTTGCGATGCTGGCCGACGCGGCCGGCGACAGCGGCCGCCGGCTCCAGCTGCTCGAGATCCGCGGCGCCGGGGCCGACCACCCCGAGATCGTCACCATCCCGGAGACGGGCTACCTCAAGGCGGCCCTGCTCCGCGCCACGGACTAGCGGCCGCGAGCAAGTCGCGGCGCGCGTCTACCGCGTCACCCGCTCGACGAACGCCGTCAGGACGGAGACCAGCTCCGGCACCAGGGGCAGCGTCGGGTCGTTGTAGGTCACGAGCTGCGCCGCGCGGTCCCGCGTCGCAATGTGCACGAACAGGTGGTTCGCGTCGGGGATCACGTGCACCTCCGCGTCGGGGCGCGCCGCGTGCAACGCCTCGGCGTCCTGGACACTCACCTGGATGTCGGTGGCTCCCTGCACCACCAGCAGCGGCACCGGCAGCCGCCGCGCCTCGGCCGCCGGGTCGAGCGCGCTCTCGGTCTGCACGAAGCGGCGCACCGACGGACGCAGCAGGGTGCGCAGGTCGTCCGGCACGTCCGGCATCGGGCCGGAGCCGAGGTAGAGGGCCATCAAGCTGTCGTAGGCGGCCAGCCGGACCGCGTCCAGCTGCTGCGCCATCTGCTCGTGAAGCACCGCGGTGAAGGAGCGGCCCATCCCGGCGAGCATCGCGACCCCGGCCGCCGGGACGCCGAGGTTGGCGGCGCGCTCGGCCAGCAGCGCCCCCTCGCTGTGCCCGACCAGTACCAACTTCGAGAACCGCGTGTCCGCCGCGAGCGCCCGGGCGCCGGCGGCGGCGTCGTTAGTGTAGTCGTCGAACGTGACCGCCGAGGGATCGCCGCTGAACGCCGAGGCCCCGATGCCGCGCTTGTCGTAGCGGACGCTCGCGATGCCGCGCTGCGCCAGCGCCCACGCGAGCTTCTTGTAGACGTCCATCCGGAAGCCCAGCCGCGAGTTCCCGTCCCGGTCGGTGGGACCCGACCCGGCGATGATCAGCGCGACGGGGAGGCGCCCCCGGACGTTCTCCGGACGCGTCAGGGTGCCGGCGAGCTGCTGCGCGCCGTCGCTCCAGTTGAAGGGCTCCTCCACGACCCCGGCGGGCGGCGGCGCCGGGGCGTGAGTGACCAGCGGCCGGGACGCGGAGACGCTGTCGGCGCTCACCCGCCGCACCACCAGCCGCTGGCTGGGGACCGCGGCGCTGTCGAGGCTGCCGTCGGCCGCGAGCGCCAGCTCCACCTCGGTGCTCGTCCCGGCGGCGAGCGAGGTGGCCGTCAGCCGGCCCCCGTGCCTCGCGAACGCCACCTCGATCACCATCGCGTTGTCCACCAGGAAGGTGTGCAGCGTCAGCGTGGCGTCGCCCGCGGCGGGCAGGCGCCGCGCCATCGCGGCCAGGTGGCTCCACAGCAGGTTCTGCATCAGGGCGCGCGGCCGCTCCAGCCCCACGGCGCCGCCGCCGTGCCCCTCGAGAGTCCAGCGGACCGAGTCGCCGAACGCGACGTGCACCACCTGCTGCTCCGCGCCGGTCGCCAGCGCGATCACGCGCAGATCGTACGAGACCGGCTCGAACGCGTCGTCGTACACCGTGCGCGTGACTACCCGGTGCCCCGCCAGCGGCACGTCCACGGTGGCGTCGAGCGTCTTCCCGCTCCACCGGTACGCCTCGGTGGCGATCTCCTGCCCGCCGGACGTGGTCCGGTAGGCGCCCCCCTCCGACTGCGCGAGCAGGTCCAGGGGCAGGGCCGTCACGGCGACGGCCGCCAGCAGCCATTCGGCGATGCGCACGGTGCCATTCCTTTCCGGTTCCGGTGGGCCCTACGGGAGACGGATGCCGAGGCGCTCGAGAAACGCACCCACGTGCTTCTCGGTGACGAACCAGCTGCCCAGCGCCGGCCGCGCCGTGCCGTGCCAGTCGGAGCCGCCGGTCACCACCAGGCCGGCCGCGCGAGCCGCCTGCTCCAGCTCGACCGACCCGTGCGGATCCAAGGCCGGCCGCAGGGCTTCCACGCCGGCGAGCCCGCGCTCGGCGAGCGCCGGGAAGTAGCGGGCGTCCTCCAGCGCCGGATGCGCCCACACCGGGCACCCGCCCGCGCCGGCCACCGCCCCGATGGCGTCGCCGACGTCGGGGCCGCGGCTCGGCACCCAGGCGGGCGCGCCGTCGCCGATGAACCGCCCGAACGCTTCGGAGATCGACCCCGCCTGGCCCCGGCGCACCAGCGCGCGCGCCAGGTGGAGGCGGCCGACCGACGCGCACTCGGGCTCGGTGGTGACGTCGGCGACGGCGATCCGCACGCCGAGCGCGACCAGCCGCTCCACCAGCGCGGCGAGCCGCTCGCGCCGGGCCTCGGCCGCCCGCGCCGTGAGGGCGGCGATGCCCGGATCGTCCGGCCGGAAACCGTAGCCCAGGAGGTGCACCTCCCGCCCGTCCCTGAGGCAGGTGATCTCGATCGCCGCCAGGACGGCAAGGCCGGTCCGGGCCGCCGCAGCCCGCGCCGGCTCCACGCCGGCGTCGGTATCGTGGTCGGCGAGCGCGATCATCCCGAGCCCCGCCCGCCCCGCCGCGGCGACCACGGCCGCCGGCGCCAGCGTCCCGTCGGAACAGGTCGAGTGAACGTGGAGATCCAGGTGCACGCGCGGCCGCCTCCGTGAAACCCAACCTACGGAGCGGCGGAGACGCGTTCAAGGGAGTTGACAGCGGCGAAGCCGTTCCTCAGCTTGCCCCCATGGCAGTGGCCGGCGCCCCCGGGCGCGACCGCACGGCTTCCATCCAGCGCGTGTTCCTCGGCCTTCTCGCCGCCAATCTGGTGGTCGTGGGGGCGAAGGTCGCGATCGGCGTCCAGGCCGGCTCCCTCTCCGTCATCAGCGACGCGATCCACTCCTCGGTCGACGCCTTCAACAACATCGTGTTCGTGGTGCTGATGCGATACGCCGGCGCGGAGGCCGACGCGGAGCACCCGTATGGCCACGGCAAGTTCGAGGTGCTCGGCGCCCTGGGCATCGTCATCTTCCTCGCCGTCGCGTCGCTCGAGCTGCTGAAGGGCGCCGTCGGCCGCCTGGTCGCCCAGGCGCCGCCGCCCCGGCTCACCGCGCTCGAGCTGTGGCTGCTGGTCGGCACCCTCGGCATCAACCTGTGGGTCGCCTGGTTCGAGGCCCGCAAGGGACGCCAGTACGCCAGCGACCTGCTGCTCGCCGACGCCGCCCACACCCGGGTGGACGTGATCATCACGACCGGCGTGATCCTGGGCAGCCTGCTCTCCCGCGCCGGCGTGCGGCACGTCGACCCGATCATCACGCTCGCCGTGGTCGTGATGATCGCCCGCGTCGCCTGGCAGATCCTCAAGCGCGGCGTTCCGGTGCTGGTGGACCGCGCCGCCCACGAGCCCGAGGCGGTGCGCCGCGCGGCCGAAGGCGTCACCGGCGTGCACTCCGCCCACGACATCCGCTCGCGGCTCGCGGCGGGCGTCACCTTCGCCGAGCTCACCATCAAGGTGGCGGGCCGGCTGCCGGTGGACGAGGCCCACGACATCGCCGACGCCGTCGAGCGCCGGCTGAAGGACGACCTGAAGCTCGACCGCGTGGTCGTGCACATCGAGCCGTCCTGAGCGCCGTGGCCCGTCCCGCCCGCCCGCCGCGCAGCCTCCGCTCCGAGTACGAGGAGTTCATCGAGCAACGCATCGAGGAGTACAAGGACGGCCTGCCCCGAGCGTCCATCCTCGGCATCGGCGACGAGGCGGTGCAGGAGCTGGCGCGCGGCGACCAGTACCAGCTGACCGAGGTCGTGCTCCAGGAGCAGGTGGACTCGATCATCCGCCGCCGGCTGCGGCTGCCGTCGTACCGGCGCTGGCGCGAGCGCCACCTCACGCTCCGCGCCGCGCAGGTGGAGCCCTCGCACTGGGGGCTCGCGCCGCACGATCCCGTCGTGGCGCTGGCCGAGCGCATCGGCGACCGCGACCGCGTGGTGGTGGTGGGCGCGGCCGACGGCGCGTGCGCCCTGTTCCTCGCCGCGCGCGGCGCCGCGGTCGTCGTCGGCGACCCCGACCTCGCCGCCATCGAGGGCCTCGAGAACCGGGCCATGGCCGAGCAGCTCGGCAGCCGCGTCGAGTGCCTCGTCGCGCCCCTCGAGTCGTGGACGCCGGATGGCGCCATCGACGGGTGCGTGATCGAGACCGCGGCCTTGGCCCCGCTCGCCGCCGGCGACCGCGCCGAGCTCGTCCGCCGCCTCAAGTCCGTGACCACCCCCGGCGGGCATCACGCCGTCATGCCCGCGATCGGCGCGGGAGCCAAGGCACCGGTCTCCAGCGACGCGCTGCGCTCGCTGTACGCGGACTGGACCATCGAACGCGCGCAGCCGGCCGCCGCGAACCCGCGCCGCCCGCGCAACGTCGGCTTCCTGGCCTCTTGCTCCGGCCAGAGCGCGGGTCAGAGTGAAACGAGTGACGCCGTGTCATAGTGACACGCAATCACCAGCATGACTTCGGCTGGCGCGACGTACTCGATTGATTCCACAACGAGTTACATAATCAGCATCCCGGGCACGATGAATGCCTGAGAGTAGGCCGAGCGGTCCTTGTTGCGTCCGGGCCGCGGGGCGGCGGTCTTACTACTCGAGGCGGGCGGTCGTATGGCGACAGCGGTCTTGGCGACGGAGCCGGTGGGCATCGTGATCCGGGACGGGGAGGACATCCACCGCGTGCCGCGCATTCTCATGTGGTTCTGGGCGGACGAGGAAGAGGCGACCGACCAGGTGGAGTGGCGGGAGCGCATGTAGGCCGCTCGTGATCCACGAGCGACAGGGGCCCGGCGAGAGCCGGGCCCTTTGCTTTTTCCGGAGTTGCGAGACGGAAGTCCGCAGTCTGAAGTCGTCGGTCTTCGGACCGACGCCTCAGGGTGTCAGAGTCCCAGCTCCGCCTTCGCCTCGGCCGGCAGCCAGCGCCGCGCCCTCCCGATCGGGATGGCGAAGCCGAGGGGCAGCGTGCCGCTCTCCGAGCCCGGCGCCGCGAACGCGCCGTAGTGGATGCCGATGACCGCGCCCGCGGCATCGAAGACGGGGCTGCCCGAGGACCCGGCGTCGGTCGAGCCGGCGAACTGGATCCACTCGCTGGTGGCCTTGGCGATGACCCCGGCGAACATCGTGGTGCGCACGATGCCGTAGGGATCGAGCGCCAGCTGGGTGCCGCGCGGGAAGCCGATCAGCGCGGCGGCCGCGCCCTGGCGCACGCCCCGGCCTTCCCAGTCGATGGCCCGGACCGGCTTGCCGTGGAACCCGCGGATCTTCACGACGGCGATGTCCTCGTCCGGCACGTCGCTGGCCGCGACCACGTCCGCCGGGAGCGGCGTCCGGGAGTCCGCCATGACCACCTCGACGGCCCGCGGCCGCCCCCGGCTCGAGTCCCGCACCACGTGGCCGTTGGTCAGCAGGTAGCCGGACCGCGTGATCACGAAGCCGCTGCCCATCACCGTGTCGAACGGATAGCGGGCGATCACCATGCCCACCGCGCCCTGGTTCTCTTCCGACACGCGCGAGAAGTCCGCCGCGGCGGCGGGGCCGAGCCCGCCGGCGCGCAGCTCCGCGCCCCTGAGCTGCGCCTCCAGGCTGTCGACGACCGCCCGCGGCACGCTCGCGCCGCGGGCGGCGCGCAGGTCCTTCCGGAGCCGGGTGATGACCGAGTCGGCCCGGAGCTGCGACTCGCCGGCCGCCCGCAGCTGGTCGGCGAAGGCGCGCTCGGCGCTCGCGAGCCTCGCCGCCGCCTCCGCCCGCTCCCGCGACGCCGACCGGTAGACCAGCACCACCGCGATCGCCAGTGCCGCCAGCACGGCGAGCGTCGCCACCCTGAACGCGGCCGACGACTCCCGGGCCAGCTGGCGGACCATCGAGCGGGCGAACACGGCCGCGCGGCGGCTGTGCGCCGTGCCCGCCTCGCCGCGGGCCGACTGCACGATGCCCGCCAGCGTCTTGGCCGGCTGGAGCTGGGGGCGGTACTCGGCGCCCTCCCCTTCCGGGAGCGCGGCGGAGCCGAGGACGCGGACCTCGAACAGCGGACCGTGCCAGCCGAGCATGATGCGATCGCCCAGCTTGAGCATCGCGGGACCACGCACCTGCTGCCCGTTGACGTAAGTGCCGTTGCGGCTCGCGAGGTCGGTGACGGTCGCCGCCCCGGCCTCGTCGAACGCGACCGTGGCGTGCCGCTTGGAGACCACGGTGTCCGCCACGGTCCGGAGGGCGATGGTGCAGGTGGCCGAGCGACCGAGCAGGATCTCGGCGCCCAGGCCGACGAGGTCCTCCCCGCCGGCGACCCGCCGCAGCTTGAGCACCGGCTGCGGCACCTCGACGCCCGGCTCGACACGGGTGCGCGCCGGCTCGCCCGGCAGGCTCGCCCGCAGCGCCGGCCCCCGCTGGCCGAGGGTGAACCGGTCGCCCGAGCGCAGCCGCTCCGCCGCGGCGAGGCGCCGCCCGTTCAGCCAGGTGCCGTTGGTGCTGCCGAGGTCCTCCAGCCACCACGACCCGTCCGGCTCGCGCCACACCCGGGCGTGGACCGCGCTGACGACCTCGTCGTCGGGATCGAAGCCGAGCTCGAGGGTGGGGTCGCGGCCGAGTCGGGCGGAGGAGCCCACCACTTCCAGGTCGCGGTCACGCCGTTCGTCGTGCAGGATCACGGCGGCGCAATATACGGAAATGCGCGGGGCCGGCAAAATCGCCGGCCCCTGTGCATCCAAGCAGAAACTACTTCTTCTTCTTGGACTTCTTCGCCGTCTTCTTGGCGGCCTTCTTCTTCTTCATCGCCATACAGCCTCCTCGAAATGGTGAAACGTTCCGGCGGCCCGAAGTGGCCGGCGGTCAGACACCATGATCAGCGCTGTAGGTGGTGGAAGAGCGGAGGTCGGTGGAGACATCGCGCGAGCCGACAAGGGACGCCGCGACCGGCGCCGGACGCGCGATCGCCATTGCGATGTCGAGAGATTTTGGCCCTAATTCCAAACAGGTTTCTCCGTCGGTGCGCAAACGCTTAAGCGCCAATATATAAGAGTCCTTCGGGCGCGCAATAGGTTGGGCGACGATTTTGCCGGTTCCCCTCCTCCGGTGTACAATGCCCGTGACCCTTCCAAGTGCGTCGATGATCACGCTGACGGTGGATGGCCGCCCGGTTCACGTGACCGAAGGCACCACGATCCTCGAGGCCGCGCGCTCGCTCGGCGTCGAGATCCCGACACTGTGCTGGTATCCGAAGCTGCCGGTCGTCGGCTCGTGCCGCATCTGCCTGGTGAGCGTCGAGGGCGCGCCCAAGCTCGTGGCCGCGTGCGCCACGGCCGCGCAGGACGGCATGGTGGTCGCCACCGAATCGCCCGCCGCCGTGGCCAACCGCAAGAGCGTCCTCGATCTCCTGCTCCAGCGCTACCCCACCGACCGCCTGAGCGGAAACGGCGACCACCCGAACGAGTTCGAGCGGCTGGTGCGCCGCTACGACGTGCGGCCGAAGCCGCAGCGCGAGCACGCCCTGGGCCTCCGGCACGGCGACGAGCGCCCCGGCGACCCGATGATCCGGCACGACATGAGCACCTGCATCCTGTGCACGCGCTGCGTCCGCGCGTGCGCCGACATCCAGGTGGTCGGCGTGCTGGACGTGGCGCAGCGCGGCGAGCACGCCGAGATCGTGGTGGGCGGCGACGGCGACCCCGACCACGCGGCCTGCACCTGGTGCGGCGAGTGCGTCCGGGTGTGCCCCACCGGCGCGATCCACGAGGTGCTGCCGCTCGAGCAGTTCACCGCCCGCCGGATCGCCGCGCCGGACCGGGTCGTCCGCTCGGTGTGCCCCTACTGCGGCGTCGGGTGCCAGGTGGACCTCCAGGTCGCCGACGAGCAGGTGGTCCGGGTCACCAGCCCGTGGATCGAGGAGGACACGCCCAACCT
>Ga0335085_10011248_pt1 | contig 13298 bp, 3 predicted proteins | sample Lox_Sample_45_FD_206712 | JGI IMG/M metagenome (GOLD analysis project Ga0335085, IMG submission 206712) | Soil microbial communities from Loxahatchee National Wildlife Refuge, Florida, United States - Lox_Sample_4.5 | ecosystem: Environmental > Terrestrial > Soil > Wetlands | place: USA: Florida...
GCGGCCGCGCTCGGCGACCAGGCCGGGCTGGTCGACCCCGGCGCCACGCTCACGGTCAACCCCCCGCCCATCGCCGCCAGCTACGTCATCAAGCGCACCGATACGCTGGCGTCGATCGCGGCGAGCTTCGGCACCAGCCCCCAGGCGATCGTGGCGGCCAACCCGGACGTGAGCTGCCAGCCCGGGGCGCCGTGCTGGTACCCCACCGCCGGCGCCTCGCTGCCGCGCCCGGGAACGGGGATCTCGGTGCCGGTCGGGCTGCGCATCAACCTGCCGTCCGGCCTGACCTACCAGGTCGGCAGCCAGGACACGCTGGCCGGGATCGCGGAGCGGTTCAGCCTCGGCGTGGCCGACCTGGTCCAGGCCAACGCCGACATCCCGCTGGCCCCGCAAGCCACGGTCGTGCTGCCTGCGATCACCTACCCGGTCGCGGACGGGGACACGCCGCTGAGGATCGCGGCCCGGTACGGGCTCACCGTCGAGCAGCTGGTGCTGGCCAACACCGGGGTCGGCTTCAGCAAGGTGCTGGTGCCCGACGCCGAGCTGCTGCCGCTGGGCACGCTGGTCACCGCCCTGGCCCGCAGCGGCAGCTTCGGTCAGCCGGCCGGCAGCCTGGCCCGCTTCCTGCTGCACGGGCTGCGCCTGCCGTCGCCCGACGAGCTCCCCGCGCCCGGAGCCGACCCCGCCGGCCAGCGGCTCTACCCCATGTACACGCTGACCGGGCAGCAGCTGTCCCCGCCGGTCCCGCTGCCGGAAGGCTACGGGCTGACCCTGGCCGCGAACACCGTCTCCCCCCGGCCCGCGGTGACGTTCACGGGCGGCGCCGGGCCGCTGCCCGTTCGGCTGTCCCCGGACGACACGACCGCGTTCGCCGGCATCGCCACGCAGCTCACGCAGACCCCGCCGATCGACCTGGGCGTGCTCGCGGCGACCCGTTACCCGCCGTACGCCGTCGTCCCGCGCCAGTACGCACTGGGCAAGCCGGTGCCGTGGCAGGCCGCGGCTCAGCCGCCGCTGCGCTACGACCCGGCCGGGTCCAGCGCGCCGGCGGCGTCCCAGGCTGCGGCCTCGCCGCCCCCAGGCGGCCAGCCGACCCTGCTGCCGTTTCCCGACGCGCTGCGAAGTCAGGTCGCGGCCAGCGCGAGCGCCGGCCCGCAGACCGGGCCAGGCCTGCGGATCGGCCTGGCCAGCGGGTCGAAGACGAGCCCGACCGCCCCGACCCAGACCACGGCGATCGGCGGCTTCGGCTGGGCCACCAAGGCCAACTTCGGGCTGCGCCAGGTGCCGGACCCCAACACGCCCGGCCAGTCGCTGCCCTGCGTGTACGAGGTGTACGGCGTGGACCAGGACGCGTCCGCGGACCTGCGGCAGCTGCTCGACTACGCCCGCGGGGCAGGCGGCTCCGACCTGCTCACGCTGGCGCTGCTCTACCCGCTGAGCGCCGCTTCCGCCACCGGCCCGGCGCTGCAGTCCGACCCGGTCGACCCGGCGGGCGTGCTGCTGGTCAAGGCGAACCTGTCCACCAGGTCCAACCCGCCGGTGGCCGCGTCCGCCATGATCCAGGCGCAGGCGGTGACACAGGACGGCGCGGCCATCAGTGCCGCCACCATGTCCCCCGCGGACGCCCGGACCTTCCTCACCCTGCTGTGGGAGGCCACGGTCACCAACACCGGCGGGTACTACCTGTACTATCGGGTCGGCCAGGACGGCGCGGCCCTGCCCGCCGGGCTGTTCAACCAGGACCCCACCGCCACGGTCAGCCTGCTGGTCACCGCGTTCCCCGCGGGCGGCGGCAGCTCCACGATCCCGCTGTACACGTTCCACAACACCGCGCTGGTCACCGACAACCTCGCCGACCCGAACGCCGTGGTGTACGCGGTGCCGCCGCAACTGCCGCTGCCGTCCGGCGCGGCCACGCTGGCGAGCCTGGCCAGCAGCCTCGGGACGTCGCTGGAGTCGCTGGGCGCGGCCAACGCGACCACCGCCAACCTGCTGGTGCCCTACCAGACGATCGCGGCAGGCAGCGCGTCGCACCAGGTGCAGCCGGGCGAGGACATCCTGAACGTGGCGCTTGCCCTCGGCGTGGATACCGACGCGGTGGTGCAGGCCATCGGCGCCGACGCCGCGTATTTCACCCCGGGCGCGTCAGTCGAGGTGTACCCGGAGTGGCTCACCGCCCGCGGCACGCTGCAGCCCGGCGCGGCCGGGTTCCGGCTCCTGCGCACCGACCCGGACCCGGCCGCCAGTGACCCGGAGAAGCCGCGGCCGGCGCCCGTCACGCCGCAGGACGCCAAGACCCGGCTGGAGGTGCTGTTCAACCTGGTGGGCTACCAGCTGGTCGAGGCCGGAGGGTTCCAGGCCAGCGCCGACGGGCTGCCCGCCGGACCGGCCCGGCCGACCAGCGGCCCGCTCAACTACCAGCTCACCGCGGTGGCCGGCGCCGAGCCGTGGATCTACGCCAAGCAGCTGCGGATCGACCGGTTCGCGACCAGCCAGCCGGCCGCCACCCTGGACAGGCAGCAGGACCCGTACGCCGGCGTCGGCACCCAGGCCCGGTTCGGCTGGCAGCCGCAGGACGTGTTCGGCAACCGGCTGCTGACCCAGCAGGCCATCGACCTCGACGTCGGCTACACCGACGACCTGGTGGCCCTGAGCCAGTGGCCGTCGGTAGTCACCGGCTACCAGTTCGCCGTCCCGGCCGTCCCGGCCGACCCGGCCACGGTCGAGGTCAGCATCGCGCTCGACACCAGCGCCTACGTGGCCGCGCCGGGGCAAGTGTTCGCGCCAGTGGTGGCGCCCGGCACGACCGGCCAGCCGGTCGGGGTGGCGGCGCAGGCCACGGCGCACCGGGACCGCTACGCCGCCATCTTCTGGCAGCTCTCGCACGACCTGGCCGCCGAGGTGACCACGACCGTCGACGGCGGGGCGCCGCACCCGCTCGACGTGGCCGGGCTGGCCGCGTTCGCGTCCGGCGCCTGGACCTACCTGGCCACAGTCGCGGGCACCACCCAGCTGACCGCGACCACCGCCCCCGGCGACACGCTGGCCAGCATCGCCGCCACCTACCAGGTCCTCCCGGCCGAGCTGGCCGAGGCCAACGGGTCGGCGGCGCAGAATTTCGCCGCCGCCAGCCTGCTCACCCCGGGCACGACGCTCGAGGTAGAAAACTGCTCCACGGTGGTTCAGAACGACACGCTGGCCGGGATCGTCCAGCGCGCTCCCGCGCCGAAACCGGCCGATCCAGCCGGGCTGGCCACAGGCAACCCCGCGCTCATCCTGCAGTCGGGCACGCTGCTCGCGGTGGGCACGATGCACACCGTCGTGGCCGGCGACACGCTGGCCGGCATCGCGACCGCGGCGGGCCTGGACCGCACCCAGCTGGCCAGCGTGAACGGCCCGGTGACGGGGCTGCTGACCGCCGGAACGGCGCTCACCCCGAGCTACCCGGTGGCCTCCGGCGATACGCTCGCCGCGATCGCGGGCAAGCTGAGCCTGACCCTCGGGCAGGTGGCCGCCGCGGTCGACGCCGTGGGCACCGCCGCGCTGGTGACCGGCGCCCAGGTCGTCGTCCCGGTACCGGTCCACGTGGCGGCCGGGGACACCCTGGCCAGCGTGGCCGCCCGGTTCGGGGTCAGCGCGGACGAGCTGGGCGAGACCAACGCAGACGCGAACGTGCTCAGCGCCGGATTCCAGATCCAGCTGCCGGACGGCAGCCAGGCCACCGTCGCCGCTCAGGACACGCTCGGCTCGATCGCCGCCGCGCACGACCTCACCGCGGGCGCGCTGGCCGCGGCGAACGCGAACGCCGCCGGGCTGCTCAGCCCGGGCGCCATCCTCGCCTCCGGCTACCGGGCGCGGGCCGGGGACACGCTGGCGAGCGTGGCCGCCGCGTTCGGCGTGACCGCGGCCGAGGTCGGCGCGGCCAACGCGCAGGTGCCCGGCCTGCTGGTGCCGGAGCAGCCGGTGCTGCTCGGGCAGACCCCCTACCCGGTGCAGGAGGACGACACGTTCGCATCGGTGGCCGCGGCCACCGGCGCGACCGTGGCCGGCCTGGCCACGGCCAACGCCGACGTCCCCGGCCTGCTCGCAGCGGGCCAGGCCATCGCCCTGCCCCGGCACGTCGTGCTGGCCGGCACCGGTACCATCCAGGCCGCGGCCGGGGACACGCTGGCCGCGATCGCCGCCCGCGGCGGAGTGCAGGTGACGGCGCTGGGCAGCGCCAACTCCGACGTCACGGGCCTGCTGGCCAGCGGGGTGCAGCTGAGCTACACGCCGCCCGGCGGCGGCCCCGTCTACGGCGCCACCACGACGCCGCACGACACCCTGTCGACGGTGGCGCTGCGGCTGCAGGGGACGCTCGCGAACGCCGGGGTCGCCCAGCAGGTCACCCCGGCGCTGCTGGCCGAGGCGAACCAGACGGTGCCCTGCCTCACGACGGGAGCGGCGCTGCTGGTCCCGCCGGCCGACGTGGCGTCCAGCGCCCCGGTCACCGCCAGCAACCCCGCAGTGGTGTTCGCGCTGGAGACCGCGGTGACGCTGCGCCGCACTGCGAACGTGGATCCAGCGCTCCTGGACCCGGCGCTGGTCGCGTCCGGCGCCGACGGCGTCAGCTCGGTGACCACCGCGCTGGCGCCGGGTCTGCCCGAAGGGGCCGCCGGGCAGACCCTGGCGCTGCAGCAGTTCGCGGCCACGTTCGAGGCCGCGTTCAGCACGCCGCAGCTCAAGCTGGCCACCACCGGCAGCGGCAGCTCCGGCACCCAGGTCCAGCAGCTGTTCGTCGTCCAGTACGGCACCGCCGCGCTGAACTACGCGATCGGCGACGGCACCCCGTCGTTCTTCGCGCCGCGGCCGCTGACCACCGCGCCGTGGAGCTCACCGGCGCCAGTCCCGATCCGTGCCTACACTCGCGGCCAGCCGCTGGGCCCGGCCCAGCCGACCTCGTTCACCGGTGTCGACCTCGACGGGTGGGCGCAGGCCTTCCTCGCCGAGCTCGACCTGGTGCTGTCCAGCGACTACGCCGTGGCCGCCTACAGCCTCGACCCGGCCGGCTACGCCACGCTGATCCAGGCCAAGCAGGATCTCGCCGCCGCCATCCGGGACAGCGTCGCCGCCGTGGTCCAGCCCGGTCCGGGCGCCACGCCGGATCCGGCCGGTGCCCAGGACGCGCTTTATCAGCAGCTGCTCATCACGCTGTCCACCGCCTACCAGGTCGACACGATCGTCCAGCTGCCGGTCACCGTCACCGCCCCGGCGGACTGGACCGGTGACACCGCCCCGCGGCTGCGCGGGCAACCGGCCGCCGCCACCTACCCCGTGCCCGCCGGTGCCACCCTGCGCTCGGTCGCGACCGACTTCCAGGCGCCGCTGGAACTGCTGGCCACGACGCTCGCCGACTACGGATACCTGCTCACGCCGGGCTGCGTGATCCCCGCCCGAGCACAGCTGCCTTCCTACACCGTGGCCAGCGGGGACACGCTGGCCAGCATCGCCGGGAACCTCTCGGCGGCCGGACACTCCCAGGTGACCGTGCCGCAGCTCGGCGACGCTGTCGCCGACATCACCGGCCTGCTCCAGCCGGGCGCCGCGATCAACCTGGTCCGGCGCAGCTACCCCCTGGCCGCCGACGACACCCTGCTGACCACGATCGGCTACCTGGCGCTGGACGTGTCCACCCCGGCCGCCCTGGCCAGCGCGGTGGATAACTTCACCGCGATGAACGCCACGCTGCCCGGCCTGTTCTCGGCGGGCACGACCCTGCAGGTGCCGCCGCCGGTGACCGTGGCGGCCGGTGACACGATCGCCAGCCTGGCCGCCGCTCACGGGCTGACGCCGCTCCAGCTGGCGACCTCGATCGCGGCCCGCACCGACGTGCTGGCCGCGGACGTGCCGCTCACGCTGAACGGACAGCCGGTCACGACTCGTTCCGGTGAGTCACTGGAGGAAATCGCGGCCGCGACCGGCCTGCCACTGGCCACGGTCAGCGCGGTGGTGCAGGACGTCGCCGGGCTGCTGGTGCCGGGGGTGACCATCGCGCTGCCCGGCAGCCAGGTCAGCCACGTCGTCACTAGCGGCGACACGCTCACTACGATCGCCGCCGCGGTCGGCCAGGGCGCCACGCCGTCCTGGATCGTGACGACCCAATTGGAAACCATGCACGTGCTGCAGGCCGGAACGGTCGTGGCCTACCTGAGCCGGGTAGCCGGTTTCTCGCTGTCCGACGCGAACATCACCCTGGTCGACAGCCAGCACCACCCGTCGCCCAACTCGCTGACGTTCCTGTTCCAGACCGCCTCCAACACCGCGTTCAGCAACCTCGCGGTGCAGCTGAGCTACCAGGTCAACCAGCTCGAGTACGGCATCGAGGATGTGCCGTGGGCCAGCGGCTACCAGTCCTCGCAGTGGCTGACGTTCCTGCGGCCGCCGCCGGACACGCCGATCGGGACCGTCGACGTGCCGATCCCGCTGCGCGCCCAGCCGGTGCCGCCCAGCGTGACCAGCCAGCAGGCCAAGCCGGTCACCGCCAATCTCATCGTCGGCCCGGCCGACACGATCGCGCGGGTCGCCCGGCTGGCCGGCGCGAGCACGGCGGCCTCGGCGGGCAACCTGCTGCGGCCCGGCGCGGCGCTGACGCTACCCGGCCCGGAGCTGGCGCTGCCCGGTCCGGGCGGTCCGGTGACGCACCAGGTCGCCGCCGGGGAGAGCCTGGCCACGGTCGCGGGCCGGCGTGGGGTGGAGGTGGGGCACCTGCTCGCGGTCAACGCCCACCTGCCGGGGCTGGTCCAGGCCGGCGCCAGGATCGCTGCCGTGGACGGCTCCGCCGGGCCGACCCTGCAGGAACTGCGGCGCTACGACTACGACTACACCTTCAGCGCCCAGCGGGCCGCGCAGGACAACCTCTCCACCAGCCAGCTGCAGAACACCACGCTGACCACCGGGCCATCGCTCACCGCCCAGCCGACCGGGCTGCCCGCGGCGCTCGCCCAGTACGCCGCCATCCGCGGCGCGCTCGAGCAGGACCTGGCCATGCTCACCCAGGTCACTCCGGTGCCGCCGCCGGCCATCAGCACCACCGCCGGGGACACGCTGGCCAGTATCGCCGCCAAGCTCGGCGTCGACGTCGGCTACCTCGGCGGGGTCAACGCCGGGGTCTCCGGCCTGCTCCAGGCCGGAGGGACCCTCACGGTCGGCGGGACGCCGGCGACCACCACGGCCGGCGACACGCTGGCCGGGATCGCGGCCCGGCTCGTCGTGGACGTGGACCAGGTCGTCACCGCGGCGGCAGGCCTGCCACTGACCGCCGGCGTTGCGCTGACCCGGCCGCAGCCGGGCAACGCACTGGCCTGGCGGGCCCTGCAGGTGTTCACATCGCTGACGGCCCAGGTGACGCAGGGCTGGACGGCCTGGGTGACGGGCCCGGCCAGCACGCCGGGCGCCTCCGCGGTCTCCTCCTCCTCTGCCGTCGGCGCGGTGCCCCGGCACGCGCCGCGGTACCAGGTGCGCCGCGGCACGCTGGCCACCGGCGAGGCGACCGTACACCTGCGGCCCGACGGCCTCCATGCGGCGGTGCGCGCCGACGATCTGATGGTCGGGCTGCGCGGCCACGTCCCGGTCAGCGGCGACGGCCACGCCGGGCGGGCGCCGGTCGTCTACGCCAGACTGGCCCGGCCGCAGGCGGCCTCGTCCGGCGCAGACGGCTCGTCCGGTGAGCCTGTGCCCGGGGCTGACGAGTTCGACGTGCTGGTGCCAGACCAGGACGTGGTCACGACCCAGAACATCTGGGGCGAGGTGTCAATCACCCGGAACGCCAGCCTGCTGCCCGGCCAGCCGACGAACCCAGCGTTCGTGTACGCGGTACCGGACGTCAAGGCGGCCACCCCGGCGGTGCCGCTGATCACCTGGACCGACCCGTTCGACCTGGCCGCGGTCCCGTTCGACCCGCCGTCCGCTCCGCCGGGCACCAGCCCCGCCGCCGACGGGACCCGCCCGCTGGCCGACTGGCTGATCAACTTCTTCGACGCGCTGCTGAACCGCTACGCCATCCTCGACGCGGACACCCTGGCCAAGATCGCCATGCGCTACGACCTGACGCCAGCCAGCCTGGCCCCGGCCGTGGCCGACGTGCCCGGGCTGCTGGTCGGTGGCGCCGAGCTTCCGCTGCCGGCCGGCAGCCACCAGGTGGCCAGCGGCGACACCCTGGCCAGCGTGGCCGCGGCGAACTCGATCCAGGTGGCCGACCTGGTGCAGGCGGCGGCCGACGCGACCGGGCTGCTCACCGCGGGCGTGCTGATCCGGCCGGCGGCGGTCTCGCGCAACCTGCGGGTGGCGGTCGACTACGGCTTCCCGGTCGCCACCGCCCCCGGGCAGGACGGGCCGGGACAGCAGAGCGAGATCGTCTCCCGGCTGCCGGTGCGGCTGTGTCCCATGTTCCTGTTCGACTCGGCGACGGACCTGCAGCCCGGGTCGGGATTCTGCGCGTCGCTGGCCCAGCAGCTGACCGGGTGGGCGACGGGCCGCGGGCTGCCCGCCGGGGTCGGCCGGTGGGTCCTCGACGTCAGCCTCTACACCACCCTGCCCGCCGCGGCCGGGGCACCGCCCGCCCAGGCGCCGCCGCTGCTCGAGCTGACCGATGTCCGGCTGGACCGCGACCTGGTGCAGGCCAGCCTGGCACCCGGTGCGGCCGCGCCCGGCGCCGTTCCGTCTCCCGACTCCGGAGGAAGCCCATGAGAGGGGATCGAGCTCGCCACTCGGGTCGGCGCCGGGCTGCGCTGGCCATCCTGGCGGCGGGGGTGGTCCTCGCCGTGGCCGGGATCGTCTTGCCGTTCATCCTCGGCGCGGTGTTCGTCAGCTACCCCGGCGGTCCGGTCGACCAGTCCATCCGCGCCACCGGCACCTATACCCTGCTAGTCAACCCGGCCACGCTGGTGCCGCAGTCGCCGCAGCGCCAGCCGCTAAGCCTGGAGCGCAGGTTGCGCACCGTCGAGACCACCGGGAACACCGTGATCATGCAGCAGGACGACTCGGAGACGATCGGCCCGCTGCCCCCGCTGGTGTTCAGCCAGCGCTACGCCATCGACCAGGATTCGGTGCGCAACGTGGCCAGCCCGCAGGCCTACGCCTATGCGCCCGGCAACACGGTCGACCGGTCCCCGGCCTACTCGGTCAACCTCCCGCTCGGCACGGGCGACGGCCCGTACCTCCTCTGGGACGACGCGACCGGGCAGACCTACCCGCTCACCGCTCAGGGCAGCGTCACCCGCGACGGCCTGCAGCTGCTCCGCTTCCATGGCCACCTGGCCAGCGCGCGGGTGTCACCGGCGTTCCTCACCGCACTGGCCCCGCTAGGCCTGCCCGCCACCGCGACGCTGACCGATCTCACCCCGCAGCTCACGGCGGCCGGGGTCGACGTCACCCAGCTGCTCAGCGGCCCGCTGCGCCAGCTGGACAGCACCGACCAGAACGTGGTCAAGGGCATCAGCAACGCGCCGATCACCGTCGGCTACCTGCTGACCACCGACGTCACGCTGCTGGCCTACCCGAAGACCGGCACGATCGTCTCACTCGACCACGTCAGCCAGACGCTGGCGATGCGGCCTGAGATCGCGGGTATCGGCCGGGTCCTGGCCATCCTCAGCCAGGCCAAGTACGCCGCCAAGCCGGACGTCGTGGCCGCGGCCGCCCAGGTGGCGAAGCTGATCACCGCACCCCCGACCACCCCGCTGTTCACAGTGAGCTACGCGCAAACGCCGCAAACGGTCGCGAGTGTCGCGGCGTTCGCCCAGTCGCGCGGCAATGACATCGACACGCTGACCGTCACCATCCCGCTCATCGTGGGTCTGGTCGGGCTGGTGCTGATCCTGGTGGCGGTGGCCGAGCTGATCTGGGATAGGCGGCGAGCCCGGCGTCAGGACACCTGACGTACCCGCCGCGTGTACATGTGCAGGCGTCAGGAAGCGGGTGGCGAGACCGGGGCGTAGGCGGTGCGGAAGAAGCCCCTGACAGGGTGGCTGATGTTGATATTGTGCGCGAACGTCGTGGGCTTGGTCGGCGCCCGCGGGTCGAACCGGATGTAGATGCCGTCGTCCTGACCGCTGTTCGGGTCATACACCCGGACGGTGACCTCACTTGACGAAGCGTCGTAGCCGTAAGCCAGCACCTGGTGATTGAAGCCAAGGTCGGCCGGGCTGGCGGAAGCGACCGTCACCACACCGAGGGCAGCAGGCGTGCCGTGGTCGAGGTCGGCCGCGATCTGAGGCCACTGCGTTTGGATCGTACGCCAGGCCAGGCCTTGGTCGGTGACGACGCGCCGGCCAAACACCTCGAAGCCAGAGTCGCCGTCAGGCAGGTTCATCCACTGGTAGTACTGGGCCACCCCGGCCGGCAGGTGCCACGAGTCGACCAGACGCTGCACGATGTAGCTATACAGCGGTTCGCCCAGGGCCGGCCGGGTGGCGGGGGGTTGGACTCCGGCGTGCCAGAAGTCGAGGGCGGCGAAGACCATCCCGCCGCACAGGCCACTGGCGGCGTTGCCGATGTTGATCTTCCCGAAGGGTGTTGGCAGCACGACGGCTGGCTCCGACGGCCACGAGTTCGTGAACGCAAGGCCGTCTTGCGATGGCACGAAACTGCTCGGATTCGGCATGGTCCTCCCCTTCGCCATGGCGCATCCTCGCCATGCGTGGCGACCCGCATCGCTGCCGCCCAGATGTGGTAGCTGGGTGGATGAGAGCTTACCGCCGGGCGGTGCCGGTGACCGCGGCGTCGGCGCAGTAGGCCACCGGCGACGGGACTGGAACCGCGGTCGGTGCCAGCGCGGAAATGAAGGTCCGCACCGTGATGGCCATGATGTCGTTCACCACGAGGTTGGGGTAGATCAGCAGGTTACGGTTGAGGTCGGCCATCCGGCTGGCGCGCTCGGGGCCATACTTGCCGACCAGCCCGGCCCGCAGCGCGGCGATCTCCTGACGGGCATGCTCACCGAACAGCGGCTCCCACTTGGCGATTAAGCAGCGGGCGGGTGCGTCATGGCAGAACGTGACCGGGACCGGCGAGACCACCTGCAGCGCCACGCCTTCGGCGTCCATGTCGGCCAGCAGCCGGCCGGCGGCCCAGCAGCGGCTGTCGATGTCCCGGTACGGCCGGCCGCCCACCAGGATGCGCGCGTCCGTCTCGCTGCTCTGCTCCACCGAAGGCCAGCGTGCCCAGGGCGCTCTGGCCGCGAGATCCGGCAAGGACGGCGCGATGGCGTGGGGTGTGCAGGTCGATGAGTCCACTGCGGGCCGGGGCTGGCGCGGCGGCGGCCGCGGCGACTCCCCATAACCAGCGCCGCCCGGGAACGACAGGGCCGTTACTCGTCTGCAAGCGTTCAGCCGCGTTTCCGGAGTACATGCGGAGATACCGGCACACGGCCTCGGCGCGATTGGCGGCTCCGAGCTTCCGGAGAATGTGCTTGACGTGCGACTTGACCGTGCCTTCCGAGATGATCAGCCGCGCGGCGATGCCGGCGTTGGTCTCGCCGGTGGCCATGAGCCGCAGGACGTCGATCTCGCGCCGAGTCAACGCTGAGTCGGCAGGCGAGTGGTCGGCTGCGAAAATCGTCGCGTCGCTCGGTGCCTCCGCCACGTTTTCCCGGTCGGTCCGGGCGACTTCCACCTCCGCGTCGACCAGTTCGTCCGTCACCTTGGTGATATCCAAGGTCATCCGGCCGACCGTGGCGCGCAGGGCATGGAGCCGCTCGGACAGCACGGTGCGCAGGAATGCGCATCCGGCACCCTGTGCGAACATCCAGAGCGCGTCGCGGCAGAACTCGTCTATATCACTCCGAGCTTCTCCTTGATATCCGCACGCAGGACATGCTTCTGGACCTTGCCGGTAGCGGTCATGGGCAGGGCTGAGACGATCTGGAGGCGCTCCGGCAGCTTCTGCGTCGCGAGCTTCTGCGTACGGAGATAGTCCGTGACGTCATTGAGCGTCGGCGCCGCGGACGGGTCCGCCAGGACAACGTACGCACACGCCTTCTCACCCAGCCGCTCGTCCGGCATGCCCACCACGGCCACCTCTGCGATGGCCGGGTGTCGCACCAGGTGGTCCTCGATCTCGCGCGCGCTGATGTTCATCCCGCCCCGGATGATGATGTCCTTGAGGCGTCCCGTGACCCGCACGTACCCGTCCTCGTCCATCCGGCCGAGGTCTCCGGACCGCGAGAACCCCTCGGCCGTGAACAGCGCGGCGGTCTGCTCGTCGTCGTTGAAGTACTCGATCATGTGGCTGGGGCCCCGGTAGGCGATGTCGCCCTCCTCGCCACGCGGCACCTCGAGACCGTCGTCCCCGACGATCTTCACCTCGGCACCTTCAAGGGCCGAGCCGTCCGACGTGACCGCCCGCTCCGCCGGGTCCTCGGCCTTGCACATGGTGGTGAGGAGGTTCTCCGAGCGGCCGTACAGGCTGAGGGTCCGGCAACCGGGGAAGATCTCGCGGGAGCGCTCGACAATGGCCCTCGGGATCGGCGACCCCGCGCAGACCCACAGGCGCAGGCTGCTGGCGTCGTGCTCGGCAGGGTCGTACGCCGCCATCAGCATCTGCAGGAACGGCGTCGCGGTCACGGCAGCGGTGCACCGGTGCTGCTCGATCCGGCGCAGCCCATCCTCCGGGTTCCACGACTCCATCAGATAGGACTTCGCGCCGGCGATCAGAGGCATGATCACGCTGGTAACCAGGCCCGTCGTGTGGGATATAGGCGAAGGTCCGAACTGCACGTCCTGCTCGGTGTACCCCAGGCCCGTGATGATCGCGTTCGCGCTCGCGCGGTAGGTGTTGAAGGTATGGAAGCAGCCCTTGGGCCTGGAGGTCGTGCCAGAGGTGTACACGATGACGAAGCCGTCATCGGGCGACGAGTCGGGGCCGGCCTCCTCCTCGAGGGCCGCCAAATCCCCGCCGGCCAGCAGGCCGTCCAGTGACGGGTTCTCGGACGCGTCCAATCCCGCGGGGCCGCGAGCGACGTACACGGTCCGCAGGTTCGGGGCTTCAAAGCGGAGCTTGCCGAACATTTCGAGGTGCCCGAACCCGCGGAACTCATGGCAGGTCACCGCGGCCACCGCACCGGAGTGCTGCAGCACGTAGGCAACCTCATCCTCGCGGTAGATCGGCATGATGGGGACCAGGATCGCGCCGATCCTGGACAGCGCCGCGGCGATCACGGGGAATTCGGTCCAGCTGGGAAGCTGCACGGCCACCCGGTCGCCCGGGCTCAGGCCCTCTCGCCGCAGGCCCACGGCCAGCCGCAGGGCCTTGTCACGGAAGCC
>Ga0335085_10011249_pt1 | contig 13297 bp, 12 predicted proteins | sample Lox_Sample_45_FD_206712 | JGI IMG/M metagenome (GOLD analysis project Ga0335085, IMG submission 206712) | Soil microbial communities from Loxahatchee National Wildlife Refuge, Florida, United States - Lox_Sample_4.5 | ecosystem: Environmental > Terrestrial > Soil > Wetlands | place: USA...
ATAATATCTTGAATGATTTCGCGACTGTCGTGGTAACGGTGAATGCGCTCCGGCTTCACAATCAGCCGATGCGCCAGGACCGTCGGAGCCAATGATTTGATTTGCTCAATCGAAACGGAATTATTTCCCTTGATGGCCGCCATTGCCTGCGCCATCCGAAAAAGCCCGAGCGAGCCGCGCGGGCTTGCGCCGAGTTGCAACACCGGATGCTGACGGGTTGCCCGGACCAACGACAAAATATAATCGCAAACGTCGGAACTGAGCATCACTTCCCGCACCGATTGTTGGCACGCGACAATGTTTTCGGGTTTGGTCACAGGTTTCAGCGTTTCCATTGGATGACCTAACCGGAATCGTTCGCACATTTCCTTTTCATCCTCCAGTTCGGGATAGCCCATGTTTAGGCGAATCAAAAATCTGTCCTTCTGTGCTTCGGGCAGTGGAGACGTGCCCTGCTGTTCGATTGGGTTTTCGGTCGCAATTACCATGAACGGCTTCGCCATCATATAAGTGATTTTCCCTGCCGTGACGCTCGCTTCACCCATCGCTTCGAGCAACGCCGCCTGCATGCGCGGACTGGCGCGATTAATCTCATCCACAAGAACAAATTGAGAGAACACCGGACCGAAATGGAAATCTGGCCGCCCGGTTTCCGCGTCCATAAAAGTATCGCCGAGCACATCCGTTGGCTGTAAATCCGGCGTGCATTGAATGCGCTTGAAGGAACAACCCGCGCTTTGCGCAAGCGCCCGCGCCAGCATCGTCTTGGCCACGCCGGGTACATCTTCAATCAATAAGTGCCCTTCCGCCATCAACGTCGCCACCGCGAGTTCAATCCTGTCATGCTTGCCGACGATGACTCGTTCAACACCGGCAATCAACTGGCGCGCCACGGCGGAAACCTCCTGCGACGAGAGCTTCTTTGGCTCGTCGATCGGCCCGATATTGAGCTTCAACTTTCCGGCGGGGGAGAATCCCATTGGCTTGACACGCGTCTGACAACTGGGGCACGAAATTTCCTCACCCGCCAATTCATCGGGCGCTTCAATGTGCTGGTCGCAATTTGGGCAAATGAATTTCGCCATTTATGCGTGAAGCAACCCGCGCTGTTTCTCTGAATGCGTAACCAGAGAGGCCACGTCGTCTTTCTTCTCACGCGGGAACGAAATTTTCAGTTTTTCGCTGCCTTGCGCCACGCGTAATTCGACATCGAGCGTGTCGAGCAACTCGTATTCATTCAATCTCACATCGGTTAGACGCGACAGCGGACAATAAGTCACAATTTTGCCGTACTTCGTTTGCTGCTTCGAGCGGGACCCCTCGGAGGCGTGTTCTTCCGAAATGAAAAGCAACTCACGATCGGTCAACGCCAGCATCGCTTCAGGCGCGATTTCATGTCGCAGCCATCGATATTTGCCGGCGAAAGTAGCGGGCCAGCGGACAAGTTCCAGCAATCGCTGCCCCAGGGGTCGGTACTGGAGCAATGCGTTGTGCAACTTCATCGGTAGCGTTTCAAATAACGCGGAGCCATTTCCTGCTCCGCCTGGCGGGGTAGGAACATCATCCGCTCCATCAAGCAACATCTGCGTCGCTTCCCGGTAATACTCCTCCATCACTGTGTTAAACTCGGCAGTGACGAATTGCGCGCGACCGTCGGCAGCAAAATCAATTTTCAATTGGCCATGAAGCAGGATCGAGGTCAATTCAACCAGCAACGTGTTTGCAAAATCGCATCGCGTCACGTTTACGCTGCCGTCTTCGGCATCTTTGGCCAAAAGCCAATCCTCGTCCTGTACAACCAACAGCGTCGCTGGTGTTCGTGTTCCGAGACGCTTGCCCGCAGGACCGAACACAATCAAACGCAGGTTGTCTCGCCCCGTCCGCCCAACCACCGCGCTTCGCAACGGCTCCGGAACCTGCTCAATGGAGGCCAGTTTGCTCGGAAACCTGCCCGATAGCGGCGGAAAATAGTTCTCGGATGCCGGCGACTTGCGTTCAGGCGCGACTGATATCGCACGTTTGGCTTGAGTCGTGGATAAAACTGGTGCTTTCATAACTCACTACCTTTCCAAATTCCTGTTTGGCAGGAGTTATCAGCCAGAGGCATTTCCCCGCAAAGCGAGAGGCGAACTCCATCGCCCATTATCTTAAGTTAACCCTGTCCAAAGCGAACGCAACCAGCCCGAAACGACTCTTTTCTGTTTATCACTCGGACTGCCCTACCCTCCTGGCGAGAGCTTGCCACAAATATGCACTCATGAACATCCCTTTTTCGAATACGTCGAGATCGAATTTCTCGTTGGGCGAATGCGCGTTGTCATCCGGCAGCGCCAAGCCGATCAGCAACGAGTCCGAACCTAAAATCTGCTTAAACTCGTCCACTATCGGGATGGATCCGCCTTCGCGCGCGAGCAGCGGTTCGGCGCCAAATGCCTTCCTCAATGCCTCCAGCGCAGCCTGAACCTTTTCGCTTTCCGGCGAAACGAAATAAGGATCGCTGCCAGGGTCGGTTCTAATTTCCATTCTCACGGTCGGCGGACAGAGTTTTTTCAAATGATCAATAGTCTGCGCCAGAACTTTCTTGGGGCGCTGATGCGGAACGAGGCGCATCGTTATTTTCGCGCGCGCCGATGATGGAATAATCGTCTTTGCGCCATCTCCCTGGTAACCGCTGGTGAGTCCATTAATTTCCAACGTAGGCCGCGCGCTGCGTTGTTCAATGACCGTAAAGCCGGATTCGCCAAACAATTGTCGCACTCCGACGGATTGCTTGTATGCGACCCCATCAAATGGATGTTCCAAAAAGTGGGCGCGTTCGAAAAGCGAAAGCGGAAGAACATCATTGTAAAATCCAGGAATGGTAACGCGGCCAGTTTCATCCCGCAGTTGTCCGAGCATCTGGCAAAGAGCCATTGCCGGATTTTCGATTGAACCGCCGAAAATACCGGAATGCAAATCGCGCGCCGGCCCGCGCAGGGTGATCTCCATGCCGCAAATTCCCCGAAGGCCGTACGATAACGTAGGATGGCGACGGCTATAGAGTTCAGTGTCTGAAATCACGACGGCGTCACACCGGAATAGCGTGCGATTCTTGCGCAAAAAACTGACCAGACTTGGACTACTGACTTCCTCTTCGCCTTCAATAATAAACGTCAGGTCACATGGCAGTTCTGTTTTAGACTTAAGATACGCTTCAACCGCTTTGATGTGCGCGAAGTGCTGGCCCTTATTGTCCGACGCACCGCGGGCAAAGACTGCTGAATTTCGAATGCAGGGATGAAACGGTGGTGATTTCCAAAGCTCCAATGGTTCAGGCGATTGAACATCGTAATGCCCATACACAAGGAAGTGCGGCCTGCGTTTTCCGCGCCGCCGTGGCGTGCGCGCGACCACTATGGGATTGCTGCGCGTCCGGCAAAGTTTCGCTTCCATGCCAATTTTCCGACAATGTTGCACCAGCCATTTCGCGCAAGCCGCCACCCCTTTCTTGTAACGAGGATCTCCCGACACACTCGGAAAACGCAGATACTCGCAAAGCTCCTTTACAAATCGGTTGCGATTGATTTTCAAATAATGTTCGAGCGACTTCATATTACTTTTGAGGCGAGGTTTCACTCATGTGGGGGCCGCTTTTGACAATGAGGACATTACAATGGGCGCAGTCGGCTACGCGGTCTGCAATGTCGCCTAATAGACGCCCCCAGAATGCAGAGTGGCCGCTCTCCCCGAGAACGATGAGGTCGCAATCTTCTCTTTCAGCGAAATGCACAATTGTCTTTGCCGGATGCCCAGCGCGGGAAACACAGCGAATTTCAATTCCGTCAGCCTCAGCAACACAGCGGACATCCTCACGAAGCAAGCGGAAATGACGGGCGTGCGCTCCATCTTCATCATCAAATTGGGCCGGCAAATCGAAGTGGTGAGCCATGGGACGCACCCACAATGCTGTAATTCTGGCTGGAAGAACCCGCGCCATCATTGTCGCGTGTTTTAGGGCGGTTTTGCTCCCCCGCGATCCGTCATAGGCAACAAGTAGATTTTGAAACATAGGTTCAGAGTTCGTTGATGTGAAAATGTCGGGAAGCGCGCGCCTGTGCGCTGATGGGCGGGCAAACCATCGGTTGGCGAACCAAATACCTGCGTCCAGGCACCCCACTGAGGGAACGGACACGCACTTCCCCAATTGCTTCTTCAACCGGCGCATCGGGTGCAAGCACCGGCGGGTGGAAAGACACGTCTTTCCACCGGATTGGGAGGATGAAGGATGATGGCTCGGTTGAAGATGTTGCGGGTGCGGCGTTCATTGCAAATAACAAATCCGTTTGCTCATATCCGTGTTGAAGGAGTGGTACGGCTCCAAAAGATTGCTGGCGGAGAAAAGCCTGTTCCGAATACATTCCACATCATCGGCTCCAATGGCGCCGCTGAGAATCTGCATCAAATACTCCATGCCGGCGCGCGACGGCTTCATCGCGTGTGAGTCATAGAAGGAAGGATGCAATTGCCGCGCGTGAATGTGTCCCCATCGATCCCGAAAGCCATTACCCTCGAAGTAATCGAGATGAAACCCTCGCTGGCGATTCCATTGCAGCATGGCGGCCACATTGTTGCGTCCCTCCAGCAACAAATCCACCGCCTTGCCCCCGAGTTGGGCGGCGTAAAACCGGTCGAATAGCAGAGGACGGCCGCCGCGCTGGGTGTGACCGACACGCCTTGTGAAAATCACTTCGCCGGCCGTTTCGCCACGCCGCAAAACTTTGAAATATTCATCGCCGATGCGTTCAATGAGCATCTGCCGCAGAGCGTCGGCCGCACCGGTCAGCACGATGTTGCCCGACGGGTCGTGCGTCTGCTTCTCAACTCCCAATTCGTTTCCGTCTTGATCCACAATACCTTCGCCGCACACGATCACCACGTTCTTTTGCAACTCGTAGAGTTCCTTGATTCGCTCCACGAGCCGGTCAATGTCGAGCGATTGTTCCGGCACGAGAACGATGTCCGGTTGGCCGTATGCGGAGCCGAGTGCGATGTAGCCGGAATGCCTTCCCATCACTTCCACAATCGCAATGCGGCGATGACTTTCCGCCGTCGTGCGGACTCGCTCCACGCCTGCCGCCGAGACGTAAACCGCCGTTGCGTAGCCGGGAGTGACGAAGTTGATCATTCTTTCAAGATCGAAAACCGTTTGAGAGGGTAGGCGGCGATAAGCGTACCCTGGCGGCTCGTCGGATGGTTTACGCTCCCATTCGTCCGGTTCGCTGCGATAATTCAACCCGAGGTCGTTATCAATTGTCTTGGGCGCCAACACCACCGGCAGATATTCCACCAGCGGTTGCATTCCATTCAACGTGCCGTCACCGCCAATGCAGATGAGCCCTTCAATTCTCAAACGCCGCAGCCGCTCGACGAATTCGCGCGAAGTCTTTCGATTTTCAGAACTGAGATAGTCGCGAGAGGCGCCAATGATCGTGCCTCCGGTCGCCGGGTCGAGTTCCGGAATCGTTTGAAACAGCGGATTCAAATGCACGTGGGGAGCGCGCCGATTGAACAGGCTGTTGAAGCCTTTGATAAGACCAAAGACCTCGACCTTCAATTCATTCGCACGGACGACCGCGCCGTGAATCGTGGCGTTGAGCGCTGGCGTGTCACCGCCGGCTGTGAGCAGTCCGATGCGTTTCATTTAGCTTTCGGTATCCTTCCTTTGAGTACCGTATTTTAATTCGCGTTCCGCCTGAAGCCAGTCATCGAGCTCCCTTCCGGGAGCGCCTCCGCGCTCTAGAAACAGCCGGTGTGCGCGACGGCGGATTTCATCTTCGCTCGGCAGTGCCGGCGTTTTAATGGTTGGCTCGCGTTGATATTGTTCCTTTGTTCGTCGATTGGTTTTCATATTCTCGGCCATTGATTGGTTCATTACTTTTGCGCGTAAAATCAGCAGGGAAGCGCGCGCTTGTGCGCCAGCACTGGGGCATGATCATGCTGTAGGCTGGGGGACAGCCGACTGCCCACCAGGATCGGGGCATTGCACAGTAGGGAATGCGTGCGCCTCCCAAATGAATTGAAATTCTCTGATGTGCGATTGATGGCAGCGGGACGCGTTGTTGGAAAAACACGTCCTGCATCGAACCAACGTGAACACAAAAGGAAGGCGAGGAGTTAAATCGGACAGTCATGAGTAAGGCTCCGTTAGGTCAACGGCTTTCCGTTGTTCCATCGTCAATTCCATAAAGTCCCTGAGATATTGTTCCATCGGGCGCGGCAGCTCAGTTTGTATCGTTAAGCCGCCACGGTCAGTGCAAAGATTCAATTCCAAGCGGATGAGTCGGGCAGTTTTTTCAATGCACCATGTTTGCAGCCGCGATAACGGACAATACGTTGCGATGTGTCCGCCATGGGTCTGCTTGTTGAGGCCAATTTGTACCTTGGTTTTTGTTTGTAAAATAAGGATCAATTCACGTTCGGTAAGCAGCATCATGCCTTTAGGCCGCCATTCTCGTCTGAACCAGGCAACGCATCCCGCTATTGCTGCCGGCCAATACCGTACCGCCAACACGCACTGTGAGAATGGCCTGAATTCATGCGCAGCATTGCGGAAGGGAGCCGGGATGCCCTGGAGTAAAATGTTCAGTCGCCCATCAGCGGTGGGAGGGCCGCTGGCTATACCATCGATTCCATTCAGCAAAAGACGGACAGCTTCCTTGAACAGCGGCTCCATTGCCGAATGGAAGCAAATGAATGCGGACTGAGCGGCGCCGTTCGCTGCATAATCCAATTTCACTCGCCCGAAAACTGTTCCCAAAGAGAACTCGACTGACAATGTTTCCGCGAAGGAAACTCGAACTGTTGAGGGTGTGAGGTTTTTAGCCATGCTGGCGACAATCCACCCGGTTTCAAGTACGCCAAGCAACGTAGCCGCCGAATCGCCATCTGGAAGTTCGAGGGTTGGGCTCAAAAGCAGAAGCTGTATCGCGTCCTCAGACTTTAAAATCGGGAGCATTGCCTCGCGCAGCAGTTCTGGTGCTTCCTCCACTGATTGCAACTTGGTGGCATTTTTTTCTCTGGAGATTGGCCTCATCTCAAATCCTCCTTCGTTTTTTTACTAAGAACCCGATACTCATATTTCTGCCGCCTCCCTGTTCATCGGCTGGCAGTTGGCGCGCGCACCGACCAGATGTGTGATGGCGCGTAAATAAGCGTCCCTCTCGTCGTTGTTGTGCAACTGGCGCCGCAATGCTTCGGTTTTCATGCTGAAACTCTGCATGTCTTCCGAAAATTGCTCAAAACGGCGGGACGCCTCTTCAAGTGTAAATCGTCCATCTGCTTCGCTTAAAAGCGGAAGCCATAATCCAAGATGCCGGAGACAAACTCCGTAGGAGCGTGAATAAGCCAAGTGGCCATCCGATGTTTTCATGAATTCGGCGAACGCATGCAGATACTCCTGCTCTTTTTCGCGTAGCAAACGGCAGGCGTGACACTCCGTGAAATCTCTGATTAGTTTAATCTTTCTATGGTAGCAAGGCGCCTTTGCCCGGGCCGCGAGAAGTTTTGAAACATGTTCCGATAATTTTGCGAATCCAATTGAAGCGCCAACGGGCGAGGATACGGTTTCAAGTTGCCATGTATGCAACGCGCAAAAACCGAACATCTCCGCGAACTCTTCCTGCGCGGATTCGTGACGTGCAAGGTCGTATTGAAATTGCGAAAAGAATTCAAATGCCACGTGGCTGACATGATTACAGATTGGACAACCGCGCGCTTTCAAATCGCAGGTAAAGCCATGGGCGGCGCGGACGCTCGACGCAACTTCATTGCGAAAATCGTGGGAAACGCTTGCGGCGAGTCTGCTCCTGTCAACCCGGACAGGTAAAATGCGTTTGCCACTGACCACCTTAGACGCATCTGAAATACGCTCATTCTCCGCCGTCGCACTGTCGGGAATGATTTCACGCCGAATCCCGAGCAATCGCTCCCGAATCGCTGGCACGGAGTCGTCGTCATTCTGATCGGCAATGTTCGCACGGCCCTCCGAATTGGAGTTCGGCTTCGTTTTTATAGCCGCAAAAATGCGGAGGCTAATCGATCCGGCCCGTTTTTCGATTTCCCTTTCGACCGCGTCCAGCGCGTTGCTCACGCAGCTTTTTGCAAACTCCAAAGCTGCCCGCTCCAGCGCTTCTGACATAGCCGTCATTTGAGCTTCGAGACGGCGTTTCAACCGGCTTCGTGCAAGAAACGTTGGTAATAGCATCATTGCTTGCGAGACCGGAGGCTCCCACCGCCAATCGGTTAGAAACGGCGTCTCAAATGTCACATTCAAACGCCAGGGTTCCTGGTCCGTTCCGCTGCGCGGCTCGGATTCCACGCTTAATTCAAAAACATCCACAGCGGCTGTTGTGAGGCTCTCCAAGTTTGATTGAATATTCCGCCACTGTTGTTGGATCGTCTCATCTGATCCGAAACTCAATTTTTCCGATTGCGTTTGAAGCCAGTTCCAGATGTCGCCGCAAATGCTGTCAACCGCTGTTTGTTCAGCCTTGTGTAATACGGAGGCAAGCGGCAACCACGCGACGCGATTCAAATATCGTTCGACGGAGCCCGAGAATGTCTTCGTCTCCGTGCGAACTGCCGCGCCTAATTCCGGCATCAGCGCCAAATGCACCTCGGAGAGAATCCGCTCGCGCAGGGAGTGAAAGATTTTTTCGCGCTCCGTCTTGAGATCGGCCAGTTTCTTCGCGAGAGTATTCAGGCGTTCAAGCTGCTCCTTTTCAGGAAGTTCAGTTGCCCGCTCGCGTAAATCCGCCTCGATAGACTGCTGTTCCAGCAACCACAACGCGCGATCCGCAATGGCGGTAAGAAAAACCAATGCCTTTTCGCTCGATAGAAATCGTGCCAGTGCGTTTTCCAAATCGGTCAATCCGCTCTCGATACCATCAGACCATCCGCCTTCGAGTTTCGCAATAAGGCCGAGTCGCGCGGAAATGGGGAAGACCTTTGCATCTTCAGCTCCTGTACCCTTGCGAATCGCATCGCGAATATAGTCCAACATTTCGCCCCGTTCATCCGGGCCCAGCAAATCCATTTTGTTCACGACGAAGAAAATCTTACGAACATGCTGTCGGATGCTTTCGAGAAATTCCAATTCCACGCGCGTGAGCGGCGAATCCACGCTGGTAACAAAGAGCACCGCGTCGCATTCGGGCAGAAATTTCAACGTCGTCTGCGTGTTCGCTTCGATGGCGGAACCAACGCCCGGCGTATCTACGAACTCCAAACCGCGTCGCAAGAATGGAACGGGCAATTCGACGACGGCCGTTTTCACGTGCTTGCAGTTGCCTGGGTTTTCTTTTTCCGTGACAAAGTCAGCCAATTTTTCCACCGGCTCTTCTTGCGGCAGAGGCAGTTTTACATCCGAGCGCGTGATGAGCAGCCGATCTTTGGGGCCATAGCGAAGAAGAGTGATAGCGGAAGTCAGTGGCAGCATGCCGACCGGCAGTAATTCGCGCCCGATAATAGCGTTCATCAGTGAACTTTTGCCACGCTTGAACTGGCCGAGCACCGCGAGTGTAAATCGGTCTTCAGCCAGTTTCACCATCAAGTCGTCGCATTGTCGGAGGCGGTTTTGGTCAGCGCCACGTTGAATGACTTCATGCAAGGATCGTAATTGGGCGGCCAGCGCGAGTTTCGTTCTTGTGTAGGAACGCAGCGAATCGGAATTGCCGGAAGACATGACGTTACCGGGGCTGTGAAGCCCCGGCTTCGTTTCAGGCGGTGACATGGGTTGCGCTTGTCTCATGTAGCGGCGGCAACAGGCGGGGTTTCTGATGCCGTATATAGAAAACAACCGCAAAATGCGCAGGTCGGTAGACTGTGGCTACTGCTGCGGATACGCAGCACATCTGCGGGCGGTAATTTCATGTGACAGCTTCCGCAAGCACTGGACTCAGAAACTGGCGCGATGGGTAACCGGCCGTGGCTTACCAGATGGTCGAAGCGACGAAGCACTTCATTCAAAAGCTTTTCCCGTAGATCTTCGATTTCCTTGCGAGTCGTTTGTGTCTGATGTCCGGAGTTCTTTTGTTTGGTCAGTTCATTTAGCCGGATGATATTTTCGAGCGTGGCGTTCATAATTGAGATGGCGGGGTGTTTTCGGCGACCAGTTTTGCGTCGCACGAGCAACGGATGCCTGTGAACACGTTATTTTCAAGGGCAGGGAGGCTTGCCCGACGCGCGGCGCAACGAAATTCAAATTTGCGTTCGCGCAGGCAGCTTCCTCCCCGCAACACGCGTGTCATGCCACTTCGTGGAATAAGCACAGCGCCGGCTGCGTATTGGCGGTAAATATTTGACTGATAAGCGTCCGCGCACCACTCCTCCACGTTGCCAGCCATTTGGAACAAACCATAAGGCGAACGGCCTTCGGGAAAGGCGTCCACCGGAGCGGTAGTCTCTCCATCAGTGTGAAAGCCGCCGCGCCATCTAAGGAATTCGTCCCGCCATTCGTTGCCCCACGGGAAAATCCGTCCGTCGGTTCCACGCGCTGCCTTCTCCCATTCCATTTCCGAGGGCAATCGTAGCCCGGCCCATAGACAATAAGCCTCCGCACCGAACCAGGAAATGTGTGTTGCAGGATGATCTTCAAAACCTTCCTTTACGCGAAAGGATTCACCGCGGCGGATGGGCATGAGAATATGTGCTAGAAGCGCACCCCAAACTCGAAGCTGCTCCAAGGTTGGCTGGGCATCAGTTAGAAAACGCGCATATTGGAAATTGGTAACAGCGAATCTGCTGATGTAAAACGCCGAGACAGACACTCGACATTGCGGGGTTTCGTGCCGAAAATTGAACCCATCGTCGGTTGCTTCCGTCCGCAGCGCCGCCTCGATTTGCCTTGGACTTGACCCCATTGTGAATTGGCCGGACGGAACGAGCTGCAGGACGGAACAATCACGCGGGTTGGTCCAGCTTTTCGGGAGGGTTGCCGATGCACCGAGTTTCTGCTGGCCAGAAATGACATGCGCTCGCGCATTTTGGATGTTCATAATCCGGCTCCTTCCTGAGTTGAAAATCTCAAGGGGCGAATATCCGAACACAGAAAACATCCGCACTGACGGCAGGCATGAACGACATTTCGCTCTCGACGAATGGCAATGGAATCGCCAATTGGAAGCGACGAGCAACAGTTGCCGCATGTGCCGGAATCGGTCAATGCTGCCACTGCCAGCCGTCGCCGCCGCAACAGCCGGTCAAATTTGGAAAGGTAGGTCTCGGGCAAATAAGAGCGCAAACATTCGATGCGACCGGACACGGCGCTCAAATCGCCATCATTGCCCAGAATGAGGTTTTGCAATTGAATGAGCAGCAGCAGCGTCTTGTTCATATTCGTATCTCCATCGAAAACAAAAAAACTCCTGTCGGGACGCTTTGCGTCCCGACAGGAGTCATCAGTCGTTTCCGACGGTTTAAGCGAACTCCATCGCTTTATACTTCGGCAAAATCATCTCATATTGTCATCGCGAAAACAATTGCAAGCTGATAGGTAAATGCGGCTTTAATGGTCTTCATTAGCATCGCTATCCAGACCTCGCATTGTGAAGATTTCTAAGTTCCCGCTCCAATCGTTCGGGGGCCATCGCCAGATGTTCTTCCAAAGCTTCAAGAAACAAAGGCGATTCTTGGGGAAGCGACTCCAAAGCGTGTTCCAACAGCCTCCTCGTGTGAGGTCCAAGTTCCGTTTGTAGACGCGCGCACACCTCTGTTTCCAATTGTTCCCGTCTCGTTGCATAGTTGCTCATACTTGCTTGATCTTCTCTTGTTGTTCGGTTCACCCTAGTGCCACTCCTGGCAAATCACAGGCGCAACGAACGCCAGCGAAATTGTCCCAGATAGAGATCGGGCTGCTGGCCGCGCGCATGGAACAACGAAATTCAAGCTCGTGTTTCGTCAGACACGAGCCGCCACGCAGAACTTTTTCATCGCCCGAATGCGGCGAATGTCGATTGCCCATTGCGTGCTCGTCGTAGAACCGCGGCTGATACCAATCATCGCACCACTCCGCGACGTTGCCGGCCATCTGGAAAATACCATAAGGCGAGCGGCCTTCGGAATACGCGTCCACTTTGGCGGTCTTTTCATCCCGCTCACCGCGGTGCCAGCACAGAAATCTGTCGTCCCACTCGTTGCCCCAAGGAAAGAGCCGGGCGTCAGTACTGCGCGCCGCCTTCTCCCACTCGACTTCAGTCGGCAACCGCAGTTTGGCCCAACGGCAGTACGCTTCCGCGCCGAACCACGTTATGTGGACCGCCGGATGGTGCTCGAAACCTGCTTCGGCTCGGTACGGTTCGCCTTCGCGCTGCGACTGGAGAATGTGCGGAGTTGAATAGACCCAAAACTCCAACGTCGTCCGGCCTGGATGCAAATCAGTAAGAAACCGGGCGAACTGCTCGTTCGTCACGGTGAAGACGCTCAAGTAAAACGCGGGCACGAAAATTTCAAACTGCGGCGTTTCGTGTGAAAGGGCGTGCGTTTCATGCGATAATGCAAAAATCTCGCCATCCTTATCCATGCCGCGCGCGTGTTCGATGTCGCTCAACGTCGAACCCATCGTGAAAGCGCCGCCGGGAATCAGGCCCATCGTTGAGCCGTCATGCGGATTCACAAATGTTTCGGGCCAGGAGGCATGATGCGATGAGTGAATACTCGACTCATCAGCAAGCGTTGATGGACCGTGCCCTCGATGCAAAAAAACACTCAAGCGTGACATGGTTCGCCTCGCCTTTCCATTCGGGACAGTTCGGAGTTGCCGATGTGCGCCCATCGCGTTCCTGACCGCAAGCTTTCGACGAGTTGGCGTTTGATCGTCGCGTTCAGATTCAAAGCTTCGTATGCACGCACGGTTTGCTCGACATCGTAAGCAACCCGACGAAATTCCACTTCGCCATCACGCCAGATTGCGTAGCCAGCTCGCGAATCTCCATCTGTCGGTAGGCCAACGCTTCCCGGATTGATGACCTGCGTTGTGCCCCATCGCGTGTCGAGCGGAGTGTGTGTGTGCGCGACGAATAAAAAGTCCGGATGCCCCACCAGCGTAAACGGCCTTTCCGCCAGACCAACAAGGATGATGTCCGATTCCCACGGCCATTGCGTGCTCTGATGCTCGAAAGGACAATTGAGCGGGCCTTTGGCCGCAAGATGACAGGCAACACAAAGGGCCTCACCCCAGCGGAATTCCTGTATTGGTTTCAAATCATCGAGGAATTGCTTCTTCTCCAATGTCAGGAGCGGGCGTGTAGCTTCGCTTACTGCC
>Ga0335085_10011250_pt1 | contig 13296 bp, 16 predicted proteins | sample Lox_Sample_45_FD_206712 | JGI IMG/M metagenome (GOLD analysis project Ga0335085, IMG submission 206712) | Soil microbial communities from Loxahatchee National Wildlife Refuge, Florida, United States - Lox_Sample_4.5 | ecosystem: Environmental > Terrestrial > Soil > Wetlands | place: USA...
TGATTATGTAATTGTAAACTCCCTTGAACGTCGTGTCGGTCCAGGATTCCAGGGTCTTCCAGGCACTCTGAATCCAGGTAAGCATGGGCTTGATAATTCCGGTGGTGGCATTCTCGATATGCCCCCAGGCTCCCTTGATGGTATTGAACATCCAGGTGTATACAGCCCCGGTTACCGACTTCAGCGTGTTCCAGGAACTTACGACAAAGGAAACTATCGGCTTTACCACGCCGGTAGTGGCGTTTTCTATGTGCCCCCAGGCAGTCTTGACGGTACTGAACATCCAGTTGTACGTCGCCCCGGTTGCGGACTTCAGCGTGTTCCAGGCACCCGTGACGAAGGAAACCATCGGCTTTACGACGCCCGTTGTCGCGTTTTCTATGTGCCCCCAGGCTGTCTTTACCGTCGTGTAAATCCACGGCCACACTATCCCGGTCAGGTTCTTTATCCCGCGCCACGCTTCTCCGACGATGCCGACGATAATCAGGACAGAAGTCTTTACGATCTGTACTATCGTATTCCAGACAGGCTTGGTTATCTGTACGATTCCGTTCCACATGCCGGTAATTACCGAAACTATCGGCTTTACCGCACCCGCGATCACGTTCTTGATGTGTCCCCAGGCAGTCTGGATTATCTGGGCAATCTGAGCGTGGTACTTGTAGATAAGAACGGCAGCTTCAGTGAACGGTCCGCCCAGCAGTCCTATCAGCAGGGGCCAGTGCTTCTTTACCCATTCGATCGTAGCATTGAAAGCCTGCGGTATGAGCTTGGTGAAGAAGGTGGTCAGCGGGCCTACGAAGCCGCCGTAGATTCCGTGCCATATGGTGACGAAGAACCCGGAAATAGGCTTCCAGTACTTGACGATGAGAACGGCTGCGAGCACGACTGCCGCTGCCAGGGCAACCCACGGGTTGGCGAGTTCTGCGACATCCATTGCCCGCAGTGCGATATTCACGATAGCTATTGCCTTGGACGCGACATACCAGGCGGCAGCCATCGAGACAATCGCCTTCACCAGGCCGGGGTTGTTGGCTACGAAGTCCAGCAGGGGAAGTACGATCTTGGCGAGGGTCTTGGTGACCGGCCCCATTACCTCCACCCAGCCTTCGAATGCGGGCCTTACCAGCTTTACGAGGTCGTCCGCGATACGTTCGAGCAGAGGACCGAATCCCTTGAGCGCCGGGTCTCCGAATGCCTTTGCCGATTCCCCGCCGAACTTGACCAGGTAAGACCCTACGACGCCCAGGGCGTTGATGAGCCCGAGGAAGTACTTCACCGAAGCCTGCATGTAGGGGATGGCGTCCCTGAACCAGTCGCCTATGCGCAGGCCGACGATCTTCCCGAAGCCGATGAACATGTCAGTCAGGGGCTGGCGTGCCTTGTTCAGCATGTCGGTCAGCCCGGGGAGGATTCCCTGGGCGATTTCCAGCAGCGACACGACCACCGGGTGCACCAGGGGCGCTACTGCCTTGAACAGGCTCGTGAACGACTTCATCAGCGGGCCGTCAAGCTCGCGCGAGAGCAGGTTGATAGCGTCAGCGAAAGGCTTCAGCAGCGGCTTGGCCACTACGACCGCGAAGTTGAGGAACGCGGTCTTCAGGTGAGTTACCGCATTGTTAACCTGGTTGAACGCAGCCATTTCCTTGTTAAGGGCGGCGATCTGCTCCTGGTCGGTCTTGATAAGCTCCTGTGCTGCCTTCTTCTGGTCAGCCGTGGAGGTCTTGGAGGTAAGAACGGTCTGAGCCTGCTTGACAGCCGCCTGGAGACTGGCCTGCTGGCTCTTGATCATCTTATCGGCGGCAAAGACAATGCCCGCACCAAGGGCAATTCCGCCGAGAGTGCCTATTGCGCCCAGGGCCGCAGGCAGTGCCGCGAGGCCGGCTACGACCAGGGCCGTGATACCAGGATTCTGGAACAGGGCAGACCTGCCCAGCCTAGCCGCGAAACTGTTGCCGAATCCTGCTCCGGCCGCACCGCCTTCGCCTTCGGCAGCCTTCCGGAGGGCGAACATCCTGGCCAGGAAGCCCCTGTTCGCGTTCTCGTCAAGGACAACCTTCGCCTTGATATTGCTGAGAAGCGCCTTTACCTGCTCGCGCAGTACCGTAGCCCTGGAAACCGTGTCACCCGGGTCAAGGCCCAGCTTGAGGTTAGTCTTCCGGGTGAGGTAGTCGATCTTAGCCCGGAACTTCGCCATATCGGCTGCCGCGTACTGGCCGTCGATCCCGACCTTGATCTTGTCGCGCTTGTCCAGTTCATCGAACAGGCCGGCGTACATGTCACGCGTCTGCGTGATGCGCTTGGATTCATCGAAAAGATCCTGCTGGCGTGCCTTGGCAATGCGCGCTTCAGAATCCAGTGCCGCCTTTGCCCTCGCCGCTTCTGCCTTTGCGTAGGCGTCAGACGACCGTGTAGAAGAAGCTACGGACTGGACCGCAGCATCCTGGGCGGCCTTCGCCATTTCTTCCTGGGCGAAAGTAGTCTGCCCGACAGCCTGGCGTACTTTGTCGGTGACATCGACCATCTTCTGGAGCTGCGCCTGGGCCTTGACCAGCCCTGTTTCGTCTCCGACTTTTTCGAGGTTGCCCCGCAGGTTCTCGGCCTGCTTCGCCATTGCGGCGAGTATTCCGCCGTCGTCCTTGATCTTTATCCGGCCCAGTGAACTCTGGAGAGCTTCAGAACGGGCAGCGAGTTCCGCTATCTTGGCGTCAAGGGGCCTGGCGTCACCGTCGATCCTGACGGTTGCCTTTTTCAGGTCGGCGTACCTGACTGCCTTGTCTGTTTCAGCCTTGAACCGCTCGGAATCGGCAACCAGCGGGATTTTTGCCTGCATTCCGGCTACGGCCTTCTTCAGGTCCGCAGTTGCCTCGGGCTTGAACCGGGTGCCGTCAGGCAGGACGGATACGCGTACTTCTCCGATGTTACGAGACACGTACCCCCCTTAGCTGCTCAGCTGTCAGCCTACCCAAATTGAATCGAGCGCGGTAGAGAGGAACGGGTGCTTCTCGTGCATCTGCTTAGCCGGCAGTTCAAGGAAAAGTCCCGGGTCTTCAGGTGCGTTCGCGCCGCCGAAAAGAATATCGTCGTGTGTCGTGGCGTGGCCGGTTACGGATTCGATGTTGGCACGGGTGTAGCCTGTTGCCCTGGCAGAGGAAGTCCGGCCGGTACGGAACCTCCTGGGAATGCGGACAGGGGCCTTCTCGCGGGCTACAGCCGCGATCTGGTCGGCGAGTTCGCGCATAAGGTCCCCGACAGGGCCTTCCTCGTCACGGAGCATGGCAAGGACAGCCTCGTCGCTGATCTCTACGCTGTCGCCGTTACTCAATCTTGCAGTCCCTGTCCTCGAACTTCCTGCCCTTGAACTCGCGGTCGGTGTCGCCGGAGAAGAACACGTCGCTGTCCGACATCATCGCGTCCCTTTCCAGCTTAGCCGCCAGTTCAGGAGAAAGCTCGGGCTTGGCGTCCGGGTCCATGCCGCGTGCGATCATGGAAGCGCGGAACATCTCGTTAGCCCTGGACTCTGCGGATACCCGCTGTCCGATAGCCTCTTCGAACGTGACGATCTGCTCGTCAACTGTCGGCTGGCCTTCTTCCGAGGGAGGCCGGAACGCACTGACGTGGTGGTAGTACGCCATGTTCGCCAGTTCGCGGATCGTGAAATCTGTAACTCGCTGTCCTGACCAGAGCAGCTTGCCTTCGAATACCGGGTAGTACGCGACTATCCAGCGGAAGAGGGTCAGGACTGCGGTGTAGGGCGCCCGGAAACGATTTCCAGTGCCTTGGTAACTACGTCCAGCAGTTCTTCGGCGTCGGCGTCGGAATCCAGTGCGTGGTCTTCGAATGAGGTCCAGTCTTCCTTGACGATTACGCTCTTGAGCATGGCGTAGATAGCGCCGAGTGCGCGCGGGTCGTCGGAATTGAGGTCGGCGGCGGCACTCCACTTGAACATGGCGATAGCACCGACTTTCTCGCGGATGCGGAACTTCCTGCCCTTCAGTTCAACTTCGTCGTATTCTTTCTTGCCGACGACACGTCCCTGTACGGCTTCGGCAGTGTCCTCATTGAGAACGTCCTTGTCTGTCTTAGCCAGCTGAACCGCTGCGAGTTCACGGTCCGCCTTAGATGCTGTGGTCATGGCCAGAAGCTTACCAGTAAATGCAAAAACGGAAAGACTGAAGCAGTCTTTCCGTTTTTGGAACGAACCCGGGTTAGGAGCCGGAGATACCGCTTACGGGGTACCTGGAAATCTTCGTTGCCGCGTTCCACGTGGACTTCAGCGTAACGGCTGCGGAAACGCCGCCGGCGAGGCTGTAGTCGGGGAGAATCTGACCGAAGAAGTACTGGCCGGGGTTTGCGCCCTGCGACCCGATCGTGGACGGGTACAGGTAGAAGTTACGCGGCTGGCCGTCCTGGGCCGCAACGTAAGTCTGCGCGGTCGCGGTGTCGAAGAACCCGCTGAAGTCACCGGAAGCGTCGGGCAGGCCGGCTACCCAGATCAGGTTCTGGTCGCCCATTGCGGTAACGTCAACCTTCGCAACGGAGAAGTTGATGGACCAGTCAGAGAGAAAGGCCATGGGCGACGCCAGGTCGAGCGGGTTAACGCCCAAATAGACGATGCCGTTGCGACCATGGATACGCGACAAGTTGGCCTCCTGGATGATGGTTGTCCATTTCCAGGTTAAGGGGCGTACAGCCGATGTGCCAGTGTGGATTTCAGCAAACCAGATTCCGTAATCAGGGCATACTTGTACTGGTGCAGATACGGCGTTCCGTTATCACGGTGCGGCCTGCGTCAGAGTCATGACTGAAGACTGGTTCCACCAGGTAACCGTCAAATTCTGCCGGGGCGTAGAAATCGTCCACGAGCCAGCATTCCATGTCCGGAGTTCGAGGTCCCCACCGCATGACGAACTTGAATCCGTCGGGCAGCCTGCCCGGGTCAAGGGATTCCAGCAGTTCCCGCGATACGTGCACGTAGTACTGGGTCACAGCTCCAGAGTATACGGCTGCACCTGTACGTCGATGACCAGGGTGCGGCCCGTGACGGCTGTGACAGTGCACCTGTGGTAGCCGTCGATCAGCTTCCCGTCTTCACCGAGTGATATAACTGAATTTTCAAGCAGCTTGAAGTTGTCCGCCATCCACACCAGGCACTCGTGCCTGACGAGAACCTGAGAGCCTTCCGCTAGCAGCTTCCGTGCAAGCCCGGGAGTCAGCCTTACCCGCATGCTCTCAGATTAGGCTGCGCCTGCCTCAGAACTAGCTAAGAACATGCGGGCAAGTCGTTAAGATTACAGCAGCCCGAACTTCAGCATTTCTTTCATGAGCATCGCCGCGTGGTTGTCGAACGTACGGTTTTCGATTGCTGCCCTTGCCTGTGTGCCCAGGTACTCACTTTCCGTCTGGTGCAAGAGGTGCCACTTCAGCAGGTCTGCCGCTTCTTCCGGGGAAGAGAATGTAGGCAGGAACGGGAAAAGTTCGTCTGACTCTCCGCGCTGATCGCGAATCCACGGGATGCCGCAGGCTGCCATTTCCACCTCGCGCGGCCCTATAGCCCAGCCTTCGCCTGCGTGGCCGGCCTCCGCTTCCTTGCGGTAGAAGTTGATACCTACCCTGGAGCGCCGGTACGTCGCCGCGACTTCAGCGTTGTCTACGGCCTCGTCACGCGGATGGCCCAGGTACTTCAGCAGGGGCGAGCCGTCCATGTGGTCTCCGTCCCACGCTGCGCCTCCCAGGGCTATCTTCGCGGGGTCCGGGCTGGCAAGCTCGAAGAACTTCTCGAAGAACTTGCGCCGGGAGTCGAACATCGTCCCGATGAAGCTGAAATCCAGGGCTTTGTCTTTAACCGCTCCCGGGTAATGGATGTCCGGATCGTAGCTGTGCGGCATGTACATTGCCGGGGCCAGGTACGCGTACTCGTCCAGGTTCGCCGGGTCGTTGAGCAGGTTGAGGTGCGCGTACTGAGAGCGCATAAGCTGCTCGTCGTCCTGGTACGGCGACTCGGTGTGGAGGATCACTACCTTGTGCCTGCGCTGCCGCATCAGGTCCAGTACCCAGGCCGGCGTGAAGAACGCGGACACGAAGAAAACCATGTGCGGCCATATCGAGTACAGGTCGTGCGTGAGTCCCTGCATCGATGCCGTAACAGCGTCTTCCTTAGTCATCGAGTTCTTGAAGGGAGGCTGGCCGCATTCCTTGCAGACATCCTTGCCGCTCTTGTGGTCAGGGATCGAGGTCTGGGAGTAGAAGCTGAGCCGGTCGTTGGTATTAAAGACGGCGACTTCGTGACCCTGCTTCTCGAACGCTTTCTTCCACCCGTTGAAAACATCGGCCACGCTGAACTCAGGCCCGGGATGTACGAGCAAAATCCTCATATTGCGGCTTCTTTCTTTGTTAGATGGGGTAATTGCACCACATCAGGATTCGCACTGCCGCCTCTTCCATGCCCAGAATTCTTCCGCGTAGTCGTCAGCCGGCACACCGCATTCCTTGAACGCCCTGACGGTGAAAGGGTCGTCCGCGAAGCGCTCCAGGCTTTCCAGTTCGGTGTCCCAGTCCTGCGCCTGCATTGCCTCGATGACGATCTTCAGGACCTTTATGCGGGCTTCCGGCACCATGTGCGCCTGCTGGAGCGCCCTGCATATAGGGTCGAATACCTCGTTTCCGCTAGCCCAGCCCATCAGCTTTCCTCCGGAGCAGGAACTTCGGTGTCGCCGTAATGGCAGCAGCCTTTGCCGAGGTGAAGTACGCCGCAGTTGACGTTTCCCGGTTTCCACCAGCGTCCGCAGTTAGAGCACCGTATCTGAAGAGGCTCGTCGTAAAGGTGCATCAGCCCAGATCCTGGTGCACGGAAACGGCAACGTGCAGCCGTCCCTGGAAGTAAGGCTGCCCGGCGATGTCGATGTCGCCGTAGGCCAGCACCACAACAGGCTCGCAGAACTCGGCGACACCGCCGAGTGTCGGGTCTTCGTCAATAGCCATGGGAATGGAGACCACCCCGGACGACGGTTCGAATCCCAGGTACTGGTCCACCTGCTGCTGGGCACGCTCGACTGACGCCGCACGGGAGACGAATACGCACACTGCGAAATTCAGTTCCGTGACTACGGGAATCGTCGCTCCGAGAGAAGCGAGGTGACCGCCCAGGGTAATGCCGTACTTCGCGTAAGGCTGGGCAGGGAGAATAGCTGCCTGCGGCGGGGTGATAGTGTCCGGCATCCGGGGAGTGCAGGTCAGGCCGGTAAGGGACTGGATCTGGCTTGCCAGGGCAGTCCGCACGGCGGATACGTCAGCCACGGTGAATCAAGTTCCTGTAGAGCAGAAGGGTGAAGACATAAGACGGTACCTTCCCGAATCCGGTTTCCCGGAACGAAAGATAAGTACGGCGCATGTACGCGGCCATACTGGCTACCCCGTCGTTGCGGACTTCCTGCTCAGCCTGGTCCATTGCATCACGGAGAGCTTTCTCGGTTTCCGGGTCTAGCCCGTTATCTTCCATACAGGTGTCCAAGCCTCGTCAATCTCGGTTTCCAGGGATACGGTTTCGCCCCAGCTTACCACTTTGCCTCCCGGCAGCAGGAGCCCGCAGTGAGATCCGTTCTCTGTCTCGAACCCGACGATATCTCCCGGCAGGGGAATGCTCACGGCCAGGTTAACCCGGCGGTACCGGAAAAGCTCTGCCGGCCACCAGGTACTGTCCCGGTGCAGCAGCCAGAGAGCTACGCTCAGCCGGCCGCCCTTTATCATCGCGACCTGTTCGTCGGACGGCTTGTATCCCAGGCTGTACAGGCAGGAATTAGCGATAGCGACCGCTGTGCAGTTTTCCGTGCCTTCGTCGTTTCCTGCGGTAACCCACCGGGTGCCGTCTGCGTTCCTGAGATTCCGGGGAGCGGTCCTGCGCCGGGACGGCGGAGCCTGGGCGGACGTGCGCCGGGCTACCCTGTTCGCTACTGCCTGCGCGGTCCTGTTCCTGCCGGTAGAGGACTTGGTGAGTGCCCGCTTTCCCGCTGCCACGACCTGCCCGCGCTGCACCCGGGGCTTGATACGGACGCTTCCCTTGGTCGTGGTGAGCGAGTACGTCTTCTTCCCGTACCTGACCTGAAGGTACTCGCTCACGGCTTTCGCAGTAGCCAGGCGGCTGCGGAGGGGAATGCCGGCGTTGGAGTAGTTCTGCACGCCGTAACGGGCCTGGAGGTAGGTGTTGCGGACGATTTTCGCCTGGGTGCGCTGCACGTACCTGTTGCGCCGGCGCTGCCGGGTAAGGGCTGCCTGGAGCCGGGAGTTGGCGATCGAGCTTGCCTTTGCCTCGCGGTTGGCGTTCTTGAGCGCGCCTTTGAGTGCAGCCTGGTACGACTGCCTCTGCCGGGAAGTGAAATGGGATTTCGCCGTGACGGTCTTCGAGTTCTTGACGCTCTTGGCCGCCGGCTTAGCCCCCGGCTTTTTCGCCGCCAAAACCGAACCTCCGTTTCGCCTGAGCGCCTTCGTACACGGCATGCGGGGACAGTTCAAGGTGCGAACTCAGCGTACCGTGGGGGTCCTGCGGAGGAGACTGCTCGAATTCCTCTTCCGCTTCCCCGGAAGCCTCGCCCGCGATGCGCATCTTCACCTTCGTGACAGAAGTTTCCCACACGAAAAGCTTGCTGCCGGCACCCAGGATAAGCCTCATGCCAGGAGTGTACACCTTTACATGGCGATCTGAAGGACGATGCTGCTGGCAGCGAAGGTAAGCGTGTCAGCGGAGTTCGTAGTCACCGACGTAGTGAGAGCGGCCCACCACCAGCGCACGGCCCCGTTGTCGTACAGCACTATGTACGCCACAGTGGTAGACGGCATGTTAGTCTGCGTGACCGCCGCGCCGGAGTTCGTAATCGAAGTCGTTCCCGCCGAATAGGAAGACGACCCGAATGTGCTGCTCACGGTGTACGAGATACCGCCTGCCGGGTAACTGCCGGAAGCTACCTCGGAGCCGTCGCCCGATTCGTTCGTCGTTCCCGTGGGCGTAATCAGCTTCAGCTTGCCCGTGGTGCCGCTCCACGCGGTCAGCGACGCCTTGCCCGTAATAGCGTCCAGGATGTTCTTGGCGCGGTTCGAGTCCAGCCCGCTGGTCGCCGTCATCAGACGCCGACCTTGTTGCGTACGTTGATGTAAGGGCGGAGCATTTCCACGACCCACGGGTTGGACTGCACCTTGACCATACCGAGGTCACCGATGCCCGCGACTCCCCAGGGCGCGTCCTTTGCCTTGAACAGGTCGGCAGCGAGGATCAGCGCGGCCATGGTCACGTCCTGCGGGATAACTGCCCAGCCCCAGGTAGCGGTGATCCTCACGCGGTCCTGGTGCGTGAAAGGCCACAGCCACGGAAGCCACTGGCCTCCGGCATACGGGTTGGAAGCAGTTCCCGAGAGCACCTGGAGGTAGTTTTTCGGGTGCGCGACGCCCCAGTTGTGCTTGTTATAGCCGTGCTCGTAGTAGAGAAGCTGGAACTGGACGCCTTCTGTCCAGTGCACCTCGTAGATGCCGTCGCCGTCGTAGTCCAGGTCAACGCTGTTGCACGTCACGATGTCATTGATCGGCATCGTCCACACGTTGTCCGGCCGGTAGGTGCGCGCTTCGGTGATCTGGTAGAAATGCCGCCCGCAGTAGTTGTTAATCCACGACGTGACGGTGCTGATCGCCATCTGGAGTTCGTAGTCGTCGGCAGTGTCGGTGATGGACAGGCGCGACTTCAGTTCTTCCATGCCGCAGTACCAGAACTGCATTCCCGCGTTGTCGATGTCGGTCAGCGACATGAGGCGGAAAGTACCCGGCGTCGTCTGGTTGACGCTGGCCCCGGTACCTACCCAGATGAACGTGTAAAGCCCGGGAATGAAAAGGCCGGTGAGCTGGAGAGCGTAGATTCCGGTGCCGGTACGGGTAATCAGGTTGAACGGAGCCGAGCCGTTGTAATTGTACGTAGTCGAGTTTCCCTGGGGGTCGATGACTACGCACGTAACAGAGGTCGGGTCGGCAGCTGTCCCCGAACTGGTTTTAAAGGTAACAGGAGTTACAGGCACGCCTTCGGCGGCATTGGCGTAATACACGGTAGAAGACATACGAACCTCCTACCCAAGAATACGAGTTAGACGTTGAGCTGGACAGTGATGCTGCTCGTGGCAAAGGTCAGGGTGTCGCCGGAATTCGTGATGACAGCCGAGGAAAGCGTACCCCACCACCAGCGGACGGAGCTGTTGTCGTAAAGAGACGCATCGGTCACGCCGGGAGAGCCGACGGCAGGCATGCCGGTCTGGGTAACTGCCGCACCGGAATTGGTGACAGACGCCACGCCGCCGGAATAGCCGGCCGCACCGAAGGTCGTAGAGATAGTGCCGAGGGAAATGCCGCCCGCAGGGTAGCTGCCCCCGGAAATCTCGGTACCGTCGCCGGCCTCGTTGTTGGTACCGCCGGACATCAGCTTGATCTTTCCGACCGTGCCGCTCCACGCGCTGAAGCTGCTCCTGCCGATCATCGCACTGACGCAAGATACGGCAATACCAGAAGCCAGTCCACTGGACATTACTTGTTCCCCTTAATCCACGCCAGGAGTGCGTGACCGCGCTGCTCTCCGCTTTCGCTGAGAATGTCGTGGCAGGTCTCGTCCGGGCACTTGGCACTGTCACGGCAGCAGTCCATGTGGAGCGTCTGCACGGTACCGTCCGCAAGAAGAACATGATGCCTGGGGTGGTCGTCTGCCTGACGGCATACGTCGCACCACATCGTAGTCCGGGTCTCTTCAGCCATATCTACATCCTATTCTTCCCGGGCGCTTATGTCATCACCATGTGGCGCCCTTTGCAATGGTACCGTCAATCTCCCTGGCGGGGAACTATGACAAGCTGGCCGCCGTAATTTACCGGAGTTACGATTCCGCCCGTATTCGCCTGAACGGCAGTGCCCCGGAGAAGACCGTGCACAACCGAGGCGGCGAGAGTACTGTTTACTACGGCGCTTCCCCCGGTGAAGACACTGGTAATCAGTGCCCCCATGTTCTCGGGAGCCGGGGTGCCCTTCAGGCTTACGACAGTGACAGTGCCGCTGATATTACTGAGCTGCTTGGCGACGCGCTGTGCGCGGCCGAGGAACGCGGCGGTAATTCCCGCTGTTACAGCGCCGGCAGTTACCCGCGAGCCGCTGCCGGAGAAGAGTGCGGTAGCTGCCGGGGAGAGCACGGCGTGCGCGGTCTTGGTTCCGGCAGCGGCCAGTACGGCGGATACCGACGGGGTTACGGCCCCGGTCTTCCCCTTGATCGCCGCGAAGGCTGCCTGCGCTGTTACGGCCGTAGTCAGGCTGCCGTGCTGTGTATCCGTCCCGGCAATCAGGGTGTGCGCGGTCGCAGCCGCAGCCAGGCTGCTGAATCCTGTCTTGGTTCCGGCAACTACGGTGTGCGCGGTAACGGCAGTAGTAACAGCTCCGCCGCCGGAACCCGACTTGGTTGCGGTCAGTGAAATCTGCGCCGTTACTGCCGGCGTGAACCCGGCCTTGGCTGTCTTGGTGCCGGCGAAAACGGTAACGGCGGTAATACTTCCCTGGAATGCCGCGTGGCCGCTTCCCTGTCCTGCGAATACGGCCGTTGCCGTTACGGCCGGGGTGAAAGAGCTGAATCCGGTCTTGGTCCCTGTGAAGGCGGCATGTGCGGTAGCGACCGGGGTGAAAGAGCTGAAGCCTGTCTTGGTGCCTGTGAAAGCGGCATGTGCGGTTACAGCCGGGGTAAAGGAACTGAATCCGGTCTTGGTTCCTGCCAGAGTGGTGTGCGCTGTAGCCTGTGCGGTGAGCACTCCGTGCTCTGTTCCGTGTGCGGTTGCGGTGAGCTGTGCACTCACTGCCGGGGTAAATCCGCCGAACGCGGTCTTCGTGCCGCCGAATACAGCCTGTGCCGTGACCGCAGCGGCGAGGTTCCCGTTGTCAGCGGAAGGCAGGTTGATGACAATCAGCTGGCCGGCACCATAGGCGGAGGAAGTGCTGGTGAAATGGCCGCCGGCGGTAAGCGTAGTTCCGGCCGTCGGGCTGGACAGGTAGGCAACCTGCATCCAGTTGAAGCTCGATCCTCCCGGGTAAGTCGTGACCTGCGTGAAGCCGTGGCTCTCTGTCCAGGTTTCCCCGCTTGTCGATGTCGCCCTGTCCTGCGAGTGGGCAGCAATAGCGAACGTGCCGTCAACCGGGATATTGCCCGTCGTGGTTTCCGAGAATGTAACGGTTGCGGTGCCCGTTCCCGAACCGGAGCTGTTGTACACGCCGCTCGCAGCAAGAGGGGCGCTTCCGCTGGCATTGGCCAGTTCGAATATCGTGGCCGCTACCGTGTAAGTCGCCGAAGCCGTGAAAGCGACCGAGGGGGCGGAATCGCCGCCGGCAGCCACCTTGTAGAAAGAAGCCACGTTGGCGTGGATATTAACGCCGGCGGTGGTGCTGTTCGATATCGTTGGCGTCAGGACCGACCATCCCGACGGCGTAGTCACCGAGTTGTTGTGAGCGCCGGAGTTAGCGACCTGTACCACCAGGACCAGGAGGTTTCCTGCGGTCGGGGACTGGCCGTACACGGCGGTTACAGGCTCGGAGCCGGTAGCGGAGAAAGTACCGACGGAACCGACCAGGGTCACGCTGAGCAGCCCGCCGTTAAGCGATGTAGAAGCGCCCGCTGCCGCAGTCAGTGCACCGAATACCGTGTGCGAGCGCACGAATGCCGCTCCGGCGGTTGCGGTAGCGGTCAGGTGGCCGAATCCTGTCTTAGTTCCGGCAGGGACAAGGTGCGCGGTTGCTGCCGGGTTAAAGGTACCGAATACCGTATGCGAAGGCGCGAATGCCGCGTGTGCGGTAACAGCAGGGGTGAAGGTACCGAAGCCGGTCTTGGTCCCGGCCGCCGTAAGGTGCGCTGTTACTGCCGGGGTGAAGGAACTGAAGCCGGTCTTGGTTCCGGCGGTTACGGTATGCGCGGTTACAGCCGCAGCCAGCGTGCCGAATACCGTATGCGAGCGCGTGAACGTGGCAACTGCGGTAACTGCCGGGGTGAAGGAACCCAGTCCTGTCTTAGTTCCGGCTGCGGTGAGATGTGCGGTTACTGCCGGACTGAAAGTGCCGAATCCGGTCTTGGTTCCCGCTGCGGTGAGGTGTGCCGTGGCAGCCGGGGTGAAAGAACCGAATACCGTATGCGAACGTGCGAATGTCGCGATTGCAGTGGCTGCCGGAGTAAAGGAACTGAATCCGGTCTTAGTCCCGGCCGCCGTGAGATGTGCGGTTACTGCCGGGGTGAAGGAACTGAAGCCGGTC
>Ga0335085_10011251_pt1 | contig 13296 bp, 14 predicted proteins | sample Lox_Sample_45_FD_206712 | JGI IMG/M metagenome (GOLD analysis project Ga0335085, IMG submission 206712) | Soil microbial communities from Loxahatchee National Wildlife Refuge, Florida, United States - Lox_Sample_4.5 | ecosystem: Environmental > Terrestrial > Soil > Wetlands | place: USA...
GCGGGCGCGGCTCACGTTGGATGAGCGCGGCGGCGAGTACGTGTTCACCGTGGAGGACGACGGGATAGGCTTTTTCACCCTGGGCCACGCTCCCGGAGGCGGGCAGGCGCACCTGCGCCACCATCTCGGCGTCAACATCATGCGGGAGCGCGCGCAGCGCTTGGCCGGGCGGATCGAAATCTCGAACCTCCCGCTGCGCGGCGCGCGCGTTCGCCTCACGCTGCCCGCCGATCGCGCGGCCCGCGCCCCGGCGCCGTGATCGCCTCGATCAAGGTGATGCTGGTGGACGACCACACGCTATTCCGCCGCGGTCTGGCGGAGCTGCTGGAAGGCCGCGAGGGCATCCAGGTCGTGGCGGAGACCGGCAACCCTGAGGAAGCGCCGCGCCTCGTGCGCGAGCACGGTCCCGATGTTGCCATCGTGGACCTTAACATGGCGCCGCAGGGCGGCCTCGCCCTGATCCGGCGCCTGCTCGACGAAGGCTGGAAGGGGACGCCGATTGTGCTGACCGTAAGCGACGCGGAGGACGACATGGCCAATGCGCTGGCGAGCGGTGCACGGGGCTACCTGCTCAAGGACATGGAACCTCAGCAGGTGGTGGACGCCGTACACCGCGCCATGCGCGGCGAGACGGTGGTCGCGCCGGCGATGACGCTGAAGCTCGTCGACCTGCTGCACCCGAAGCGCGGCGCGGCGGCGCGCGCCGGCCTGCTGGCGAGCCTCACGGCGCGCGAGCGCGAGATCCTCGGCTATCTCGCGCAGGGGATGAGCAACAAGGCGATCGCGCGCACGCTCGCGATCAGTCACGAAACCGTGAAGCTGCACGTCAGGAAGATCCTGGCGAAGCTCAAGCTCTCGTCGCGGGTCGAAGCGGCGGTGTTCGCCGTCGAGCACGGCATTACCAGGGTAGCGAAGCAGGTATAGAGGAGGGAGCTGTCCGGGGCGACTATCTCCGTTGCCGCCGGGCGGGCCTTCCGCTAAGCCTGGGCGAGCGATCGCCGCAGGCGAACCACCTTGCCGATGACGATGAGGGTCGGCGCTTGCAGTCGCGCCTGGGTGGCGAGCTTCGGCAACCCCGCGAGCGTGCCCTCTACGACGCGCTGGCCCTTCATGGTGCCCTGCTGGATGATCGCGGCGGGCGTGCGCGGTGCAAGGCCGTGCGCGATCAGCTCGCGCGAGACGCGCTCCAGCCCCACGAGGCCCATGTAGACGACGATCGTCTGGCCCGTCCGCGCGAGCCCCTTCCAGTCGAGATCGGGCGCGCCCTTTCTGCGCGAGCCGGTCACCAGCACGCAGGCCTGCGCGAGCTCGCGATGCGTGAGCGGGATGCCTGCGGCCGCCGCCACGCCGGTCGCCGCCGTGATCCCGGGAATGACCTCGCACGCGATCCCGGCACGCGCGAGCGCGAGCGCCTCCTCGCCGCCGCGGCCGAAGATGAACGGGTCGCCGCCCTTCAGGCGCACCACGCGCTTGCCCTGGCGCGCGAGTCGCACGAGGAGCCGGTTGATCTCTTCCTGTTTCATCGTATGCCGGTCGCGCTCCTTGCCGGCGTAGATCCGCCGCGCCCGCGCGGGGATCCTCGCGAGGATCTCCGGCGCGACGAGATGGTCGTGAACGACCACGTCCGCGCGGGCGATCACTCGCGCGGCCTTCAAGGTGAGCAACTCCGGGTCGCCGGGCCCTGCTCCCACCAGCCACACGTGCACGGCCTTCCTCCTCATGCGCGGTGCTCGCGCACGTAGTCCGCGAAGCGCCGCGGCCAGTCGCAGCCGCCCACCGCGCGCAAGTGTGTGTAGGACGCGAGAATGTTCCCGGCAACGATCCCGTCGCACTCGCCGTCGATGCCGTGGCCGCGCCGCACGCGATACGCGTAGCGCGTCCCCGCATCGAGCCCCTCGAGGCTCGAGTAGTGGAATTCGTGCGCGCGGATCTCACCGCCCGCCGTGAATCCCCAAGGATGGCCCGCCTGCGCCTCCAGCCGCACGTAGCCGCGCCCGGTCGGCCGCTCGTGCATCACCACGTCCGCGCCGATTGCGCCCACCATCTGGCGCCGCTCGCCGCGCCACTCGATCGAGCGCGAGAGGTACATGAGGCCGCCGCATTCTGCGTACATGGGCATCCCGCGCGCGGCCCGGTCGCGGATCTCGGCGCGCAGCGACGCGTTCGCCTCGAGCTCGCGTGCGAAGCATTCTGGAAAGCCGCCGCCGATGAAAAGCGCGTCCACCTGCGGCAGACGTGCGTCGCGCAGCGTGTCGAACGGCACGAGCTCGGCGCCCTCGTCCTCCAGCGCCTCGAGGTCGCCCGCGTAGTAAAAGCCGAAGGCGCGATCCCGCGCGATACCGATACGGATGTCCTTCGCACGTGCCGCGCGACCGCTCGAGGGGGGCGCGAGCGGCGCGGCGCCGCGCGTTGCCTCGAGCAGCCCCTCCACGTCCACTTGGCGCTCCACCGCCGCGCGTATCGTCTCGATGCGGGCGGCGGCGGACCCGGTCTCGTTCGCTGGAACCAGCCCGAGATGGCGCTCGTAGATGCCGATCGCCGGATCCTCGTGCATTGCGCCGAGCACCGGCACTCCCGTGTAGTGCTCGATCACCGCACGCAGCTTGGATTCGTGGCGCGAGCCGCCGAGCCGGTTGAGGATCACGCCCGCGAAGCCCACGTCATGGTCGAACGCCTGATAGCCGAGGATGAGCGGCGCGATGCCCCGCGTCATGCCGCGCGCGTCGATCACCAGCACTACGGGCGCGCCCACGAGCTTGGCGAGCGCGGCGTTCGAGTTCGAGCCGTCGAGGTCGAGCCCGTCGTAAAGGCCCTTGTTGCCCTCGATGAGGCAGGCCTCCGCGCCGGCGGCGTGCCGCGCGAACGCGGCGGCGATCTCCTCGCGCGAGGCGAGGAAGAAATCGAGATTGCGGCACGGCCGGCCGCTCGCCAGGGCGAGCCAGAGCGGGTCGATGTAGTCCGGGCCCTTCTTGAACGCCTGCACCGAGAGGCCGCGACGGCGCATAGCCGCCGCCAGCCCGATGCTCAGCGTGGTCTTGCCGGAGGACTTGTGGGCGGCGGAGACGAGGAAGCGGTGCATGGATCGGGAAGGAAGCGCAGCACCTTGATGCCCACGGCAACGAGCACCGCCGCGAGCGCCACGCCGCCCAGGGCAAGCGCCGTTTCCGCGGCACTTGGCGCATAAGGATGGATTTCGCCGTCGAAGAATCTGCTCGATTCCTGCCAGCCGGGGAAGATCAGCTGCGGCCAGGCCTGAGCACCGACGATCGTGACGTACATCTGCGCGAGGCCGCCCAGCACGACGAGCAGCGCGGCGCCGAGCACGCCGCCGCGGGTCCTGCCGGCCGGCGAGTACAGGAGCACGAGCGGCAAGACTCCGCCGGCGCCGACCTGGCCGAGCCAGAAGACGAGCGGGTAGATCCCGCCGTTCACGAGCAGGAACGCCTCGACTTCGCGCGAGCGCGCCATATAGAGCTTGGTCAGGTGGAACACAACGGTCATATAGAGCGCGCCCGCGGCGAGCACGGCGAGCAGCCGGCCGAGTCGCGCAAGAAGCTCGAGGTCGGGCGCGCGCCCGTCCCAGCGCCAGGCGGCGTCGAGCGCGATCAGGAACATCGCCGTGCCGTAGGCGAACGAATACACGACGAAGGTCGGCCCGAGCAGCGCGGAGTCGTAGGCTTCGCGCGCCACGAGGAAGCCGAAGATCGAGCCCGTACCGGTGGTGAGGGTGATCCGCCAGACGAACGCGGCGAGCCCCGCAGCACCCGTGTAGCGATTCATGCGCCGCTCCATCATGAACCACAGGTACACGCCGACGATCGCGAAAAAGCCGCTGTACAGGAACATGTTCAGCGCGAAGATCGAGGTCAGGTTGAAGTGCGTCATTGCCACGATGAGGCGATCGGGCCTGCCGAGGTCGGCGGCGAGGATGGCAAGCCCGCCGGCGAGCAGTGCGAGCGCCGATAGCGCCGAGAGCGGGGCGAGCGGCTTGTACTCGATGCGCCCGAATACCGAGGCGACCGAGGCGACGTTGAGCGCGCCCGAGGCGGCGACGATGAGAAACACCGCGAAGACGTGCGGCAGGCCCCAGACGACCTGGTTGTCCATGCCGGTCACCACGTGCCCGTTCGTTTCCATGTATACGAATGCAACGAATCCGGCGGCAACGACGGCGCTGAGCGCGAGGAACGGCCCCCAGAACCTCGCGCCGACCGCCTGCAGCTCCCGGTGGACGATCGTCGCCATCTCAGACCCCGGCATACCTGACGCCGGTGTTCAACCGCAGGTCCCCGCGCAGATGCCGGCTGGGGATCTCGCGCAGGCGCCTGGAGACCTCGCTCTGCGGGTCGTTCAGGTCGCCGAAAACAATCGCTTCGTGGCCCGCCGCCTTGCACGCGTCCGCGCAGGCCGTAGTGCCGTCGCCGCGGTCGATCTTGTGAACGCACAGGGTGCAGCCCTCGACCGTGCCTTTGCCGCGCGGCACGGCGGGCAGCTGGTCCGTGAGGTTTTCGTGGACGAACGAGCGCGCCTTGTACGGGCAGGCCATCACGCAGTAGCGGCAGCCGATGCAGGTGTGTTTGTCCACCAGCACGATGCCGTCGGCGCGCTTGAACGAGGCCCCGGTCGGGCAGACGTCCACGCAGGGCGGCTCGGCGCAGTGCTGGCACATCACGGGCGCCGAGTGCTGCCGGCCGCTCCGCAGGTCCTTCAAGTCGATCTTGCGGATCCATTGCGCGTCCGTCCGCGGCTGGCCGGTGTCGTGCAGGCCGTTTTCCTTGTTGCACGCGGTGACGCAGTCGGTGCAACCGGTGGCGCACTTCGCCGTGTCGATGAGCATGCCCCAGCGCACCTTGCCGCTCGCGGGCTCCTCGGGCGCGCGCGCGCCGGCCAGCTCGATCAGCCGGATGCCCGGGGCGATGGCGATGCCGGCGAGCGCCGCGGCGGCTGTGCCGAGGAAGCCGCGGCGAGAGTTGTCGCTCATGGCCTTGCTTGCGCCGAGAGGTGTTTGGGCTTGGCGGCGTGGCATTCGAAGCAGTCGAGCTTCACGCCGGCATAGCTGTGGCAGCCTTGGCAGAAGCCGTCTTGGCCCAGGACGCTGCCCGTCTTCGTGCTCGCGTGGCACTCCACGCAGGCAGCGAGACTGTACTTCGGCGTGCGGATGCCCTCACGCATGGTGCGGTCGCGCTGGTGCAGGAGAAATTTCATGTGGTCGCGCCGCATCACCTCGGTCGCTTCCACGCACTGGCCCGGCCGCTCGATCACGACGACCGGCTTGTCCGTACGGGCGTAGGCAAGCGAAAACCCTGCGGCGAGAACGACCAGCAACGCCGCCGCGAGCCGCAGCATCACTCGCCCATTCCCATCTGGATGTAGCCCGTCGGGCAGACATCCGCGCAGATGTGGCAGCCGATGCACTTGGTGTAGTCGGTGTCGACGTAGCGGCCCATCGTCGACTTGTCCTTCTTCACGCGGAACACCGCGGTCTGCGGGCAGTACACCACGCAGTTGTCGCACTCGAAGCACAGCCCGCAGCTCATGCAGCGCTTGGCTTCGGCCACCGCGCGCTTTTCTTCCAGCGCGTCGAGCCGCTCCTCGAAGTTGCCCAGCGCCTGCTCGGCGGTGAGCGTGGTGACGTGGCGCATCTCGCGCGGCGTATGGGTGAAGTGCCCGAGGAAGAGGTCCTCGTGCGGGATGATGTAGCGCGCCGAGCGGTCGTCGTAGTTGTGCACGGCGAATTTCGCGTCATCGGTGCCGCGCACGTGCTCGCGCGGTGCTTCTTCCACCTTGATGCCCTTCTCCACGAGCTTGCGCATCAGGTCGAAGGAATGCACGTCGATCTTCGGGCGCTTGTCCTGCGCCTCGCCGCGCAGGAAGCGGTCGATGCCCTCGGCGGCGATCCAACCGTGTCCGATCGCCGTGGTGAGCAGGTGCGGCCGCAGCACGTCGCCGCCCGCCCAGATCCCCGGCTTGCCTGCGACCTGGTAGTTCTTGTCGGCCGTCATGAGGCCGCGCCCGTTGTCGAAGCCGTCCAGCCCGGTGAAATCCACCGCCTGGCCGATCGCCGAGACGATGAGGTCGGCGGGCACCACCTGCGCGCTCGCCTCGTCCACCTTCACCTCGAGCTTCGGCCCCACGAACTTCGCTTCGCACTTGGCGATCTTCAGCCCCGTGGCGCGGCCGTCTGCGCCGCGCACGACCTCGACCGGCGCCCAGCCGTCGCGGATCGCGATGCCCTCGGCGAGTGCGTGCTCGATCTCGTGCCGGTTGGCCTGCATCTTTTCGATGGAGAATACCGAGGTCAGCGTCACCTCGGCGCCCTGGCGCGCCGAGACCTCGGCCACGTCCTGCGCGGCCTTGCCGACGATGACGACTTCGGGGTGGTCGGTCGGGTGCACGGTCTGGATGTGTCCCAGGCGCCGCGCCACGGTCGCCACGTCGATCGAGGTGTCGCCGCCCCCGATGACCACCACGCGCTTGCCCACGTGCTTGAGACGCCCGTCGTTGAAAGCGCGCAGGAACGCGGTCGCGGTCACGCAGTTCGGGGCCTCGGCCCCTGGCACCGGCAGCGCCCGCCCGCTCTGCGCCCCGAGGCCCATGAACACGGCGTCGAACTCCTTTTGCAGCGATTCCATGCTCACTTCGCGGCCCACGCGCGTGCCGAGCTTCGTCTTTATGCCGAGCGCCAGGATGCGCTGGATCTCCGCATCCAGGGTGTCGCGCGGCGTCCGAAAGCCCGGAATGCCGTAGCGCATCATGCCGCCGAGCTCTGCATGCTCGTCGAAGATCGTCACCTCATGGCCCATCAGCGCGAGCTGGTAGGCGCAGGAAAGGCCCGCGGGACCGCCGCCGATCACGGCGACCTTCTTGCCGGTGGAGGTCTCGGGCTTGCGGTACTGCAGATTGTTCTTGATCGCCCAGTCGCCGAGGAAGTGCTCGACCGAGTTGATGCCTACGAAATCCTCGACTTCGTTGCGGTTGCAGCCGGACTCGCATGGCGCGGGGCATACGCGCCCCATGACCGAGGGAAACGGGTTCGCCTCGGTGAGGCGGCGCCAGGCGTATTCCTGCCACGCCATGCCGGCGGGCGGCTTCTCGGTGCCGCGCACGATCGATAGATACCCCCGGATGTCCTCGCCAGAGGGGCAGCTCGCCTGGCAGGGCGGCGTGCTCTTCTGGTAGGTCGGGCACTTGTGGCTGTGGTCGGCATCGAAGATCTGCTCGTGCCAGTCGCTGCGCTTGTGGTCGCCATCCTTGAATCGCCGGAAGGTGAGCTTCTCGGTGCCAGGTTTCTGTTCCGTCGTCGTGGACATCTTGGTTACCCCGGTTTGCTCTAATCGTTGCGGCCGAGCCGGATCGCGTTCGACACCAGCTGGTGGACGCCGCCGGTCATGTTCATATCGAACTTGTAGTACGGCAGGACCTTCGTGAACTGCGCCTTGCAGATGGCGCAGATCATCGCCATGAAGTTGACGCCGTGCTCCTCCACCACGCGCGCGAGCGCCTCCATGCGTGGCAGCGCGCCCTTCACGCGCAGGTCCATCAGCTCGTCGGTGAGCAGGCCGCCACCGCCGCCGCAGCAGAAGGTGTGCTCGTTGATGGTTTCGGGCGCCATGTCGTAGAAATGGTTGCAGGCGGCGCGGATGATCTCGCGCGGAATGATGAACTGGCCGCGCGGGATGCCGCCCATGCCGGAGCCGCGCGCCACGTTGCAGGAGTCGTGGAAGGTGACGACGTGCTCGTCGTTCTTCTCGCGGTCGAACACAAGCGCGCCGCGCCTGATCAGGTCCCAGGTGAGCTCGCAGATGTGTTGCGGCACCGGGTAGCGCGAGTCGAGAAAATCGAAGGGTCCGATGAGCGTGTTCCAGAAGCTGTAGGCGACGCGCCAGGCGTGGCCGCACTCGCCCAGGACGATGCGCTTCGCGCCCAGATCGAGGGCCGCTTGGCGCACGCGCCCGGCGATCGCCTTCATCTGCTCCTGGCTGCCGATGAACACGCCGAAGTTCGCCGCCTCCGACGCATGGGACGAGAGCGTCCAGCGGATGCCGGCGGCATGGAATACCTTGGCGTAGCCGACGAGGCTATAGACGTGCGGCTCGGCGAAGAAGTCCGCCGAAGGGGTCACCATGAGCACCTCGGCGCCCGGCTCGTCCAGCGGGAAGCGTACGTCGAGACCCGTGTCCTCCTTCACCTCCTCTTCCAGGGTTTCCAGCGTGTTCTTGAGCGCCGGACCCGGCAAGCCGAGGTTGTTACCGATCTTGTGGACTTTGCCGATGACTTCATTGGTGTACTTCTGGCCCACGCCGATCGAGTCCATGACCTCTTTCGCGGCCATGGTGATCTCGGCGGTGTCGATGCCGTAGGGGCAGTACACCGAACAGCGGCGGCACTCGGAGCACTGGTTGAAGTAGCGGTTCCAGTCTTCGAGCACCGATTCGGTCAGGTCCTCCGCGCCGACGAGTTTCGGCACGAGCTTGCCGGCGAGCGTGAAGTAGCGCCGGTAGACCTTGCGGAACAGATCCTGGCGCGCCACCGGCATGTTCTTCGGATCCCCCGTGCCGAGGAAATAATGGCACTTGTCGGTGCACGCACCGCAGTGCACGCAGGTATCCAGAAAGACGCGCAGTCCGCGGTTCCCGGCAAGCAGCTCGCCCATCTTTGCTACGGCCTTCTCCTGCCAGCCGTCGACGAGCTTGCCCGGAAAGCCGAGCGCCTCGTTCATCTTCTCGGTGGCGGGGTAGGGCTTCGAGCCCGCCATCGAGCCCCGGGCGAGGATCGGGATAACCGGGTATTCCCGGAGCGGCGGAGCCTGGACGGTGGTTGCGGCCATGGCAGCGGCCGATCTCAGGCGGCGACGTGCCGGCGCTCGCGCGAGTCGTCGGCCTGGTTGCGCGTCGGGCTGAAGAAGACGCCCGGCGCGTGCAGCAGCTTGGAGACGGGGAAGACCGCCATCAGAGCCGCCACCAGCGCGAGGTGCACGAGCAGTAGCGGGTCGGCGGGCAGCGGCTGCCAGTCGAACCGCATCAGCCCGAGCATGAACGCCTTCACCGCGACGATGTCCGTGTGCGCCGCGTACTTCATCGCCAGGCCCGTGGCCGCAATGGCCGCGAGCAGCGCGAGCATCAGATGATCGGAGATCGTCGAGATGTAGCGGATGCGCTCCACCAGGAAGCGCCGCGCCCACAGTCCGGCGAGGCCCGCGAGCATGGCAAAGCCCGCATACACGCCGAAGGGCTGCGCGATCGCGACCACGGTCCATACCGGCTCGGTGAAGTAGCGCAGGTGGCGCAGCAGCACGAGCGCGAGCGCCGCATGGAAGATCCAGCCGAAGAGCCAGGTCCATTTGTTGGCGCGGAACAGGCTCTCGAACAGCAGCACCTCGCGCGCCATGCGCGCGGCGACGCCCGCGCGCGTTCTCGGCGCCGGCGTAGTGGGGATCTTCAACGGCGCGGGCGTGCGGGCATACTCGGCGATCTTGCGCGCGACCCCGGCGACGAGCATTGCCGTGGCCGCGTAGAACAGGCACGCGTAGAGGATCGTGAGCGGTGCCATGAGAAAAAACGGGGGCGAGCCCCGCTCTTGTCAGACGCAGCCCGTCGGCTTGGGCAGCCCGGCGATCTTGCACGCCTGCTTGGCCGGCCCGTACGGGAACAGCTCGTACAGGTACTTGCTATTGCCCTTGTCCGGCCCGAGTTTCTTGCCGATCGCCTTGGTGAGCACGCGGACCGCCGGGGCGATCTGATACTCGGTGTAGTACTCGCGCAGGAAGTTGACCACTTCCCAATGGTTCGGCGACATCTCGACGTTTTCGGCCTTGGCGATCTCGTTCGCCACGTCCTCGCTCCAGTCCGAGAGATTGACGAGATAGCCTTCCTCGTCGGTCTCCAGGGATTTGCCGCCTACGGTGATTGCCATGCGCTTCTCCTATCTGTGTTTGTGCCTTCGATTCAGAGCCAGGACTGGCTGGTGCGGTGCTCCGCCACCAGGTCCACGAATCCGCCGTAATCCACTACTTTCACGCCGTCGATGAGGGCGCCCGCCATGCCGCGTGCCTCGAGGTCCGGCCCGAGCGCGTACACCGGCAAGTCCCGCATGGCCTGCCGCATGTCGGCTTCCGCCGAGTTGCCTTTTGTCGCTGCGTATACAGCATCCTCGATCAGGAGCAGCGCGCTGCCTTTCAGCGCGTGCTTGAGGCAACTCGCGAGGGAGCTTTTCTCGTACGGCGACTTGTTGACGATGTGCAGCACGGTCAAAACCCGATGATCACATCCTGCTGTTCCATGAGCGCCGCCATCTCCTTCGCGTCGACCACCTGCACGGGCACGAGTAGCTGATCCTCGCGGATTCCGCGAGCCGCGAGCGATTCGCGCTCGACGTACAGCTTCTCGATGTCGTAGCCTTCCAGAGCCCGGTAGGTCGGCGAGAAATTCTTCACCTCCAAGGCCTTGGTCTGCTGGCCCTTCAGGAGCTCGTACACTCCGTCGTCGAGGAACGCCAAGGACACGTCCTGATTGAACGCGGCGCTGATCAGCACCACCTCCAGGCCCTCCAGCGCGTAGATCGTCCCGTAAGGCGCCTTGCGGTTGACGAACATGAACTTCTTGACGACCGCCTCGGTAGCGGCCTCGCTTTCGGTCTCTTCCGCAACTTGGCTCACCTCCGGAACTCCCCTTCAGTCGCCGAACACCACGAGCCGGTCCGACTCTATCCCCGCCTCGACCAGCTGGCCGAGACCCGAAATGCGGAACCCCGGGGCCAGATTGTCCTTCACCAGACCGCGCCGCAGCCCCGCGGCCACGCACACCACCAGGTCGATTCCGTGCTCCTCGGCGAGCTTGGACCAGCGATTGACGATCTGCCGGTCGTCCTGCGGCGGTTCGGTGAGCTTGCTCGCATTGTTTACCCCGTCGTTGTAGAAGAACACGCGCTGCACCTGGTGTCCCTTGGTGAGCGCGGCACGCGCGAACTGGTAAGCCGTGTCCGCCGCCTGGTGGTTGTAGGGTCCTTCGTTGACCAGCACGCCGATCTTCACGCCGCGCTCCTAGAACCGGATGTGCGTCGACGCGTTCAGCGTCCGGCGGGCGCCGCGCCAATCGTCTATGTGGTACTTGGTGAACGGCAGCCCGGTCTTCTCGAAGAAGCGCGCCCAGCCGATGCGGTCGATCCAGTCGATCATGCGCTCCCAGGAGCGGGCGTCGTTCTTATAGGTGTTCAGGATCTTCTTCACGACTGCGGCCACCTCGGGCCAGCGTGGCGCGTTGTTGGGCAGGCCGGAGGCGACCAGCTTGTGGAAGGTGGGCTTGCCGCGCGCGTTGGAGTTCTTGCCGCCGACCCAGATCGCGATCTTGGTGTGCTCCGGGTCGTTGATCTGCATCGGCGGGCACGGCGGGTAGCACGCGCCGCAGCAGATGCACTTCTTCTCGTCCACCTCGAGCGACGGCTTGCCGTTCACCAGCGCCGGACGGATCGCCGCCACCGGGCAGCGCGCCACCACCGCCGGGCGCTCGCACACGTTCGCGACGAGGTCGTGGTTGATCTTCGGGGGTTTGGTGTGCTGAACGATGATGGCGATGTCCGCCTGGCCGCCGCAATTGATCTCGCAGCACGAGGTGGAGAGCTTCACGCGGTTGGGCATGTCGTGCTTGATGAACTCTCCGTAGAGCTCGTCCATCAGCGCCTTCACCACGCCCGAGGCATCGGTGCCGGGAATGTCGCAGTGCAGCCACCCTTGCGTGTGCGCGATCATCGACACTGAGTTTGCGGTGCCGCCCACCGGGAAACCTGCCTGCGTCAGCGCCTTGATGAGCGGCTCGACCTTTGCCTTGTCCGCGACCATGTACTCGATATTCGAGCGCGTCGTGAAGCGCACGTGCCCGTCGGCGTACTGGTCGGCGATGTCGCAGAGCTTGCGGATGGTGTAGACGTCCATCTGGCGCTGTGTGCCGGCCTTGACGGTCCAGATCTCCTCGCCCGTCGCCGAGCGGTGCATCAGCACGCCGGGCCGCGGGTGATCGTGGTAGATCCACTTGCCGTAGTTCTTCCGCATCACCGGATGCATGAGCGGCAGCGGATCCGGCGCGCCCGTCTCAATCGGGGGTCTTTGCTGTGTCTGTGCCTGTGCCATGTGAACTATTCCTTCGCCGTCAGGCTGCGTTCTTCTCGGCCTGCTTGCGCTCGATCCACTTTGCCGCTTCCTCGTCCCAGCCGTCGGTACGCACGTAGGGGTTGGCGCGCGGCTCGCTGATCATGTTCGGGTCGACGTCCAGGCCCAGCGCATCGAGGAAGTTGACGAGGCCGATGCGGTCCACCGTCTCGCCGACACGCTCGTGCTCGAGCGCGTTCTCGGCGAAGAAGTCGAGCACGTTCCTCGCCAGCTCCTTCAGCTTCTCGAAGTCCTCGTCGGTCTCCAGCTTCATGAACGGCACGATCACGGTTCCCATGGTGGCGCCGATCTTCAGAACGCCCTTGCCGCCCACAAGGATCGAGACGCCGCGCTCCTTGCCGGGCAAGAGGCCGCCGCGGACCACGTTCAGGCAGTGGGTGCAGCGCACGCAGTCCTTGTTGTCGATCACCAGGCGCATTTCGTCGTCGAGCTCGGCCACCGAGTGCTGCGGGCCGGCCTTCAGCTCGCTCTTCTTCACGATCTGGATCGCCTTGGTCGGGCAGCGTGTGACGACGTCGTTCACCAGGTCGGTCATCCCGTGCTCCTTGAAGTACGCGCGGGAGTACTGGTGGTTCACCTGCATGTTGTCGCGCCAGGTGCCGATGGTCGCGAAGTCCGAGCGCTGGATGGCATTCACGCAGTCGTTCGGGCAGCCGGAGAACTTGAACTTGAACTTGTAGGGCAACGCCGGCCGGTGCATGTCGTCGAGGTTGGAGTTTATCACCTCGCGCAGCGCACGCTGCTCGTCGTAGCAGGAGAGCTCGCAGCGCGCCGAACCCACGCAGGACATCGAGGTCCGTAACGCGGGGCCTGCGCCGCCGAGGTCGAAGCCGGCTTCGTTCAACGCATTGAAGGCGTCCTGGACCTTGTCCGTGCGCGCGCCCTGGAACATGATGTCGCCGGACTGGCCATGGAAAGCGATGAGGCCCGAGCCGTGCTTCTCCCAGATGTCGCAGAGCTTGCGCAGGGTCTTGGTGTCGTAGTGCATGCCCGCGGGGGGCTGCACGCGCAGCGTATGGAACTCCGCCGCGTCAGGATAGACGGGCTTGCCTTCGGTGTCCTTCAGCTCGGTAAAGCGCGGGATCACGCCGCCACCGTAGCCGAACACCCCGACCGTGCCGCCCTTCCAGTAGCCG